>Ga0302325_10010221_pt1 | contig 20371 bp, 23 predicted proteins | sample Palsa_T0_2_FD_201948 | JGI IMG/M metagenome (GOLD analysis project Ga0302325, IMG submission 201948) | Peat permafrost microbial communities from Stordalen Mire near Abisko, Sweden - Palsa_T0_2 | ecosystem: Environmental > Terrestrial > Soil > Palsa > Peat permafrost | place: Sweden: Abisko...
GGGCGCCGGTGATCAGCTCGATGTTGCCGGCGATGCGCGGGCTGAGCGCCTGGCTGAAGACGCTGAGGCCCTCGGGCAGGATGACGCCGTCCAGCCGGTATTGCAGCCCGTTGTGCTCGCCGCGGATGTGCAGCTGGCCGAACGAGTCCTGGGCGACGCCGGGCGCCTGCAGGATCACCTGGTTGAGCGGCGTGTCCTCGCCGGCCGGCAGGGTCAGGATGGTCTGCTGGTTGAAGGTGTAGGTGGAAGCGCCGAGCTGCGGCTGGATGGTGTCGCGCGCCGCGTCGAGCCGCTGGGCGGTGACGACGATCTCACTCGTGGACGCGGACTTGGCGGGGGCGGCCGTCGCCGCGGGCGGCGTCTGCGCCTGGTCGTCCGCCACGGCGAGCGTCGGCGCGGCGGCGAGCGCCAGCGCCAGCGGCGCGGCGGCGTACATCCAGATCTTCGCGGCGCGACGCGTCATCCGAGCTCCCCTTGTTGCGGTGCAGCAGCGAATGGCGAACGCTTCGCGCAAAGCCCAGTGCCCGGCTTCCCCATCGGATCGGGAATTTTTCCCGATCTGCGTTTCCGCTTGGCGGCGTGGCCGGGCGGGTACAGGAAATGGCCATGTCGCTGCGCCTGCGGATCCTGATCGCGATCGGGCTGGTGCTGGCGCTGGGCTCGGGTTTCGGGCTGGCGCTGGCCGGCTGGCATGCGCGCCAATGGCTGCGCGAGGAGCTGGTCAGCGCCCAGGACAGCGGCCGGCTGGAGGTGACGCGCGCCTTCGCCGGCCTGACCAGCGCCCAGCCGCGCGGCGATCTCACCGCCCTGATCGCCGACTTCGACGGCAACCGCCACCTGCAGGCGCGGCTGCTGGATGTGGGCGGCCGCGTCGTCGCGGCCTCGCACCCGGCGCCGGCGAGCGCCCCGCCCGGCTGGTTCTCCGCCATGCTGCGCCAAGAGATCGCCCCGGTGCGGCTGGCGGCGCCGGGCGCCGGCGGCGAGGCGGTCGAGCTGCGGCCGGTCTACGACGACGACATGGCCGCGCTGTGGGCCGAGTTCCTCGACCTCACCCTGGTGCTGGCGCTGGCGCTGGTCGGCGGCGCGGTGCTGGTGTTCGTGGTGGTGGGGCGGGCGCTGGCGCCGCTGCGGGCGGTCGGCCAGGTGCTGCCGCGCATCGGCGCCGGCGACTACGCCGCCCGCGCCCCGGAACAGGGTCCGCCGGAACTGGCGGCGCTGGGGCGCGGGGTCAACGAGATGGCCGGGCGGCTGGCGGCGATGCGCGAGCGCAACCGCTCGCTCGAGGAACAGATCCTCACCCTGCAGGACGAGGAGCGCGCCGACATCGCCCGCGACCTGCACGACGAGATCGGCCCGCACCTGTTCGCCGCCAACGTCGACGCCTCGATGGCCGCCACCCTGATCGGCGCCGGCCGGCCCGAGGCGGCGCTGGAACAGGTGCGCGCCATCACCACCGCCATCGGCCACATGCAGCGCCTGGTGCGCGACATCCTGGGCCGCCTGCGCCCGCCGCAGCTGGCCGAGCTGGGGCTCTCCAGCGCCATCCTCGACCTCGTCGCCTTCTGGAGCGCGCGGCGACCGGACATCGGCTTCGAGACGGAGATCCCCGACGACGCCGACGCCCTGCCCGAGCCGGTGCAGGAGACGCTCTACCGGATCGTCCAGGAGAGCCTCAGCAACGCCGTGCGCCACGGCGCGCCGAGCCGGGTGCGCATCGCCATCGAGCGGGCCGGCGAGGCGGCGCGGATCGAGGTGGTGAACGACGGCGCGCCGGAGGACGTCGCCTGGACGCGCGGCTTCGGCCTCACCGGCATGTCCGAGCGGGTGACGGCGGCGGGCGGGAGCTTAAGCGCCGGGCCGGCGAGCGGCGGCGGCTGGCGCGTCGCGGCGGCGCTGCCGGCCGGCGCCGAGGCGCGGGATGAGGCCGCATGAGGATCCTGATCGTCGACGACCACGCCATCGTCCGCGACGGCCTCTCGCGGCTGCTGGCCATCGACGGCGACCACGAGATCAAGATGGCCGCCAGCGGCCGCGAGGCGCTGGCGGCGGCGCGGTCGTTCCGCCCCGCGCTGACCATCCTCGACCTCAACCTGCCGGGCCTGGGCGGGCTGGAGCTGCTGCGGCGGCTGGCGCAGGTCGGGGCCGGCCGCATCCTGGTGCTCTCGATGCACGCCGAGGCGCTCTACGCCCGCCGCTCGCTGGAGGCCGGCGCGCACGGCTATGTGAGCAAGAACGCCGCGCCGGACGAGCTGATGGCCGCGGTGCGCCGCGTCGCCGCCGGCGGCCGCTACATCGAGGCCGAGATCGCCCAGGCGCTGGCGCTGGGCGCCGGCGCCGAGGCGCTGGACGCGCTCAGCCCGCGCGAGCTGGAGATCATGCGGCTGCTGGCCGCCGGCTCCAGCCTGGCGGAGATCGCCGACGCGCTGGGCGCGTCCTACAAGACCATCGCCAACACCTGCACCCTGATCAAATCCAAGCTCGGCGTCGCCCGCACCGCCGACCTGGTGCGGCTGGCGATCGAGACCGGGGTTTCTTAGCTCGCCGCGGGACCGGCGCCGCCGGGCGCGGCTTCGCGCCAGGCCGCAATGATGTCCTTCAGTTCGTTCGCCCAGCCGATCACCTTCACGCTGCCAACGGGCAGCCCAAGGATGCGGTCGATGATCGCTTCCTCGGCGCGGACCCGGCGGGCGATCATGGCCACGGCCGCCGCGATGTCCGTCTCGGCCAAGGCCAGCGCGTCGATGATCACCGGCCGCCGCCCGTTGCTGAGCCAGAGCAGCGTCTCCGCCGTCACCACCGTGTCGCCGGCGGCGAACAGCCCTTCACGCTGACCTTGCTCGATGATCGCCGCCACGATCGGGGTCATCACGGCGTAAACGGCAGCGACGATGCGATGGTAGAGCATGGTGTTCTCGGGCTTGAGCAGGGTCGTGAACATCGCCCGAAGCTCGGCGATGTGCTCCAGCTTCCACTCGCGTCCGACAGCCAGCAGGAGGTTCAGCGTCTCCAGGGCGTTGCGCGCCTGGCCGTCCTGAAGCAGTCCATCGACGGACGCCAGACTCTGCTGCGCGAAGCGCGCCGTGATCGCCTCGAGCAGGTCCTCCTTGGATCGGAAGTGATGGTAGAACGCGCCCTTCGAGAGGCCGGTCGCCGCGATCACGTCGTTGATGGTCGTGCGCTCATAGCCTTGGCTCAGGAACAGCCGCTGGGCGCAATCGATCAGCTCGCCGCGGCGCACGGCTGGCGCTTTCAACACCCGCAGCTTGCGTTGAGCGTCCGGCGCCATCTCGCCTCGCATTCGATCACCCGCCACGGTTCAGCCTAGCAGACCGACCGGCGGTCTGCTATAGATAGCGCATGAGAAGGTGGCGCGGAAGGCGCCTGCGCCAGAGAAGGACGCGTCGGATGACGGCTACCCTTGCGACGACGGGCGGCAGACCTCACCGGCTGGACCGGCCCGTCAAGTTCGATCCGACGAGCGCGGCCTCCAAACGCAATCCGTTCCCGCAGTTCGCCGCCATGCGGGCGGCAGGACCGGTCGTGCCGGTCAAGTTGCCGCTGCTGGGGCGGGCCTGGTTCACGACCACGCACGCCGCCGCGCTCGCCATGGTCAAGGACAACGCGCTCTTCGTCCTGGAAGGCCGCCACGCCGGCAAGTCCGTCACCGCGGGGATGCAATGGTGGATGCCGAGGCGGATCCGGCTGCTGGCGAACAACATGCTGCAAAAGGACGAGCCCGACCATCGGCGCCTGCGCAAGCTGGTCGACCGCGCCTTCGCCCGCCAGGGCATCCTGGCGATGCGGGGCCGCATCGAGGAACTCGCGGACCGGATCCTCGACGGGTTCGAGACGCGTGGCCAGGCCGACCTGGCGAACGACTTCGCCCGCCGGCTGCCGCTGGAGGTGATCTGCGACCTGCTGGGACTGCCTGACGCCGACCGCAGCGAGTTCTCCGAATGGACGCGCCGACTCAACGCGGTCAAAGGCCCCGTGGACATCATCCGTTTGATGGGCGCCCTCGAGAAGATGGCCGCCTATCTGAGGGCCCAGATCGACGCCTGCCGAGGCGCGCCGCGGCCCGGTCTGATCAGTGAGCTCGTGCGCGACGAGGAGGACGGCGACAAGCTCTCCGAAGATGAACTGGTCGCGATGGTGTTCCTGCTGCTGGGCGCCGGCTTCGAGACCACGACCCACCTGATCGAAGACAGCATCATCGCCCTCGAACACAACCCCGAGCAGAAGGCGCAGCTGCTGGCCGATCCGGCCGGCCGCATGGAGCATGCGGTGGAGGAACTCGCCCGCTTCAACTCGCCGGTCGAGATGACCAAGCCGCGCTATGTGGCGCGCGACACCGAGTTCTTCGGGACCCGGCTGCGGCGCGGGGAATTGATCATCGCCGGCCTGGCCGCGGCCAACGCCGACCCCGCGGTGTTCGACCGGCCCGAGGACCTGAGGCTCGACCGCTTCCCCAACCCCCACCTGGTGTTCAGCTCCGGCATCCACTTCTGTCTGGGGATGCAGCTGGCGCGGGTGGAAACCCAGAGCGCGCTGGCGCGCCTCTATGCGCGCTTCCCTGACCTGCGAATTCCGCCGCCGGACGCCATCCAATGGGCGGCCCGACTGGGCTTCCGCGGCGTCTCGGCCTTGCCGACACAGCTGAGGCCGGGCGCCGGCGCGCGGCTGGCGGCGTGATCTCAAGCGGCGATTATGGGGACGCCGTATTGGCCGATGATCCGGTCGTGGGTGACCACCGTCTCCAGCGACGTTATCGCCCGAGCCGCCAGCCGCTCGGGGTCGGCCAGGCTCCAGAGAAGCACGTGGGTGTCGACCAGCAGCCTCAATCGTTGTCGGTCGGGAAGATGGATCCCCCTTCCATCAGGCGGCCAATCTCCTCGTTGTCAGCGTCGAAATCCGGCGAGATCCATATCTTGCCTTTCATCGACCCGAGCCAGGAGCCCTTCTTGCGCTTAGGGTCAGGTTTGACCTTGAGCGCCTCGACCGGCGTCAGCTTCACCGCAGGCTTGCCGTTGCGCGCGACGATGACCTCCTCGCCCGCTTCCGCAGCTGCGCGATGAGCTTGGAGAGGTTGGTTTGGCGGCGTGGATGTTCACGATCTTAGCTTAGCTTAGCTAAGCTTAGCTAAGCGGCGTGGCGCTCGCATTCAACCCCCGCGCTTCAGCGTCTCACGGGCGATGACCACCTGCTGGATCTGGCTGGTGCCCTCGTAGATGCGGAAGATGCGCACGTCGCGGTAGAGGCGCTCGATGCCGTGGTCGGCGACATAGCCGGCGCCGCCGAAGACCTGCACCGCGCGGTCGGCGACGCGGCCGACCATCTCCGAGGCGAAGTATTTCGCCGCCGCGGCCTCGAGGGTGACGCCCTCGCCGGCGTCGCGCTTGCGGGCCGTCTCCAGGGTCAGCGCCTTGGCGGCCATGGCTTCGGTCTTGGAGTCGGCGATCATCGCCTGGATGAGCTGGAAGCCGGAGATCGGCTGGCCGAACTGCTTGCGCTCGGAGGCGTAGGCCACGCAGTCCTTGATCAGCCGCTCGGCGACGCCGACGCAGACGGCGGAGATGTGCAGGCGGCCGCGGTCCAGCACCTGCATCGCCACCTTGAACCCCTCACCCTCCGCCCCCAGCCGGTTTTCGATCGGCACCCGGACGTTGTCGAAATGGACGTCGCAGATGTGGGCGCCCTGCTGGCCCATCTTCTTTTCCGGCTTGCCCACCGAGAGCCCCGGCAGCTCGCGCGGGACCAGGAAGGCGGTGACGCCGGCCGCGCCCTTCTTGTCCGGGTCGGAGCGGGTCATCACGGTGAACAGGCTGGCGCGGTTGGCGTTGGTGATGAAGCGCTTGATGCCGTTCAGCACATAGACGTCGCCGTCGCGCGTCGCCTTGGTCTGCACCGAGGCCGAGTCGGAGCCGGCCTCGGGCTCGGTGAGCGCGAACGAGGTGACGATCTCGCCCGAGGCGATGCCCGGCAGGTAGCGGCTCTTCTGCTCGGGCGTGCCGAACATCACCAGGCCCTGGCTGCCGATGCCGACATTGGTGCCGAAGGCGGAGCGGAACGCCGGACTGGTGCGTCCCAGCTCGACCGCGACCAGGCACTCGTCCTCCATGGAAAGGTCGAGGCCGCCGTATTCCTCCGGGATCGAGAGGCCGTAGAGGCCAAGCTCGCGCATCTCGGCGAGGATCTCGTCCGGCACCGCGTCGTCCTCGGCCACCTTGGCCTCCAAGGGCCGCAGCCGCTCGGCGACGAACCGGCGCACGGTGTCGATCAGCTGGTCGCGGGTCTCGGTATCCAGCGCCATATGTCCCTCCCTCAAGTCATCGCCGGCGCCGATGGTGGCGCGCGCAGCGATATCATAGATACCGTCCGCGTGGCGTCATCCGGCGCCGGGAGGTCGCGTCGTGGCCGACAAGGACAAGATCGACGCCCGCGCCTGGATGGCGAAGCTCGCCGACAGGGCGTCGCTCTACGACATCTCGATCCCCGGCACGCACGATACCTGCGCCCTGCACGGCGGCGATTGGCCAACGACCCAGCGGCGCACCCTGGCGGAGCAGCTCGAGAGCGGCGTGCGCTTCATCGATATCCGCTGCCGGCACGAGCGGGACGCCTTCAGCATCTACCACGGCCCCGTCGACCAGCACGTCGAATATGGCGAGGGCGTGCAGCAGGTCTGCCTCGATTTCCTGGCCGGCCATCCCTCCGAAACCATCGTCATGTCGGTGAAGAAGGAGGGCGACGGCGGCGGCAACGCCAGCAGTTTCGAGCAGGTGTTCCGAAGCTACATCGAGCGCGCCGGCTGCGCGGCGCAGTGGTGTCTCGCCGACACAGTCCCGCGGCTCTCGGAGGCGCGCGGCAAGATCGTGCTGTTCCGCCGCTTCGACTGCGACACGCCGGGCGCGGTGCTGGGCCTGGCGCCGCTGCCCTGGCCGGACAACGCCGACTTCGCGGTCACCGGCGCGACGAGCTTCCGCGTCCAGGACGTCTGGCGGGCGCCCGATCTGTCCGACCGCGAGCGGAAGTGGGACCGGATCGAGGCGCTGCTGGACGAGGCGAAGCGAGGCGGCCCGACGTTGTTCGTCAACTTCTGCAGCGCCACCGGCGCGCCCTCCCATCCGCGCGCCATGGCGGACCACATCAACCCGCGCCTGGCCCGCTACCTGACCGACAACCCGAGCGGCCGCTTCGGCGCCGTCCTCGTGGATTTCGAGACCGCCGAGATCAACCGGCTGATCTTCGAGACCAACTTCTAGCGCCGCTTCAGACCCGCGCCAGCGCCAGCGCCGAGCCCTGGCCGACGCCGACGCACATGGTGGCGAGGCCGCGGGCGGCGCCGCGCTGCTTCATCGTCCGCGCCGTGGTCAACGCCAGGCGCGCGCCGGACATGCCGAGTGGGTGGCCGAGCGCGATGGCGCCGCCGTGCGGGTTGAGGTGCTCGGCGTCGTCGGCCAAGCCCCAGGCGCGGGTGCAGGCCAGGGCCTGGGCGGCGAAGGCCTCATTGAGGTCGACCACATCGAAGTCGCGCGGGCTGATCCCCAGCCGCGCGCACAGCTTCTCCACCGCCGGCACCGGCCCCACGCCCATCACGCGCGGCGCGACGCCGCCGGACGCGCCGGCCTCGATGCGGGCGATCGGCTCCAGCCCGTACCGGATCACCGCCGCCTCCGACGCCAGCAGCATCGCCGCCGCGCCGTCGTTGACGCCGGACGCGTTGCCCGCGGTGACGGTTCCGTCCGGCCGCACGATCGGCTTCAGCGCCGCGAGCGCCTCGATCGTCGTGTCGCCGCGCGGGTGCTCGTCCCGGGAGACGATCATGTCGCCCTTACGGTCGGGAATGGTCACCGGGGCGATCTCGCCGTCGAAGAAGCCGCTGGATTGGGCCGCGGCAGCGCGCTGCTGACTCCGCAAGGCGAAGGCGTCCTGGTCGGCGCGGCTGATCTGGTAGTCGGTGGCGACGTTCTCGGCCGTCTCCGGCATCGCGTCGGTCCCGTAGGCCTTCTTCATCGCCGGATTGACGAAGCGCCAGCCGATCGTGGTGTCGAAGATCTCGGCGTTGCGCGAGAAGGCGCTGTCGGCCTTGCCCATCACGAACGGCGCCCGGCTCATGCTCTCGACCCCGCCGGCGATGACCAGGTCCGCCTCGCCGGCGGCGATGGCCCGGGCGCCGGTGATCGTCGCGTCGAGGCCCGAGGCGCAGAGCCGGTTGACGGTCATGCCGGGCGTGCGCGGCGGCAGGCCGGCCAGCAGCAGCGCCATCCGGGCGACGTTGCGGTTGTCCTCGCCAGCCTGGTTGGCGCAGCCATAGACCACCTCGTCGAGCGCCTCCCAGTCGAGGCTGGGCAGCTCGGCCATCAGGGCGCGGATCGGGTGGGCGGCGAGGTCGTCGGCGCGCACCTTGGCCAGGGCGCCGCCGTATCGCCCGATCGGCGTGCGCTTGCCGGCGACCAGATACACCGCCTGTCCTTGCATGTTCCCTCCTCGGCCCGTAAGGGCGCGCCAACCTAGTCGCCGAGGCGGGACGGGGCAAACGCGGTTCTGGTCAGGGCGGTGGGGCCAGCTCGACCCAGGCGCGTTTCCGTCGGACGAACAGCCGGTCCGACAACGCTTGCGGGTCCTGCCGCATCTCTTGAGATCGATTGCGCATGGCCGCGATGTCCTTGGCGTTCCCCTCATGTGTCACAAGAAGCAGGTCCCTTCCCACCGGCGCAACGACGGGGGCGCCCGCGGTCTGCATCGATGGACTGTCCCAGAGGTCAGACTCCGCCAGGACGCTGCTGGCGAGCCCTATGCCTGACTGCAATTCGACGACCTGCTTGCCAGTGAGATCCGGGTTGGCCAGTTCGTCTTCGAGATTCTCCCGAGCGGCCGCCCATACGCCCGCGTCGTCCGTGCGCAGCGTCGAGCGCAGCTCTGACGGGGACGGGAACCTGTAGACGGAGAGTTGATCGACCGCGACGATCTCGACGAGATCACCCGCGATCGGACGGCTAAGCACCGGCGGTGGCCCTCCAGCGTGGCCGACCATGAACAATCGCTCCCGGACATAGTGCGCTGGCCGGACAAGGATGAGCAGCGTGGCGGCCGCGATCTCCCTCGGTTTCGTGGCCTCGATCGAGGCCGAGACCGAGCGTTTCACGATGTCCTGAAGGCCGGTGGGGTCCTGCCGATAGGCGCCGTAATCGATGTCCAAGTAAGCATAGATCTCATGTCCCTTCCCGTCGGCGATCTCCAAATGATCGTCGGACACCGCCGCGATCGTAGCGTCCGGCAACTGGCGCCGCACCTCGGCGATGTAGGCTTCTTGAAAGCCCTTCATCGACATCGGCGGGCCGGCCTTGACGCAGCCAGCCCCGAGCGCAACCACGATCCCGGCGGCAATGAAAACGAGACCTTTCCACATGGTTCGCCCCCGTGCTTAGGAAGCCCGACCATAGGCTCCCCAACACAAGGTTCTAGTTTGAATGGATGGCGGCGACGCAGACAACCCGTGGACGTCTAAGCTCGTCACCGAGGGCGTGTGGGCCGGGTGGAGCTGCTACGACACCGATCCGTTCGAGGTGCTGGCCGGGCCGTTCTACGCGCGGCGCGACGAAGGCGGCCAGATGGTCTGCGCCTTCCGCGCCGAGAAGAAGCACATGAACGGCGGCGGCTTCATGCACGGCGGCTGCATGGCGACCTTCGCCGACTACGCGCTGTTCATGATCGCCGAGACGGAGCTGGAAGGCGTCGGCTCGGTGACCGCCTCGCTGACCTGCGATTTCGTCGACGCGGCCAGCGAAGGCGAGCTGATCGAGGCCCGCGGCGAGGTGGTGCGCGCCGGCGGCTCGATGGTCTTCATCCGCGGCCTGATGACCGCCGAGAGCCGCCCGATCCTGACCTTCTCGGCCATCGTTAAGAAGGTGCGGCGCAAGGGGTGAGCGGGCGTCTCGAAGGCGCGCCCTGGTTTGGCCCGGTCCTTGCCTGCTACCTATCGGACGCGTGACCCTGAAGAGGCTGACTGAACCTTGCGCACCATCGCGGTCATCGCGCTTAAGGGCGGGTCGGGGAAGACGACGATCGCGACCCACCTGGCGCTGGCGGCGCACCTGCGCGGCCTGGGCACGCTGGTGGTCGACGTCGACCCGCAGCGCACCGCCGAATATGTGCTCGGGGCCCGCGCCGAACCCGGCCCCGCCTGCCTCGCCACCACCCGCGGCAAGCTGCTGTCGGCCAAGTTCGCCGCCGTCGGGCTGAAGAAGCAGCTGATGATCATCGACACGCCGGCGGCCTCGCCCGAGGACGTCGGCGAGGCGCTGGTGCTGGCCGACTATGCGGTGCTGGTGGTGCGGCCGACGCTGATCGATCTCTCCGGCCTCGCCCGCACCCTGGTGATCGCCCGGCGGTTGGAGAAGCCGTCGACCGTGGTGGTGAACCAGGCGCCGTTTGCCCGGGAAGGCATCGAGCCGCCGCTGGTGAAGCGGGCGATGCGGGGGCTCGACTACATGAAGGCGCCCGTCGCCCCGGTGATCGTCCGCGCCCGTTCGATCTACCAGACCGCGCTGGAAACCGGCCGCTCGGCCGAGGAGACCTCCGACGCCGCCGCCGCGAAGGAGATCGCGGCGCTGTGGGATTTCATCGAGGCGGAGATCGCGGCGACGCCCGAAGACTGAGCCCGACCCGCGAACCGGCTTGGCGCAGCGCCGCGCCGCCGCCATACCGCAGGTCATGACCCCGCTCTCCGTGCTCGATCTCTCCACCACGCCGCTGGGCGGGACGCAGGCGCAGGGGGTGCGCGACACGATCGAGGTGGCCAAGGCCGCCGAGCGGCTGGGCTACCGGCGCTTCTGGGTGGCCGAGCACCACTCGATCGCCCACCTGGGCAGCGCCGCGCCCGAGGTGCTGATCGCCGCCTTGACCCAGGCGACCTCGACCATCCGGCTGGGCTCGGGCGGGGTGATGCTGCCGAACTATTCGCCGCTCAAGGTGGCGGAGGTGTTCATGGAGCTGGAGGCCCTGGCGCCGGGGCGGATCGACCTCGGGCTCGGGCGGGCGCTGGGCGCCGACGGGATCACCGGACGGGCGCTGGGCTCGGCCTCCTCGGAGGTGTTCCCACAGTATTTCGCCCTGCTGTCGGCGTGGCTGCTGGACGCGTGCGGGGTCGAGCCGTTCCCCTCGCCGCATCCGTTTCAGAACGTCAAGGCGAGCCCGTCCGGCCCGTCGCACCCGGACCTGTTCCTGCTCTGCTCCTCGCCGGACAGCGCCCGGTTCGCCGGCCTGGTGGGGGTGGGCATGGTGTTCGCCGAGTTCATCGCTCGAGCCGACGGCGCGCCCTCGCTGGCGGCCTATCGGCAGGCGTTCCAGCCCTCGGTCTATCGTGCGGCGCCCTACGCCGCCGTCGCCACCATCGCGCTGGCGGCCGACACCGCGGCGGAAGCCGAGCGGCTCGCCGCCCTGACCCCGCGCCCGCCGCGGCGTCCCGGCGAGGCGCCGGACGGCCAGGGCTTCGTGCGCCGCTTCGCCGGCGACGCGGCGGCCGTGCTGGCCTTCCTGGACGCGAAGGCCCGCCACACCGGCGCCGACGAACTCTTCGTGCTGAACGCCGGCCCGACGCTGGACTCGAAGCTGCGCTCGCTGGAGCTGATCGCGCAGCCCTTGGACGCGGAAAGCTTGCCAAGCCCTGTCGGCTAGCGCCACCGTCGGCCGTCCTTGGCTCTTAGGAGGATCCCGACATGGACGCGAACATCGAAAGCCTGACCCCGGCCGCCGACCTCGCCCGCGAAAGTCCGGTGCGTATCCGCAACGAGAGCGCCGAATACCGCGCCGCCCGCACCGCGCTGCTGGCCGAGGAGATCGAGCTGCGCCGCCACATCGAGCGTGTCGCCGCCCAGCGCCGCGCGCTGCCGCCGGGCGGCCCGGTGACCGGCGACTACCGCTTCCGGGGCGAGGACGGCGCCGAGACCGACTTCGCCGGCCTGTTCGGCGACAAGCCGACGCTGGCCATCTACAGCTACATGTTCGGGCCGGAGCGCGAGCGACCGTGCCCGATGTGCACCAACCTGCTAGGCGCCTGGGAAGGCAACGCGGCCGACATCGGCCAGCGGCTTTCGCTGGTCGCGGTGGCGCGCTCGCCGATCGAGAAGCTGGTGGCCTGGAAGCGCGAGCGCGGCTGGAAGGATTTGCGGCTCTATTCGGACCTCACCGGCGACTATTCGCGCGACTATTTCGGCATCCTGCCCAGCGGCTCGGAGATTCCGTCCTTCCACGTCTTCACCCGCCGCGACGGGACGATCCGCCACTTCTGGGCCGGCGAGATGTCAGGCGAGAGCGCCGACCCCGGCCAGGACTCGCGCGGCACGCCGGTGAGCTACGCCCCGCTCTGGAACATGCTGGACAGCGTGCCGGAGGGACGCGATCCGAAGTGGTATCCGAGCCTGGACTATTGAACTACGGCAGCACCCTCACCTCGATCCGGCTCACCGCATAGACGCTGCGGGCCGGCTTCTGGTCGCCGTCGACGACGATCCGGAAGGGCGCGTCGTGGGGGATGAGCGGGGCGCCGTCCATGTGGTCGGCCAGGATCACGGCGCGGTGCTGGACGCTGCTGTCGGTCTCGGCGAGCGAGAAGACGGCGCGGAAGCCGTCGCCGCCGGTCACCACCAGATAGTCGCGGTCGGCGTCGGCGTGGATGCGCGCGCCGGTGGGGGCGTCCACCAGCCGTAGCAGCTCGGTCAGGCGAACGCCCTCGTAGGTGTGGGAGGCGCCGTGATTGATCATGGTCGCCTCGGCGCGACCCAGATCGGCGAGCGCCTGCGGGGTGATCAGCAGCGTCTTGCCGGTGGGGCCGACGATCACCGTCTGCTTCGGCGGCGACGGCGCGGCGGCCGGGGTCGACGCGGCCGGCATGGACATGCCCGGCATGTTCATCGGCGGCGGGGTGGCCGCCGTGTTCTGCGCCGACGCGACGCCGGCGGTGAGGACAAGCGCGGCCAGGACGAGGACAAGGCGCATGCTCACGCGCCCGCCTTGGCCGAGGCGCGCTCGCGCATCGCCGCCTGCCAGCGCGCCACGTTGGCCAGCTCCTCGGGGCAGACGAAGCGGACCATGCGGGCGAACTCCATGCCGATGAACATCACCCCGTCGGCGATGGTGATCCGGTCGGCGGCGATCCAGGGACTGTCGGCGAGGCGGCGGTCGAACAGCTTCAGCGACCGTTCTCCCTGCTCGCGGTTGTTGGCCGCCACCTCGGGCACCTGGGTCTCCAGCACCGCCAGCGCCGGATGGGCGTGGCGCACGGCCAGCATCAGCGGCGTCGCCACCATCATCTCGGCCCGGCGCATCCACATCTCGATGACCGCGATCTCCTTCGGATCGGCCCCGAACAGGTTGGGCTCGGGATAGAGGCTTTCGAGGTAGCGGCAGATGGCGACGGACTCGGTGATCGTGGTCCCGTCGTCCATGGTCAGCGCCGGCGCCTGGGCGACGCCGGCGCGGCCGACGTATTCCGGCGTTCGATGCGCGCCGGCCAAGAGGTCGACGTCGATGATCTCGATGTCCTCGATCCCCTTCTCGGCCATGAACCAGCGCACCCGCCGGGGATTGGGCGCACGGCGGCTGTCGTAGAGCTTCATGGCGACTCCCTCCTGATTGGAACCACAATGCGCCCCGCCGGCGAGGCGAAAAAGAAGTAACCACGGAAAAAGACCGGGCCCGCGTTCGCGGGAGGCGCGGTTGAACTACCTGGCGAACAAGCCCGACGGCAGCACGCCGACCACCGAGGCGGTCATGCAGGTGGCGAGGAAGCCGACCAGCATCGCCTTCCAGACCATGCCCATGATCTCCTTCTGCCGCGTCGGCGCCAGGATCGAGTAGCCGGCGACGTTGATCCCCACCGAGGCGATGTTGGCGAAGCCGCAGAGGGCGTAGGTCATCAGGATGCGGGTGCGGTCGGAAAGGACGTTCGGCCCCATCTTGGCCATGTCGAAGAAGGCGGTGAATTCGGTCAGCATCAGCTTCGCACCCAGCAGCGCGCCGGCCGCCTGCGCCTCCTTCCACGGCGCCCCGATGCACCAGGCCAGCGGCGCGAAGGCTAGCCCAAAGATCCGCTCCAGGCTGAGCGGCGCGCCGCCGACCGGGGCGAAGAGGCCCAGAATGCCGTCGATCATCGCCACCAGGGCGACGAAGACGATCAGCGTCGCGCCGACCTTCAGGCAGATGTCGAGGCCCATGCCGATGCCCTTGATCAGGGCGTCGATCGAACTTTCGTAGACGGCGTCGCGGCCGAGATCGGCCTCGCCGGGCGTCTCGGCGGCGGGATCGCGCGGGACCACGATGCGGGCCAGCAGCACCCCTGCCGGGGCCGAGATCACCGAGGCGGTGAGCACATGGGCGGCGGCGTTCGGCAGCACCCCCTTCAGGATCGTCGCATAGGCCACCATGGTCGAGCCGGAGACGCAGCTCATGCCGACCGCCAGCAGCAGGAACAGTTCGGAGCGCGACAGCGTCGGCAGGTAGCTGCGGATGAAGATCGGGCCCTCGACCTGGCCCATGAAGATGGTGGCGGCCGTCGCCAGCGCCGGCGGTCCGCGCAGGCCCATGGTGCGCTGGAAGATCGCGCCGAAGCCCTGGATCACCCATTTCAGGATCCGCCAGTGCCAGAGCAGCGCCGAGAGGGCGCAGATCACCAGGATCACCGGCAGCACCCGGAACGCGAAGACGAACAGCGCCGCGCCGTTGGTCACCGCATAGGGCTGGCCGGCGCCGCCGGCGAGGAAGCCGAACACGAACGCCACCCCGGCCTGGGTCGAGCCCGAGAGCCCGTCCACCAGCTGCCCCGCCCCCGCGACCACGCCACGCGCGCTCGGCAGGCCGAACAGCAGCAGCACCAGCCCCGCCTGCGCCGCGACCGCGCCGATCGCCAGCTTCCACGGGAACGCCGAGCGCTTCTCCGACAGCGCCCAGCAAATCCCCATGGTGACGAAGACGCCGATGAGGCTCTGCGCGTTCTCAACCCCGAACATTCGACGCCCCCTGCCCCAGCCGCCGATTGGGCATGAGCCGGCGGCGTTGCGCAAGCGGCGCGGCTAGACGCCGAAGGGGTTCTCGATTCGCGGCCCCGCGTCGAAGCGGCGACCGTCTTGCATGTCCTCGGAATAGAGCACGTCACACCGCGCCCGCGCAGCGGCGGTAACGATCAGTGCGTCGTAGAGGGAAAGGCCGTGCCGCGCGGCCAGGGCGACGCCCGCTTCGTGCAATTGGACGTCGATGGGAATCGGGTCGGGGCAAAGCGCCTGGATCTGCGTTAGCGCCTCGATCACTTCCGGCCAGCTCATCCCGAGCTTCCTGTGAGCGACCGACGCGAACTCGTTCAGCACCTGCACGCTGATCCGCCCGCCCTGTAGCAGCAACCGCTCGGCGACGGCGCTCCGAGCGTCGTCACCTGTCAGGGCATAGATCAGGACGTTGGTGTCGAGGAACGCCTTAGCGCTCATTCGCCTCGTCTCGGTCGAACCGGAATCCTTCGGGCAAAGGTCGCCTCAGGGCGCGCAACCGTTCGATCGCGGCTTGCCGACGGCGGTCGCGACCAATCTCGAACTCGCGCTCGCCAGCGATACAGACTTCGACATGGTCGCCCTCCTTCAGCTCGAGGGCCTCGACAACGGCGCTGGGAATTCGGAGGGCGAGGCTGTTGCCCCAACGCGATACCTGCATCTGGCGCTCCTGATATACAGCGCTAATGTATATCTCGCCGGCGTAGCACGCAAGCCGGACGCGACCTCGCCATCCCCTACGGCGTCGGCTGGATCAGGATGAGCACGGCGACGTCCTTGGTCGGGGTGAAGTTGGCGTGGTGGACCAGGAACTGGGTCGGCGAGGTCTTGGTGACGCCGTCGCCGCAGAAGCTGATCAGGTTCTTGGTCGAACCCTTGTCGATGGTCATCTGGAAGTCGCCGATCGGGGCCTTCCAGTTGGCGCCGCTGACCAGGATGTAGTCGATCCGCTCCTCCTGGTAGTTCGAGGCGTCGGCCTCGGACGAGACGGCGCGGCGCGCGGCGGCGAGGAAGCTGTCGTCGACGCAGTACTTGGCCTTGCGGGCGGCGTAGCCCTCCGACGTCGCGTCGTCCTTCGTGCCCCAGGTGGTGCCGGCGCTGGAGCCGACGGAGGGGGTGTATTCGTGATGCACCGCCAGCGCCCGGCCGGCCGGAAACGTCTGGGTCCAGTAGTAGGTGGTCTTCAGCGTCCAGGTCGGCTGCAGATGCGAGACGGAGGGCTCGCCCTCGTCGTAGGCCATCGCCAGATCCAGCTTCACCAGCTGGTCCTTGGTCGCCTTCGGCAGCTTGTCGAGCACCTTCTCGGTGCCCTGGGAGAAGGGCGACAGCGGCACGCCCAGCGATCTCAGCAGGGCGGTGCGGTCGACACCCTTCGAGATCACCTTCTGCTCGACCTGGGCGCTGACCGGCTTTCCATCCACCAGGGTCTTGAAGCCAAGGATGTTCGCCGCGTCCGGGTTGGGGACGGAGATGTTGTCGTCCAGGCTCTCGACGGTGATGTCCGGCATCGGGAAGGCCACCGTCACCGTCACGTCCTTGGCCGAGGTGTTGAGGAACTGGTAGTCGACCCGGACCTGCTTGTCGGAGATGTAGAGCTTCTCCGAGCGCATCTCGATATCGGCGTTCTTGGTCAGCACGAGGCCGCCGGTCGCCAGGCCCGCGGTCGAGTCGTTGGCCCCCGCCGCGCCGGCCAAGACCAGGGCGAGCGCCGTTCCCAGCGCCGCCGTCGTCAGATGCTTCGTCATAGCCCCCCCTTGCCTTACGGCTCGCTCAGTTCCCTGGCGAGCGCGGCGTCCCCGTAAACCTGCTCGAGCGCCTGGCTGATCGCCACCGTCGAGACCGCGATGGTGCGGTTCAGCGCGCCATCATAGGTGAAATCGCCGGCGATCGAATGGATGTTGCCGTCGAAGGCGGCGCCGACGATCTGGCCCTTGGCGTTGACCACCGGCGAGCCGGAACTGCCGCCGGTGATGTCGTTGGTGGTGGCGAAATCGAGCACGGTGGCCGGATCGAGCCGCGGCTCGCCCGCCGCCCAGCGCGCCGGCAGCCGATAGGGCGGCGCGCCGGTCGCCCGGGCGAACATGCCGGCGAAGGTGGTGAAGGGCGTCGTCTCCTGGCCCTGGTCGGTCCAGCCGGCGACCTTGCCGTAGCTGAGCCGCAGCGAGAAGTTGGCCTCGGGGTAGATGCCGTGGTTGTCCAGGGCATAGCGCACCCGGGCGATCCGTTCGCCGGCGTCCTGGACCGGGCCGGTCACCTCCTCGTCCCACACCTGCCGCGCCGCCCGCGACAGCGGATCGGTGCGCAGCACGAACTGGATCATCGGGTCGTCCGAGGCCTCCACCGCGGGCAGGCCGCCATCCCAGAGCGCCTTGCGGACGGCCGGGTCGGCGAGCTTGCTGCCGGCGACGAGGCGCTGGGCCAGGCCCTCGGGGCTCTCCTTGCCGAGCAGCATGCCGACCGCCGGCGCGTCGGCGCCCAGCAGCTCGCGGGTCTTGGAGAGCCAGAATTCCAGATAGAGCCGCTCCAGCACCGGGTCGACGGGCCTCGCGTCGAGCAGCACCTTCTCGTCGAGCGCCAGCCGCGAGTCGGCGTATTCGGGCAGGCGCTGGGCGGTAGGCCTTGCCCGCTCGGCGGCGCCGCGCACCAGTTCGCGGGCGTAGCGGAAGAGATCGGAGCCGCCGCCCGCGCCGGTCTCCAGCTCGTGCCAGACCACGAACTGCAGCCCGTAGGCCTTCTGCGCCGCCTCGATCTCGGTCCAGGGATCGCCGATCTCGGCCGCCAGTTTCGGATCGGCGGCCAGCCGCGCCTTCAGGTCCCAGTCCAGCCTTTCCCGCGCGGCCATGAAGCCCGCATCGTGCAGCGCCGCCAGCCGGCCCTCGATCACCTTGTAGGCGTTCTCGTTGGTGAACAGCGGCCCGGCGATCAGGCGGCGCATCGCCGGCCCCTGCTCGCCCAGCTCGATCAGCCGGCCGCGCAGCTCGGCCTGCTCGACCGCCAGCAGCGGCAGGGCGAAATCGCGCAGGCTGCGCAGCTGGGCCGAGGTCAGCTGGCGCTCGGTGACGCTCGGATTGCCGGAGACGAACACCGGCTCGCCGGCCTTCGGCGCCGACGACGACCAGGCCAGGAAGGCGGGCGTCGCCGCCGGCCGGCCGTCGTCGTAGAGCCGCAAGAACGCGCAATCGAGATCGTAGCGCGGGAAGTTGAAGTTGTCCGGATCGCCGCCGAACAGCGCCGTGTCCAGCTCCGGCGCGAACACCAGCCGCACGTCGGCGTAGCGGCGGTACTTGTAAACCTTGAACTGGCCGCCCTGGTAGAAGCTCATCACCTGGCAGCGGTAGCGCACGTCGCCGCCGCAGGCGTCGCGCTCGGCGTCGGACAGCGCGGTCTCGCGCGCCGCGGCGAACGCCTCGCCGGTCTTGCCGGCCCCGGCGGCGAAGATCGGCGCGGTGACGTCGGTGATGGCGACCAGCACCTCGGCCTGCACGCCCGGACAGGTGCGCTCGTCGACCCCGCCCGCCGCCACGAAGCCGCCCTCGACATAGTCCCTGTCGGGCGGCGACAGCTGCTGGGCGCAGCCCACGACGCAGTGCTGGTTGGTCAGCACCAGCCCCTGGCGCGAGACGATCGAGGCCGAACAGCCGTTGGTCAGCCGCACCGAGGCGTCGCGCAGATGGCCCAGCCAGCGCGCGTCCAAGGTGACGCCGAGCGCGTCCTTGACCTGCGCCACGGGCGCCTCGTCGAAGGGCCACATCCCTTCGTCGGCGCGCGCCGCCCCCGCGGCCAGGATGACGAGCGCCGCGGCGGTCGCGGCGAGAGTCGGTCTGAACATGCAAGCGTGAGTCTAGGACGGCTCAGCTCCGGCGTCCACGCATCGGCAAAGCCATTTGCCCCGGGCGCCTTCGCGACCGTAAGCTCCGCCATCTCGAAACGCGGAGGCCGCCCTCGTGAATCTCAGTGAGCGCACCGCCGCGCTGAAGGCGCGCCTCGACACCAAGCCCGGCGTCACCACGCTCGCCGGCGCGCCGCCGCGGAGCTCGGTTCCGAACACGCTGCGCTACAAGGTGATGGAGAAGATGTTCGCCATCCTGTCGGTCAGGGGCGCGGAGTGGGTGATCCTGAAGTGCGACGAGCACCTCGCCCAGGTGTTGAAGGCGCAGTATGCCGGGATCGGCCACCGCACCCACCTGGACCCTCGCTTCTGGATCTGCGTGGCCCTGGACGCGGACGTGCCCGCGGCGGAGATCGAGCGGCTGGCCGATCACGCCTATGATCTGGTCCGCGCCGGACTCACCCGCAAACAGCAGGCCCAGCTGAAAGGCGAGACCGCATGACCCACGCCTTCCGCACCTCCTACCCGGCCTTCCGGACGGACGGCGAGCGGCCGCTGCTGGTGGGCGGCAAGCTGATGACCCCGGTCGACGCGCCGCCCGCGCCGGCGGTGCTGATCTGCCACGGCTCGGACGGCGTCGACGCGCGCGGCGGCTTCCACGCCGAGGCGCTGAACGCGGCCGGGATCGCCAGCTTCGAGATCGACATGTGGGCCGCCCGGGGCGTGGCGCGCGGCGCCCTGGCCCGGCCGCGCTCGCCCACCGACACCCTGCCCGAGGCGTTCGCCGCAACCCGCTTCATGGCCGCGCAGCCGGAGATCGACGCCGCGCGGCTCGGCGTGCTCGGCTTCTCCTGGGGCGCGGTGGTGTCGCTGATGATGGCGACGAAGCGCTGGCGCGGCGCGCTGGGCGCCGAGGCGCCGCCGCTGGCCGCCCACGCGGCGCTCTATCCGGTCTGCTGGGCCTATGAGACCGTGCCCGGCCTCACGCTGGCCGACCTCACCGGCGCGCCGATCCTGATCCAGACCGGCGATGCGGACACCTATGACGACCCCGACGGCCTTGAGCAGCTGCTGGCCCGCCTTCCGCAGGCCTCGCGCGCCGCAATCCGCGGCGTCACCCACAAGGGCGCCGGGCACGGCTTCGACCGCGACGCGCCGGCCCGCACCATCGAGGACCCGTTCGCCCACAAGGGTAAGGGCGGCCCGGTGCTGATGGCCTTCCATCCCGAGGCGGCGCATGCGGCGCGGGCGACCAACGTCGCGTTCTTCCGCGAGGCGTTCGGCCTGGACGCGTGAGCCGCCCGCGCTAAGCTAAGGCAAAGCTCACGCCCTCAGGGAGAATACCCATGATCCGCAGGCTCGCCATGCTGGGCGCCGTCGCGCTCGCCCTCTCGACCGCCGCCGGAACCGCCGGCGCCGCGCCGTGCCGCAACAACGCCGGCCATCGCGCCCCCTGCCCGGCGCCCGCGTCCCACTGCGGCCCCGCCAGCAAAAAATGCGGCCACGG
>Ga0302325_10010223_pt1 | contig 20370 bp, 12 predicted proteins | sample Palsa_T0_2_FD_201948 | JGI IMG/M metagenome (GOLD analysis project Ga0302325, IMG submission 201948) | Peat permafrost microbial communities from Stordalen Mire near Abisko, Sweden - Palsa_T0_2 | ecosystem: Environmental > Terrestrial > Soil > Palsa > Peat permafrost | place: Sweden: Abisko...
TGCGCTGCGGGCAACGATCTCGTCTTCCCGGACGAGGGCGTATCCGGTGAGCACGCGCGGATCGTCGCGGGGAACGAAAACTACGTTCTTCGCGACCTGCGCTCGACCAACGGCACCGTCGTCGTCCGGGGAGAGGCACGAATCGCGCTCGACGACGCGAACGGCCGCGAGATCGTCCTGGCGTCGAACGACGTGGTGGAGCTTGGAACCGGCTCCGCCCTGGTGCGCCTAGCCGTCACGGTGCAGGACGACCCGCTGCAGGACGAGGGCACCCGCGTCCTCGCCACACGGACGATCGACGATCTTGGCCACGCCGAATCCCGCGTCGAGGGCGACGAGAGCCGCCTGCGCGCCCTCTACGACGCGCAGAAACGCATCGGCGCCGCCGATGGGTTGCACGACGTCCTTGGCGCCATTTGCGCCGGCGCGTTCGACCTCGTCCCGGGCGCCACGCACGTGACCGTCGTCCTTCGCGAAGACGACGAAGACGCGCACCGAGGCACCCCGAGCTACGTGCCCATCGTCACGCGAGTGCGCGGGCAAAAAGGCCCCGCGGCCGCGCCGATTCCCGTGACGCGCAGCGTGTTCCGCAAGGTCGTCTTCGATCGGACGGCCGTCCTCGCGGCCGACGCGCCGGCCGAAGTGGGTCACTCCGAGTCGCTCATGGGCGCCAAGATCCGCAGCGTGCTCGGGCTGCCGCTGTGGAAGGGCGACGAGATCCTCGGCGTGCTGCAGATGGACAACCGCGAGAGCGCCGGCATGTTCACCAGCGCCGATCTCGACGTGTGCGCCGTCCTCGCCCACAACGCGTCGCTCGCGGTGGCCAATGCGCGGCTCGTGCAGCGCCTGCGCGCCGCCGAAGAGCGGATGACGAAAGAGAACGCGTTCCTCAAGACGCGCGAAGAGTCGCGGCGCGTGGGCAAGGGCGAGCAGGAGATCATCGGGAGCAGCGCGGCGATGCGCGCGCTGTTCGAACAGCTGACCAAGGTGGTCGACACACGTGTGACCGTCCTCATCGAGGGGGAGACGGGCGTCGGCAAGGAGCTCATCGCCGCCGCGGTGCACTACCGCTCACGACGCCGCGCGCAGCTCTTCGTGAGCCAAAACTGCGCCGCCGTGCCGGAGAACCTGCTCGAGAGCGAGCTATTCGGGCACCGCAAGGGCAGCTTCACCGGCGCCCACGAAGACAAGAAAGGCCTCTTCGAGATCGCCGACGGCGGCACGCTGTTTCTCGACGAGTGCACCGAGATGCCGCCCGCCCTGCAGTCCAAGTTGCTGCGCGTGCTTCAGGAGGGCGAGATCCGCCCCGTCGGCGCCACCCAGGAGAAGAAGGTGAACGTGCGCATCGTCGCCGCCACCAACCGCTCGCTCTCCAAAGAAGTGGCCGAGGGGCGCTTCCGCGAAGACCTGTACTACCGGCTCAACGTCTTCCCCATCCGAGTCCCACCGCTGCGCGAGCGCCGCGAAGACGTGCCGGCCCTGGCCGAGCACTTCTTGAAGCGCTTCGCCACGGAGCTGGGCAAGCCGACGAGCGGCTTCACCCAGCAGGCCATGGAGCTATTGCAAGCCTACGACTGGCCCGGCAACGTTCGCGAGCTGCAGAACGAAGTGCAGCGCGTCGTCATCCAGGTCGACGCGGGAGCCTTCGTCACGCCCGAGCTCCTGTCGCCCCGGATACGCCAGATCGAGGGCTTGCTCCAGCGCGTGCGGCCGACCAAGGGCACGCTCAGGGAGACGCTCGACCAGGTCGAGCGCTGGCTCCTCGTCGAGTCGCTCCACGATCACCAGAACAACAAGACGGCGTCGGCCAAGACGCTCGGGATCACCCGCGAAGGCCTGCACAAGAAGCTGCGATCGTTCGGCCTGTAGGGGATTCCGCCCGCAGCGTAAGCTTGCCGACGGCTCGAAGCGGCTCCACTTGCCAAACAAACGCCAAAGGGTGCCGCGATCTCCGCCGCGGTAAGGCCTCTCGGTGCACCGCCGGCAAGCCCGCCGGACCGCCCAGGCAGCGCGAGGCCCATGAGCAGCTCGGTCATCCAACTGTGTCGTGTCGGTCTGACGAGCACCGCCCTGCTGGCGGTGCAATGCGCCGGAGGCGGCCCGGGTGACACCTCGAACTTCATCCCCGGGACGGGGGGCGGCGGCGGCACGCAGGAGACCGGCGACGCCGGTGGAGCGAGCTCCGGTGGCGGCTCGTCGGGGGTCGGCTCCTCGGGTAGCGGCAACTCGAGCGGGAACCTCGGTAGCGGCACGGGTGGAAGCTCGACGGGAGGGTCATCCGGTGGCGCGTCGGGATCGGGCGGATCTTCGGGTGGCTCGTCGTCGTCCGCGGGCAGCAGCGACGACGACGGCGGCGCCGCGTCCGCGGGCAGCTCGGCGAGTTGCTTTCCCTTCTCGAACACGGACTTCACCGTCGACGGCCCTCTCACCGCGACCAGCGCCGACAACACCTCGGTCTCGTGCACGATCTTCCAACCGACGGTGCTCGGCACCAACGGGTGCCTGAACCCCGTGATCATCTGGGGCAACGGCACGTTCAACACGCCCTCGAACTACACGGCGCTCTTCAACCACTTCGCCACGCACGGGTTCATCGTCGCCGCGGCCGACACCTCGAACGCGGGCAGCGGAATGGAGATGCTCGCCTGCCTCTCGTACATCCTGAGCCAGAACACCACGTCGGGCAGCCCGTTCGAAGGGCACGTCGATACCAACCACATCGCGTCGTCGGGCTACTCGCAGGGCGGCGCCGGGTGCCTGGCGGCGGGCGAAGACCCGCGGTTCACCACCGTGCTGGCGGTGTCGCCGTACATGGTGATTGCGCTCGGCAGCTACGATCCGAGCACGTACGCCGCGGCGCAGATCCATCCTCTCTTCATGATCTCGGGGTCGGACGACACTGTGGCCACGCCGTCCACCAACCAGCAGCCCATCTTCGACACGGCCCCGGTTCCCATCTTCTGGGCCACGCATGCCGGCTCGACGCACTTCGAGGTGCTGAGCAACGGCGGCGCGTACAACGGGCCAATGACCGCATGGTTCCGCTGGAAGCTGATGGGCGATCCCAACGCCAAGCAGTGGTTCGAAGCGCCATGCGATCTGTGCAGCGCCTCCGGCTGGACGGTCATGACGAACAGCATGTGGATGTGACGCTCGCGATGGCCCGACGGCCCGCGATCACCCGGCGGCGGCCAGGTCGTCGAGCGACGCTCGCGTCACGCGCTCGTGCACGCGGTCGCCGATCCGTGCGTTGACCGACAAGGCCTCCTCGAGGTGCGCCCTTGCGTCGGCCGGGCGACCGAGGAAGCGCGCCAAAAGCCCGAGGTAGTGGCCGACGCAACCAAGCCCCAGGGACATGCCGTTGACGGCAACGAACCCGGAGTACGCACGCAGGGCCTCGTAGACCCTCGCGGCGATCTCCGCGCGCTCCAGAGCGATGGCCGCCTGGCCGAGCCTCGCGAGCGTGTAGAGGTAGCCGATGTCGCGAGTCACCTCGCAAAAGCCGTCGCGCGCGAGCTCGTCGAGCAGGGCGGCGGCGGCCGCGGTCTCGCCCTCCGCGACCAGCGCCATCAAGCGCTCGGCCCGGAACGCCGGGATCGAGGCCGCCCACTGCCACGCGACGTCGGGGTTCGACCCCAGGCCCATCGCCGAAAGGGGCAAAGGTCGGCCCAGTCGCGCCCAGCTGAGGGCGTTCATCTGCGCGCCGTAGTGGAACGCCGCGTACGATCGGAAGCCTTCGCTCCGCGCGAAGAGCTCGGCGAACCTCGCCTGGGCGTGGTCGAAGTCTCCGGCAGCGATGGAGCGCTGGGCGCAAAGGCGCTCGTACTGCCACGCGGCCTCGCCGATCCGGAGCAGCCGCGCGCACTCGCCGAAGGCGTCGAGCGCACGGTCGGCCGCCGCCGCGTCGCCGCGCTGGGTCAGCGCGTGATACCGGGCGAAGAACGCCTCGGCGCTCCACCAGGATGCGGGCGGACCGTCGAGGCGAAGGACCTCGTCGCTCGCCGCAAGCAGCGCGTCGAGCGTGTCCGGACCCGTGAGCGCGGGAAACCTGCGAACGAGGGCCTCGAGGAGGAGAGACCGATCCCCGAGCTCCCGTGCCATCCGCAGGGCGATCCCGCCAAGCTCCTGGCTTCGCTCGATGCTCGAGGAGTGCGGCGGAAGGTTGGCGAGGAGCCCGTACGCCTGGGCCCGCGGCGCGCTGGCGTCGGCCGGGAGGATCGCGAGCGCGTGCTCGAGCGCGTCGAGCACCAGGGGGTCGGGAACGGTGGAGAGCCACACCGTGGGCCGCAGGCTCCGTGCGGCCCTCACGAGCAGATCGCCGAAGCCCATCTCGCGCGCGATATCGATGGCCCGCCGGCAATGGGCGCGCGCTTCCGGGATCCTGCCCGCCTGCCGCTCCGCGTACGCGGCCGACATGATGATCTCGCAAGTCGCCCGGACGTCGGTCGCCCCCCCGTCTCCCTGCGCGGCGATCGCCCAGCCGTAGAGCTCCGCCGCGTCGGCGTAGGCGCAGACTCTCATGGCGTCGTCCCCGGCGAGGCGGCTGTAGCGGGCGACTTCCTCCAGGTTCGAGTCGGGCAGGGCCCGATGAAGGTGATAGGCGATGGCCTTCGAGCGATCGTCCACGGCGGCGCGCGACCGCAAGGCGCCCGCGGTCTTCCGGTGAAGCCGCGCCCGCGCTGCCGTGGAGATGCCTTCGTAGACCGCGTCGCGCAAGAGCGCGTGGGCGAAGGCGAACGCGCCCTGCGGACGACGCTCGATGATTCGCGACTCGAGCGCCTGGTCCAGGCAGGCGAGCAGGGCGTCGGCGGGCATGTCGACGACGCGGCTCAGCAAGCCGAGATCGAACTCCTCGCCGATGGCCGAGGCCGCGTCGAGCACCCGGTGGGTCTCGTCCTCGAGCGCAGCGATGCGGTCGTTCAGGAACTCGCGCGCCACGTCCGGGAGCGCGACGCTGCCGGCGCGCCGGGGCTCGTCGTGGTGTGCGACGATCCTGTGCGCTGCCTCGCGCAGGAAGAGGGGGTTTCCACCCGTCCTGTCGTGGACGAACTTGGCCAGCTCCGGCGCTGCGAGGTGGCCGGTGGTCTCGGTGAGGTAACGCTCGACGTCGGCGACGACGAGGCCCGACAGGCCGACGACCTCGCAAGGGCGCATGCGGCGCGAGAGTCGGCCGCCTGCGTCGTCACGCGTGGTCCCGATGACAAGGAGGTTCGCGCGCGCGAGATCGGGCGAGAGGAGACCAAGGACATCGAGGGAGGCGTCGTCCGCAGCGTGCAGGTCTTCGATCACGAGCACGCGTGGCCGCCGTCGCGCTGCCTGTCTCGCCGCCCGCGTGATCGCCTCGGACAGCCAGAAGCGTGAGGTGCCCGAGGGGGCCGCCGGTTCACTGCGCGCGTCAGGGAGAATGCGATCGAGGACCGCGCTCGCCTCGCTCCGCTCTTCGACGGATAGCTTGCGATCGTCGACGAGGTCCCGGAGGACCTGCGTCCAGGGCCACAGCGCGGGGGCGCCCTCGGTCGCCGCGCACCGGCCGACCGACACCGCGACCCGCGATTGACGCGCGACGTTGGCGAGCTCGTTCGCGCAGCGCGTCTTTCCGATGCCCGCCTCGCCCACGAGGAGATAGAGGCTCCCTCTCCCGGCTCGAGCCTCGCCGAGAGCGGCGACTAGCCGCTGCATGATCGCGGCCCGCCCGAGAAACGGCTCGCCTGCCAGCGCAGGGCCCGAGGCCCCGGCGGACGGCGGACCATGCGCTCCCTGTCCGTCGGGAGACGCGACGACCTCCGCGGCGAAGCGATAGCCCCGCCCCCGCACCGTCTCAATGGGCTGCCGCTCGATGCCCGCCTGCCCGAGCACCCTGCGCGCGTGCCGGATGCTCCACGGGACGGCCACACCGCTGAGGCGCTGGCCGTCCCACACCTCGTCGAGGAGCTCGGCCTTGCTGACGACGCGGTCCCGATGCTCGATGAGGTAGCGGAGCGTGTCGAAGACCTTGGGCTGCATGGCAACGGGTTCGCTACTCCGACGCAGCACGCAGAGGCGAACATCGAGCTCGAATTCGCCGAACGCGAAGATCATCGCGAGGGCACGATCATACTGCCTTCCGCCGGGGCAAGCCGGATGCTCTCACCGCCCTCGATCACACCGCAGCGCTAGACTCGAGCGCGGATGGTCGACCTCAATCTCGACGACCTGGCCGTCTTCGTGCGCGTCGTCGAACGCGGAGGATTCGCGGGGGCCGCACGCGAGCTCGGTACCCCCACGTCGACGGTGAGCCGCGCGATCGGGCGCCTCGAGGCACGCGCCGGCGTGCGGCTGATCCAGCGGACCACGCGCCACGTGCAGCCGACCAGTGAAGGCCGCGAGCTCTACGCCGCCGTGGCGCCCACGATCTCGACCCTGCGGGCCGCCGCGCGAGCCCTCGAGCCGCCGAGCCGGCAGCCGCGCGGGCGTCTGCGCGTGACGGCTCCGAACGACCTCGCGGCCCACTTTCTCGCCAGCGTCGTCGTCGCTTTCGCGGAGCGCCATCCGCTCGTTCAACTCGACTTCGCGCTGACCAATCAGCACACCAATCTCGTCGACGAAGGCTTCGACGTGGCCGTGCGAGCGAGCGCCCGCCTCGGTGATTCGTCGCTCATCGCGCGCAAGCTGGGCGATCTCGAGCTGCGCCTCTACGCGTCTCCCCCATACCTCCAGAAACGCGGCGCGCCGGCGACGTGGAGCGATCTCGCCGAGCACCCGTGCATCGTCTTCGGGGCCAAGGACCTCGCGCGAACCTGGGCGCTCCAGAGTGCAGCGGGCGACGTCGGCGTCCCGGTGCGCGGACGGATCGGGGGCGACGACTTCACCTTCGTGCGCGCGATGGTGACGGCCGGCGCCGGGATCGGCCTCCTGCCCCATATCAACTGCGGCGCCGACGAAGCGAGCGGTCGGCTCGTCCGCGTTCTTCCCGAATATCATGCGCGCGGCGCGTCCCTCTACGTGGTGTACCCCTCGGCCAAGAACGTTCCTGCGCGCGTGACGGCTTTCCGCGACTTCGTCGTGCAGGCGTTCGCCTCGTGGGCCTCGGGCCAGAGGAGCCGATGACGACCACGCCCCGCAAAGCCCCCCGGGCGGACGCGTCAAGGACGGCTCACGGACTGACCGACTGCTCCCAGAACACGACGTCTCCCCCGCGATTGGCCACGAAGGTGACGCCTCGGTCGTGCGACACGACGATGGCCAGGCCCTCGGGGTGGTCGTGCACGAATCGGTAGGCCGCCCGGTGCCGCGTGCCCACGTTCTCCAGATCGTTGGGCTCGCGGTCGTTGCCCTCGATATCGAGCGCGCGCCACACCTGCTCGGGCGTGGGCAGCTCGGCCGACACCTCGGCGCCGAAGCCGAGAATGCCGAGGCGCTTGTCGAGGACGACGGCGCCATCCACGGCGGTCAGGTTGGCGAGCAGGCGACTGAGCTCGAACACGGATTGCTCGAGTCGCTCCAGGCTGGAGCTGCCGTCGGCCGCGAAGTCGGACCAGCCGACGGACGCGTTGGAAGTCGTGCCGGCGAGCGTATCGAGGATCTTGAAGAGCAACGTTCGATAGCGATGCGACGGCTCGTCTTGGCCGAATCGGTACTTGAGCCGCACGCCGCCGAGGGCGTGCGGGGTGGACAGGTCGGCGACGAGGATCATGCCGCCGTGCCTCGCGCCGCGAACGAGCTGGATGGCTCGCCGGAGCATGTGCTGCCCGACGCGGCTCACGAGCGAATCGTCCACCATCGTGGGCGACGAGCTCTTGGACTGGCGCGCGGCGTGCTCTTCGCGCACCGTGGCTCGCTGGCGGGCAAAGAGCGACGGAAGCCACTGCGAGTCGAAGACGTCGACCAGCGCGTCGACGATCTGACCCCGCTCGAGACCGCCCACCATCGTGCCGGCGCAACGGACCGCCAGCTGTCCGGGACCCGTCGCGTGCACGATCGGGTCGTACGTCCAGTTCGGGACCACGCTCCGGCCACCCCACGACGGCGCGAGCCACGCGGGCCCCGAATGCGCCAGGCCCCAGATGCGCAGCTTGTCGTGCTCGATCTGGGCGCCGATGAGCGACGTCTCGAAGGGCACAGAGGGGCTGAGGCGTCGCAGCTCGTCGGCCAAGAAGGGCCGGCTCGGGTCGAAGCGGAGCCGAAGGGCGCCCTGGTTGGGCGCGCCGTCTTCGGGAAGCTCACCGAACGGCGTGAGCAGGAGACGAAACCGGATCGGCCGGCCCTCTTCGGTCGTGAGCGATGCCTGGAACGCCACCGAGAGCGCTTCGCACAGCAGGTCCTGGCTCACACGCAACGGCGTCGCCGACGGCCAGTGCGCACAGACATAGCGGGCGAGGTCGGGTGGATAGGCGTGTACGCGCGGCATCGTCGAGGTGGAGGCTCCCCGCGAGCGAGATTAGAGCCTTTCAGGGCCAATCGCCCACCTCGCGCACGTCGCCTGAGGGGACCACGTACGTGCCGCCCGAGACGGGATCGCGGGCCCCAGGCACGACGTCGAGCAAGGGTCGCACGGCGAACGCTCGGTCGCGCAGCCTGGGGTGCGGCACGACGAGGCGGGGGTCGTCGATCGCGACACCGTCGATCCACAGGAGGTCCAGATCGATGACGCGCGGGCCCCATCGTTCGACCCGGACGCGCCCGAGAGTCGCTTCGAGCGCGAGCAAGCGATCCAGGAGATCGAGCGCCGAGCCCTGAAAGCTCACGAGCACCGCGGCGTTGAAAAACGCAGGCTGCTCAGGACCACCCACGGGCGCGGTCTCGTAGAGGCGGGACGTGGCCTCGATACGGGCAAAGGTCTCGATGCTGCCAAGCGCCGCGCGCATGGTCGCGCGCCGATCGCCGAGGTTGGCGCCGATGCCGACGACCGCGCGGAGCGCCATATCGGGCGTCAGAGGCCCTACGGGGACGTGGGCTCGAACTCCATCGGGTCGGTGAGCGTGCCCTGGTAGCCGCCGTTCACGATCCCGTTCTGCACGAAGAAAAAGTATTGGCCCGAAGGCTGGCCGTTGAGCTCCACGTTGACGGTGATCGTGGCGCCGGGCGTCGTGCTGAACGCTGCCTGGTCCTCTTCGGTCGTGGTCGTCGTCTGGATATCGGTGACCGAACCATTGAGGTCTTGCACGGTGCCCCCGGGCGCGAGGCTGTCGTTGACGAGCTGCGCGGCCGAACCGGTGTCGGAGCTCACCGCGATGTCGAAGAAGCAAGACTCCTGGGTGATCGACGTGTCGCACGTCCACTGGATCAGCCACTGGCCGCCGGGCTGGTACGTCACGAAAACGCCAACCCCCTGCCCGGGCGTCGCGTTCAACGTGCGGCCCGCGTCGACGAACGCGAGCATCGGTTGCGTGCCGGCGTCGGGACCGCCGCCATAGCTGCTGCCCCCGGCATACCCACCCGACGAGGACGTGGGTGTGCCGCCGTAGCAAGCCGCCAGGCTGGCCAGCCATGCGATCCCGGACGCGTATTTCAAGAAGTGCATCGGAAGATCCCTCCAGCTCGCGCGCGATGGTCGTGTCCCCGCGCTTTTTCCGCACCTTGCCGTTGCCTCAGCGGTGGCCACCCCCGTGACCTCCTCCACCGCCGGAGTGTCCGCCGCCACCGCCGCCCCCTCCACCGTGATAGCCGGACCCGCCGGACGATCCGCGATATGCGCTGCCACCACCACCACCCCCGCTGTGCCCGCCGTAGCCGGACGGGGACGAGACGCTGTGCGGCGACGAGTAAGCCCGCGACATGGACGGCTGCGCCGCCCCGTAGGAGCCTCGCTCGCCGTAGTAGGGCGTGGCCATAGGCCGCTGCGACGACGCACTGCCCGCGAATCCAGCCCCGAGCACCCTGCCACCAAAGTGCGACTGGGCCACGTACGTGCCACCGGTGCGAGCGCGGGCGTCGTAGCCGCCGTGATAGCCAGCGGGAGCCCTGGCGCCGAGAGCCACGGCCGAAGAGGGGCGTGCGTAGGCACGCGCCTGAGCAAGGCCGCGTGCATCGGCGGGCGACGCGTGGACCACCGCGCTCGCGGCGATGTGGATCGAGTCGGGCGTGGGGCCGCCGACCGTGGGGTGCGCGGCGACGCGGCCAGAGGACGATGCGGACGGAACGTAGGCCGTCGTGTGAGCCGCGATGGCGCCCACCTGATTGCCGGGCGCGAGGTGCGCGCTCACCGAAGGCGCAAACAGGTTTCCGGTGCCGACGAACCCGTACGCCGTGCGGGGCACGAACCCGAGACCGACGGCGGCGCCTCCGCGCCAGCACCACGTGGGCGAGAGCGGCCCCCAGCCCACGTAGCCCCAACCGTCGGCCCCGACGCGCCACGAGACCCACGCGCCCGCGTACTCCCGGCCGGGGATCCACTCCCAGCCCAGCCCATCGCCGTAGGCCCAACGCCCGTAGTGGAAGGGCGCCCAGCCCCAGTCGTAGTCGCTGGCCCAGGCGTAGTCGTCGTCGTACGTCCAGTGGCCGGCGGTGACGTACGGCGTGAAGTCGGAGCCGACCACGGACTCGGACGGGATCCACACGGTGCCGTACGTGGGATCTTCGCTCCACGTGCCATAGGGATCGAGCGCACCGCGAAAATCGGTGAGCGCCGCGGGATCGGCGTCGTCGTAGGCGGCCTCGTCGTCGCCTCCTGCGCCGGACGGGCCGGACGAGATAGGGGGCATCGACGCGTAGGTCGGCAGAGCTGAGGGGGCCGGCGCAACGGACGGCGGCGTGTAGCCGATCGCCTCGGGGTACGCGGCGTCGCGCGCCTCGCCATCGGCCTCGCAGCCCGCCAAAAAGGCGCCAGCGGCAAACAAGCCAACAAAGCCGGCGAGGCCAACGAGGCCGGCTAGGCCGGCTAGGCCGGCTAGGCCGGCTAGGCCGGCTAGGGCAGATGCGGCAGGGTTGCCAGATTTCATGCACCTACCTCGGCGGCTCCCTAGAGCGAAGCACGTCCGCCTGCCTTGTCCAGTCTTCCGGCCCGGCAAGGGCGGGGATGGTATGATCCACACATGCCCGAGACGCGCCTCTCCTCCATGACCGATCGCATCGCTGCGATGCAGGATCTCCGTCTGTACAAGGAGCTCCACTGGGAGGGTGACTTCGAAGAATACCTCGGAATCGTGCGCGAAAGGCCGCAGGTGACGCGCAACGCGTACCAGCGCCTTTACGACATGATCATCAGCTACGGAACCGAGGAGTACATCGACAGCAAGAAGAAGCTCGTCCGCTACAACTTCTTCAAGGACGAGCAGAACACCGGCGGCAACGCGATCTTCGGCCTCGACATCCCGCTCATGCGCCTGGTGCACGTGCTCAAGGCCGCGGCCGAAGGCTACGGGCCGGAGCGCCGGGTGATCCTCCTGCACGGGCCGGTCGGGTCGTCCAAGAGCACGATCGCGCGCCTCATCAAGCAAGGCGTCGAGCAGTACTCGCGCACACCCGACGGCGCGCTCTACACGTTCGAGTGGACGGGCCTCTCGGGCACCGGCATCGAGAAGAGCGACACCGATCGCTTCCCCAGCGCGATGAACGAAGAGCCGCTGCGGGTCATCCCGCTCGAGTGGCGCACCCGGGCCATCGAGCAGCTTGGCCTCTCGAACGACAAGTTCAAGGTCCGTGTCGACGGCGACGTGGATCCCGCCAGCCGCTTCATCTTCAAGGCCTTGATGCAAAAGTACGAGGGCGACTGGTCCAAGGTGGTGCGCCACCACGTCCGCGTGAAGCGGCTCGTCCTGAGCGAGAAGGATCGCGTCGGCATCGGCACGTTCCAGCCCAAAGACGAGAAGAACCAGGACTCGACCGAGCTCACGGGCGACATCAACTACCGCAAGATCGCCGAGTATGGCTCCGACTCGGATCCGCGGGCCTTCAACTTCGACGGCGAGTTCAACATCGCCAACCGCGGGGTGCTCGAGTTCATCGAGATCCTCAAGCTCGACGTCGCGTTCCTTTACGATCTGCTCGGCGCGACGCAGGAGCACAAGATCAAGCCGAAGAAGTTCGCGCAGACGGACATCGACGAGGTGATCATCGGCCACACGAACGAGGCCGAGTACAAGAAGCTCCTGAACAACGAGTTCATGGAAGCCCTGCGCGACCGCACGATCAAGATCGACATCCCGTACATCACCAAGCTGACCGAAGAGATCCGCATCTACCAGAAGGACTTCAACGCGCAGAAGATCAAGGGCAAGCACATCGCGCCGCACACGCTCGAAGTGGCCGCCATGTGGGCCGCGCTGACGCGGCTCGAGGACCCGAAGAAGCACAACCTGTCGCTTCTGCAGAAGATGAAGCTCTACGACGGCAAGGTGCTGCCGGGGTACACGCAGGACACGGTGAAGGAGCTGCGCAAGGAGTCGAAGCGCGAGGGGATGGAGGGCATCTCGCCGCGCTACGTACAGGACAAGATCTCCAACGCGCTCGTCAACGAGTCGGGCGAAGGGACGATCAACCCCTTCATGGTCCTGAACGAGCTCGAGAAAGGCCTGCGGCACCACTCGCTCATCACGAGCGAAGAGATGCGCAAGCGCTTCCAAGAGATCATTGGCATGGTCAAGCGCGAGTACGAAGAGATCGTCAAGAACGAGGTCCAGCGCGCGATCAGCGCGGACGAGGACGCCATCAGCAAGCTCGCGGCGAACTACATCGACAACATCAAGGCCTTCACCCTGAAAGAGAAGGTAAAGAACCGCTACACGGGCCAGGACGAAGAGCCCGACGAGCGCCTGATGCGGTCGATCGAAGAGAAGATCGACATCCCCGAGAACCGGAAAGACGACTTCCGCCGCGAGATCATGAACTTCATCGGCGCGCTGGCGGTCGATGGGCGCAAGTTCGAGTGGAACACGAACGACCGTCTACGCCGCGCGCTCGAGCTCAAGCTGTTCGAGGATCAAAAGGACAGCATCAAGCTCAAGACGCTGGTCAGCGCCGTCGTCGACAAGGACACGCAGGAAAAGATCGACATCATCAAGAGCCGCCTCATCAAGAACTTCGGCTACAACGAGGTGAGCGCGACGGACGTCTTGAACTACGTCGCCTCGATCTTCGCCCGCGGCGACGCCAAGGAGTGACCCCCTCGCGATGAGCCTCAAGAAGACGCTGATGCAGCAGGGCATGCGCCTCATGACCGACCCGAGGGTCATGAGGCTGATGCAGGACGAGCGCGTGATGAAGGCCATGATGACGGCCATGAGCGTGCCCGGAAAAGCGCAGACGTTCGCGCGTGATCAGGTCGAGACGATCGCGAAGGCGATGGCCCTGGCCACCGAGGGCGAGGTGAAAGACCTGCGCCGCACGGTCCGCAAGCTGGAAGAGGACCTGGCGCGCCTCAAGGCCGACCGCGTCCCCTCCCCGACCGCGCCGGCCACCTCGCCGAAGAAGAAGAGCAGCGCGAGCAGCTAGATCACTTCCACCCCAGGAGGACCCACACGGACCCGGCGCAGAACACCGCGGTCAGGGGCGCGGGCAGCGCCGCGACGAGCGGCAGGCGGCGCGTGAGGCGGTAGCGGAAGGCGCCGAGCGCCGTGGCGGCGAGGATCGCGCACGGGAGCAGGACGGGCAGGATGAAGCGAAAGTCGTTGTGTGGCGCCCATGGATAGACGTCGCGCAGGATGATCTGGAACGCGAGGAAGCCGAGGAGCGTGACGACCACCTCGCGGAAGCCCACGTCGTCGCGCCGCCACCCGCGGGCAACGGCCATGACCAACCCGGCCACGACGAAGGGGACGAAGCAGGCACCGACGGCGACCAGGACGTAAGCCACCACCCTGGTGAACGCGTCGCCGCTGCCGAACTCGCCGAACAAGCTCGATCGGTAAAGGTAGTTCCAGAACTCGTCGCGACCGCGGTCATCGCCCACGACGTGCACCCACGGATCCTGAAGGAAGGACGCGAAAGTGACCCTCACGAAGTCTTGCCAGTCGTTTTTGACCATGTGGTTGTCGCCCATGCCGTGAAAGTTCAGGCTGATCTTCCCTTGCTTCCAGTACCGGACCTCGAGGGCCCACGCGGCGACGAGGGCGGCGACGGACACCAGCGAAAGCACGCCGCCACGCGGCCACCGCGGACGGCCGGGCCGGCGGCGGATCGCGGCGAGGATCGCCGACGTCAGGACGACCAGGATGACGACGACGCCGTTCATCTTGGTGTTCGCGGCGAACGCCGCGGCCACCGACGCCGCCACGAGCGACGAGGCGCGGCCCGTCTTGCGCCACGAGACGAGCTGCCAGAGGCTCAGCGCCGCGAAGAAATAGAGCAGCGTGTCGTTGCTGATACGGCAGGCGTGCAGCGCGAACGTCGGCCAGAACGTGCAGAAGGCGCTGGCCAGCACCCGCTCGTAGACGCCGCCGAGGACCAGCCGGATGGTGAGCAGCCAGCAGGCCAGCGTGGCGAATCCGAGGACGACGTCGAGCGCGCGCAAGACGCGGGCACCGGGGTAGACGTAGCCCTTCTCGGGGTGCTCTGTCGGCGACGGTACCTTGGCGAGCGCGAGGGCCCCGGCGGCGAGCGCGTAGTACGGCGCGGGCTGATGGCACTCCCAGCAGTCGTCCGCCGCCGGCACGCGGTGGTTCTCGAGGATCCGGTCGATGTAGCTGAGGTGCCCGCCGACGTCGTAGACGCGCGCGGTGTAGGGCTCGCGCGCGTGCGCGACGAGCAGCGCGAAGCCCGCGACCAGGAAGCACACGATCACCCCGCCGCGGGGCCAGCGCGCCCAGCTCACGCCGCACGCTTCTCCAACCCGAACATCTTCAGGCCGCGGCGTGCTTCTCCAGCCACCGGGTGACGAGCGACCAGGTCATGAGCGGCGCGTCGCGCCCGACGATGAGATCGATGTGCCCCAGGGGCACGACGCGGTACGTCTTGTCCGTCGCCCCGCTGCGCGTGAACGCCGGGCGCACGCTGGCCGGCGGCGCCAGATCGTCGTTGGCCCCCGCGATGACCAGGAGCGGCAGATCCATCGACTCGAAGCGCGCGGCGTAGTCCGACTGACGGCCGCCGAAGCGCCGCTGCGCCGCCCAGTCGAACATGTCCATCATCTCCGAGACGACGGCGCGATCGAACGCCAAGCTGAGGTATTGCTCGAGGACATGCGGCTCGCATGAGCCGACGTGATACCCGCGGAGCGGGAAAGGATACAGAGGTGTGTCGGCGAACCGCCGGATGGCCCGCATGACGAGCCCCACCGGCTGCAAGGGCAGCGGGGCGTTGGGCAGGGGGGCAAAGGCCACCGCACGGAAGAAGAGGGCGAGCGCGCCCAGCGCGAAGGACCCCCGGGTGAAGTCGTAGGGGCTGCCGATCGACGTGACCCCCGCGATGCCGCCGTCGAGGATGGGGGCCGCGGCATAGGCGACGAGGCCCCCGAGCGAGTGCCCGACGAGCCATACGGGGCGGCCCCCGGACAAGAGGTGGATCTCCTCGACCGCGGCGGGGATGTCTTCGCGCACGTAGTCCTCGACCCCGCGGGGCGCCTTGGCGCCGAAATGACGCGATCGGCCATGCCCGCGCAGGTCGAGGTTGAAGACGTCGAATCCGGCCCGCGCCAGATGGTTGGAGAAGCTCCTCGCCGGCAGGTGCCACGTGTGGCGATTCTGGCCGAAGCCGTGGACCAGGAGCACCGGCGCCCGGGTGCCCTCCCCGTCGGCGGCCCGCTTGCGCACCATGGCCAGCGGGACGGGGCTTGCCGTGAGAATGATTTCTTTCCGGAATGTAGAAGTCTCGTCCCGGTCGATGGCCTGCTCGACGATTCGGTGGTGAAGGATCACTCGTGTGGACCGGGAGAGCGCTTCCCCCAAGCGCGAACCTGTAGTGTAGCATCGCACGCGCGCTGGCTCGCTTCGCCCTTCGCTCCCTGCCTTTCTGAGGTGCTCTCAATGGCTCGTACCGACGTTCGCCTTGCACGTGTCAGCTCGGGTCGCTCGGGCCCCACGGGGCCCGCCAAGCGGCGTCGCTCGACGCTGGCGGCGATCGCGTTGACGGCGATCACCATCGCGCCGCTCGCGCTCGCGCAGACGGCGACGACACCAAAGAAGAAAAAGGGAACCAAGACCGCGGCCTCCGCGTCCGCCTCGGCCAGCGCATCGGCGGCTCCCTCGGCCAGCGCCTCCGCGAGCGCCGCGCCCGCGTCGGACTCGACGACCTCGGATGACACCGACACGGCCCCGACGACCAAGCCCACGCCGGCGCCCGAAGCGACCGAAGGGACCGACGTTCCCCCCGTCAGTCCCCCGGTGACCGAAGACCCGAACAAGGCCTACTACTTCGTCGGCTTGCGGTACCGCGGCACGGTCATTCCCTCGTTTCTCGAGCACCTGTTCGTCAACGACGGCAGCACGATCTACACGAACACGATCGGCGTCGAGGCCGAGCGACGCAAGGACGGCCAGTCGATGATCGGGTGGATCGCGTTCACCGAGTACGGATTCGGCAACACGCTGTTCTTCCAGAAGAACGAGCAGGATCTTCCGCAGAACTATTCGATCGTGAACAGCGGATTGAAGGGCCTGTACATCGGGCTCGACGAGTCGTGGTCCGTCCCGATCCGCAACGACCTGCAGTTCGAGTACGGCTTCGGCATCGGCCTCGGCGTCATCTTCGGCAGCCTGCAGAACGACTGGACCTACATCGGTAGTGCCGGCGATCCCGGCGCCGTCAAAGGCAGCAACGGCAGTTACTACGTCCCCTGCCAAGCGCAGAGCGACAACGCCTCGTGCTCCACGGCGGATCACCAGATGGCAAGCACGGCGAAGGTCGGCGGCTACGTCGAGAAGAACTGGCTCAACGGAGGCGCCGTGCCCATCGTGTTCCCGCACATCGCCATTCCCCAGCTGGCCCTCCGCTACAAGCCGATCCCCGAGTTCGAGACGCGTCTGAGCCTGGGCTTCTCGATCACCGGATTCTGGTTCGGCCTCAGCGCCGACTACGGTCTCGAGCAGCGACCGCACACCGAGAAGGCCGCGCCCGCGCCGTCCGCGTCTCCATCCGGTCCCGCGCACGCGCACCCGCACGACCACCAGGATTCCGGCGACGATACGCTCTGAGCGAAGATACACTCCGGGGCGCAATGCCGGAGAGGCGTGTACCGGACTTCCCGCCGCGCTACGAAGCGCTGCGCCGCCTGGGGGCCGGCGCAGGGGGTGAGGTCTGGTCGGTGCGCGATCGGGTGGCCGGTCGCGTCCTTGCGCTCAAGCTCCTCGCCGCCGAGGCGACCGAAGTCGAGCTGGCGGCGCTCGTGCGCGAGGCCAGCGCGCTGAGCGGTCTCGAGGGCCTCGGCGTGCCCCGCGTGATCGCGTTCGGGACGCTGCCGGGTGGCCGCCGTTTCATGCTGCGCGAGATGGTCGAGGGGACGAGCCTCGAGGACGCGCTGTCGCGCGCCGGCACGCGGTGGCTCGAGGCGATCCTCGGGGCGTGCGATCAGCTCACGGTCGTTCACCGCGCCGGCCTCCTGCACGGCGACGTGAAACCGGCCAACATCATCGTCGGCGACGACGGGCGCGGCACGCTGGTCGATCTCGGGCTCATGACGGCGTGGAAGGATGGCGGGCCCGCGGCGCGCGGCCTCACCCCGCGGTACGCCGCCCCCGAGGTCTTGCACGGCGAGGCCCCGTCGCCGCGTGCCGAGGTCTACTCCCTCGGGGTGAGCCTCAAGGAGGCCCTCGCGCTGCGCCGCACCGATCTCACCGACGCAGCGTTCGAGGCCCTCGTCGCCGTGGCGGCGCGCGCCACCGAGCCGCTGGCATCCGAGCGATGGCCCAGCGTCGACGAGTTCGCGACCGCGCTGCGTCGGGCCGCGGGCCTGCGCGCGAGCGATCTCCACGACGCCGCGCCGTGGCCCGTGCTCGGCGTCGAGACCGTGGCCGGAGAGCTCATCGATCGAACGCTCGCCCTCGGCGATGGGAGCGTGCTCGCCGTCGACGGACCGCACGGCTCCGGTCGCTCGACGCTCGCGCGGCGGCTCGCGTGGACGCTCGGCGCGCGGGGACACCGGGTGGCCGTCGTCGACGCGCCGGAAGGCGGGCGCGCGATGCGCGAGGCGCTGGATCTCGAGCTTGCCCCCCATCACGCCGGCGGCGCCGAGACCGCGAAGACGCCCGTCTTCGTCGTGATCGACGACGCCGACAAGGCCGACGAAGAGACACGCGGCACGCTGCGCGCCGCGTCCGAGCGCGGGGCGCGCATCGTGGCCGTGGGCGCGCCTGCCGCCGTCGCGGCCGTCGTCGGCAAGAACGTGGCTACGTTCGCCGTGGCCCAGCTCGCGGGCGAGGCCGCGATCGAGCTGGTGACCCGGGCGATCCCTTCCCTGCCCGCCCCGCTTCGCGGTCACCTCGTCGAGCGCACCGGCGGGCGTCCCGGGCCGCTCCGGGCGGCGGTCCATCGGCTTGCCGGCAAAGCCCTCGTCTCGCGCGAAGGCATCGACGCGGCGCTGGCAGGAACCGACTCCACGCCGCCGCGTTTTCGCGACGCGATCGAAGGGTTGGATTGGGCCGACCGTGCGCTCGACGTCGGGCGCTTCGACGAAGCCGCGTCCGTGCTCGAGGCCATCTCGCGCGGCGACACGCCGTCGAGCGAGCCCGTGAGAATCGCCGTCGCCCGAGCGCGGGTCGCGATCGGTCGCGGCGATCCGACCGCGGCGCTGTCCGAGCTACAAGCCATCGAAAAAGCGGCGCTCGCGGGGTCTCACAGGCGCGCCTGGCAAACGCTCCGGGCGCGGGCTCTCGTTCGCGCGGGGCGGTTCGCGGAGGCCACGTCGCTGACCGAGGCCGTCGCCTCCGAACACGACACCGACGCCCTCGCGGCCGATGCGCTGAGCACGAGAGGCGTCGCGCTTGCGTTCACGGGCGACGACGCAGCGGCACGCGCCGCCCTCGATCGCGCGATCGCGCTCTCGCGCGCGCTCGCCGACCCGCGCATCGAGGCGATCGCCCTCGGGTCGTCGGCCATCGCCTACCAGCGGGCAGGACGAACCGACAGCGCCCGCGCCGCGTACGAGGCGTCGCTTGCCTCGGCCGAACGAGCGGGCGACGCCGGTACGCTGGCGGCGATGCGCCTCAACCTCGCGGGGCTGCTCCAGGCCGAAGGACAGCTCGCAGAAGCGCTGCAGCAGCTCGAGGCGGCGGTCGACCTCGGGCGCCGTGCCGGCAGCGGCGCCGCGGTGGTGCAGGCCCGCCTGAACCTCGCCAACCTCGACATCTACCTGGGTCGCTGGGCCAGGGCGCGAGAGTCGATCGATCTTCTCGCCCGGAGCCGCGGCGACCTCTCCGCCGGGGCGCGCGCTCAGCTGCTTGGCCTCGAAGCCGAGTACGCCGCGCGGACGGGCGAGGGCACGCGCAAGCCTCGAGAGCTCTACGAAGAAGCCGCGAAGGCGTGGGAAGCCCAGAGCCGCGGGCACGACGCGGCCGAAGCCCGTCTCGAAGGCCTGCTCGCGGCGGCGCGCGCCGCCGACGCGGACGCGCGCGCCCTGGGACGCGACCTCGATGGCATCCGGTCCACGCTCGGCGAATCGGGGTTCGGCGAGCACTCGGCGCTCGCAGAGCTGGTGCGGGGCACGATCGCGCGTCTGGCCGGCGACGAGGAGCGGGCGCGCCGCGCCCTCGACGCGGCCGTCGAGCAGGCACGCAAAGCGGGCAGGCGCGAGTGGGCCTGGCAGGCGCTCGACGCGCGCGCCCGCCTGGCGGCGGCGCAGGGCGCGCACGCGACGTCACGGCGAGACGCCGAAGCGGCGCTGGCCACGCTCGAAGAGACGGCCGCGCATCTGCCCCGCGATCTGCGCGAGGTGTTCTGGAACGACCCACGCCGGCGCGCGCTCCGGCAAGCCCGTGCCGCCGCGGCCGACGCCACGATGATCTCGACGGGCACGGCGACCGTGACGGGGACCGAGGACCGCCTGGCACGGATCCTCGAGGTCACGCGCGAGCTCGCGACCGAGCACGACGTTCCGCGGCTGCTGCAGCGCGTGACGGACCACGCCGTGGCGCTGCTCGGCGCCGAGCGCGGGTTCGTGCTGCTCGTCGGCGAGGCGGGAGAGCTCGAGGCGCAGACGGCGAGGACGCGCTCGGGCGGCGACGACCCGCACGGACGCTTCTCGCGATCGGTGGCCGAGCGGGTGCTGGGCAGCGGCGAGCCTGTGGTCACGATGAGCGCGCGCGACGACGAGCGGCTCGCCGAAGCGATCAGCGTGCACCAGCTGATGATCCAGTCCATCGCCTGCGTGCCGATCCGCGGGGCGCCCCCCGTGGGGCGCACCATCGGCGCGCTCTACGTCGAGACTCGCATGCGGCCCGGAGTCCGCTTCGAGCGCGAGCTGCCCACGCTACGGGCCTTCGCGGACCAGGCGGCGATCGCGATCGAGAACGCGCGGCTCATCTCCGA
>Ga0302325_10010225_pt1 | contig 20368 bp, 16 predicted proteins | sample Palsa_T0_2_FD_201948 | JGI IMG/M metagenome (GOLD analysis project Ga0302325, IMG submission 201948) | Peat permafrost microbial communities from Stordalen Mire near Abisko, Sweden - Palsa_T0_2 | ecosystem: Environmental > Terrestrial > Soil > Palsa > Peat permafrost | place: Sweden: Abisko...
GATGAGGCCGGACTCTTCTGCGACCGCGAGGAACTCCGCAGGGGAGGCCTGCCTGCCATCCGGCAGGCGCCAGCGCAGTAGGGCTTCCACGACCTTTGTCGTGGCCGCATCGAAGTTCACTTCCGGCTGGAAGAGGAGTTCGAACTCGCTGCGATCCACTGCGCGGCGCAGGTCCTGCTCAATGCGGAACTTCATCGCCGCAGTTTCAAGTAGCTGCGGGTGGAACAGGCAAAGACGGCTGCGGCCGAGGGACTTCGCATGAAAGAGCGCCGCGTCCGCCGCCCGCAGGAGCGCACCGGCATCGTGCTCATGGTCCGGATAGACACTCGCTCCGACACTGATGCTGATCAGAAGCTCGCGGCCTTGGATCAGTAGCGGCTTCTGAAAGGCGCAGGCGAGGATGCCCCCCACTCGTGCGACCTCATCGGCGCTGCGAGCGTGTTCATGAATCACGGTGAATTCATCGCCCCCCAGTCGGGCAGCGAAGCCGCCAAGCTCGGTCGCCTCGCGCAACCGCTGCGCAACGGCCTGCAGGACGAGGTCGCCGAAGGCGTGGCCCATGCTGTCGTTGATGTTCTTGAAGTTATCCAGGTCCAGAAAAAATACGCCCACCTGCGTGGCGTCGCGCGCGGCGGTCTTCAGCGCAAGATTGAGGTACGACAACAGCTGACGCCGGTTCGGCAAGCCGGTAAGTGAATCGTGTTCAGCGAGATGCTGAAGTTGTCGCGTGCGCTCGTCCACGCGGGCCTCAAGCTGCCCCTGGTACTCAAGCGTCGTCGCCTGGGCAGCCGCGAGTTTATCGGCCATCTGATTGAAGGCGACGGCAAGTATGTCGAGCTCTTTCAGTCCGCCGCGCGCCACGCGCGCATTGGACTCGCCGCCGGCGAGCCGGGCGGTTGTCGCGAGGAACCGCCGGATGGGACCGACGACGCTGCGAATGGTTGCGATCGATATCACGAGCAAGAGCAGCAGCACCGCTGCGCTGATGAGCGCGATGAGCGTTCTTTCCGGTCCGTGCCGCGGCGCTGTCGTAGTCGCGGTCGTGCGATGCTCGCGTGGCGCTGCCACGACTGCAAGCGGAACGTCCAATGAAATCGTGTTGTCGGTAACGAGCAGCGCAGAGGGGATGAATTCGCTCGCTACGACTTGTACCGGGCGGGCCGCTGGCGTCGCCACCGCAGCCGGCCCAGGCGCACGGTGCGGTGCGGATTCGGCGGCGGTGCGCACGGTCGCTGAGAGTTCCTCCGCGCTGCGCACGAAGTTTTGCGTGGTGTGCGTGGTCTTCTCGTCGAGCGCGGCGAGCTGGGCCTGCGCTGCAATCACCTGCGAGAATTCCTCGCTCAGATGCGTGACCCATTCCTCGCCCTGCGATCCGGCGAGATTCTTCGCATCCTGTGCCAGCGTCGTCGCGAAACTCGCCTGACTGTCGGAAAGGCCCTTCAGCATCGCGGGATCGTAGCCGCCAGCCGGCGTCAGCTGCTCGGATCGACGGCGAACGTCATCCAGGTCGCGGCCGAGAGAAATGAGGGACTGCTTTGCGATCACACGGCCGAATATCTTGAAGCTGCGATCCAAGGTGCCTTTCATCCGCAGATCGACACTCTCGAATCGTGCCCAATACTCGCGCACCATGCTGCGGCGCGCATCGGCGTCGTGAACGATTTCCTCGCCACTGTGGGCGAGCTCAGTCGAGCGCGCCGCCAGCTTCTTCACAAGCGGGCGGTTATCAAGATTGCCGGGCTGGTCGCCGAAGGTAGCGAGTTCCCTGCGTAAATTTTGCTGAGCCAAACGCAGGACCTCGGTATTTGACTCACTCGCCTCCTCGCCGCGCCGTTCCACGGCGCGCTCGAACTGCCCGATTGCTGTGATGAGTGGCTCGGCGTGCACCGGCGGCGGCGGCGTCGCTGGCGCAACTACCTGCACCGGCGGAGCAGGAATTGCAGGCGGGGGCGGCGGCGCGACCACCGGCACGGCCGTATGGATCGTGGTCGTCGTGATAATCGATACGCCGTGCTCGACGATGAGATTGGCGGCGACCGCGAGCAGCGCCACCGCCGCAAACGCGATGCTGAGGCGCTCGGCGATACCTAAGTTAAACTGAACCGCTCGCAACCATTGCCACGCCTGTGCAAATGCGCGGCGCACCCCAAGCTTGCGGACAATCCCATCTAGGCTGTTTCGCACTGCCGCCACGGTAACTCTGCTACTTAATGACCCAGCCTATTTGTACGGGCCTTCGCCGCATGCCGTCGTGACGCGGCCGACACCTGTGCGCTTTCGTTCGTGATTTAGGGCGAAAAGCGCAAGCGTGGCCTTACAGCCGCCATGAACAGGAGCGGCTGAATGCTCCTCGCCGTGAAGGAGGTCACAGAATACCGCGCCGCCGCCTGCCGCGAGGCTGCGATGCAGAGGCGAGGCGCATACAGTGGTGGAGCCCGAAAACGCCTGGATGGACGCAGCGACGCTGCGGGTTCTAGGCTTCAGCATCACGGATCTTCCGTGCAGCTGACAGGTTCAACCTTGGTATCGCACGCGCGCTCGGCGGACGTTGAGAATGGCGTGCGCCCGGCTGCAAAGTTCACCGTGGCGGTTCGAGTGCTGTGCGAATTCACGGCGAAGCGCGGCGACCTTGATCTGCGCTTCACGCCAGCGCCGTCGGCCGAAGAAGGGGTTGCCGGGCATCGCATTATTGCCGCTCGCCGTGGCCCCCTATATCTGAAGGAATTGACGCTCGCGGGCGACCACGGCCGCCTGCAGGTGCGGGGGCGCGCGGATGGCTTCGATCCGAATTTGAATCAGCTCGAGGAATTCAAGACCTACCGCGGCGAGCTTGAGCGAATGCCGGCGAACCACCGCGCCGCACACTGGGCGCAGTTGCGCATCTATGGCGGGCTTCTCTGCCGGCAGCGCCGGCTGCCTCGCGTGCGTCTGGCGCTCGTGTATTTCAACGTCGCAAGCGCCGAGGAGACGGTCCTGGTCGTGGAGGAATCGGCAGTCGCGCTCGAGCAGCACTTTATCGAGCATTGCGAGCGCTTCGTGAATTGGGCCGAGTCCGAATCGGCGCATCGGCGGGCGCGCGACCAGGCTCTTGCCGCGCTGCGCTTCCCGTACGGGGGGTTTCAGGGCAGTCAGCGTGAGCTTGCCGAGGCGGTCTTTCGGGCCGTGCGTGGCGGCCGTTCTCTTCTGGCGCAGGCGCCGACCGGCATCGGCAAGACCATCGGCACGATCTTTCCGGCGCTCAAAGCGATGGCGCCCGAAAGGCTCGACAAGCTTTTCTTCCTGGTCGCAAAAACCTCAGGCCGCAGGCAGGCACTCGATGCGCTGCGCCGACTGAAGGCGGGCACAGAGCCTCTGCCGCTGCGGGTTGTCGAGCTCGTCGCGCGCAGCAAGGCCTGCGAATATCCGGGAAAAGCTTGCGATGCGAGCGTCTGTCCGCTGGCGCGCGGATTCTATGACCGCCTCGCCACCGCCCGCGCCGCCGCGATGCAGCTGCAGATTCTGGATCAGCCCACCGTGCGCAGACTCGCCCGGGCGCACGGCATCTGCCCGTATTACTTCAGTCAGGAGCTCGTCCGCTGGAGCGACGTCGTGGTGGGCGATTACAACTATTACTTTGATCGCGGCGCCATCTTGTACGCCTGGACGCTGGCGGATGAGTGGCGCGTATGTGTGCAGGTGGATGAGGCGCATAACCTTATCGAGCGTGCGCGCGGGATGTATTCGGCGAGCCTTGAGAGTTCGGCTTTCGCTGCGGCACGACGCTGCGCGCCCGTAGCGCTCAGGCAATCCCTTACCGCGGTGAGCCGCAGCTGGCGCCGCAGCGTCGCAGCGCAAAGCGCAAGCTACCGGGTGTACGAACGCCTGCCGACGGCGCTGCTTGCCGCGCTCGAGGAATTCATCGCGCGGGCCGCCGACTACCTGAGCATCAACAGCGCGAATGATGCAAGCGACTTTCTGAGTTTTTTCTTTGCGGCGCTGGGTTTCTGCCGTCTGGCGGCTGAGTTTGACTCCGCCACGCTCTTTGAGATCACGCGCGGGGCTGAGGAACCTGCAGAGCAAGCCGCGGCCGACTCGACGCTGTGCCTTCGTAACGTGGTCCCGGGGCGCTTCCTCGCGCCGCGTTTCGCGGCGGCGCGCGCGACCATCCTGTTCTCGGCGACTCTCGCGCCGCACGATTTCGTTATCGATGTCCTGGGGTTGCCGCGGGACATCGTGCGGCTTGACGTTGGCTCGCCGTTTTCTGCCGAGCAGTTGACGGTGCGACTCGTACGCTCGATCTCGACGCGCTATCAGGATCGTGACCGGTCACTCGTGCCGATAACGGAACTCATCGCGCGTCAGTACCATGCGCAGCCGGGGAACTATCTTGCCTTCTTCAGCAGTTTTGAATATCTCGATGACGTCGCCACGGTCGTGGCGGCCCGTCATCCTGCCATTTCGGTCTGGAAGCAGCAGCGTGCAATGCAGGAGTGCGCGCGCGAGGACTTTCTTGCGCGCTTCGTTGCAGGAGGTTGCGGGGTGGGATTTGCCGTTTTAGGCGGCGCTTTCGCGGAAGGAATTGATCTGCCGGGATCTCGGCTCATAGGAGCGTTTATCGCAACGCTCGGTTTGCCGCCCGCCAACGCCGCCAATGAGGAGACTCAGCGCCGCATGAGCGTGATCTTCGGCGCAGGCTTTGAATACACTTACCTGTACCCAGGAATTCAGAAGGTCGTGCAGGCGGCCGGCCGCGTGATCCGTGGCGCTTCTGACCGCGGCACTCTCTACCTGATCGATGACCGCTTCGCACGTACCGAAGTGCGCAGACTTCTGCCGGCATGGTGGCGAATCAGCCAGACGCGGCTTCGTTCTTGTTCCTCAGGTAGATGATTTCACCGGCAACCGCCGTCACGAGGAGCGCGATATTTGAACTGAGGAACACCCAGTTGTGCAGCAGATAGCTGTAAACCGCGAATCCGGTCGAGGCCGTGAGCTGTCCTATGAACAGCCAGCGTGAAACGCCGCTCGCACTACGTGTATGCCATTGCGTAAATACCTGCCGGCCGATGGTAGCCAGCAGGACCGCTGAGCTCAGCCACCCGATTACATCCACGCTCTTCATGGCTCATTCTGGGTTTCCCCGGATCAGGAGTCACGCGTGTATGAAATCTCGATGGCGGAGCTCGCGCCTCTTCCCGTGCCGAAATGTCATTTCTGCGGCGGCGCGTTTGAATTGGGAGGGGCGCCCGGATTGGCGGCACTGCCCGGATTTGAGGGATTTGCAGGATTCATCGGATTGGCAGGAGTGCCGGGGCTCGCCGGATTATCAGGATCCGGGACAGTTGGATTAGCCGGATTCGTGGGTGTCTGGGTTCCGGGTGACACGACTCCGGGTGCTGCCGGTGCCGCGGGCGCCGCGGGGGCGGTCGGTGATGCGGGCGCCGCGCCCGCCGGAGCGCCGCCCGCCGCCTTCTGGGCCAGCGCACTGCCGCCGGCGAAAGCCGTAACAATAATGAGCGTTGTGATGAGTCTCGTCTTGTACATGATCGGCTCCTGAGTTGTGGATGTCTTCAAAGACGCAAACGATGTGCCCGCATTGCCCTGATGCTGTGCATACAGGCGACGCGATAATTGTGGCTGGATGGACGTCGAGGCGCGCGTGTCGCTACCGTTTGTCATGGCAAAGCGCCGTCTGCGATTCGATCCTCTGGGGTGCCGCGCTGCGGATCATTGGCTCGTCGTTTATGACATGACGCAGCAGGTGCATGCGGTAACGCGCCTGGCGGCCGGCACTGATCTGCACGCCGAGATGCGCCGCGCGATGGAACGTTGGACGCGAGATGAGTGGCTGATCGAGGGTGATGGCGATTATGGATTCTTTTTTTGTCATCGCGACGGCCTGCGTCGCGAGATCCGCATTCAGCCGACAAAGCCGGCCGCGCAGTAGGGCCCACATTACACAATGGCGAAGATCCGCAAACTAATACGGCTTAACGGGCTCAAGCGACGATTCCAGTTCCTGCTCGGCCTGCAACCAGTCATCAAGCTCGTATCCGGGCGAAAACCCGCGCTGTTCGGCGACGAAATATGCAAGCTCGGAGATCTGTTCGTGCTTCGCAGCGGCATCCCGAATGCCTGCGTCTGAATCCAATATGTCGGTGTAGTTAGCTTTCATTCGCCGGAGCTGCGCTCGCCATTTCGGGGTCTGACCCAACGTCATGATTGATCTGCTGCACTCGTATCGCAATACGCTGAAGGCGCATCAATTTGTAGGACGATGCCTATTCTGCGGCTGGCGTTTGCGATTGAACTTCAAGTCGACGAATGCGTTACGATTGTCGGCGAAGGGGCGTGTATGAAGCAACGGCATCTGCGGTTTGGCAAGGGCTTCCATGTCGTGCTCGGCAACGAGCGAGCGCAAGCTGCCACGATGACGATCGCGCCCAAAGATTCCGAAGGAGGTCCTAGCAACCGTCATCGCGGCGCGGATCAATGGTTGTTCGTCATCTCCGGAACGGGCTCTGGACGCGTCAATGGCAAACGCTATCCCCTCAAGGCAGGAACACTGCTTCTCATAGAGCGCAAGGATCGACATGAGATCAAATGCACCGGGCGCGCGCCGCTCAGGACTTTGAATTTTTATTTGCCGCCCGCGTACTCGGCGGACGGCGAGGAATTACCGCCTGCAAAACCCTGAATAATGCGAACTGCTGCGGTCATCTCCACGCCGAGTTGGCGTTCGCTCTGCGCGCTGTTCGCTTATCTACTCCTCGGCGGTTGCAGCGGCATGGTACCCCGAGCGTCGCACAGTCCCCCGCAGGCGCGCGTTCCCGGCGCCACCATCTACGTTGCCCGGCGTGGTTGGCATATTGATGTCGGCTTCGCAGCATCCGAGCTCGCACCGCCGATTGCCTCACTGAGGGCTGCGTTTCCCGGCCAGCGGTTCCTTTCCTTTGGCTTCGGTGACCGCCACTACCTCGTCGCACGGAATAAAAATTTCCCCGCGTTGCTGGTCGCCGTCTGGCCCGGTCCCGGATTGGTCCTGGCCACCGGTTTGAGTGCGTCTCCGGAGGAGGCGTTCGGCGCTACACAGGTGATTCGGATTTCAGTAAGCCAAGAGGCGGCGCTCGCGGCGCAGGCCTATATATGGGAATCGCTGTTAAGCAATCAGGGTGTTGCGTTGCCACTCGCAAACGGCCCCTACGAGGGGAGCCGCTACTACACTGCGACACAACGTTACTCGGGTTTTCATACCTGCAACACCTGGGCGGCGGAAGTCCTGCACGCCGCGGGCTTACCCGTTCACAGCGCTGGAGTCTTATTTGCAGGCCAGCTGTGGGCGCAGCTTGAGCAGCTTCCGCACGGCACAGCCGAAGAAGCGCCGGCACAGCTGTCTGTGCCGTTTGCGTTAAGCCCGGCGAATGTCGTCCGGCGATGAACGCATGCTCGCAAGCTAGCAAGGCGGATTTGATCCGTCCTGGCAAATAACCGTCGTCTTCGAGTCCTGGGGGACCACCACCGTCGTCTTCGCAGGCGCCGGAGGGCTGCTGCTGCTGATGCATCCCGACAGCACTGGGACTAAAGCCAGTAAGCACACTAGAACCTTCATTGTTGCATCCTCGATTGTTCGCAAGACCGCTGGCCGTCGCACGGCCACCGCGTAGTTAACGCTGCGGATCGCGGGCGGTTCCAGACGGGCGCGGTCAGCCGGGCCTAAGCCGTGCCGCGCGCATAACTGCGGCAGTGCTCGAGATATCCTGCTTCATGGCTCACCATGAGCTGCACGACACTTGACCACAGCCAGGAGGGTGCGTCCAAGCGTTTGGAATGGTTATGAGTCAGCGCACGGTGCCATTCCCGGCGTGTCGAAGCATCCAGCTGCCGGGCATGCGCCGTACCGACGATGCTTGCCAGGAAGCGCGCCGCCTCGACCGCTTCCTCGCGCGTCAGCTGGTCGATTTCGAGCTTGAGATCCTGCGGCAGCAATTCGCGAATGAAGACGGAGCGGTTGAGAAAGCGCGCGGCCAGCATCCGCTCGCCGAGGTAGGGCGCGAGATTGCGCGCCCCTTCGACGACCCGCTTGGCATTGTCTCGTGGCATCGCGGCGCGCGGGGCGCGCGGAGCCACGGCTGGTACGGCCTCCTTCAGGTCGATCAGGCAGAAGTCCTCGTCGTTCCGCCCGCCGCCGACACTCAGCAGCACGGCAAAACGCAGCCGGCCCAATGAGCTGCAGCCTTTCATCCAATACGCCGCATCGAGCACCTCGATGCGGGCAGTGTCCTGCCTCGACTTGAGGAACGTGATGAGCCGGCGCACGCGCTCGTGCGCAAAGAGTTCTCGGATCTCCTTGTGTTCCGTCTTTGACAACGGCCAGAAACGCTCACCAAGGCGGATCGCGGGCTTCACATCCTCGAGGCGCTCCTTCGCCAGGTGTTTCCAGGTGCGCTGCGCGGCGCGTCGCATGACTACGCGCACCGATTCGGGTTTTGGCGCAAGGTCCGCGCGACTGCGCGCGCTCGCCGCCAGCGCACGCTGATAGCCGACCATCAATTGCTCCAGCATCGTCGCAGTGGTGATCCCCGGCAAGTCGGAGCCCCTGGCCGCGGTTGCGAGTGACAGCCCCAGGCGGATCAAATCGTGCGCGGGATTGCCGATGACAGTCTGATCCAGATCACGGATCTGAATGTCAATCGCGCCCTTGGCGTTCGCAACCGGGCCCAGATTGCCGATATGACAGTCTCCGCAGATCCACACTGCAGGGCCCGCCGGCATCGACTGGCCACCGCGCTCGCGCAGCCACTTGTAGAATTGCAGCGTATTGCCGCGCACATAGGCATGGGCAGAGCGTGCCATCTTCAGCTTCTGACGCGCGAGTAAAACCGTGTTGCGATCCTTGGGAGATGTGTACGATTGTTTCCCTTTGCTCATGCCTGCAGCCTTCTCGAGAGTGAAACCGTGCGCCCTGCCGTTTGAGCTGCGCAGATCAATGTACCTTGGGTGTATTTCCGCTTGCGTTATTTCAGGGCGGCGGACTTGCGGCGGCGGTTTGGGGTAACGTCGCCAGACGGCGTTCATCCCAAATAATGAATAGCCCGCAAGCGACCACGATGGTAGCGCCGATGACCACGATGCTGCTTGGAAATACCGACCAGAACGCCCAGTCGATGGCAAACGCCCACAAAATCGCGGAGTACTCGAACGGCGCGACCACGGAGGGTGGCGCTCGGCGGAAGGCCGTAGTAATCGCGTATTGTCCCAGTGCTCCGCTGATGCCGATCGTTGTGAGCCAGACCCAGTCGTCGGAAACCACGGGCCGCCACTCGGGGAATGCCAGAATCCCCGAGCCCGCTCCAACCAGCAGCAAAAACCACACGACCATGCCAGCGGTGGAGTTCGTGCGCGCAAGAGGACGTACCGTGATGGCACTCAACGCGTAACAACCGGCGGCCGCGGCAGCAGCGGCCGCCGCGAGCGACACGAAGCCGGCCGATGCCGGGCGCAACATGATAAGCACGCCGCAGAGGCCGACCGCGATGCCCACCCAGCGGCGGGCGGGCACGCGTTCGCCGAGGAGCGGACCCGACAGCGCCGTCACCAACAGCGGCGCACACAGAAACAATGAATAGGTTTCGGCCATCGACAAGCGGCGCACGGCATACACGAAGGTACCGAGCATCCCGATCCCGAGAGCCGCGCGCATCAGGTGCAGTGGCAGATTGGACGGCCGCAACGACTTCCACGAACCGGTCCAGGCGATCGGCACGGCGAGAAAAGCGAGCGACGACATGCAGCGCAGGCATGACAGCTCAAACGGTCCGTAGCTTTTGGTCAGACGCTTCATCGAGGCGTCCATGATCGCGAACATGAATACCGCGAACAGCATCGCGCTGACTCCGCGCAGCCTTTCGTGACTTGTCCGCTGAATGGGCATCGTTGCAAACGGGGCGGCGGTGGTGTCCGCGGCGCTCAAACGTCGTGGTCGTGCGCCTGTTATTTTATCCGCCGGTTCGCGCTGCGAGGCGGTATTTGCGCTTCAATCTCCTTTCGTGCGCGCGTTCTCGAGCCGATCGGTTTCTTTTTTCACGACGGCGTAACACTCGCAAGACAGCTGTTCCAGGCGCGGTCGGTCGAGTACGGTGATTTGTCCGCGGGCGTATTGGATCACTCCCAACTTCTGCAATTTGCCCGCGGCATCGGTGACGCCCTCGCGTCGCACACCGAGCATGTTGGCAATGAGTTCCTGCGTCATGATCAGACGATTGGACGACAGGCGGTCAAGCGACAAAAGCAGCCAGCGGCACAACTGCTGGTCCACCGAATGATGGCGGTTGCATACCGCGGTTTGCGCCATCTGTGTGATGAGGGCCTGCGTGTAGCGCAGCAGTAGAATCTGCAGCTCGCCATGCCGATGGAATTCTTCCTTCAGCCGCCGTCCGAGCAGCCGGTAGGCGTATCCGGAGCTCTGCACGATCGCCCGGCTCGGAGTCGTCTCGCCACCCATGAAGAGTGCAACGCCGATCAAACCCTCGTTGCCGACGACTGAAATTTCTGCGGACGCGCCGTTTTCCATGACGTACAGGAGGGACACGATGCTATCGAGCGGAAAATAGACGTGCAGGAGCGTGTCCCCGGACTCGTACAATACGCGCCCGAGCGGCATCGGCACGAGTTCCAGGTGCGGATCGATTCGTTCACGTTCCGCCGCCGACAATGCGGCGAGCAGGTGGTTTTGTGCCGGGAAATAGGATTCGGGCTGCAATTAAGAAAGTCCTCCGACGGAGCGACCCGATACGGCCAAGCTTAGCAGTATAAACCAATCTACACCCTTATGTGTCACAGCGTACATTATGTGGCGCGGCACGCCGCTGTCCGCTACCGCACAGACGAAGCCCCAGATTCGGCGCAGCATCCCCTGACTCGGCGCCTTTGCGAAGTACGCCGGTCGTGCAGCGCTTTTGCCGCTGCCCGTAATTTCAATCATCGGGGTGATTATGGGTGACCCACTGGAGTGGCGGCGCGACGCCCGGGCAAGTCCCGAAGAGCAGATTCAGTCTGTAGCGCTCAAACTTCGCGACGGCAATTTGCCCGCGACGGCCACGACCCTGCGCGCCGGATTCGCGCTTCAGCATACCAGTCACAGAGAGCCATTCTGCCGGACGCGCCGGCGGGCGGCGCCGATAGCGACGGATCCCCCGAATCACGAGTTTCTCGCGGTCTTTTCCCATGAGATGCGCAGCTCCCTCGGCGCGATCCGCAATGCGGCGCACCTTCTGGGCCTGCAAAGCACCGAAACTCCCCTCGCACAGAAGGCACGACTACTGATTGAACGCCAGGTGGCCCGGCTGACGCTGCTCGCGGATGATCTCATCGACGCTGCGCGGATCAGGAGCCAGGCACCGCAACTGCGATGCGAGCGAATCGACCTGCGTGTCGTCCTGCAGCATTCGCTCGAGACGGTCGAATCGCTCATCGTGGCGAACGGTCAGCGCCTTGCGACGGCGCTGCCGGAAGCGCCTGTGTGGATTTACGCCGATCCTGGCCGATTGGAACAGGTGTTCGTCAATCTGCTCGTGAATGCGACGAAATACACCGATCGCGGCGGCGATCTTTCGCTTGGCGTGCAACTCGCGGACGGTCAGGTCATCGTGCGCATTTGCGACTCGGGAATCGGTATCGCAGCGGAGGCACTGCCGCGTGTATTCAACCTTTTCATGCAGGTCGACGCCTCAGCGCGGCGCGCCGCGGCGGGGCTCGGCATCGGGCTTGCGTTGGTGCGCAGTCTCGTCGAGTTGCACGGCGGCAGTGTGACCGCGACGAGCGCGGGCTTGGGGCACGGCAGCCAGTTCGGGGTGCGTTTGCCCGCGCTTTGAGGGCGAGCGCCCCGGGGGTCGCGGCCGGGTTTGCTAACGCCTGTTCGTACGTTGACGCACAGACTGTGCGCGCCACCGCGCGTAGCCTGCGGTGCAATCACCGGAGGTTCTATGAAATCCACTCAAGCCGCGACCGCGGCCCTTGCCGGAGCGCTCATATTGCTTAGCGCCTGCGCGACTGCGCCGCCACCGCCGAGCGCCGACATGACGCGCGCCAAAGCTGCGATCGATCAAGCGCAGCGCGCCGGGGCGCGTGAGTACTCAACCGAATACCTGAACGCGAGCATCGCGAAGATGGAAAGGGCCGAGGCAGAAAGCGCCAAGGGCAATAACGCCCTCGCAAGCCGCCTGGTCGCCGAATCCTATGCCGATGCACATCTCGCCCAGGTGTCGGCGCAAAGCGCGAAGTCGGCGAAGGCTGCCGAAGATGTGGACAAGAGCATCCGCACACTGCAGCACGAAGAGAATCGCTCGAACTCACCATGAGCATCCTGATTTTGGCGGAGAGTATTTTATGAATTCATCATCCAAGCGCACGTTTGCGGCCGCCGGGCTTGCCGCGTTAGCGGCCTGCATCCTGGCCGCGTGCGCGGCTGCGCCGCAGCGCAACGACATGCTCGAGCACGCCCGCGCAGTCGTATCCGAGGCGGCGTCGAATCCGCAAGTGGCGGGCGAAGCGCGCATCGACCTGCAGACGGCCGAGGACGCCCTCAATCGCGCTGATGCGCTGGCGAAGGCGGGCAAGCCGGTGGCGGACGTGGATCACGAGGCCTATATCGCGGAGCGCTTCGGCCTTGCCGCGCAGCGCGGCGCCGAGATGGCGGTGTCCGAGAAATCGATCGCCGATGCCAACAATCGCCGCAACAGCGTGCTGCTCGCCGCGCGCGAGCAGGAGACGGCACGCGCGAATGACAGATTGCAGACCAAGACGCTGGAGGCCGACGCGGCCAGGAGCGACGCGCAGGCAAGTGCCCAGGCCGCCGATGCTGCACGCATGGATGCGCAGGCGAGCGCCCAGGAGAACGCCGCGGCACAGCAGCGCGCGACGGACCTCGCAGCGGCCCTCGCCGACCTGCAGGCGAAGAAGACCGATCGCGGGCTCGTGATTACTCTCGGGGATGTTTTGTTCGCAACCGGTCGGGCGGACCTGAAATCCGGCGCGCGTCGCTCACTTGATAAGCTCGCGAATTTCCTGCAGCAGTATCCGCAGAGAAACGTCCAGATCGAGGGCTATACCGATAGCGTGGGCACCGACGATTACAACGTGGGCCTGTCCGAAAGGCGCGCGGATGCGGTGCGCGATGCGCTGACCGGCATGGGCGTCTCCGGGGACCGCATTCAGACCCGCGGCTTGGGCAAGAGCAACCCCGTGGCCGAAAACGACAGCTCGACCGGCCGGCAACAGAACCGGCGTGTTGAGGTGATCATCTCCGAAAGCGACGGTCGCACGGCAACCGCTCGCTAGCGCACAGAGATTTCCCGAGCGCCGCGGCGGGCGTGGCGGCGCAGGATCAGAAGTCCCAGTAGCAGCGCGGATGCGCAATCCCATGCGCCGCCGCCACCGCTGCCGCTCGTCTTGGCTGCCGCCGCGACGCTCAAACTGATCGTGCTCTGAGCCGACTGGCCATACGGATCACGCGCGCTCACGGTGATCGTCGCCGTGCCGGACTCGCCCGGCGCCGGTTTTAAACTCAACGTGCAGTTCAATGAGCTGGCGCCGCATCCGGCGCTCAGCGTCGCCGATGAGGCGGGAAGTAGTTTCGCGTTGCTGCTCGTCACGCTCATCGTGAGCTGCGTTGCACCGCTGAGAGCGAGCGTCACGGCCTGCGGAGTGGTTCCCGCCGCAACGCTCTGGCTCGCGCCGGAGGCGATGCGCACCTTCGGCGGCGCGGGAGTCGTGACGGTGACCGTGACGCTCGCTGAGGCCGACCGCGCAGCGCCATCGCTCACAGATAATTGCAGATGGGCGATACCCAGTTGGCCGACAGCCGGCGTGATAGTGAGACTGCAGGAATTAGTCGAGACGCCGCAGGTAGTGGGCGCATACCAGCTACCAGCTGTGCCCGCCAATGAGACGAGCGAGGCGTTGTCGCTCGTGCCGGAGAGGGCAAGTTTGCCAGTGCCCGTCAACGTTAAGGCGACGTGACTGGCGCTGCCGCCGCTGATGGTGATATTCGCCGGCGCAGCGATCGCAGGGTTCGGAAGCGTCTGCAGCGCGCCCACCGCATCCACTCGACCATACCCGAATACGCCGTCGGGCACGCTCACACCCAGCTGCACTGCGCCACTCTTAATGGCGCCCACGATGCGCGCCGCATTCAATGTCGGGAACGCTGCGCGCAACAGGGCGCCGACGGCCGCGGCGTTAGGTGTCGCCGCGGAGGTGCCCCAGAAAAGACCACTCTGGCCCTCGAGGAAGTTCGTGCCGGCGGCGTCAACATAGACACCATCCGGCGCCACCACGATAGGCGCCTGCGAGCTCGTGGCGGTTGGGAATTGAAGCTCCACCGGCCCGGTCGCACTGTAGGGTTCGATTATCGTGCCGACGCTGCCGTCGCCCTCGACCGCACCCACCGTTGCCACAGCGGCGAGGAACTTCTGCGGCGAGGCAACGCTGCCGGGCGTGGCGTCATTCGGAAACTGCGCCTGGCCATCGCCATAGGCGATGAGCTTCAGGGGCTTGCCGGCGAGCGCGCTGTTGGGCGTGGCGATGACGATGTGATAGGTGCCCGCGAGATACTGCGGATTAAGATCGCCGTCAAAGACTTCGCTGCCTTGAGCGCCCGGGATGCATTCGACCAGGTTGAAATTGTGATCCAGAACGTACAGATCAAAATCGCTGACGTTCGCGCCGAAGGGATCCGCCCACTGCAGATAGAGGGGTGCGTTGAGCGTGTCATTCAATGTCATCGTCGCGTATGGCGAGCTTCCTGCAAACGACTGTCCGTAGTTATCGGTCTGTCCGCCGCAGCGGTACGCCCGTGGCAGACGTATCGGCGCGTACTGGCCCTGCCAGTAGCTTTCATTCTCGTTGCCCGCGGCAGAAAAGAGCGCGACGTTCGGGTTCTGCGCGAGCAGGGCCTGGACGCTTTGCGCAAGGGAGCTCTCAGCCGAGAACAGATCCTCGGCCGGATACTCGATATCGTCCGCGACGATTGAGGCGCCCGCGCCGATGAGCTGCTGCAGACAGGCGGCATATTCCACATCGGTACCGGGTCCGCAGAACATGAGTTTCGCGCCCGGAGCCACCGCGTACATCTCCTCGAGCATCATCGTGCCCTCGTCGGTCGGGCTGGAACTGGGGCTTGGATTGCCGTCCGGGGTGATAACCGTGACGTGCGATGGCAGCTCGCCGCGCGACTGAATGAGCGCAAGGCTCGAGACGTCGTCGGACATGACACCGATCGTGACGCCCGCACCATTCTTGCCGGTCATCTGAATGTAGGGCGCCACATTCGCACTGGTGAGGCCGTTGCCGTCAATGACGGTTGCGGGCGCCGACTGGGACGGCGCCATAGGGCGCACGACCGGCTTGATAATGCTCGAGTAACGCGGCAAATCGACGTTCGCAACCCCGTCCAGGGACGCAAGCTCCGGCAGCTCGTTCGCGGGGAACCAGCCTTCGACCACGCAGAGCGGCGGGATGTGCACCGCCGCGCCGACCACGAGCCCGGCGGCGCGCAGTGCAAGAGTCGGCGCGGGTGAGCTGCACTCGTAGTGCACATCCAGCTGCATCCGGCCCTGCGTGTCGAATCTTGCCGGCGGCAGCGGCCGGCCGGCGGGCGCTCCGGGAATCAGGGATTCAATTTTTTCCGGCATGTGCGCCTGCGTCCACACGGCAAGCAATCTCGGCGTGACATGGGAAGTCCAGTCAGGCGTTGCCGCGTATATCGCTGGGCTTAGGCACAGAGACAAAAGGAGAGAGGCGCTCGTCCGCAAGACCAACCGGCCGGTCCCCGTTGGACTTGACATATCAACCTCCCTAGTCTTGCAGCTAGGGTGCCCGCCCGGGACATCTTTGGGCAGGAAGCGCGTCTCAGTTCAATGCGCATCTGGCGATAGTGGTGCGGCGGCCTGGCGCGTAAGGAGTGTGCCGTTGCGTGGCGCAGTCGGCCGTCAGGCTCACCTGAATCGGGCATATTCGGCCGGATGATGGCCATGACATGGGCACGGCGACATTTGGAAAGCTAATGGTCGTAACGCGCGACAGGATTAAGCTCTCGGGGCTCGACCGCCTGATGTACTTCGCGCCGGTGCTGGTATTTGGTTACCTTGCCGCCATGTGCGCGGCCCTGATATTGACGTCGGTCTTTCTCGTCAGCATCAAAAACCCCGAGGCGATCGCCGGCGCGGGTGTGCTCGGCCTCCTCGTGACGACGGCGCTCGGGAGTGTGCTCTACAAGGCGCAGCTGCGCGACCTGCGCTATCGGCGCTTTGCAACGCACGCGGACCCGCGGACGAACTACGCCGCCGTCGCGAATGTGTTTCGCGAAGCAGGGTGGATTATCACTCGGGATGAGGCCGGGGAAGTCATTGACGCGAGGGTAGCCGACTCGCTCCTGAGCCACGGCGAATGGATTTCGGTACGTTTTCGCGGCGATGAGGTCTGGATTGCAAGCATCTGCGATCCGCACATTGGCTTCTCGCTCGTCGCACGCCGGCGCTGCCGTCAGTATATCGAGCGCATCAGATCGGGCGTGTTTGCGTCGCCTGCCGCGCTGTGACGCTGCCCGCGTGCAGTTGTCAGCCTCGCCAAAGCCGACGATGATGAGGAATCCAAAGTTCTTGTGAAGGATGCGCAGTGGCTGGCGCCCCGGAACCTGTCGGTACGCTTGAAGTAGCATTGGCTCACGCCGGACGGCTCCTCGCTTTCGATCCGCTGCAGGCAGCCGAACAGGCGACCGAGATCCTGAAGGTTGTACCGGATCATCCGGCGGCGGTGCTGTTGCTGGGGGTCGCGCGGCGCGCCGCAGGTGACGCGGCGGCCGCGGTTTCCATTCTCGAAGAACTCACGCGTAAGCAGCCGAACTCAGTGTCAGCGCACTACGAGCTCGGGCTTGCGTTGGGAGCATCCGGGCAGTCCGCCTTGGCAGTTGTCGCGCTGCGCAAAGCCGTTAAGCTCAAGCCAGACCTGACCCACGGCTGGCTTGCATTGGGCGATGAGCTGATGAGCATGGGTGATGCGGCGGGCGCCGACGCCGCCTACGCCTGGCACATCAAGACGTCCACGCATGATCCGCGGCTTATGACGGCCGCTGCCGCGCTCTGCGCAAACGACATTCCGCAGGCAGAAGCGCTGCTGCGCGCGCACCTCAAACAGTTCCCGACCGACGTCGCGGCGATCCGCATGCTGGCGGAAGTGGCGGCGCGCCTGCGTCGCTTCCAGGACGCCGAGACGTTGCTCGTGCGCTGCCTGGAGCTCGCACCGAGCTTCACGGGCGCGCGGCACAATTATGCGGTGGTGCTGCATCGGCAAAATAAACCGGTGGCGGCGCTGCGCGAAGTGGAAGCGCTGCTGGCACTCGAGCCGCGCAATCCCGGCTACAACAATTTAAAAGCGGCGATTCTGGTCAGGATCGGCGAGTACCAGCAATCGATCGAGATCTACGAGGCGGTGCTGGCCGCTTATCCGCAGCAGCCGAAGATCTGGATGAGCTTGGGCCATGCCCTTAAGACCAAGGGCCGTGAAGAAGAGGGCATCGCCGCGTACCGCAAAAGTATCCGCATGCTGCCGAGCCTCGGCGAGGCTTACTGGAGTCTTGCGAATCTCAAGACCTTTCGCTTTGCGCCAGCCGAGCTTGAGGCGATGCGTGCGCAACTTGCGCGCACGGACTTGCCGGAAGAGGATCGCTACCATCTGTATTTTGCGATGGGCAAGGCGCTCGAGGATGCCGGCGACTACCGGGGGTCATTCGAAAACTACGCGCAGGCCAATCGCCTGCGCAGGGCGGCGCTCCGCTATGTCCCTGAGGAACTCACAGAGCGCGTTCAGCGCATCAAGGCGACTTTCACTGCCGCCTTTTTCGACGCGCGCGCAGGCTACGGCACCGCTGTGGCCGATCCCATATTCATCGTCGGGCTGCCGCGTGCGGGCTCGACCCTGCTCGAGCAGATCCTCTCGAGCCATTCGCAGGTTGAGGGCACGATGGAATTGCCCAACATCGCCGCGATCGCCAAAACGCTGTCTGCTGCCGCACGAAAATCACAGCTCGCAAGCTACGTTGAGATGCTCGCAACCCTGAGCGCGGATGAGTGCCGCGCTCTGGGCGATGAGTATCTTCAGGAGACGCGCATCCAGCGCAAAACCTCGGCGCCGTTCTTCATCGACAAGATGCCGAATAATTTTGAGTACCTTGGCCTCATCCATCTCGCAGTGCCGAATGCCAAGATCATCGACGCGCGCCGCCATCCGCTTGGCTGCTGCTTCTCAGGATTCAAACAGCATTTCGCGCGCGGCCAGAATTTCACCTATGCGCTCGAGGACATCGGCCGCTACTACCGCGATTACGTCGAGCTCATGGCGCATTTTGATGCGGTACTGCCGGGCCGGATCCACCGCGTCATCTACGAGACTTTGATAGACGACACTGAGAGTGAGGTGCGGCGCCTGCTCGCGTTCTGCGGTCTGCCGTTTGAAGAGGCCTGTCTGCGCTTCTATGAAAACGACCGCGCTGTGCGCACGGCGAGCGCCCAACAGGTGCGCCAGCCCATCTTCCGTGAAGGAGTCGAGCAGTGGCGCCATTATGAAGAGTGGCTCGCGCCCCTTAAGAACGCTCTCGGCTCGGTGCTCGTTGCGTACCCCGCGGTCCCCGAATTTTGAGAATCCTGCGGAATGGCATACTCTGCGGTCTAGAGGGGGCAGAAATGCCACATAGGGGATAAACAATGACGCGTAGTCGCCGGCGAAAATTAAGGCGCATTCAGGCCAAGGCAGCGGGACGGTTCATATTTAAGGCTACGCCTGTTGCGTCGGCGCTACTGGCTTGCATGCCGACCGCACATTCCCAGGAGGCGGCCGGTCAGACCGCGCAGCTGGAGGAAGTCGTCGTCACGGCGGAAAAGCGCACCGAGAACCTGCAGGACGTGCCGATCAGTATTCAAGCGCTAGGAACCGCAAAGCTCGAAGAGCTGCACATCAAGAACTTCGACGACTATGCGATGTACCTGCCGAGCGTCGAGTTCCTGAGCACCGGTCCCGGGTTTGAGCACGTCTACATGCGCGGCGTCTCGAGCAGCGTCCTCGAGAATCACTCGGGCTCGCTGCCGACCGTCGGTGTGTACCTGGATGAGCAGCCGGTCACCACCATCGACGGCATCCTGGACGTTCATATCTACGACATCGCCCGGGTTGAGGCGCTGGAGGGTCCGCAGGGCACGCTCTACGGGGCGAGTTCCGAGGCCGGGACGCTCCGCATCATCACGAACAAGCCCGACCCGAGCCATTTCTCGGCCGGCTACGACCTGGGCGTCAACCAGGTCGATCACGGCGGCGTCGGTTACTCGGTCGAAGGATTTGTAAATATTCCTTTAAGCCCGATTGCGGCCATTCGCCTGGTCGGCTGGGACGAGCACAAGGCAGGCTTCATCGACAACGTTCCCAAGACTTACGTTTTCCCCACCTCCGGAATCGCGTTCAATAACGCTGCCTTCGTGAAAAATAACGCCAACGACGTTGACACTCGCGGCGGCCGCGGGGCACTGAAGCTTGATATCGGTGACAACTGGACCATCACGCCGACCTTCATGGGTCAGGCAACGACCACCGGTGCCGGGCCGTTTGCCTACAATCCGGCGGCTGGTGACCTTGATACCTGGCAGTTCTTTAATGACTCGACGCGCGACACCTGGACTCAAACAGCGTTGACGGTGGAAGGCAAGGTCAGCGATTTTGACATCGTCTACTCGGGCGGCTATGTCGCCAGAAATACCCACGAGCGCGAGGATTACACCGACTACTCGCTTTTTTACGACCGCAGCAGCGGTGCCGGTGCGTACTTCACGGACAATGCGGGTCACCTCATCAATCCCGCGCAGTACATCATGGGGCACGATCATTACACCAAGACGAGCAACGAGCTGCGCGTCAGTTCCCCCAAGCAGTATCCGTTGCGATTCACCGTCGGAGGGTTTTTGCAGCGGCAGGTGCACGATATCCTGCAGGACTATGTCGTCAACAACGGCGGCGATCCGCTGGCGACCGCGCTGTCGGTGCAAGGCTGGCCGGGATCTGTCTGGCTCACGGACGAGCAGCGTGTGGATCGTGACTCCGCGGCCTTCGGAGAAGTCGCATACGACATCACCTCGAAGCTCACCCTCACGGCCGGCGACCGCCACTACACATTCGATAACACCCTGTACGGGTTCTATGGCTTCGGTTCAGGCTTCGCGTACGGCGCAAGTCAGGGAGTTGCGACCTGCTTTCCAGGTTCGGGGCCTTTCCGCGGCGCTCCGTGTGTCGATCTTAATGGCAAGAGCGAAGGCTCGGGAAATTCGCCCAAGGTCAATCTCACCTACAAGAT
>Ga0302325_10010226_pt1 | contig 20367 bp, 16 predicted proteins | sample Palsa_T0_2_FD_201948 | JGI IMG/M metagenome (GOLD analysis project Ga0302325, IMG submission 201948) | Peat permafrost microbial communities from Stordalen Mire near Abisko, Sweden - Palsa_T0_2 | ecosystem: Environmental > Terrestrial > Soil > Palsa > Peat permafrost | place: Sweden: Abisko...
TGATAGTTGGTGAGGATTCGCCCCTGCTGATCGATGATGACGCCCGACCCGTTGCCGCGAATCAAACTTTGCTTGCCGTTTTCGTAATGCGCCTGCGCGATATCGACGCGCACCACCGCCGGTGAAATGGCAGCCGTCACCGCGGCGACGCGCTGCGGCGTCGCGGCGGGATAGGGCCCTGTTTGGCAGCCCGCCATCAGCAGAGCCAGCCAGCACGCAAGATTTCTCAATACGATTCGATCCATGGATAAGGCCCCGCCACAATCGGGCGGGGCCCGCGATGTGGATAACATGCGCGAAGCCTGTTGATGCCGCAACCCCCGGCAGACAATATTTCGATTTCTCCGCTACATTCCGAGCATGGGATTTTCAACAGGCTCCGTCTCCATGCGGCGATTTGCCATTTCCGGCGATCTGCCCAAAACCATCGATGATTCTCTGATCGAAGCGCTGGATCGCCATAAACTCGCGCCGTCCGACGATGATTCCGCCGCGGAAATCGAATACGGCTGGTCCGGCGGCCGGCATGTCCTCGACGGCAGATTTGATTTCGATCGCAACGTGTTCAATGACGCCCTGTCCTTCGCCCTGCGCGTGGATACCAACCGCGTGCCCGCTGAGCTTCGGCAGGCGTACAAGGCGATGGAAGAAGACGCCGTCGCGGCTCAGAATCCATCCGGTTTCATCTCGAAAAAGCAAAAGCAATTGGTGCGCGAATCCATCGCGCAAAAGCTCGATGAAGAAATGCGTTCCGGCAAATTCCGCCGCAGCAAACTCACGCCGGTGCTGTGGGACGTGCGTGGCGAAGCATTATATTCGCCCGCTTCGACCACCGCGATTGAGAAATTGACGGAGTTGTTCGAGCGAACCTTCGGTTTGGCGATCACACCCATGTCAGCCGGATCGCTGGCACAGAAAATTCTATTGTCGCGCGGCCGCCGGCGCGATTACGAGGATTTCCGCCCCACACGCTTTGTCCTGGGCGACGGCGGCGAGGGGGAATATCCCCAGTATCCCTGGACCTCAAAGGGAGATCAGCCCAAGGATTTTCTGGGCAACGAATTTCTACTCTGGCTCTGGCATGAAGCCGACCACAACGATGGCGCGATCGACACCGAAGCGGGGGAGGTGACCCTTTTCATCGACAGATCGCTGGAACTCGACTGCGCCTACGGCCAGAGCGGCCGCGACCTGCTCCGCGGCGCCGGTCCATCCCGCATGCCCGAGGCGAGGGACGCCCTGCGAACCGGCAAAATCCCCCGGAAATTCGGCATGATCCTCGACGCCGCCGGCGAGCAGTTCAGCTTCACGTTCAGCGCGGAAACATTTGCCATCACCTCGGCAAAACTGCCGGAGATCAAGGACGCCGATTCCCCCCGCGTGGTCTTCGAGGAGCGCATCACCCTGCTCCGCGAACTGTGGCGATCGATCGATTCGATGTTCGAGGCATTCCTGAAGCGCAGAACCACCAGCGCCTGGGAATCGCAAACTGTCGCGATTCGCAAATGGATCCTTCAATCGCCCAAGCCGGTTGTCGCGGTGGCGTGAAATGAAATTCCAATACCTGCCGCGCCTTCCGATCAGGATCATTCCATGTTAGGTTATCGTTCAGGTCGAGCGACGGAGCCGGATGATCTATATACTTGCCATTGCGGGTCTGATTTTGGGCACGGCCATCGGCGCGCTGGCTTTTTCGCGAAAAGCGAAAGTGGCTTTGGCCGTCGCACAGCAGCGGATCGTAGATTTCACTCAGCAGCTTGATGCGGAAAAGGCCCAGACTGTAGCGCTGCGCGATTCGCTGGCGCAGAGCGAGCGAAATCTGGCGGCGGCGCATGCGGAGGTGGCCGCGGCGGAGCGAAATCTCACAGAGCAGCGCCAACTGATCTCCGATGCCCAGGAACAGTTGCGCATCGCGTTCTCCAGCGCCAGCGCCGAAGCACTGGCCCGCAACAACGAAACTTTCCTGCAACTGGCCCGCGAGCGGTTTGCCACGATCTCCGCGGAGGCGACGGGATCGCTCGACCAGCGCAAGGAGCAGATCGATGCACTCCTCAAGCCCATGCGCGAGTTGATGAACCTGTATCAGGTTCGCGTCGGCGAAATCGAAAAATCCCGCGTCGAATCCTACAGCATGCTGCGCGAGCAGCTTGGCTCGCTGGCGGAAACGCAGCGAACGCTCAACGCGCAAACCTCGCAGCTTGTGACAGCTTTGTCGCGCCCCACCGTGCGTGGGCAGTGGGGCGAAATCTCACTGCGCCGGCTGGTGGAACTCGCAGGCCTTTCCAACCGCTGCGATTTCTTCGAGCAGGAAAGCGTGGACACCGAGCAGGGGCGGCTCAAGCCTGACCTGGTCGTGAAGCTGCCGGGCCAGCGAGACATCGTGGTGGATTGCAAGACCTGCTTCGACGCGTTTCTGGATGCTGCAGCGGCCACGGATGACGATACGCGGCGCGTGCATCTTCAGCGTCATGCCCAGCAGGTGCGGAGCCGGGCGCGCGATCTTTCCGGCAAGAGTTACTGGTCGCAATTCCCCCGTTCGCCGGAATACGTGATCATGTTTTTGCCGGGTGAGGCGTTTTTGTATGCGGCTGTGGAGAACGATTCTTCGCTGGTGGAGGATTGCATCCGTAACAACGTCCTGATCGCCACGCCGACGACGCTCATCGCGTTGCTGAAAACGATCGAGTTCGGCTGGCGGCAGGAAGAGATCAGCGAGAATGCCGAACAGATCAAATCATTGGGAATCGAACTTTACGAACGAATCGGAAGCGTGCTCGCGCACATCAGCCGGCTCGGCGCGAGCCTGGGTACGGCCGTGTCCACGTACAACACGATGCTGGGATCGCTGGAAACCCGGGTGATCTCGACCACGCGGAAGATGGGTGAACTGGGGGCGCGCACGGACAAGGAATTGCCGCTGATGGAGCCGATCGAAAAAACTCCGCGCGAAGTGTCGATGCTGATCGAAGAAAGTAGCGTAGGCGTCCCTCCCACAATTTGATTTAATAAAAATTACGGACTTCCGTCCATTCCTTAATTCGTTCAAATAAAAATGGGCGGGACGCCCATGCTACAAATGCACCCGCCTCGTATACACCCACCATTCAATCATCAGCAGCGGAATCGCGGCGGCGGCTAGCCACCACCATAGTTCGAGGCGGCTTTTGGTCTGCCCGCTGGGCGCGATTTCGCCGCCGGCGCCGGGAGCCAGGGGGGCGGGGAGGAGATTGCTTTCGTTGGCATCCAGCAGACTCACGGCGATGTTTTCATACTGCGGAATCGGCGGGTCGGTGTGGTAGATGCCGACGCGATCCAGCGACGGCAAAACGAAATCACCGGTGGGGGGCACCTTCACGGTCATCGCGCCCATAGGCCCGTTGACGGTGACAGTGTCCGGCACCGTGCCGAGTTTCTGCAGGTCGAACCTTGGAATCCGAATCGCCACGCCGGGCGCGTAAGTCGGGCGGATGTCCATGTCGGTGCCCAGCGCCATGAACTGCAGCGTCTGATATAAAAATACCGGAAACGTCGGCTGCAGCGGCCAACTGCTGTTGATGATGTCGAACGGCACAATCAGGTGAAACGCGCGATCCTGCCGGTGCAAAACCACCAGCGGGCAATTCGTTCCATCCACCAGCACCTGCGAGTTCATCGTCGGCAGCAGTTTATATGCATGAGCCGCATACAGCTTGGCGAGGTTCAGATATCGCAGGATGGGATGGTCGCGGTCCCAGTCCAGCACCCAGTTATCGTCGCAGATGACGGGGCGGCCGTAGGCGTCGAGAGCGGTTTTAATCTCCAGGCCCGGCGGCACGCAGCCGAAATAAATTGCGGCGCCGCTTGTGGGGACTTCTTTTGCGTCGAGATCGTTCATGCGGTCAAACACGATCACGTCATACGGCTTGGGGAGTTTTTTGCCGCCATTATTCGCATCGGACAAATCGTGATATTCCTGCGGCCGCATCGTGTCGAATACCTGCAATCGCTGGCTGCGGAGGCCCTGCTCCAGAAACCAATTGCCCTCGCTGACGAGCAGCACGGAAAGAATCTTCGGGGGGGGAACGACGACACTGGCGGCATCGTCGGCGGCAAGATGATCGCCGTCGGTGTTCATCTGCTGCACGGTGACAATGGCCGAATCGGTCAGATCGAGCATGGGAAATTCAACGCCGTTGCGTTCTTCAAATCCCCCGGCGATGGCCGCTCTGCGCTGATCGTCCGTGTATCGCTCGGGAAGAAGATTTACCTTGCCGCTGCTGCGGACCTTGCCATCGACGCTGAGCTGCACCTGCACATCGGTGACCGGCTCCGGGCCGAAGTTGGCGAGGCGGGCAAAGACCTGCACCTGTGTCGGCTGCTGATAATCGCGCTTGGCGCTCATGGCGACGATGGCGATGTTGCCGGTCGTCTGCGATCCAAGCTGCTGATAGTGGAGATTTCCCTGCACGCTGACGCGGTCGCCGTCGAGGACGCGTCCATCGGAATAGAGATACACATCCGGCGCCGCGCGAAATGATTGCGAATCGCCCGCGGTGAAAGCGGCCTGGGCGTTGGCGAGCTGGTAGGCCGATTCCAGCTTCGATCTTCGGTCGGTCGGCTGGATGGAATCAATCACATTTTTCAGGACGCGCTGATCGGATGTGAACGGCGCGAGTGTCTGGGCGGAATCGTCGAATGCGATCACCATGGCCGCGCCGTCGCGGCCGAGGGTGGAGACCAGATTCTTCGCCTCTTGCTTGGCTTCGTCAAGCCGCGTGCGCCCGCCGGGCATGTCATCGGCCGACATCGAAGCGGAATGGTCAATCAGAATAATCGTTCTCGGCCCCGCGCCCGGCGTGTAATTCAAAATTGGCCGAGCCAGCGCCAGCAGCAGCGCCGCCAGCAGCAGCAGCTGCAGAAAAAGCAGCAGATTTTTCCGCAGCCGTTGAAACGGCGCATTGACCTGCAGATCCTGCACCGCTTTTTTCCAGAGCAGCGTCGAAGAGACCGGCATCTCGCGCCGGCGAAGTTTCAGGAAATAGAGCAGGATCAGGGCGGGGACGGTGATTCCCGCGGCCACGAGGCCGGACCATGCGTTCAGGAAGTGGGGGAAAAAGTTCATTTCAACCCAGCAATCCCCGCTCGCGCAAATAATTCAGCACCAGCGTATCAAACGGCACGGCCGTGCTGCTGAACAGATACGTCCCGCCGCGGCGGCGCAGATATTCCTTGAGGCTCAGGCAGTACGCGTTGAGATTTTTCTTGTACTGCGCGATCAGCGGCTGCGTGATCGACACCTCGGCCATGTCGTCGTCTTCGATGTCCTTGAGCTTCAGATCGCCCGTCAAATCCGGCTCGATTTCCTGCGGGGAAAGCACCTGCACGCAAAACAGGTCGTACCGCCCACCGGCAACGTAGCGCAATCCGTGCTCGAATCCCTCCTTAACGAAGAAATCCGACAGAACCACGCACACGCCTTTCTGGCGATGCGTGAGGGCGAATTTCCTGCAGGAGTCGGCGAAATTGCTGGGACCGGCCGGCGCGAGTTTGCTGACGAAGTCGATCATCTGCCCGACGCGCCCCCGTCCCCGCAATGCGCCCGTCTCGGCCGCGATGCCATCCGCGACGCCAACGATGTGCACCCGGTTGTAGTTCACCAGCCCGATATACCCCAGCGCGGCCGCGACTTTTTTGATATACATCGCCTTGTTGGGAGTGCCGTAATCGCAGCTCTTGCTCACATCGGCGAGGATAAAGAGCGATAGATCCTCTTCTTCCAGGAACAGCTTCAGGAAAAGGCGATCGAGCCGGGCGTAGATGTTCCAGTCGATGAAGCGCAGATCGTCGCCGACGACGTAATCGCGGTAGTCCGCAAACTCCACGGATTGCCCGCGGCGCTTGGAGCGCCGTTCTCCTTTCAATTTTCCGGCGAGCAGCTTGCGCGACATGATGTCGAGCTGGTCGAGGCGGGCCATGAAGGATGGCTCGAGGAGGAGATCTTTGGCGTTGGTTGGAACTGTTCCGATGCTCATGAGCCTTCCCGCGTAGAAGTTGTTTTGGTTTTGCGGCCGCGGACTACCTGGATAAGGTAACCCGTGCTGAAGGCCTGAATAATTTCTGTTGCTTTATCAATGTCACCTGACCAGACAGAAACTTTGCAATCACGATGCTCGACGGGAATCATCGAAATCGGGTCAAGCTGATGCGTATTGGTCTGGGTGACTTTGGCAGATATCCCACGGGCTTCGAACTGCTGTGCGAGCACATCCACAGCGAGGGCATTTTCCGACGCATATACTTCAACTCGGCACTCCGAGGAGGATACTTTGCGCGGTTGGACGGATTCCTTGGGCCAATTGATTTTCATGGTCTTGATGTGAAGCGGCATGGTCAACGGCAAATCCGGCGCTTGAATCGGAAACCCGCACTCGGGACACCGATCGTCACTGGCTCGGAGATCGTACCCACAACCAGTGCATTGTCGTTTGGCGAAGCGACTTTTGGCCTGGAGACGCAATGCCTCGCGGCGAATCAGACCCCAGAAGATCAGCGCCGTGATCGCCACGATTATCCACACGAAATAATACGAATTCGGGTTCATCTCTTGACGGGTGGAGCGGCCAACTCCTCCTCAATCGTATTCGGCGTCTCTGCGACTACTTTTTCCAGAACCATGTCCGTCGTGATTCCCTCCGCTTCGCCTTCGAAGTTCAGGATGATGCGGTGGCGCATGGCGGGGATTGCGACGTCCTTGATGTCCTTGAAGCTGACGTGGAACCGGCCATCGAGCAGGGCGCGGACTTTGCTCGCCAGGGTGATGGCCTGCGCGGCGCGCGGGCTTGCCCCGACGCGCAGGAACTGGTTAGTCATGGGAATTGCATAAATCCCCTGGGGGTGCGTTGCGAGTACAACCCGGATCGCATAATCCTGAACGTGCGGAGCGACGATGACGCGCTTGACCAGCTCCTGATGCTGGACGATCCGCGGGCCATCGATCACCGGCAATACCTCGGCCTTGTAAGCGGTAGTGGTGCGGTTGAGAATTTCGCGCAGCTCGTCGCGGCCGCTGTATTGGACCACCAGCTTGAAGAAGAAACGGTCGAGCTGCGCTTCGGGCAGCGGATAAGTTCCTTCCTGCTCGAGCGGATTTTGCGTGGCCATGACGAAAAACGGCTCTTCGAGCTTTCGCGCTTCGCCGCCGGCAGTTACCTGCTTTTCCTGCATGGCTTCGAGAAGGGCCGATTGTGTTTTGGGCGTGGCGCGGTTGATTTCATCGGCCAGCACAATCTGCGAAAAGATCGGACCGGCCATAAAGTTGAACGCGCGATGGCCCTGGTCGTTTTCCATGATGACGTTGGTGCCAATGACGTCGGCCGGCATCAGGTCGGGCGTGAACTGAATGCGATTGAATTTCAAATGCAGCGCGCTGGCGAGGGCGCGGATGAGCGCGGTTTTGCCGAGGCCGGGGACGCCTTCCAGCAGAGCGTGGCCGCCGACGAACAGGCAGGTGAGCACGCCGTCGATAATGGGTTCGTGTCCGACGATGACCTTGCCAATTTCCGCCTGAACGGCGCGGTAATCTTTGCGGAACAGATCGCAGGCGGCCAGGATTTGGGGGTCGATGGTGGGAATATTGGGTGCGGTGGCCATTGTTATCCTTGGTTAAAAGCGCCTCGCAAGCGAGGCGGCTAAACGAAAAAAACGCGAATAAATTTTCATTCTTCCTGTTTCTGTTTGATTTTCTGCTGGGCGCGGCGTTTGGCTTCGAGGAGGCCGCCGGTGTGCTCGCCGAAGCCTACGGCGCCCTTGGGTTCGACGCGGCGGGGGGCGGAGGGAATTGGTTTATCGACCGCGCCGCCGACGATGGATGCAAGCTCGCCGGAGACGCCCTCGCCGGCTTCGAATTTCGCGGTGGGATTCGGGCGCGCGCCGGCGATGGTTTCGGCCCCGGACTTCACTTCCGGGGCTTTGAATTTCTGCTCGGCGACCTCTTCGCGCACGCGCTTCAAGCTGGTGAGCATCTCCGGGCCTTCCACCTTGCGGTAGGTCATGGTGAAGCTCTTGACATAATCCGCCGCGGCGAGCGCCATCTTCTTCGTCGCGACCCAATCCCAGGCGATGCGGCGAACGGCAACGTCGATCAGAATCAGCGCCAGCAGCCAGGGAATCAAACGGTCCCAGATCGATTGCGGAGATTCGGTGACGGCCAGCCCATCGCGCGTGAACAGGTCAGCCGAAGCCACGTCGAACGGCTTGAGCAATCGACCGCCGGTGCGATCGGCGATCTGCTTGAGCAGGGCATCATTGCTCTGGAGATTCCGCATCTCCGGCGAGCTGTTGACGGTGGTTCCGGCCAGCAGCGATCCGCTCTTGCCGTCCTGGCCGGTGTAATTGAGATAGCAGATATAACTGCCCTGCGCGCTGGCGTCGAAATCGGCTTCGTACGTGCCGGGGCCGGTTTGCAGCGGACGGATGGGATGCGACGTCAGATCGCCGCCGCCTGCGATTGTGCCGGCGATGTTCAGGAAATTGTTGAATGCGTTTCCCTCTTTGGTGGCGCGGATGATGATATGGCCCTGCTCGCCATCGGTGGTCACTTCGGTTTCAAAATCGCTAGAAACCGGCGAGCGCGAAACGCCGCGCACGAGCTGCGACCAGAATTTTTCGTAAAGATCGCTGTCCACCCAGTTGGCATCCCAACGGTTGAAAGCATCGCCGGTGAAAACCGCGGTTTTCCCCAGCCCCGCCTGCCAAGTCGCCAGCACTGGATCGCGCTTGGGACCGGCGACCATGGGAACCTCGATCAAAGGATTTTCCTTCCGGCCGGTAAGATCGTAGCCGTATAAATCCGGCATGGGGCCGGGCGTCAGGCCCTTCACGAGTTCACTGCTGCTGGCGGCGAGGCGCACCGGGATTCCGTGCGGGTCTTCCTGAATGATGCTGCGCTTCACCACAGTCGCTTCCTTGATGAATATCTGCGGCAGCGGCGAGAGGTTTCCCTCGAACGGCCCGTACGATTTTCCACCCGTTTCTTTCGCCAGCTCGCGGATTCCCGGGGCGACGTTACCCGGCTGGTGTGGATAGATCGTGATCGTCGAAACGCTGATCTTGTGGTCGATCATCCGCTGAATCTCGGCGCTGTCGGGCATGATCGGATCGTCATCGGTGATGATGACGATATGTTTAGCGCGGGCGTTGGAATCGATCAGGCCGGGATTGGTGCCGTCACCGTCGAGCGCCAGCTTGATCGAATCCTGAAAGCTGGGCATGTCGCCGAGTTCCCAGTTCTTGATGGCGGCAACGACGCGGCTGCCGTCCCCCTTGACCGCCAGCGGCGCGTCCCATCGGTCGCCGTTATTGGCGCCGGTGAACGCGAAGCTGATAACGCCCACTTCATCCTGCGTGCTGAGCGTTTCCATCGCCTTGAGGGCGCACTGCTCGCCCCAGTAATTTCCCTCGGGCGCTTCGGCCGGGTCCATGATGAGCACCAGCGCCCCCTTGGGAATCTGCCGCTGCGCGGGCACTTCCATGTTGACGGGCAATTCCTGCTCGAGGCGCGATCCCTCCCACCCGCCGGCGCCAAACGTTTCCGGCCCGCCGATCATCACCAGCCCGCCGCCGGTGTCGTGAATATATTGGGCGAGAATGGTTTCCTGTGCGTCGTTCAGTCCACCCTCGCCGCGCGGCACGTTGGCGAGAATCACCGCGTCGTATCCCTGCAACTCGATCGGATTGTTGGGAAATTCCTCGGGCGTGATCGCATCGAAATCGATCTTCTCGCTGTTGAGCGCTTCTCGAAGATATCTTCCGGAATCGACGCTGTGGCTTGGTGTCGTGTTGTCCACGAACAGCACGCGCCCCTTGCCCTGCACGAACGTGAACGCATCGGCAGATTTGTTGTCGAGCTGCGAGGCAACCGGCGTTCCATCGGATGCGAAGTCGCCGCCGGCGACCGTGATGTTGGAGATGGTCGAATGAAACTGGTGCACGCCCGCCGCCTGCGCCGGAAGCTGGATGTGCTCGACGTTGGGACCGCTCTTGAGCATCACCCGCTGGGTGGTTTTTCCATCGGCCAGTGGAATCAGTTTGCCGTTGTCGGTTACCGACAAATCGCCCTGCACGTCCTGAACATTTTTGTTGTTCAAATAGACATCAATGCTGAACGGCTGCCCCTCCTGCCGGCGCGTGGGGGCGATGAACTTGTCCATCATCACTTCATGCTCGACGTTGTATTGAAGCGGCATGACATCGATGGGAACGTGCTGGCTCGACGCGGCGGCGAGAGCGGAATTCAGATCGCCCGCCGTGGCGTTGCCGTCCCAGATCAGCAGCAAGCGATGCATGGAATTGTTGCCCATCGACGCCAAGCCAAGCTGAAGCGCCCCGGCCGCATCGGTGCCGGTGCCCGCGCCGCGCACGGCCCGCGCTTCCAGCGACAAGACGGGGGAGGGGATCGCATCGATGTACGCATGCTCGTTGAAGCTGATCTCACCGACCCGGTCACCGTCGCGCCGCGATGGGCTGTTGGATTTATCGGTGGAGCTCAGCAGGTAATCATCGACTGAGGATTGCAGATATTTCCCGGGGTAATCGGTGACCAGGCCTGTGGACTGGCTGATGTCGCGCACGACCATCAGCTCCACATCCGTGTTCTTGCGCACCAGCTTGATGTCGCCGAGGATGAGGATGATCAGCAGCAGCACGGCGAGGCGCACGCCGATGGCCACCCATTTCCGCACCGGCCCGAGCCCGGCGAGGGATCGGATGCCCAGAAATACCGTGATCGCGCCAAGGCCCAGAAAAATCCCCAGCGCCGTCAGCGGAGAAAATTCATCCAGCCGCAGCGAAAAATCTGCAACGAAAAAGCTGGTGGGGGGGAGATTGGGAAAAATCAGATGGGTCAATCAATTCCCATTCTGCTGCTGCATGGCGCTGAAATAATCCTTCTCAGCCTGCTGGGCTTCGCGCGGCACATGGTCCTGGTCGATGTCGTCGGGGGCTTCTTTTTGCGCGCTCTGGGCGACATCGCGCATGTCGGCGGTTGATTTGCCCGGATCGATGCCGGCTTTTACGTATCGGCTGGCGAGAATTTTGCCGGACTGGATATCCTGTGAAGGATCGAGTTGCTGCTTGAAAGACGCGGGCGCCATGGCGATTCCCATTTTCACGCCGCCCTTGCCGGGGATCTGCGACCAGGCGTTTTGCCCGCCCTGTTGACCTGCGCCGCCCCCCTTGGGCTGGGGATTCTGGCCCGTCTGGCCCGATGCGTCGGAGCCGTCCGAATCTCCCGGATTGGAACCATTCATTCCCGCTGCGTCGGCGGCGGCGGAATCGGCCGCGGCGTTTGCGGCCGCCTGCATCGCCTGCGCGTCCTTTGCATTGGCCTGCATCTGCTGAAGTTGCTGCTGCATGTTCTGCTGGGCCTGCGCCATGGATTGCTGCCCCGCCGACTGGCTTCCCGGCTTTTGGCCCGGGTGCGTCTGCTGGCCGTTGGCGTTGCGCTGCTGGGCGCTGCGGGCCTGCGCCATCGACTGGCTGAGCTGCTGGGCGGCGCTTGACAGAGCCTGGGCCTGCGCCTGCGTGTTCATCATCGCCTGCGCCTTGGCCATCATCTGCTGCATCTGCTGTTGCTGCTGCTGCGTGGGGCCCTGGCCATTGTTCATCTGCTGCGCCATTTGCTTGGCCATCTGCTGCATTTGCTGCTGCGCCTGTTTGTTTCCCTGGGCCGCCTGCTGCATCGTCGCCGCCATCTGCTGCGCCTGTGATTGCGATGCGCCCATCTGCATCAACTGCTGCGTGACGCGCTGCATTGTCTTGGGATCGTTCGCGGCATTGGAAAGCTGCTGCGCAAGGCTCATCGCCTGGTTGATCATTTTCTGCTGATCGGCAGGACTCATCTTGTTGAATTTGTCCACCGCGCTGGAAATATCGTTGACGGCCCCGTCAAGATCGCCCGACTTCAACTCATTTTGCGCTTTGCCCATCGGCGTGGAATCGTCCTTCGCATTGGAGATCGCCTGAGCCATTTCGTTTTGCTCTTCCATCGCGGTCTGGAACTGCTCGTTCTTCTTCAGCTCATCGACCATCGTTTTGTTGTAGTCCTGAAGCGCACTGAGCAAACTTCGATGGCTGCGAAGCTCATCTCCCTCATCCGTTTGCATGGCTTTGTTGAGTTCGTCAGATGCGCGGCGAATCTGATCGCTGGCGCTGGGCATCGTGGCGGGGGCGAGAATTGTCGGCAGCTCCTGTTTCACGTACTGGTCCGAATGCGCCTGAGCCGCGCTGATGCCCGGTTTGTTCTGCGCCTGCAGCGACCTGGAAAAAAGTTGCAGCGGCGGCATAAATTCGGCGACCAGCAACGCTGCCAGGAAAATCAGCGCGGTTCCAAACCATTGTTTGGGGAACTTCAACGGAAACTGGTTGTAAAGGCTGACCTGCTGCGCCGCGCTTTCGGCATCCCGCACGGACGCCTGCGCAAACGGATCGGATAACTTTCGCGCATACAGGGCGGTGCTGAATTTCTCCTTGAGCCCGAGCACCTGGTCGATTTTAATCGCCGCGGCGTTTTCAGTGGGCCGGTGGATCATGCTGTAAACGAAAGCTGCCAGAAGAGTTACCGCCGATCCGATGGCCAGCAGCATTCCACCGTGATTCAGCGTGCGGTCGAGCACGCGCTGTGCGGTGATGGCGACCAATATCGCCGCCCCCAGCCCCATCCCCGCCCAGGCCAGCGCTTCCAGGAAGATTCCCAATGCCAGCCGATTTCGGATCGACATCACGTGGAAATCAAGCCTGTTCATGGGGGGCCCTCATGTGGATAAATATTGTACGCTCGCCAAAAGGGGCGACAAGCTGAAACCATGGCGATACTTCCACTAAATGGACGAACCAGCGGCCGGCAAGTTGCAACCAAACGGACGCGACAGCCTCTATAATGAGGATGGATGTCTTTCATGTCCGGGCTTTTCCTGCGGATGGGGGTGGGGATGGCGATTTCCTGCGCCGCGCTGGGCGCCACGACCGCGCCGGATGTGGACAACGATCCGATTGCTTTCATCGCCGATTCGCAGAAAGAACTTGATGCGGGAAAATTGTTGCCCGTGCTGCCGCCCAAAACCATTAGTCAGGTCGTGCGCTTCAGCGAAGAGGGGGGTATGCTCACCATCGACTGGCCGATGCTGCATTCGGGGCCGTTGACTGGCCGGGTTCCGCTGCTCGATCTACCCGGCCAGGCCGACATCATCTGCCATGCCGGGGGCCTCCCAAACAAGCAGGTTTATCCCACGTTTGAATATTGGGATCTGACCCAGCCGGATCATCTCGTCCGGCATTTGCAGGTGTTCAGCAGCCCGACATTTTTGTGGGTGTTTCAGGACACCGAGGGAGTTCACGATTATTTGAAGACGGTTTCGCTGCATGAGAACGTCGTGCCGACCGACAGCCCGCCGGTGACGTTGCGGATTCAGATCGTCGATCAATCGCAACCGCCGCGGAACATCGTCCTGGAGGCCCAGACGCTGGATGAGCTGATGCTGGCACACCACGAGGAATTTGAAAAGTATCTGCGGCCGATGTTCAGCATGTTCCACCAGGAAAATGCGGTCTTCATGATGGATGAGCGGATCGACTGGCAGGTGCTGGCGGATGATTGGCGCCCGCCGGCCGATCTGGCGGCGAAGGTGAATGCCATCATCGCCCGGTTCGATTCCACCGAATTTTCCCAGCGCCAGCAGGCGGAGAAAGACCTGCAGGCCCTGGGCGAGCCGGCGGCGCTTTTCCTGCGAACGGCCGACCGGCGAAATTGGTCGGCGGAGCAAACGGCACGCATCAACGCATTTCTGGGTGAATATTTCGTTTTGACCGATGAGCAGGCGAAAGCCGACGTGAACGACAGGGACTTCCTGCTGGAATGCCTCGGCAGCGACGACGCCGATATTCGCGCCGCCGCCGTAAAACATCTCGACAGCGTGCTCGGCCGTAAGATCGACTATATACTGGATCAACCACCGGCCGAGCGAAGCCGCTCGATTTCCGCGCTCCGGCAGAACTCGACACCGCAATGAAAGACCCAAATCCCAAAACCCACCGCTACGCCAACATCCGCACCACATTCCTCGCGGGATTGTTCGCGTTTATCCCGCTGGCCGTGACCGCTTTCATTCTGTGGTGGGTGGATGATAAGACGGTCGTCTTCACCCAGTGGTTATTTGACCGGCGGATCCATTTCCTTGGTGTTTTTCTGACCCTGGCGGCGATTTATGCGACGGGGCTCATCACCAACAGCCTGATCGGTAAATATCTTCTGAAACTCGTCGATGCCGTCATCATGCGTCTGCCGGGAATCCGGTTTCTTTATCAGGGTTGGAAACAGGTCGCGCTCACCCCGGGCGGTACGGAAGGGACATTCTCCAGGGTGGTGCTGATTCCCGATGAAACCGGCACGATGCGATTGATGGGCTTTTGCAGCGGGCGATTGGTCGTGGCCGATGAGCCCTGCTACTGCGTTTTTATCCCTTCATCGCCGAATCCAATCACGGGCCGGCTCTATTTCGTCCGCGCCAGCCGGTGTCAATTCATTGGGATGACCACGGAAGAGGCGTTCAAGGTCATCCTCTCGACGGGCAATTATATTCCACCCATCGTCGCGATCGATTCCCCCGAAGTCGCCCAAACCATCTGACCCATTTGGCGGCCGTTCGAAGCAATGCGATTCGCGCAAAATCTGCAATCCCCACGCGCAGCTCTTGCATCCCAATCGCAATTCGTTACCTTATCGCCCAAAGGAATCCTCACTCGAGCGCTACAAGGAGGTAGCCAATGAATATCGTAAACAAACGATTTTTCCGCCAAATGGTCCTGACGGGCTTGCTCGGCGCATCCCTTGCCGGTTGCAGTTCGATGCAGGGCGTGGATGTGCTGACCTGGTCGAACGATGCCAAGCGCCAGGGCATGCAGCAATACAATGACGGCCGCTACCCCGAGGCTGCCGGTTGCTTCCGCAACGCGATCCGGCAAAATCCGGCCGATCCTGAAAGCGAATTCTGGCTGGCGATGTGCTACGAGCAGATCCAGTCATATCACGAGGCGATCGACGCCTACAAAACCGCATTGCAGCTCATGCCCAGTCCGGGCAGCGCTCATTACAGCGTGGCGATGCATGACAATGCGTTCGACCGGTTGGCGCATATTGTTGCCGCCAACGATCCAACCGGCAGCGAAACCGATCTCATCGAGCAGACGGCACTTCAGAGCAATTCGAGCGAACAGTATCGTTTGCTCGGCCGGATTTATCGTTACCGGGGCGATGCCGACACCTCCCTGACCGACTATCGGCGGGCCGTGCGCATCGATTCCGACAGTTTCGTCGCCCAGCGGGAATTCGGGCTTTACCTGGAGCAATTATCGCAGAACCAGGAAGCGGGCCAGGTGCTCCGCGATGCTTACCGGATCAATCAGAATGATGACCAGGTGAACAGCGCCCTGCTGCGGATCGGCATGGAGCCGGGCCCCGGTTTGCTCGCCAACGATCAGCCCGTGGCCCATCCGGTGATGCCGGCGCTGCCCAATTCCGATCCGGGCCTGCCCACACCGGCAGCCAATACGTATGTCCCCAGCCCCGACCAGCCGGCGGCGCGGGATTGATCGAGTGGATCAACCTTCAGATTCCGATTTTCAGCTTCGGGATTTGTTTTAAAACTTCGGCTGGATTGAGTGTCTTCACGCGCCACTTCGCCTCGTGAAGTTTTTCGATGTCGTGCGACGTGGCCACTCCCAGCGTCGCAAATCCCGCGGCTTTGACTGTTTTAATTACGCTGGGAGCATCCTCGATTACCAGGCAATCGGCCGGCTTCAGCGCGATGCTGCTGAGGCGAGAAAGCTGCTCCATGCACAGGACGTATCCGCGCGGATCGGGCTTACCGACGGGAACATCCTCGGCCGCCACGATGGTGGCGAAGCAGTCGCGCAGCGAAACACCTTCCAGCATCGCCTCGATTTCCTCGCGCAATGCGCCCGAGCAGATGCCCAGCGGATAATGCCGCCACAACCCGCGCACAAATTCCTCGACACCGGGCAGCGCCTGATATTTTTTTTCCTCGATCAGCTCCATCACCATTTCGCTTTTGAGCGTCATCAGGCGGGAAAGGTCTTTTGGCTCGATGGGAATATTCCGTTTGGTGAATAGATGCCGAAACGCGCCGCGATCGTCGAAGCCGATCAGCTCGCGGTAATATTCATCCTCGGACAATTCGATCTTTTCGCCCGCGAGGACTTTTTGAAATGCCAGAAGGTGAAGCGGCTCGCTGTTGACAACCACGCCGTCGAAATCAAATAAAACCGCCAGCGGCCAGTGCGTCATCGCGTGGCAAAGTATCGGTGGGATTTGCGGTTAGCAAGTGCGGTTGGACAGAAACTAAGGCGGTCTTCAGTTCCGGCGTTTTTGTGAGGGTCCGATAATTTCCACGTCCGGTAAAAACGGCAAACAACATTTTGGCCGGGCCGAACGGCCAGTAATTTGGGTAATTGGGATAAATTGGGTAAAAATAGTGTAGGATAAAATTTCGCTCGATTCGGATTTTTTTGCGCGGTGAAATGGTCTCATTCGCATAAACACTTTATATAAATGTATTTAGAGCTTTTTAAAGCTGCTCGCGCCGCTTCAAGATTCGAAATGACTTCCGACGATATTTTTATTGTAACGATCGACCTTTACGGCGGGGCATGGCGATGGAGTCGCCAATCCGCTGACAACAAGCTCGGTCGATTAAAGCTGGAGAGCTTTCATGAGCCAGGTCAACAACATTTCGCAGACGACGCCCCTACAGAAGATCGTGGCAGAGCCGATTCAGAAGCAAATCGCTCCCGATGCCACGCCCGTTCGCGCCAGCGATCGGCTGGAACTGTCGGGCGCGGGCGGCCTGCTGGCGGCGCTGAAGTCCAACGATGTCCGCACCGACCAAGTCGCGTCGATTCGCCAGCAGATTCAGGACGGCACCTACGACGCCGATGGAACGAAACTCGACGGCGCCGCGGACAAGCTGCTCGACGAGCTGACGCAGCTCTGATCGCGCGGCGTCTCACGTGTGATAGTCCGCGTTGATCGTCACGTAATCCTTGGACAGATCGCACGTCCAGATCGTGCCGGAATATTTCCCGAGCCGGCAATTCAATCGGACCAGAACTTTTTTGGCATCGAGCGATTTGCTGATGCGCGCCGGGTCAAATTGTGCGGGCCGGCCGCGGCGAAACACGGTGGTTCCCTGAAGTTTCAACTCCGACTTGTCCGGATCGAACGCCGCGCCGCATAAACCCGCGGCCGAGACGATGCGCCCCCAGTTGGGATCGTTTCCGTGCATCGCGCATTTCACCAGCGGGGAAACGGCGATGGCGCGGGCGATCCGCCGGGCGTCGAATTCCGATCGGGCGCCGCTCACTTCAATCTGAACGACTTTGGTGGCTCCTTCGCCGTCCTCGGCGATCTGATACGCAAGCGATTGGCATACCTCGTTCATCGCATCCGTAAACAGCCGCAGTGCGCGTGGCGAGTCGATTGCCGGCCCACGGCCCGAAGCGAGAACAGCGGCCGTATCGTTGGTGCTGGTGTGATCGTCCACCGTGACCGCGTTAAAACTTTTTCCGGCGGCTCCCAGAAGAATTCGGTGCAGCGCTTTCGGCGGGATTTTCGCATCGGTCGTCAGGTACGCCAGCATCGTGGCGTGCGGCGCTCGGCGGCCATCGCCCAGGTTTGGTCCGATCATCCCCGATCCCTTGCAAACGCCGGCGAGGGTAACGAAATCCTTACCGATCCGCAGCCGCGCCTCGGCGGATTTGCGGCGGGTGTCGGTGGTCAGAATCGCCTGGGAAAAACGCGCTGCGTGCTCGGCGGAACTTCCCAGATCGGCCGCGGCCCGCTTAATTCCGCTGCGGATTTTCTCCATCGGAAGCAGATGCCCGATGATTCCCGTGGAAGAGGGGAGAATCTGAGCGGCTTCGCAGCCGATCGCTTTGGCGGAGAGGCGGCACATGCTCATCGCGTCGGCTTCGCCGCGGCGGCCGGTGCAGGCGTTGGCGTTGCCGGAGTTCACGACGACTGCCCGCAGTTTTCCGTGACGGATGTGTGCGCGGCCGATCTTGATCGGGGCGGCGAAAACTTTGTTGGTGGTAAAAACCGCCGCCGCGCTGGCGAGATTCGCGCACACCAGCAGCGCGACATCGGGCGATGAGGTGGATTTGATTCCGGCATGAACAGCGCCTGCCGTGAAGCCGCGGGGAGAGAGAAGATGGAGCATTGTTTTAAGTGGATAAACAGCGGGGCCCTGGGCGTCGCCGTTGGATCAGACAATATATCAAAGGGATAACGGATTGCGCTAATCGGCCTGCGGCCGGACGGCACCGCGCGACTCGCGATTGCGCCTGGCCCACATTTTTCGCCGCTTTTCGCGGATCTCTTCGGAAAGAGGGTTGGCCCGGATGAACGCCGCGGTATCCGACAGAAGTTTGAAGAAGGCGTTGAAATCTTCGCCGAAAATGAGCAGGCGGGTTTTGCGCACCTCGCCGGTATCGGCGTCGCGTTTGCCTTCGGTCAGGACCAGCAAGTGATTGCCATTGCCCAGCTCTTTCACGTGGGCGGCATATGTCCGAGGGCCGATAGAATGGAAAAGCTTCTGGAATAGGATTTTCGGCTCGGGCTTTTGCGGCGGCGATTGAATCGCCTTTGCCGGCGCTTTGGACGCTACTTTCTTGCCATTGACCGGAGGCGATGCGTTACGTACCGCGGGTTTGGTGCGCGAGGAACCATTGGTGCGTGCAGGGGTGGCCAAGCGGTCTCCTTTATCTCTATAACGGACTGAAGGCTAGAAAGTTGCAGAAATCCAAGGCTACGAATGTGTGCACGAAAACACGCCTGCAAATACGAATTTGCCGTGCGTCGTGTACAGTGTCGCGCGTTGCCTTTTTTGCGCCAAGCACGTCAATTATAGCTTCGAAGCACGCCGATGACCACCCCCTGAATTCGGCACTGATCGGCGCTGACGATGCGGGGCTGCATGGAGCTGTTGGCGGGCTGGAGGCGGATCTTCCCACCACCTTCCCGGTAGAACCGTTTGAGTGTGGCTTCACCCGAATCCAGCAGGGCGACAACCTGTTCGCCGTTGCGGGCGTTTTCGCGGCGTTCGATGACGACGTAATCCCCATCGCACAGGTGATCTTCGATCATCGATTCACCCCGCACGCGAAGGACGTACACGCCGTTTCGCGACCGAAACATCTCTTCCAGGTCAAGTTCCTCGCGATTTTCGATGGCTTCAATGGGTGAGCCCGCGGCAATGTTTCCGAGCATGGGCAGCTTGGTGGAACGATTTTCGTCCGGAAGCCGATCCTCGGCGATGATCTCCAGCGACCGCGCCTTGTGCTTGTCGCGCCGAATCACCCGTTTGCGCTCCAGCGCCCCCACATGCTCAAAAATCGTAACCTTGCTGGTGCCGAGCTGATCGGCCAGTTCCTGCATGGTGGGTGCAAATCCGTTGATATGGCGATAATTCCGAATCGCGACGACAACATCGAGCTGCCTGGGAGTTAAATTCATGGCCGAGAGACTCCAGTTTCTCCGCTGTTCGGCGGGTGTATGGGAGTACATTAACCTAACAGGGGTGGGGGTGTCAAGTGTGAGGAATGCGAATGGCGATTGCCAATTTCCAATTGCCTATTTAAAAGCAGAACACGGCGTCTCGAGCTTCGTTCATAAATTGGCAATAGGAAATGCTTCTGGCGGCAACACAATCGATCATCTGGCTCAGCGAAGTCGCGGCGGCATCGCTTGCCGGGGGAATTCTCGGGTCGATCAGCGGACTCGGGGGTGGGATCGTGATCGTGCCGGTGCTGACGATTCTCATGAAAGTGCCCATCGAGCAGGCGATTGCCGCCAGCATCGTTTCGGTTATTGCGGTCTCCAGCGGGGCGGGGTCGGTTTATGTGAAGGATCGCATCACCAACGTGCGCATCGCGATGTTTCTCGAGCTTTCCACCGCCGCCGGCGCGCTGCTGGGGGCTGGATATCTTGCCGGGCATATCAATCCCAGCGCGCTGTACATTCTTTTTGGCGTGCTGCTGCTGATTTCGCTGGTTCCCATTTTCGCGAAGCTCGGCGAGGAACTTCCGCAGAACGTTCACAACGACAAGCTGGCCACGGCGCTGCGGATGAACGGCTCGTATTTCGACAAACACCTGGGAAGAAACGTGCCGTACCAGGTGACGGGCATTCCCTGGGCGCTGGTGATCATGTTTGCCGCGGGGGTGATTTCCGGCGTACTGGGAATCGGCGCGGGGGTGGTGAAAGTGATTGCACATGAAGTCGCGATGAAGGTGCCGACCAAGGTTTCCACGGCCACCAGC
>Ga0302325_10010227_pt1 | contig 20367 bp, 18 predicted proteins | sample Palsa_T0_2_FD_201948 | JGI IMG/M metagenome (GOLD analysis project Ga0302325, IMG submission 201948) | Peat permafrost microbial communities from Stordalen Mire near Abisko, Sweden - Palsa_T0_2 | ecosystem: Environmental > Terrestrial > Soil > Palsa > Peat permafrost | place: Sweden: Abisko...
GAGCGCCTTACCAGCCATCTCGATCGCCAAAGTGTTCATTGGGTCACTTTCGATGAACCGATCGATACGGAAATCGGCTCTTCGGAAAGCAGCAAGATGCCATGCTGAGCCAGTCCCTCCAGCAGCGCCTCCGCATCTGCCAAGGCCACGTCCAACGAAATTTCGTATTTTGTGCAGATGTTATGCGCGACGATGTCCCGGAGAGGCGTCGTTCCGTCTAGAGACTGCCAAATCACCGAAGCAATCTCATTGAGCGTAAACAATGTCGAGTTGGTGGCGGACATCACCATCATCTCTTCGTCGAGTCCCCGTGCTGCGATCGCCGGGCTACGAGCCGCAAATAGGCTGGGTTTCATACAAGCATCTCCCACACATGGTAGTCAGGCGCGAATGTAAGCCTGCGCACAGGTACACGAGCGACAAAATCACAGGCAGCATCAAAAACCATTTCTACGAAGTCGGGCTCGCGCGCGAAAAATAGAATATTCCTGAGTAGCGTCCGAACCGCCTCGGCGCCTTCAATCGGTTCGATTTTATTTTCCGGCCCTTTGGCTAACAGGTATAAAGCTTTAATCGGAGCGCGCTCGTTGGCTCCGGCTCGCGCGAGCTCGCCAAAAAACGGCGTCCCCACCGCAAAGTATCGGGAGTCGTTCCGCGTCACATAGGACACTTCGTCGGTGAGCATCACCACATCCGCGGGAGCCAACCTGGCCATTGTGGTTTTTCCGGCGCCGGAAACTCCGGCGAACAGGAAGGCGCTCTCATTCCGGATTGCGCTCGATGCGTGCAACAGGAACCCTCCCTCGCGCGCGAGCAAAAGCGTGTGTAGGATGCGCAGCACGGAATCCAGCGAGAAGGGATTGATGGTTTGTTCGATGCTCCCGCGTAAAGAGGATGGATTCCACTCGACGCGGAAATCTCCCGCTTTATCAACCAGCGCCCTGACTCCCACTTAACTTGAACCTCCAGGTCGCCTGATTCGGTGTCTGGCGAAGCCGGTTGAATGTCAAAAATGAACCGGGCGCCACTCGATGGACTCACGTAGCCGGCGTAGCGCTCTTCCATCTGATCGAGGAAAGCACCATTGTCACAACGCAATCGGATGGGCACTCCACCGATCTCGACTACGACTCCGGATCGCTGTATCGCCGCGGTTACATTTGCCATGGTGTTGTCCTTTCCGAAAAAACAAATCGCCACCACACAGCCACGCGGATGAACACATACGTCGCGAGATCGGATGCACGCAGGATGCGGGCCACTAGTTGCCGTGATCTACCAAGAGGTAAGGCTGCTTTCACGCGTTGACTGCCGCGCTGAATGGAAACTACTCGACCGAGTAACTCAACGGAACTAACGGGCGAATCATCATGGCAGAGGCGGTCACCACGGGTAATCAGCCATGACTCGGGACAGGTATCCGCTGGATTCGCGAACCTCCGATCCACCACCCGATGTATGAATAGCCGGTCCTTCCGCAAGAAGAGCACCACTTCTCCTGGGGATATATCGTGCAATGCCGCCCGTTGGATGGAGACGAAATCGCCGGGAAGAATGGAAGGCGCCATGCTCGAGCCGAAGGCGCATAGTCGCACCTCGCCAAATGTTCGCAGCACTTCTCCGGCGAGAGTTACCGCCGTGCTGTTCGCAGCATTTCCGAGACGATTCATCACACAATCCTAGTCGTGGGCTACGATACCTTCCTGCTGTAGTGACAAGCGAGTTGACTGCTGAACACCTTGCCGCATGCCAAAGCCGAGACTTCGAACGCAGTTTCGAACTTGAACGAAGGAGCTATGTACTGTTTCTTGGAAGGTTCCGGCTGGCAGGATGGGTTCTCTGATGCATTTTCGGTGTCCACGGTCACACTCCCTTGGAGCTGCGGCGTCGCCATTTTGCCTAATCAATATGCATGACCTGGTAGAAACACGAATCGCCGAGAGGTCCGAATCAGCCGCAGAGCTAAGTGTTCCGCTAAGGGACATTCTATGGAGCGGCATACTTGCGAACTGTTATCTTTAGTACACGGACTACATATGTGTCGTAAGAAATAATATTCTGAAATTAAACGCGCGCGCTTTGGACTGGGACACGTGCGGGAGCGGCGCCTGTTGCCGCGAAACTGCAAAGTTTTTGCGCGCTGAGTGTATTCGGTCCGGCGTCCTGATCCTGGTGCCTAGGAACGCCCAGCAGGTATGGATGTGGCTGATTGTGTGCTGGTTAGCAGTTTCGCGATTAATCGTTGAAGTCCGCTGGCTACTGCCGCTCGTCACCCTGCCAAATTAGTCGTCAGGTGTTCACCAGCTCGCTGCCGAGGGCGGAGCAATCGTTGGGGGACGCAGTTGCCCTCCGTCCGACCGTGCCAAGAGTGTGTCGCGCCCGGTCGCGAGGGTCTGTTCAATCTCGTCAAGAGCCTCCCGCCGACGTTGAAGTACGAACCGGGAACGATCGTGGCTGAGGGAGACGTGGTGATCGTGCATGGGCGATTTAGCGGTTTCGGTGCTCCTGTAAATTGGATTGCTGCAGACATTCTCCGGATCGAGGCCGGGATACTCGTCGAGCATTGGGACGTGATTCAGGATGAGGCGACAGAACAGCAATCGAAGAGCGGCGCTCCAATGTTCGGAACAACTTTCCCAAAGTACCAGTGAGTGAGAGCCGGAGAGTTCAGATTTATTCAGCGAGGATGGGGGCTGCGTGAGCCCGTGGTTCATCTAAACCCATTCTTCGAATTGTTCAGGATTCGGAAGCCTCAAACTTTGGCACAAAAGCCCGCAACCAGTTGTGATGGTGAGCATCACATATTACGCAACAGGCGGTATCGCGGTAGGGGCGTCGAATTTGGGGTTGCCGCGCACATCTCGAAGAAAGAGATCAGGATTCCGGGACCGGATCATCTTACGCGATGCCATCCGATTACTTTGGCTGGGAGCCCGGCTCGGGGGACATGACCATGCCGCAAAAGCTCGCAGGAAAGGTTGCCGTGATTACGGGAGGAAGCAGCGGGATTGGACTCGCGACAGCGAAACGGTTCGTCGATGAAGGCGCCTACGTGTTCATCACTGGACGCCGGCAAAGCGAACTGGAAGCGGCGGTGAGCCAGATTGGCCAAAATGTGACGGGCGTCCAGAGCGACGTCTCAAAAATGGCCGATCTCGACAAACTATATGCAGCGGTAAAGGAGCAGAAGGGCAAGCTCGACATCGTGTTTGCCAATGCGGGCACCGGTGGGTTTGCTCCGCTTGGACAAATCAGTGAAGAACATTTCGACAAGCAATTTGACGTGAACGTGAGGGGCCTGCTGTTTACGGTGCAGAAGGCGCTCCCGTTGCTGCAACCGGGAGGATCGATCGTGCTGAACGCATCGATAGTTTCCAGTACCGGCAGCCCGGCCTTCAGCGTCTACAGCGCGACCAAGGCTGCGGTCCGCTCGTTCGCGCGCACTTGGTCCGTGGACCTTAGGGAGCACAAGATCCGGGTGAATGCCATCAGTCCGGGCATCATCCCGACGCCCGGCTACAACACCTCGCTTGGGTTGACGCAGGAACAGGTCGATCAGTTTATACAAAGCTCGATTGGCAATATTCCCCTCGGCCGTCCCGGCACTGCGGACGAAATCGCGAAGGCCGTCTTGTTCTTGGCCTCGGACGACGCCAGCTACATAACCGGCATCGAGTTGTTCGTCGATGGCGGCTTGGCTCAGATATAACCGGCGATATGCCAAGATGCAACCAAGTGTGCTGTTGAGCATCACACATTGCGGAGAGAGTGTATGTCAGCAAAAAGCGTCCAGTTTGCGGTGGCCGCGCACATTATGGCGGCCCTGGGTTACCGCCGCGGCGAGGAAGTCTCGTCGGCGATCCTGGCCGACAGTGTGAACGCCGATCCCAGTTTCGTTCGAAAGTCGCTCTCCAAGCTCTCGAAAGCGGGCTTGGTGGTGACCAAGAGGGGCAAGAGCGGAGCGAGTGTCCTGGCGCGTCCGGCGCGGCAGATCACCCTGCTCGACATATACCGTGCCAGTGCAGCGCCGCGGGCGTTCGCGATTCATTCGTATCCGGTCGAGAAGAGGTGTCCGGTGAGCTGCCACCTAAAGGAGTGCATGTCCGGGCTACTTTCCCAGGCGCAGAACAGCTTGGAGAGATCGCTGGCGAAAACAACTCTCGCCGATCTGGTTGGTGAGATCCGGGGAAAGGCGAATTGACTTTTTTTGTCACTGTAATTGTGCATATAACACGCACAATATATTGAACCAAGGAGGTCGTGGCTATGGGCTCATCCGTTGCTTTGAATACGACGTATGTGATTTTGGGGGCCACCGGCAACACCGGGTCGATCATCACCAATTTCCTGCTATCGAAGGGCGAGAAGGTACGCGTCGTCCGGCGCGACCCGGGAAGACTGCAAAAGCTGAACGCGATCAGCGGTTTCAACGTTCTGCACCTGCGCCCCGCGTATTTCATGGAGAACAATTTGGCAGCGATCGGCATGATTCAGGGAACGGGAATTTTCGGACATGCGCTGCGAGCCGAACTGAAGTTGCCGATGATCGCGACGCGCGACACCGGCGACTACGCCGCGAAGCGCCTCCTCGACCTGGATTTTTCCGGCAAGCAAACGCACGAACTGCTTGGCGAGCACGAACTGTCGATGGCGGAAGCCACCGCGGTGATTGGGCGCGGCATTGGCAAACCGGATCTTCGTTACCAGCAGCTTCCGTATGACCAGGTGCAGCAGTCGTTAGAGCAAACGGGTTTTTCCTCGAAGAAAGCCGCGGTGTACATCGAGATGTTCAAGGCCATCAACACAGGACTCCTCGCACCGCTCGAGCCGCGTTCGCCGGGGAACAGCACACCGACTTCATTTGAAATATTTGTGCAGGATGTCTTTGCGCCCGCGTACCACGGGAAGGCTTCCGCGGCTTAAGCTCAGCAACAACGGAGAAAGGCAACGAGCAGAACACTCGAGGGCAAGACCGCGGCCATCACCGGCGGGGTGAAGCCTGAACGAGAGCCCTGCCTCAGTCCAGCGCATGTTTGTGAAAAGAGTGCGTGCATCCCCCGGCGCTGCTGGCCCCTTACCGTGTTAGCCGATGCTGAGACTTTCGATGGTAAGAATGAATCGCGGCTTATCGTCGTGGTGCTATACCAGGACCGTACCGCCATCCACAATAATGGTCTGGCCAGTGGCGAATCCTTCCTGCATCAAAAACATGTAGGCTTGCGCGAGATCGGAAGCTTCGCCGACCCGGCGAACCGGGAGGCTGCTGCCCACACTCCCGTATAAACGTTCCCGCTCCGATGCACTCATGGTCTGCCAGAGGTTGGTGCGAACGACACCGGGAGATACGGCGTTAACCCTTATTGGCGCCAACTCGACCGCTAAAGCGCGGGTCATTGCTTCGATAGTTCCGCAGACGCTTGCCGCAATTACCCATCCTTTTCTCGGGCGCTGGCCGGCGATTCCGGTTGTGAGCACGATAGAACCCTCCTTGCGGATATGCGGGCTTCCATACTTGACCGCGGCGAGTGCGGCCCAATAGCGCAGCTCAAAGGCGCGCCGGGCCTGTTGGAGATCCGTCATAGCAAGGTCGCGCAAATGCAGGCTATCGCCAGCGGTGAAGACCAAATGATCGAAACTGCCCAGGTTGGCAAAGAAGGTTGCAACGGCTCCTTCGTCCGAGACGTCAACCGCCTGCCCCTGTGCGTCGCCACCAATACACTCAACGGCCTTCTGAACTCGTTCCGCATTGCTGGAGACGATAACGACCTTGGCTCCTTGCGAGGCCGCCTGTTGGGCCACTGCCAAACCAATTCCCGACGACCCGCCCATCACGACCACGCGCTTCTGCTGCAAATCGTTTCGCGGCTGCATTGGATTCTCCTTGTACTCTTCGGACTTACACAGTCATAGACGATCAGAAAAGGCCATGCGGTTCATGCATAATAGTCATGGCTGCCATGCGTTTAGAGAAACTACGACAAGTCGACTTGAACCTTCTGACTACATTTGCTGCCATTGCGGAGGAGAAGAGCGTCACGGCCGCAGCATCCCGGCTACTGCTGAGCCAGCCTGCGGTGAGCCGCGCGTTGCAGCGCGCCCGAGCCATGTTTCAAGATGATCTTCTGCTCCGGTCGCCGCATGGATTCGAACTCACGTTGCGGGGGCGCAAGATTCTCCAAGAGCTTGAGGGATTGCTACCCAGGATGGAGAATCTCGTTTCACCGAACCCTTTCGATCCAACGCGAGAAAAGAGCCACTTCCGCATATCAGGCCCTGACAACGTCTGCACGGTTGTGCTCCCCCGCTTATGCCGGCAGTATACTAACGGCCGCTACCAAGTGCAGTTTGAATTCCTTCCCTGGCAGAGCGGCATCACGGAATTAGTGGAGCACGGACAAGTCGATCTTGTTCTGCACATAGATGACGGACTCCTGCCATCACACTTTCAGTCAGAAAGACTTTATCGAGAGGATTGGATTTGCGCGGTCGCGCGCGGCAGCCGCTTTGGCGACCGGCTGTCGCTTCGGCAATACCTGGCGGCGAGCCACATCGTTGTATCTACGTATGCCGGTGTGCAAACGATCCCGGACAAGCAGTTGGCGGCGGTCGGCGGCAAACGCATTTCATGCATTCGAGTGCCTTACTTCGGCGTGGCCCTGCAATGCCTCCCTGGCACAGAACTCGTGCTTACGGTAACCAGTGGTATGCGCTCAGCCGTTAGAGGAAATCGCGAGTTGCGCGTTGTGAAAGCACCGCACGAACTGCGTCCGTTTCATTTTCTGATGGCCTGGCATCCGAGACTCAACAGCGATCCGCGTCACGTGTGGCTGCGCGAAGCGATTCGATCAACAACTAACCCTCTCAATAAATGATCCAAATGGGCTACTCCCCCCCGAGTTCACTCCAGAGGTTTGCACCGCTTTCTAATAAGTCTGGAAGTAAAGCGGAATAGCGGAATCGGATTATAATCCCGGGTTGTCATCCGCCGCGGATCGCGACGTCGTGAGTTTTCTCGAGCGTTCCGAGGCCGATGGCATCACGCTTATGGATTGTCCGGCCTATGTTCGCGAATGGATGAAGCAAGGATCAGGTTGAAATTCTTCGAGAAAATGGTGGACGGCCTCAGATATCAGGCAACTGAGCAAGGGTTTTAATCTCAATTCATAAAGGAATTCTCTATGGGCCAACGCATGACACGGATCGCTTTCTTGCTGGTTGCAGTTGTAGCGGTGGCCGGCGCTGTCGCCTCCATGGCCCCGGCATCTGGACAGACCGGCGGAGAGGGAGCCCCGGTCTCCGTAACCAAAATTCCTAACGGATATCGTGACTGGCGGTTAGTCTCGGTGGCCCACGAAACGGGCAACCTCAACGACATCCGCTCGATTCTGGGCAATGACACTGCGATCAAGGCCTATCGCGAAGGGAAGTTTCCGTTTCCGGAAGGCACCATCATTCTCCGACTAGCCTGGAGCTACGTTCCGTCGGAGGCGGACAACAAGGCCTTTGGCCGTGAGCAATCCTTCGTGGCTGGGCCGCCGGCAGCGTCGTACCTTCAGTTTATGGTCAAGGACTCAAAAAAGTACGGCGCGACGGGCGGTTGGGGATACGCGCAATTTGATAAGGACGGCAAACCTGCCGACGAGGCATCGCTCAAAACCTGCTTTCCCTGCCATCAAGCGATCAAAGATCACGACTTCGTCTTCACACATTACTCACCTTAAAAACCGAGAGCGGAGAAAGAGTGAGAACGCGATGACCATAAGGGACGCTCAGCGGCGGCGAATTCCCTGCGCGATCGCCGCAGCGCGTGCGTCGATCAGTGACCTCGCAAAGGTCAATCGGTTCCGGTAGGCTGGAGGTATATGAGCGTGAAAATGAAGGGAGTTCCAGCGTGAGAGCGATCCGTGAAGAACGAAAGCTAAACGAGATTCCCGCGCCGGCGCGAAAGCTGGCGGCGGAGGCGATCGGGATCGACGGCCATATCGATACGGTCCAGCGTGTGCTGGTGATGGGTGAGGATCTGGGCAAACGGTTGGATGTAGGCCACGTGGACATTCCGCGGCTGCGCCAGGGCGGGACGCACGCGCCGTTTTTTGCGTTGTGGGTTCCCGTGTATTTTCCGGGCGCGGAGGCGGTGCGCCGAACGCTGGATCTGCGGGACGCCATGCAATCGGTCTTTGACGCGCACAAGGACCAGATCGAGCTGGCGACGACGGCGGCCGACATCAAGCGGATCGTGAAGGCGCACAAGATCGCGGCGTTTCTGACGGTGGAGGGCGGGCACACGATCGACGACGATCTGCGGGTGCTGCGGATGTACTACCAGTTGGGAATACGGTCGATGACGCTGACACATTCCCGGAACAACAACTGGGCGGATGCGTCGACCGATAAACCAGTGCACAACGGACTGACGGATTTCGGCAAAGAAGTAGTGCGGGAGATGAACCGTCTAGGGATGCTGGTGGATGTTGCACACGTTTCCGACAAGACGTTCTACGACGCGCTCGCGGTGACGACCAAACCAGTGATCGTTTCGCATTCGTCGATGCGAGCGCTTTCGGATGTGCCGCGGAATGTGAGCGACGAAATGCTGTGGGCACTGGCCAAGAACGGCGGAGTGATCGGGATCAATTTCGGGGAGGGTTTTGTCAACGCGAAGGATGCGGAGGCATTGCAATCGGCGATCAAGATTGAGACGACAACGACTGGCCCGCCCCTGACCGGGAGAGCGCTGGACGACTACGCAGCCGAGGATGTGCGGAACCTTTTTGGGACGCGGGTGAAAGTGGCGGCGACGGTGGAGGACGTAGCGGATCACGTCGACCACGCGGTGAAGATCGCGGGGATCGATCACGTAGGGATCGGGAGCGACTTCGACGGGATCTCGGGGCCGCCGAATGGACTGGACGATGTCTCCAGGATGCCGGCGCTGATCACGGTACTGCTGAAACGCGGATATGCTAAACGCGACGTGAAGAAGATCCTGGGAGAGAATTTTCTGCGGGTGATTCGCGAGGTGACGGGCAAGTAGCTCTTCGAGTTCCACTGGCGTTCCAGCATATCCGCCAGAACGTCGTCCAGCGGTGCGAATGTTTGACGCGCAACGAAGAGCGGAGCAAGAAGAGATGACACAACCGAGGAGGCAGCGATGAGGAACAACGAAGCCGGTCGTAACGACGCAAGCGCCGCGAAAGTGGATATGAAGCTCGAGGTGGTGGTCATCCCCGTCTCGGATGTCGACCGCGCGAAGGAGTTTTATGGGAGGCTCGGATGGCGGCTCGACGCCGACTTTCGCTTCGATAATGGCTTCCGGATCGTTCAGTTCACGCCGCCCGGCTCGGGGTGCTCGGTGCAATTCGGCACGAAGATCACGCCGGCGGGACCGGGCTCGGCCCAGGGCCTGTACCTGGTGGTGTCCGACATCGAGGCTGCGCGCGCTGAACTCGTCGCCCGCGGTGCCAAGGTCAGCGACGCGTTCCACGCCGGGACGCCTGGCGCTCAGTTCCAGCCCGACAGCACGAGCGGCCGCGTGAGCGGACCCGCGCCTGATCACGCCACCTACAGCTCCTTCGCCACGTTCAGCGACCCGGACGGCAACGGTTGGCTGCTGCAGGAGGTCACGACCCGGCTTGCCGGGCGCATCGACCCGGCCGCGACTTCGTTCGGCTCCGCGAGCGACGTGGCGAGCGCGCTTCGTCGCGCTTCGGCTGCGCACGGCGAGCACGAGAAGCGCATCGGCAAAGCAGATCCGAACTGGCCCGACTGGTACGCCGAATACATGGTGGCAGAGCAGGCTGGGACGAAGCTGCCGACGTAAGTGACGACGGCGTTTCTGGGACCCATGGCAACGTATAATCTGTAAGTTACAGGGACGGTGGAATGTTTGAACCGACAACCCACCCTCTCGCCATGTACTTTCAACGCTCGAAGCTTGCCTTCACCGATGTGCCGAAACGTTTTCGTTTTCGTTTTGGTTTTGGTTTTGGTTTTGGTTTTGGCTTTATGGCCGTTTCTAGTAAGCTGGCCGCTTGCGAAACACATTCACTCCGGTTCTGAAAGGCGGCCCGAGCAGGACCCGGTTGAAGCCGCCGGCGAAACGCGTGAAGCGGCACGTTACGATCCGCGAAGTGGCGAAGGCGGCGGGAACCTCGGTTTCCACGATTTCCGCGGCGCTGAACAATTCCGACTATGTCAGCGCCAAGATGCGGAGCCGCATTGCCGAGGCGACCAAAGCGCTGAAGTATTGCCCGAACGACCTGGCGCGCGGCCTTCGCCTTCAGAAAACTCACTCCATCGCAATTGTGGTTCCTGACCTGTCGAACAACTTTTACATCGAGCTGGTGCGGGGCGCGAAAGACTATTCCGCATCGGCGAATTTCACGGTGCTGATCGGCGACTCCAGAGAAAATTGGGATGAAGAGCGCAACTACCTGGATTCGTTTCACCGGCGGCGCGTGGATGGAGTGGTGCGGGTGCCGGCCATAAACGCGGTGGGTGGAAAAGCCAAAGCGGTGCTGGGAAATCTTCCGGTGGTCTACGCGGACCGTTACCCACTAGCGCGTGACACATATATCGGTAGAGTGGGTGTGGACAACACGCGTGCGGCGGAAAGCGCCACCCGCTACTTGCTGAGCCTGGGACACCGTGACATTGGTTTTATTGCGGGTGATGTCTCCAGCGGAACGTCGGTAGAAAGACTGCAAGGATTCATGAGCGCGATTCGAAGCGCGAAGATTCGCCAGGACCGTTCAATGGTTCATGCTGGGCACAACGACATGGAGAGCGGTCACCTACATGCGATGCAGCTTTTGACGCGCGGGCAACGTCCCACGGCGATTTTCTGCGCCAACAATATGATGGCATTGGGCGCGCTGGCCGCCATTCAGGAGATCGGCCTCGGGTGTCCTGAGGAGATCAGCCTGCTCGGATTCGACGATTTCTATTGGGCGACGCTGCTGCGGCCGAGACTCACGGTGGTGCGCCAGCCGGCAAGGGAAATAGGAATGATTGCGGCGCGGCTTTTGATCGATCACATCGAGGGACGCCCAAGCATTCCGACGCCAGCAGTCCTGAAGACGCAACTCATCGTACGAGACTCCTGCTGTCCGCTCCCCAAAAATTAATTCGCACTGGAAAGACGCAGACGATTCGATCGGGAATACTCCGAAGCCGGTACTGCCGGAGAGTCTTCGCCGTGCAGGAAGGGAGAGGTCAAATCGATCTTGCGCAATGTTAGCCGCTTGAATTCGAGAGCTCGCGGCCGGGCTCAAAAGGCCATAATTCAGCGGTCCGCGCCCGAAGAAAGTACGCAGCAAAGCCCAACAATAAGAGAATGACGGCGGCGCCAAGATTCTGGCGCTGGTCCGGCGTGGCGGCGATAAATATCCATCCGATGAGCGCTATCAGCGCGGGGATCGGATATAGCCACATGCCGTAGGGCCGCCGGATTTCCTTCCGATACTTGCGGATGGCGAACACAGCGACAATCTGAGGGATGAACTGGAAAACAATCTGAATAATCATCAAAGCGGAAAGTATCCGCTCCAGCGAAAACCAGCAGAGCGGAATGGCCAACGCGCAAATGGCGAGAAGCGAAACGGTTGGAAACCGACCGGTGGGATGAACGCGGCCGAACACCTTAAAAAAATTCCCTTCGGCGCCAGCGGCGTAGAGGATTCGGGTAAGACCCAGGATTAAGCTGAAAATGCCCCCGAGTGTGGCCACGAGGATGAGGCAGGTCATCACGGCGGCGGCGCGTGAGCCGTACAACTTACCGATGAACTCGGAGACCACGGCGTGAGAAACGGCAGCGTCGCGCCACGGAATCGTACCAATGATCACCACGCTCATCAGAAGGTAGAGGACCGCGACGATCAGCACGGAGAACACAATCGCGCGGGGAATATTCTTCCCGGGATTTTTGACCTCGCCACCGAGGTAGGAGATGTTGTTGTACCCGCCGTAGTTGTACATCGCGAATAAGGTAGCTCCGGCCAACCCATAGAAGAACGACCGGGAGAGATGAAATGCTCCCGGCGGGAAATCGAACGCCATCTTCGTCTTGATGTGAATAACGCCGGCCACGATTACCCAAAACATCGCAACCAACACCACCGCCAACATGACCACCGAGTACCGCCCGACCGTCTTGATGGGACGATACAAGAGGAATGCCATCAGCACACAGGTGGATGCGGCGACGGCGCCGACGCCAAAATGGCCCAATCCAGGAAAGAAATACTGGGAATAATCAGCAAAGCCGACGCAGGCTCCCGAAATGGAGAGCGGACCGACAAAAATCGTTTCCCAGAGGAAAAGAAAAGAAAATAGATGGCCCCAGGTGCGCGAGTTGAAAGCTTCGCGAAAATAAATATACGCCCCGCCGGCCCCGGGCATCGCCGCTCCCAATTCGGCGTAGACCATTCCATCGCAGACGGAAAACAATGCGCCGAGAAACCAACCGAGAACAGCCTGCGGCCCGCCCATGGCGGAAAGAATCACGCCGATGGTGATGAAGGGGCCGATGCCAATCATCTCCAACATGTTTACGGCTGTGGATTGAACCAGGCCCATGCCGCGAACAAGTTTTTCGGAAGGTCCCGCGATCTCGGGGGGAAGATGCGGAGCAGAGTTTTCGGCCAAGTCACGCGTCCTGGACAAGCGATGAATCGACTATCGAGGGCGCACTATAGCAGCGCGCTTTGGAGCGGACAAGGGAAGAACCGTGGCGATACTGAAACGTTTCGGCAAAGTTAGATCTAGGCGATGTTCGGAAGCCGATGCGGAACCTTCCTACGGGCTCGCTGGTGACCCAGCGTGGACAAGCCGCCGGAACCTACGCTAACCTGCGAGCGGTTTCGAAACCGAGGACAAATGGCGCAGTTCTTGAGAAGAGGCGTGCTGCGCGCAGGGCCGGCGCTACCAGGAATCGCGGAAGAATCTTGCGGGCCCATTCCGCGATGACGGAGCCCGCGAAACACCTAAACGATTCGAGAAAAACACGGGATTCGAATTAGCCGACGTTGGCGGGCGCCTTGGAATTTGAAACCTACTGTTTAATGCAAAGCAGGGATTCGTTACGATGGATCAAGGGACGGGGAAAGGCGATAGCCGTGACCAAGAGGGGCACAATGTGGCAGTCCGTCCTGTGCGCGGGCCTGTGCGCGGGCGCTTGCTTGGTCTTTTTTCTCGGGTACCCTCTTGCCGCGAGGCAGAATCCGTCTTCGACGCAATCACACCCACCTCAAGCCTCGGGACCGATCGCTGAAGCGCGATCCTCTCTGGCGCGCGGGGATGCCGAAGACGCCATTCGGATTCTACTGAGCTATCTTCAATCGCAACCAAAGGACGCTGCCGCGCGGATATTGCTTGGAGAAGCATATTCGGGCAGCGGGCAAGACGACCGCGCCGAGGAAGAGCTGCAAACCGTGCTGCAATCAGCGCCTGACGACTATACCGCTCTCGCGGCACTCGGCGAAATATACGAACGCGAAGGCCGACCGGAGAAGGCTGAGCCGATGCTTGCCCACGCGGCGAGAGCCGGCCAGGGCAACTCGCAGATTCGAATCGAGTGGGGAGTGGTTCTCGCGCGCCTTCACCGGTATAAGGAAGCTCAAAGTGCTTTGGCAGGCGTATCACCGCCCGTTATACCGCAAGAACGGATCGCATTTCACAGGCTGAAAGCCTCCGTGGCGCTGGGGCTAGCCAACCCTTCGGGCGCCGCTGCGGAAATGGAAAAAGCTCTAGCCTTGGATCCGACGGACGCCAAGCTAGTGATGACGACAGCCGCCGCAGAACTGCAATCGAAAGATTGGCAACGCGCGGCAGGTTTGGCGGAACCACTATTTTCCCGGACACACGACCCGCAAATCGGCCTCGTCTGCCTGGAAGCGCAATTGGGAATGCACGCCGATTTTCACCGAACGCTGGAGTTGCTTCGCGCGACGCAACTGCCTCCCACGCGTGAAATGGCCTTTCGGCAGCGCCTGGCGGAACTTTTGGTGTCTCACGGGCAATACTCCGACGCCGTTGAGGAGTTTCGGGCGGCGGCGGACCTCGACCCGAACGGCGCAGAATCGCAATTCAACCTGGCCCTCGTAGAGTTCCGCGCGGGTCGATTCGACGATGCGCTCGCGAGCGCGGATAAGTGCAAGGAACTTGGGGACAGCGCAGAGATCGAAGATCTGCTCGGCGATATTCAGGAGGCTCGGGGGGACAGCCTGGCCGCGGTGAAAGGCTATCAGGCCGCTGTAACGCTGGCTCCGAACGAGGAAAAGTATCGCCTCTCCCTTGCGGTCGAATTCATCCGGCACGAAAACTTCGATGCTGCCAAGATCGTTCTCAAACAGGCGGAACCGGTCCAGCCGCCGTCCTGGCAAATCCAAGTGATGCTGGGCATGGTTGAGTATTTCGCGGGAACAGACGCGGAAGCCACCCGGTATCTGCTGCGTGCGGCTGACCTGGCACCCGAACCTGAAAGCGCGCTGAGGTACCTGGGGGACGTGCAGGTCGACCGGCCCTCCGCCCCCGATCCCGACGCGGTCGCAAGGATATGTGGATACTCAGACCACCACCCTAAAGAAGGGCACATGCAGTTCTATTGCGGCGCTTTGCTTTTTCGCCGGGACTCCGCTTCTGATGACAAAGCTCACTCCGGCGAATTTCTCGGGAGGCTCCGCGCCTCGGTTGGCCTTCTCCCGAAAGACGCCTCGCCGCATTGCCAACTGGGAAAGGCCTATCGATGGTTGGGCCAATGGCAAGAGGCACTTGGTGAGTCGCAAATCTGCGCACGCATGAATCCGGACTCCGCAGACGCCCACTATCGTCTGGCTCAAATTTATGAGCACGTGGGGCAACGGGAGCAGAAGCAAAAAGAAATTAAGCTCTACGAGGCGGCCTCAACGCGGATGACGGATGAGAATGCCCACCGCGAAGCAACGATGAAAACGTTCCTGTATGACATCGAGAAGGAGCAACCGGACCAGCCCTAGAAGTCGTCCGGCGTTACCTGAGTTCACAGCCTTCTGAACGGGATCAGGGAGTGGACTTTTCTTTCTTAGCGGTGCCCGCGTGCGGAGAATGGACCCGTTCAGGATTCTTCCCAAGGCTAACCATATTGGCGAACATGCGGTATGCGCCGGGCACACCTTCGGGCATTTGGCGGTAGAAGGCGTAGGCATTGTAGATGTAAAGGCCCTTGCCGTATTTCGCGACAACGAGGCCGCCTTTTTGAGGAGCTTGGCCGGGATCGTGGGTTTCCAGCAAAGGCTCATACTCTGAGTCCCAGCTTTCCAGGAACTTCGAACCGCGCTCTTCCATCCAATTTTCAAAATCCTTGCTGGTGATTTTGTTGGGCCAGTTGAAAACTGGATTAGCGGGCGCCAATATTTCGACCTTGGAATTTTCGTCGGTAACTTCTTCCGGGTTCTCGCCCATTTTGTAGGGATAGGGGCCGTAATTGTGGTCGTATTCCGGAGTGTTGTATTGAACGATGGCCACGCCGCCGTTCTTCACATATTCGAGGATGCGGCCATTATTAACTTTGAGATCCTCACGCGCAGCGTAGGTGCGCACGCCAAGAATGATGGAGTCGAATTTTGAGAGATTTCCGCTGGCCAGATCTTCCGGGCCGAGAAAATGCACGTTGATTCCCAGATTCATCAGGGATTGAGGCACGTCATCGCCCGCGCCCACGATGTATCCGACATTCAAACCGGAAGCGACTTTGACGTCAACTCCGGTGGTGCGATAGGTGGAAGCCCGATAGAGATTGTAGGGGCGCAAACCGGGATAGCCGATGGTGTGATAGCCCTCTTTGTAATCGTGGCCGTCGTAAGCGGCGATTGCGGTAATCGCATAAGCTTTTTCCGCGAGCTTTGTAGGCGTAACGTGAAAGGTGAGCGACTGATCGTCCCCATCCTTGGACGTTGAAAATTCCTCCTGCGGCGCCTTCCAGCCATCCGGCAAGTCGAGTTTTACGGTTCCTTTTGCTGGACCTTTCACGTTGCTGTGAATGCTGACGGTTACTTCGAACGACTTGGCGTCGAGGGGAACAATTCCAGCCTGAGGCGCGATCGCTACCGAAATGGCCGGACCAGTGATCAGGGGTTCGAGCACGGTGCCCGGTCCGGTTACGCGCTTCACGGATTGAACCACCTGGGCCATTTCGAAGGTCACCCCATTGAATACAAAATGCAATCTTGCGGACAGCGGATACGGGGCCACCGGCAGACCAAGATCCTTCGGTTCCTGAATATCGTAGTAGGCCTGCTCAATGTTCGGACGCGTGAAATAGGGCCGCGTGAAGGTTGCGTCGGGCGCTGCGTGAACGGTAAACCGGAGATCGGCAGACTGATTCCCTTTGAGCGTGCTGCCGGTTTGGGTGGGCGGATCGATCGTCCATCCTTCGTTCGCGGGAGCTTCCAACGTAGCGCTCTGCACCTCAACGGGAAGATTGGTTGGGTTCGTGGCGTGAACTTTCACCCAGAATTCTTGTCCGGGAATGGCCACCTGGAAACTGGGCTGATTTCTGAAGAAGCGCGCAAAAGGCCCGGTGGGCTCTTTCTCAGGAGCCAACGTCGCAAGCACCGAGATGCCTAGGGACTCCGCGAGGGCATTGCCGAACTGGGCCTGCTTGACCTTCAATTCGTGAAGCACGTCGTACTTGGAATCGTCCGACAGGGAGCTGCTACCGACTTTTTCGATCAGCTCGTTGGTGCTCTTCAAGCCCGCCGCTAAAGTGGAAGCAATGGCTTCCGGGTGTTGGGCCTGGAAATCGTTTATCGCTTTTTCGACCAGAGAATTGATCTGGGATAAACCATCCTTGAGGAAAGCGGAGTCGCCGCCGTGCGCGAGGCTGGCGATCCCGGCAAGTGAAACGTCGACTCCATCAAAAAAGGAGGATTCCTTCTCCGGGACGGAGACGAGAGATGCAAAGCGGTGATAGTCACGCATCTCTTCTTCGGCCGGCGGCAAGCCGGTGCCGCCGCTCTGCGATTTCTGATTGCCGAGGCCCAGGCGGGAGATCTGCACGTACGTCAACCCGATGAGCGGGTCGTACTGGCCCTCGGGAATCTGGACGGAAGCGGTAAGCGCGCCTTTTATGACCGTGCCGTCGGCATAGTTGCGAAATTCAGCAGGGTAAAATTTCCCGTCGGCATAGTCGAAGATGCCCTTGTCGGTGACGGGGGAGAAAGGCACGACGGCATAATCCTTTAACGGCTTCCAGGGACGCAGCCCCTCTTTGATCTGCTCGGGAAACATAGCCGGGTCCGCCGCCGCCTTAAAAGCCTCTTGGGCCATTTGGCCAGCAACCTGGTGATTGCTATGGCCGTCGGTGCGACCGCCGACGAAAACCGAGGTAATGACGAGGGGCCGGGTCATGCGAACGACGCGTACGACATCGGAAAGAGTTTGATCGTGTCCCCATTTGTCGAGCGATTCTTCTTTGGTCTTGGAAAAACCGAAATCAATCATACGAGTCCAGAATTGCTGCACTCCGTAGTAACGATCGGCGGCCAGAAGTTCTTCGGTGCGCACTAACCCGAGGGCATCAAAGTAATCCGAGGACATCACGTTGGCGCCGCCCTCGCCGCGGTTGAGCGTCAGGAGCGTGACACGTCCACCTTGGCCGCGGGATTCATAGGCCAACATTGCGCCGTCTTCATCGTCGGGATGGGCGGTAACCATCAGCAAACTTGTGCGGGTGTGGAGTTTCAGGAGGCTTTGCCAGAGGCCGGCCGCACCACGGTCAAAATCCAGGGGCTGTGCAGCTTGCATGGCCCTTGCATTAACAGCGACGGGAGATTGTGCCGACAGTGGAACCGATCGAAACACAAAAGCCACCGCGCAGCCCAGCGCGACGACTATGGAAAGTATCCTGGTGAAAGGTGATGGCATTTTCCCTCCTCACTCCTGCGGCAGAGTATTCAGCGGACTCTGAATTCAAGATCCGGTTGGCGAAATGTGAGGCAATTCGAGGTCGTCGAGGTGCGACAAGGCCGGTGATCGAGCCTCGGGTGTTTTCGCTCGGAGCAACGGCATTGTACGTCCCCGAGCATTGTTGTCAACAGAAATACCAAAACGTTCTGGTATCCGTGAACATTGGCGATTTGTGGTGCGTATATACCCGCAAATATGCGAAACTCGGAACAAGAAGAGGGCTTTGGAAAAATTGGCTTGACAACGATTTTTGCGGATGTTAGTTCTCGACTCATTAGTACCCGAATCGTTTCGGCACAAGTAAGGGGTGGGGTCTCAAGGGGTGAAGTTTCAAGGGGTGCGCGATAGCCGGCCATTGCCGGCGTGACCGTTCTCCATTTGCCATTCCCGCCCGTTTGGTGACGACTACGATTTTGAATACGCGCTGGGGAATCGGCGCGTCGTTTTTTGGGGGAAGCGTCTAAGGGGTTATTTCGTGCGCCGGTGTGTTGGCGCGCGGCCCCCAGGCGATGCGAACGGGGCGTCAACACTCCTCCCATTGGCGCCAAAGCCCCAGATGCCTGAATCATTTTGAATCAAAGCACGTCTAAAGTTCGGTGACAGCTGGTCGAATCTGAAAAGTGGAGGCAGCAATGAATCGAGGGATGAGAACTCGGAAATTGCTTGGCTGGGCGACGTTGTTTGTAGCTTTGCTCGCGATTTCTACTTCGCCTGCGTTTGGACAGATCGATCGCGGCGCCATTGCCGGTAAGGTTCATGACCCCTCCGGCGCAGTGATACCGAAGGCCATCATAACGATCGAAAACAAGGCCACGGGAGTGGTGATGACCACTCCGGTCGATAGCACGGGCGAATATCAGGTGCTGACGCTGATCCCGGGGCTGTACTCGGTGACCGCCAGCGCCGACGGGTTCGGCAGCGTTTTGCGCGATGAGATCGAGTTACACGTGCAGGACCACCTTTCCCTGGATTTCACCTTGCAGGTCGGAACCGTCAAGCAGCAAATCGTAGTGGAAGGCGGCGAGCCGATCCTGGAGACGCAGACCGCGGATGTGGGAAGCGTCGTGAATGAACAACACATCAACGATCTTCCGCTGAACGGACGCCGCTATGCTGATTTGGCGCTATTGGAGCCGGGGGTGGACAAGTTTTACGGGGCGGCGAACCCCGCGCCAGACCGGTTTAGCGTCAATGGCAACCTCGAACTGCAGAATAATTTCCTGCTGAACGGAATTGACAACAATTCGTTTTCGGAAAATCTCCAAGAGTTGTCAGTGCAAGTTGTACAACCACCGCCCGACGCGCTGCAGGAGTTTAAGATTCAGACTCGCACTTACTCCGCGGAATTCGGCAATTCCGCCGGAGCGGTGATCAACGCGACCATCAAATCAGGCACCGACGGGTACCACGGAGATGTGTTCGAGTTCTTCCGGAATAAAGTGCTGGATGCCAACACCTGGATTAACAACACCACCGGTACGCCGAAAGGCGGCTTCACGCAGAATCAATTTGGGGGAACACTAGGCGGCCCGATCGTGAAGAAAAAGCTGTTTTTCTTTGGCGATCTGGAGCGCTTCACCAGCCGCGAAGCCACCACGGTGGAAAGCACGGTTCCAACGCCACTGATGACCCAAGGCAATTTTACGGAATTGGGTTACGCATTGACCAATCCACATGTGCCTGGCCAATCCGGTTGCTACGCCGGGAACATTATCCAGGCGGGCTGCTTCGATCCTGTTGCGCAGAAACTAATGGGCCTGGTGGCGGCGACAGCGGTCCCGAATATTCCCAGCGCGGTGGCGGTGGAAGGCGTCCCTGGGAGCTGGACAGGCGCGCCGAACTACGCGTATTCGACGTCGGTGCCGGACGACGTCTATTCCACCGACGGTCGTATCGATTATGACCTGAGTCCAAAAGATCAGATATTCGGGAGCTATAGCTACCGGCACGTGGACCGCCAGGATCCCCTGTGGACCGGCAATCCATTGATCGGCAATGGCAACTTCGCGACGCAGTATCGCTGGCGCCAAGAGTCGCTCGCGCTGGGTTGGACGCATACCATTTCCAGCTCGGTGGTGAACGACCTGCGATTCGGGGTGAGCCGCGATTACGCCCACAGCGATCCGAATGGATTGACTGTTGGCGCTTCCCAGGCGGAATCGGCGATCGGCTTGTCAGGAATTCCGAATGGGCCGGGATCCGCGGGCATACCTCCGTTCTTCTTTACCGGCCTGCGGACCATAGGTTCGGCAGCCTGGCGGCCGCAGTACCAGATTTCCCAAGCCTGGAACCTGGTTGAGAACTTGAACTGGTTGAAAGGCAATCATAGTTTCAAATTCGGGTATCAATATCTGAGGCGGACCGACAATTTCCTGGATATCGAAGCTCCCGAGGGCCTTTTGATCGAGGACGGAGCGGTCACCG
>Ga0302325_10010228_pt1 | contig 20365 bp, 20 predicted proteins | sample Palsa_T0_2_FD_201948 | JGI IMG/M metagenome (GOLD analysis project Ga0302325, IMG submission 201948) | Peat permafrost microbial communities from Stordalen Mire near Abisko, Sweden - Palsa_T0_2 | ecosystem: Environmental > Terrestrial > Soil > Palsa > Peat permafrost | place: Sweden: Abisko...
ACGCATCGGTGCAGCCAATGACACGCACGCGGCCCATGGGCAGCTAAAACTATACTTTCTATACCTACTTTACTTTTTGTACCAACGGCGCTAGAGTGGCCGCTCCGTGGGGGGAACGGGGGCCATCGACATGACCGAACTGCCGACCGCGCGCCGGGGCGCGCGCGTCCGGTGAGCGCGCACGCGAAGCCCGCTGTCGACTGGGAGCTCGTCTACAAGCGCAACCCGGTCGAGAGGATCAAGCGCGACAGGGCGCCGCTCGGGATCCGCGACGAGCTCCCGGCGCTGATCGCCGCGGGCTACGAGAACGTCGCCGAGGAGGACGTCGTCCGCCTCCAGTGGTGGGGCCTCTACCACGACAAGCCCAAGATCGGCACCTTCATGCTGCGCGTCAAGGTGCCGGCGGGACAGCTCTCGCCGACCGCGCTGCGCGCCGTCGGCGAGGTCTCCAACCGCTATGGCCGCGGCGACGGCGAACTCTCGACCCGCCAGAACATCCAGCTCCACTGGCTCGAGCTCGCACGGCTGCCCGAGGTCTTCGCCGACCTCGAGCGCTGCGGCGTCACGACGGCGGGCGGCTGCGGGGACACGGTGCGCAACATCACCGGCTGCCCGCTGCAGGGGATCGCCGCCGACGAGCTCTTCGATGCGACCCCGACCGTCACCGGGGCCGCCGACCTCTTCTACGGCAACCCCGAATGGGCGAATCTCCCCCGCAAGCACAAGTACTCGATCTCCGCCTGCCCCGACCGCTGCAACGCACCCGAGATCAACTGCATCTCGCTCATCGGCGCGTTGCACGAGGGCAGGGAGGGCTTCGCCGTGCTGGTCGGAGGCGGGCTCTCCTCGGTGCCGCGGATCGCACGCGAGCTCGGCGTCTTCGTGCCCCGCGAGGAGGCGAACGAGATCCTGGCGGCGATCACGAGCGTCTGGTCGGAGGACCTCCGCTACCGCGTCTCGCGGGTCAAGGCGCGGCTCAAGTTCATGGTCGACGACCTCGGCCCGGAGGGAATCCGGGCGCGGGTCGAGGCGCGGCTCGGGCGCACCCTCGGCGACTACGCGCTCGCCCCCGTCACGGTCGAGCCGTCGCACCACATGGGCGTCCACCCCCAGAAGCAGGCGGGGCTCTCCTCGATCGGCGTCCCCGTCCCGCTCGGGCTCGTCTCGGGCGACCAGATGATCGCGGTCGCCGATCTCGCGGCGCGCCACGGCGGGGACATCCGGCTCACCCGCCAGCAGAACTTCATCCTCACCGGCGTCCCGGACGCCCGGCTCGACGAGGCCCAGAGCGAGCTCGCGGCGATCGGCTTCTCCCTCGCGATCAACCCGGTGCGGGGCAGCTCGATCGCCTGCACGGGCGAGCCCCACTGCAACTTCTCGGTCACCGAGACGAAGACCCGACTCGGCGCGCTGATCGACCGGCTGGACGAGCGCTTCGGGATGGAGATCGCCGACCTGCGCCTCCACCTCGACGGCTGTCCGCACGCCTGCGCCCAGCACTGGGTCGGCGACATCGGCTTCCAGGGCACGACCTCCCGCGACGAGGGCGGAAAGCGGCGAGAGGCCTACGACATCTTTCTGCGCGGCGGCCTGGGCCCGGGGGCCGCGATCGGGCGTTCGCTCTTCCGGCGCGTGCCGACCGACGAGCTCGACGCGGCCGTGGAGGGCCTGATCGCGGGCTGGATCGCGGAGCGCTCCGCCGGGGAGAGCTTCGCCGCGTTCAGCCGCCGCGCGAGCGACGAGCAGCTCGGCCGCCTGGCCGGGCTCGAGGCGGCCAAGACGCGTCAACGTGAGGAGGATGCATGAGCAGCGTCGAGCTGATGGACGAACTCGAGGCGGGCGAGCTCTCGATCGAGTTCGAGGGCGAGGAGCCCCAGGCGCTGCTCGCGTGGGGTGTGGAGCGCTTCGCCCCCGCGCTGGCGATCTCGACCTCGTTCCAGATCGACAGCGTGGTCCTGATCGACATGGCCTACGCGATCGACCCGGAGATCCCGGTTTTCAGCGTCGACACCGGACGGCTCCCCGCCGAGACGCTCGAGCTCGCCGACGCGCTGCGGGCACGCTACCCCGGCCTGCGCCTCGACCTCCTGCGACCCGACGACGCGGAGGTCGGCGCGATGACCGGCAAGCACGGCGTCGACCTCTTCCACACGAGCGTCGATCTGCGCCTGCTCTGCTGCAACATCCGCAAGGTGCGGCCGCTGACCAGGCACCTGCACACGCTCGAGGCGTGGGTCACCGGCCTGCGCCGCGACCAGTGGGCGAGCCGCACGAACATCCGCAAGGTCGAGATCGACCACGACCACGGCGCCGTCGTCAAGCTGAACCCGCTCGCCGAGTGGACGGAGGAGGAGGTGTGGGACTACGCGCGCGAGCACGAGGTGCCCTACCACGCCCTCTACGACCGCGGCTACACCTCGATCGGCTGCGCACCCTGCACGCGCGCCATCCAGCCCGGGGAGCCCGCTCGGGCCGGGCGCTGGTGGTGGGAGTCGAACGCCCCCAAGGAGTGCGGCATCCACTGCTCGATCGAGAGCGGCGGGCTCGAGCACGAGCTGCACGCGCTGATCGGGGATGACGCGTGAGCGGTGCCGTGCGGGTGAGCGGCGAGGCGGCCGAGGTTGCCCGGGCGGAGACCCAGGCGGTGCTCTCGATGGTGCAGGACGAGGGGCGACGCGGACGCCTCGCCGACGTCGTCGCCGCGCTCGAGGATGGCCAGGTCGAGGGCGCCGATGCCGACGCGCTCGCGGAGCTGCTCGAGCTCGGCCTGCAGAGCGGACGCGTGCGCGCGCTCTACGGCCCCGAGGGCGAGCAGGCCACGCTCGCCCTCTACCGCCGGCTTCCGCCGGGCCGCGAGCTGCTCGAGTCCGCCTCCGAGCTCAACGACGCGCTCGCCGCGCTCGCGGGCAGGACGATCGAACGTCTCTCGGTGACCGCGGTCGGACCTGGAGAATACGGCGTGACGATCTCGACCGACGACTACGAGCTCGTCCTCCGGCTCGGAAGGGCCGGGGCCCGACTAGCGACCATAGGAGCCTGAATCCCGCGATGACCTACATCATCGGAGAAGCCTGCATCGACGTCAAAGACCTGTCCTGCCAGAGCGTCTGCCCCGTCGACTGCATCCACGAGGCCGACCGCATGCTCGTGATCGACGCCGAGGAGTGCATCGACTGCGGCGCCTGCGAGCCGGAGTGCCCGGTCGAGGCGATCCTCCCCGAGGACGCCATCCCGCCCGAGTGGGATCCGTTCGTCACGATCAACTACGCCTTCAACCAGGGGATCCCGCAGGTCAACGCGCTCGTCACGGCCTACTGCGACGAGCGCGGCATCACCCCCGTCGCCGAAGCCGCCGAGGACTAGAGGGTCGCGCCGGCCGTGACCAAGACGGTATACATGGCCTGCCTCGACGTGGCCGGCCGCCGCTGCCTCGTCGTCGGCGGCGGCCCGGTCGGGGCCGAGAAGGCCTCCGGCCTGCTCGCCTGCGGTGCACGCGTGCGCGTGGTCTCGCCCGAGCTCGACGGGTCGTTCGCGCGGCTCGAGGTCGAGTGGCAGCAGCGCTGCTACGAGAGCGCCGATCTCGAGGGCGTCTTCCTCGTCATCGCCGCCACCGCGCAGCCGACGGTGAACGAGCGCGTCCACCGCGACGCCGAGGCCCGCGGGATGCTCTGCAACGTCGCCGACGTCCCCGAGCTCTGCAACTTCATCCTCCCGGCCGTCCACCGCGAGGGCCCGATCGCCATCGCCGTCTCGACCGGGGGCGCCTCCCCGGCGCTCGCCAAGCGCCTGCGCAGCCAGATAGCCGAGCTCGTCGGGCCCCGGCACGCGGCGCTCGCGCTGGAGCTGGAGGCGCTGCGCCCCGAGGTCAAGCGCCGCTTCGCCCGCTACGAGGACCGGCGCGACTACTTCGAGCGGCTCGTCACGGAGCGGCTCTCGTGACGGTCTATCTCGTCGGCGCCGGGCCCGGCGACCCCGGGCTGATCACGGCCCGCGGGCTCGAGCTCGTCCGCGGCTGCGAGGCGCTCGTCTACGACTCCCTCGTCGCCGCCGAGCTCGTCGAGGAGGCGCCCGCGGGCGCCCTGCGCATCCCTCGCGCCGGGCTCGCCCAGCACGAGCTCGACGAGCTGCTCGTCTCGCTCGGCGCCAGCGGGCTCGAGACGGTGCGGCTCAAGGGAGGCGACCCGTTCGTCTTCGGCCGCGGTGGCGAGGAGGCGCTCGCCCTGCGGCTGGCCGGCCTGCAGGTCGAGGTCGTCCCCGGCGTCTCGGCGCTGAGCGCGGTCCCCGGCTCGGCGGGCATCCCGCTCACCCACCGGGGGCTCGCGGCACAGGTGACGCTCGTCTCGGGCCACTCCGCCTCCGGCGAGGAGCTCGACTACGACCAGCTCGCGCGCGCGCCGGGAACCCTCGTCGTCTTCATGGGCCTCGCCCACCTCGGCGAGATCGCGGCCGGCCTCCTCGGCGCGGGCAAGGATCCCACCACCCCGGCCGCGGTCATCTCGCGCGGGACCCGGCCCGACGCCGAGTCGGTGTTCGGGCCCCTGCACGAGATCGCCGCGCTCGCCGCCCCGCTCGCCTCCCCGGCGCTCCTCGTCGTCGGCGAGGTCGTCGCACTCGCGGCGATCCTGCCGGACGCCTCCGGCGCGCTGAGCCTCAGCAGCCGCTAGGCCTGCGGTTCGCAGGCGGGGGGGACTCCGGCGCGGGCGCGGCGCCGCTCAGCGCTCGGCGAGCGCACGGGTGTCGAAGCGGGGCTCGTGCGCGGCCTCGTAGCGCGCGATCTCCTGCTCGCGCCGGAGCGTCAGCGCGATCTCGTCGAGCCCGTCCAGCAGCATCGCACGTGCGAAGGGGTCGATCTCGAACTCGACACGGAGACCGCCCGGGTGCGTGATCTCGCGCCGCTCGAGATCGATCGTGAGCTCGTTCTCGGCGGCGAGCGCGTCCCGCAGGAGCGCGAGCACGTCCTCGTCGAGCTCGATCGGGAGGAGCCCGGACTTGAGGGCGTTGGCGTGGAAGATGTCGCCGAAGCTCGGTGCGAGGACGGCGCGGAAACCCGCGTCCTCGAGCGCCCAGGCCGCGTGCTCGCGCGAGGACCCGCAGCCGAAGTTCCGCCCCGTGAGCAGCAGGGAGGCGCCGCGACTGGCCGGCTGCCGAAGCGCGAAATCCGCGTCCTTCATCCAGTCGAAGAAGAGGAACTCCCCGTACCCGGAGCGCTCGATGCGCTTGAGGAACTGCTTGGGGATGATCTGGTCGGTGTCGATGTCTGCGCGGTCGAGCACGGCGACGCTGCCGCTGACGCGGCGGAACGCCTTCACCGGGCCCTCCCCCGCCGCGCGCCCGCGGCGCGGCGCGGCGGCCTCATGCGAGCTCCCGGACGTCGCTGAAGTGGCCCGCGATCGCGGCGGCGACCGCCATCGCCGGGCTGACCAGGTGGGTGCGGCCGCCCGCTCCCTGCCGGCCCTCGAAGTTGCGGTTCGAGGTCGAGGCGCAGCGCTCCCCGGGCCCGAGGACATCCGGGTTCATCCCCAGGCACATCGAGCAACCCGCCTCGCGCCACTCGAAGCCGGCGCGCTCGAAGATGCGGTCGAGCCCCTCCTCCTCGGCCTGCCGCTTGACCCGGGCCGAGCCCGGGACGACGAGCGCGCGCACCGACGCGGCGACCCGGCGACCCGCCGCGACCGCCGCGGCGGCGCGCAGATCCTCGATACGGGCGTTCGTGCAGGAGCCGATGAAGACCCGGTCGACGCTGATCTCCGCGAGCGGCGTCCCCGGCTCCAGCGCCATGTAGCGGAGCGCTCGCTCGACCGCCTCGCGCTGCGCGGCGTCGGCGAAGGCCGCAGGATCGGGCACGACGCCGTCGATCGGGGCGACCATGCCCGGGTTGGTGCCCCACGTCACCTGCGGGCGCAGCGCCGAGACGTCGATCTCGAGCCGGCGGTCGAAGCTCGCCGCGGGGTCGCTCCCGAGCGCACGCCAGCCCTCGAGGCAACGTGCGAACGCCGCCCCGGCGGGCGCGCCGGGGCGGCCCTCGAGGTAGGCGAAGGTGGTGTCGTCGGGTGCGATCATCCCCGCGCGCGCGCCGGCCTCGATCGTCATGTTGCAGACGGTCATCCGGCCCTCCATCGAGAGCGCCTCGATCGCCGGCCCGGCAAACTCGATCGCGGATCCGACCCCGCCCGCGACGCCGATCTCGCCGATCGCCGCGAGCACCATGTCCTTGGCGCTGAGCCCGAAGGGGAGCGCGCCGAGGAAGCCGACCCGCATCGTCTGCGGCCGCGCCTGCAGGAGCGTCTGGGTGGCGAGCACGTGCTCGACCTCCGAGCTGCCGATCCCGAAGGCGAGCGCGCCGAAGGCTCCGTGGGTCGAGGTGTGGCTGTCGCCGCAGACGATCGTCATCCCCGGCTGGGTCAACCCGAGCTCGGGGCCCATCACGTGCACGATCCCCTCCCGCCCGCTGCCGGTCTGGTTCAGGGGCACGCCGAACTCGGCGCAGTTGCGCGCGAGCGCGTCGAGCTGCGCGCGTGCGAGCGGGTCGGTGATCGGCCCCGGCTCGGTGGGGACGTTGTGGTCCATGGTCGCGATCGTCAGGTCGGGCCGGCGCACGCCGCGACCCGCCAGGCGCAGGGACTCGAACGCCTGCGGGCTCGTCACCTCGTGCACGAGGTGGAGATCGATGTAGAGGAGCGCGGGCTCGCCCGGCCGCTCCTCGACCACGTGCGTCTCCCAGATGCGCTCGAAGAGGGTGCGCGCGCTCACTGCTCGGCCCCGGTCGCGGCGTAGCTGCCGAAGATGCGGATCTCGCGCGTGCGCTCGCGCATCTCGGCGAGCGCGAGGCGCACCTCGCGGTCGAGCGGGTGACCGTCGAGGACCATGTCGAAGCGGTAGCGGAATGTCGAGCGCGGGATGGGGCGCGAGACGAGCTGCACGAGATTGAGGCCGTGGCGGTGGAACGGTTCGAGCGCATGGTAGAGGGAGCCGGGCTGGTGGTCGGTGACGAAGGAGAGCGCCGTGCGCGAGCGCGGCGCGCGCTCGAGCAGCGTGTAGGGCGCGAAGCCGACGAAGCGCGTGAAGGCGGCCGGGCGGTCGCCGACGTCCTCGGCGATGACCGTCAGCCCGAAGTGCGCCGCGGCCTCCCGGCTCGAGAGCGCGGCCTCCGTCGTCGTGTCGGACTGCGACACCTCGAGCGCGGCGTCGGAGGTCGAGGCCGACGGGATGCACTTGGCGCCGATCGCGTTGATGAGCTGACGGCACTGGTCGAAGGCGACCGGGTGGGAGCGCACGACGGACACCTGCTCGAGCGGGAGCGCGCCGCGCGCGGCGAGGCAGTGCACGATCGGGAGCGTCACCTCCGAGATGATCGAGAGCGGGGCCTCGTAGAGGAGGTCGTGCGTCTCCCCGACCGGGCCGTGCAGTGAGTTCTCGATCGGGAGCACGCCCAGCGAGATCTCGGCCCCGACGGTCGCCTCGACCACGGCCATGAAGCTCGGAAGCGGCGCCGTCTCGGCGCCGGCAGGAGCCAGCAGCGCCGAGGCGGCGGCGCTGTGGCTTCCGGGCGGCCCCGGGTAGCCGACGCGCCCGTTCACGCGACGACCCCGCCCCGCAGCTCCTCGACGACGACGGCGCCGAAGGCGGCCGTGGTCGCCGCGCCGCCGAGATCGAGCGTGGGCGCGCGCTCGAGCGCGGCCGAGATCGCCGCCTCGAGGACGCGCGCGAGCTCGGGCTCGCCGAGCCCGTGCTCGAGCATCAGCGCGAGCGAGCGCAGCATCCCGGCCGGATTCGCGACCCCGCGACCCGCGATGTCGGGAGCCGAGCCGTGCACGGGCTCGAAGATTCCGGGGGCGCGGTCGCCGAGGCTCGCCGAGCCGGCGAGGCCGAGTCCGCCCGTCACGCCCGCGGCGAGATCCGAGAGGATGTCACCGAAGGTGTTCTCGGTCACGAGCACGTCGAAGGAGCGCGCGTCCATCGCGAGCTGCATCGCGACGCTGTCGACGAGACCGTGGCGGAGCTCGACGTCGGGGAACTCGGCGGCGACCTCGCCGACGACCCGCCGCCACATGCGCGAGGTGTCGAGCACGTTTGCCTTGTCGACCGAGAGCAGCCGCCGCGAGCGCCCCCGCGCGATCGCGAAGGCCCTGCGGGCGATCCGCGCCACCTGGTCTGGGTGGTACTCGCAGGTGTCGAAGACGGTGCCGTCGGCGCGCGTCCCCCTGGCGCCGTAGTAGAGACCGCCGACGAGCTCGCGCACGATCACGAGATCCACGCCCTCGCCGAGCGCCGGGCGCAGGTTGGCGTAGACGTCGAGCGCCTTGCGCAGCCCGATCAGGCCCGCCTCGGGTCGCAGCGGGCCCGCGTCCCAGGCGGGCCCGCCGACCGCACCCAGGAGCACCGCGTCGGCCGCGCGGCAGGCCTCGAGCGTCGGGGCCGGGAGCGGATCGCCGCAGGCATCGATCGCCGCGCCCCCGAAGGCGCATTCCGCGACCTCGAGCGCGAGCGGGAGCGCCGCGATCGCCCGCAGCGCCTGCTCCATCACCTCCGGGCCGATCCCGTCCCCGGGGAGGCAGACGATCCTCCGCGGGGATGCCGGGTCCGACCGGGCCGCGCGGGCACCGCTGGAGCGGGACACATCGGCCGGCGACGGCGCCGAGCCCGACACGCCGGCGTCAGGCACCGTGGAGCTCGCGCCGTGTCAGCTCGAGCAGATGCTCGAAGAACTCCCGCAGCCCGGGCGCCGAGAGCGGGCCGCCGTTCTCCGCGGCGAGCGCGGCGAGCAGCGAGGCCTCGCGCCCGGGGTCGCGCAGCGGGATGCCGTTTGCCTGCTTGTGGTCGTGCAGGCGGCGGACGATCTCCAGCCGCCGATTGACCGCCGCGAGGAGCTCGCGATCCACCCCCGTGATCTGCGCGCGCAGCTCGGCCACGAGCGGATCGCTCGCACCCGTCGACCCCGGCGCTCCCCGCCCGCTCACAGGGCCACCCCGAGCTCGTCGAGCAACGCGCCGAGGTCGGCGTCGATCTCGACGAGCCTGCCCGAGACCTCCTCCGCGACCGCCCGGGGCGTCTTGAGCCCGGTGCCGGTGACGAGCGCGACGACCCGGTCGGCCTCGCCGAGCTCACCCCGGCAGACGGCGCTGCGCAGCGCGCCGATCGTCACGCCGGCCGCCGTCTCGCCGAAGACGCCGCTCAGCTCGGCGAGCAGCGCCATGTTCGGGCCGACCTCGTCCTCGGGGACGGCATAGATCCCCCCGCCTGAGGCCCTCGCGGTTGCGACCGCGAGGTCGCCGTCGGCGGGGCTCCCGATCGCGAGCGAGCGGACGATCGAGTCCGGGCGCACCGGCCGGACGCGGCCGCTCTCGGCGAAGGCCGCGGCGACCGGCGAGCAGCCCTCCGCCTGGCCGCCGTAGAGACGCGGGCGCTCGCCGCCGATCAGGCCGAGACGCCCGAACTGCTCGAACCCCTGCCAGAGCTTGCTGAAGAGCGCCCCCGAGGCGATCGGGCAGACGACGGCGGTCGGCGTCTCCCATCCGAGCTGCTCGACGATCTCGAACGCGAGTGTCTTGGAGCCCTCCGCGTAGTAGGAGCGCAGGTTGACGTTGACGAAGCCCCAGTCGACCTCGTCGGCGAGCTCGCTCACGAGCCGCGAGCAGTCGTCGTAGCTCCCGCGCACGCCGACCACGCGCGCGCCGCAGACGATCGTCGCCAGGATCTTCTCCGGCTCGAGGCCCGAGGGGCAGAAGATGATCGCCGGCATCCCGATGGCGGCAGCGCGCGCGGCGACCGCGTTTGCGAGGTTGCCGGTCGAGGTGCACGAGAGCGTCTCGAGCCCGAGCTCCTGCGCCTTGGCGGCGGCGACCGCGACCACCCGGTCCTTGAAGGAGTGGGTGGGATTCGCGAGGTCGAGCTTGAGCAGCAGCTCGCCGATCCCGAGCGCGCGCGCGAGCCGCGGAGCCGGCAGGAGCGGGGTGAAGCCGGGGCCGCTCGCGGCGTCGGGCGGCGGGAGCGCGGGCAGCAGGTCGGCGTAGCGCCACAGCGAGTGCGGCCCCGCCTCGATCCGTTCGCGGCTCACGACCCGCGCAACCTCGTCCCAGTCGTAGACCGGCTCGAGCGGCCCGAAGCAGCGCGCGCAGGTGCCGCTGGCGAGGGCCGGGTGGTCGCACGCGCAGCTGCGGCAGCGGAGCACGTCAACGGGCACGACGCGAGCTCCTAGACTGGTTGACCCCGTGCAGTTCAGACGCATCCACGATCTTCCTCCCTACGTCTTCGCCACGGTCGATCAGCTCAAGCGGGAGCTGCGACGCGACGGGCACGACGTGATCGACCTCGGGTTCGGCAATCCCGACATCCCCTCTCCGGCGGCGGCGGTCGACAAGCTCGTCGAGGCCGCGGTGAAGCCCGTCAACCACCGCTACTCGGCGAGCAGGGGCCTGCCCAACCTGCGCCAGGCGGTGTGCGAGCGCTACGCGGCCGTCTACGGCGTCGAGCTCGACGCCGAGCTGCACGTCGTGAGCACGATCGGCGCCAAGGAGGGGCTCGCCCACCTGATGTGGGTGCTGCTCGAGAGCGGGGACAGCGCCGTCGTCCCGAGCCCGAGCTACCCGATCCACCTGGTCGCGCCGCGGCTCGCCGGGGCGACCGTTCTCCACGCCCGCCTCGAGGAGGGACACCCGCTCGAGGCGATCGAGAGCGCCGTGCGCGCCGCCCAGCCCTCGCCGAGGGTCGTCATCATCTCCTTCCCCCACAACCCGACGACCCAGGTCGCGACCCCGGAGCTGATGCAGCAGCTCGTCGACCTCGCCCGCGAGCGCGAGTTCGTGCTCGTCCACGACTTCGCCTACGCCGACATCGCCTTCGACGGGCACGTCCCGCCCTCGGTGCTCGCCGCAGAGGGCGCCCTCGAGTGCGCGGTCGAGCTCTACAGCCTGACGAAGTCGTTCTCGATGGCGGGCTGGCGGATGGGCTTCACACTCGGCCGCCCCGACGTCGTCGCGGCGCTCGCCAAGCTCAAGTCCTACCTCGACTACGGCACCTTCCAGCCGATCCAGATCGCCTCCATCGTCGCCCTGCGCGAGGCCGGCGACTACCCGGCGGTGGTCCGCGAGATCTACGAGCGCCGGCGCGACACGCTCATCGCCGGCCTTCAGCGGGCGGGCTGGCAGGTCGAGCCGCCGAAGGGGACGATGTTCGTGTGGGCCGCGATCCCCGCGCAGTTCGCGACGCTCGGCTCGCTCGAGGTCGCGCTCACCCTCGCCCGCGGGGCCGACGTGGCCGTCAGCCCCGGTATCGGGTTCGGCCCGGGCGGGGACGGCCACGTCCGTTTCGCGCTGGTCGAGAACGAGCAGCGGATCGGCCAGGCGGCGCGCTCGATCCGGCGGCTTCTGCAGGGCTAGCCCGCTCACGTCGTCGCTCCCTCCGACGCCGGGCCCACGCTCGCCGCGTAGCGGGCGAAAACGCCCCGGCTGTAGCGCGGGACGGGCGGCGTCCAGGCGGCGAGCCGGGCGGCGAGCTCGCCGTCGGAGAGCTCGAGGTCGAGCGTGCGGCGGCCGACGTCGAGCGTGATCATGTCGCCGTCGCGAACGGCGGCGAGGGGGCCGCCGCGGGCCGCCTCGGGGGCGATGTGTCCGACCATCAGCCCGTGGGTGGCGCCCGAGAAGCGGCCGTCGGTGACGAGCGCGACCTCCTCCCCGAGCCCCTCGCCGACGATCGCCGCGGTGACGTGCAGCATCTCGCGCATCCCGGGGCCCCCGGCGGGGCCCTCGTAGCGGATCACGATCACGGCTCCGGGCTCGATCGAGCGGGCCTTGACGGCGGCGAAGCACTCCTCCTCCGAGTCGAAGACGCGTGCCGGGCCGCGGTGGTGGAGCCGCTCGTGTCCGGCGAGCTTGACCACGGCACCCCCGGGGGCGAGCGAGCCGCGCAGGATCGCGAGCCCGCCGCTCGTCTTGAGCGGCCGCTCCCAGGAGACGACGACGTCCTGTCCGGGACGCTCGACGACGGCCGCGGCGACCTCGTCGAGCGTGCGTCCGTCGACGCCGCGGCTGGCCCCGTGGACGACGCCGGCGGCCACGAGCTCGCGGACGACGAGGCCGACACCGCCCGCCTCGTACATGTCCGTGGCGACGTAGCGGCCGCCCGGCTTCAGGTCGGCGACGATCGGGGTGCGCCCGGCGATCGTGTCGAAGTCCTCGAGGGAGAGCGGAATTCCGGCCTCGCGCGCGATCGCGAGCAGATGGAGGACGCCGTTGGTCGAACCGCCCGAGCCCGCCACGGCGGCGATCGCGTTCTCGAACGCCTCGCGTGTGAGGATCTGCGAGGGCCTCGTGTCGGAGCGGACGAGCTCCATGACGATCTCCCCCGCCTCGCGCGCAGCCTGCGGCTTGGACGCGTGCGCGGCGGGGATCCCCGAGAGCCCGCGCGGGCTGATGCCGAGAAAGTCGATCACGAGCGCCATCGTGTTGGCCGTGAACTGACCGCCGCAGGCCCCGGCACCGGGGCAGGCGACCGACTCGAGCGCGTGCACCTCCTCGTCGCTCATCCTGCCCGCAAGGCGCGCGCCCACGGCCTCGAAGACGTCCTGGATCGTGACGTCGCGGTCGCCGTAGCGGCCGGCCGCGATCGAGCCGTTGTAGAGGACGAGCCCGGGAATGTCGAGCCGCGCGAGCGCCATCACCGCCGCCGGGATCGTCTTGTCGCAGCCGACCAGGCAGACGAGCCCGTCGAAGAGGTGCCCGGCGGCGACGAGCTCGATCGAGTCGGCGATGACCTCGCGCGAGATCAGCGAGGCCCGCATACCGGATGTCCCCATCGAGACACCGTCGGAGATCGCGATCGTGTTGAACTCCATCGGCGTTCCGCCCGAGGCGCGGATCCCCTCCTTGACCTGGCGCGCGAGCACGCGCTGGTTCAGGTTGCAGGGCATCGTCTCGATCCAGGTGGTCGCGACGCCGACGAGCGGGCGGGCGAGATCCTCGTCGGTGAAGCCGACCGCCTTGAGCATCGCGCGGGCGGGGGCGCGGTCGACGCCGTCGGTGAGCGCCGCGCTGCGGCGCTTGGCGGGATCGCTCGGCCGGCTGTAGACGCTCATACGTGTGCTCCGATCCCGGCGTCGGCCGCCGTCTGGGGGTCGGCCGGGGGCTGCTCTGCGCGCGCGCCGTGCGGTGCGACGGCGAGGGGAAGGATGCGTGCGTCGGGGAAGCGCCGCTCGAGCTCGGCGGCCACCGCCGCCGCGGCCTGCGCGGGAGCCCAGACGACGACCGAGGGGCCCGAGCCCGAGAGGGTTGCTCCCGCCGAGCCCCGGACCGGGCGCCCGCGGAGCTCACGCAGGACGGGCACATCGGCGATCCGGAAGGGCTCGTGCAGACGATCCCGGAGGGCGGCGGCGAAGAGCTCGGCGTCCCCGGAGGCGATCGCCGCCCCGAGCAGAGCCGCGGCGGCGGCGGCCGCCGCCGCCTCGTCGTGGCGCAGGAACTCGGGCAGCCGGGCGCGCGACTGGCTCGTGTTCAGGCGGCCAGCCGGGACGACGACGATCGCGTGCAGCGGAAGCTCGCTCGCGATCCTGCTCGAGGAGATGCGCGCGCCGACCTTCCAGCTCAGGCAGACGCCGCCGCGCAGCGCGGCGGCGAGGTTGTCGGCGTGGCCCTCGAGGGGCTCGCCGAGCTCGAGCAGCCGGTCGGGCGGGAGCTCGAGCCCGGAGACCGCACAGGCGGCGAGGAGCCCGACGGCGACGCTCGCGGCCGACGAGCCGAGCCCCCGCTCGAGGGGAATCCGGTTCAGGAAGCGGAAGCTCCACTGCTCGAGCGGCGCGATCAGGGCGAACGCGCGCAGGGCGAGGTGCTCGCGGTCGCGCGGCAGCTCGCGCGCGCCCTCGCCCTCGATCGAGATCAGGGGAGCGCCGTCGGCGCGCGCGCCGACGCGGAGCACGTTCCAGAGGTCGAGCGCGACCGCGGCGCAGTCGAACCCGGGACCGAGATTCGCGCTCGAGGCGGGCGCGGAGACGACGATCGTGCCGCTCACCGCCGCACCTGCGCGAGGATCGCCTCGGCGGTGGGCTCGACGAGCGCCGGCGGGGCCGCCAGCGCGCCGACCGCGCCGGTGTCCTTGAGGCCGTGCCCGGTGAGGACGCAGACGACCGTGCTGCCGGGCTCGAGCTCGGTGTGGGCGAGCGCCGCCAGGCCGGCCGCGGACGAGGGCTCGCAGAAGACACCTTCCCTGCTCGCGAGCTCGATCCAGGCGTCGCTGATCTCGCTGTCTGCGATCGAGATCACCTCGGTGCGCCCGCGGGCGACGATCCCCTCGACCTCGGCGAGATGCGCCGGCTCGACGATGCGGATGGCCGAGGCGAGCGTCGTCGCGCGCTCGGCCGCCTGCGCGGCGATCACGCGCGGCGCGACCCCCTCCTCGGCGAAGCCTTTGGCGTAGGCGCAGAGGTTGCCGCCGCCGCCGTAGGGGAGCGCGAGCAGCTCCGGCTCCCGCCCGAGCTGCTCGATGATCTCGAAGACGGCGGTCTTCTGTCCCTCGATCCGGTCGGGGTTGAGCGAGTTGACGAGGACGAAGATGCCGCGCTCGGCGAGCTCGAGCGCGCTGCGGAAGGCGTCCTCGAAGCTTCCCCGCACCTCGAGGACGCAGGCCCCGACGGCGCGCGACTGCGCCTGCTTGGCCTCGGCGATCGCCCCCGCCGGGCAGAGCAGGACGGCCGTGATGCCGGCGCGCGCCGCGTAGGCGGCCGCGGAGGCGGCCGTGTTGCCGGTCGAGGCGCAGATGATCCCCTCTGCGCCGGCCTCGAGCGCCTTGGCGACCGCGACGACCATTCCGCGGTCCTTGAAGCTCCCGGTCGGGTTGATCCCCTCGAACTTGAGGTAGAGCTCGACACCGAGCCGCTCGCCGATCCGGCGCGCGTGGATGAGCGGCGTCGAGCCCTCTCCGAGGTCGAGCAGCGGCGTCATCGGGCCGATCGGCAGCCGGTCGCGATAGCGCTCGATTACGCCCACACGAGCTCCGAGACACCGCGGTCGGAGACGACGGGGAACGGCAGCGGCGTTCGCCGCACCTCGTCCATCGCGGCGATCGTCGCCAGCGCCGCGGCGAGTGCTCCCTGGCGCGCCTCGTGCGTCACCACGTGCAGCGCGGCCCCGTCACCGTTCTGGTGCTGGAGCAGGCGCGCGATCGAGACCTCGCGTTCGGCGAGCGCGTCCGCGACGCGGGCGAGCACGCCGGGCCGGTCGTCGACCGAGAGGTTGAAGTAGAAGGGAGAGCGGTTCTCGCCCGGGCTGAGACGCGGCAGGTCGCGCCAGACCGGGTCGTTCTGGAGGAACCCGGTGCCCATGGTGCCGATCACGCTCGCCATGTCGGCGATCACGGCGGATGCGGTCTCGACCCCGCCGGCGCCGGGGCCCTCGAGCGTGATCTCCCGGATCGCGTCGCCCTGCAGCATCACCGCGTTGAACGCGCCCCCGACGGCCGCGAGCGGATGGCGGCGGTCGACGAGCGCCGGCCCCACCCGGACGTCGACCTGGCCCTCGACCAGGCGTGCCGCGCCGACGAGCCGGATCACCATGTCGAGCTCGCGCGCCGCCGCGATGTCGAGCGGCTCGATCTGGTCGATGCCCACGACATCGACGTCGGCGAGCTCGCAGCGGGAGTTGAACGCGACGGTGGCGAGGATCGCCATCTTCGCGGCGGCGTCGGCGCCCGAGATGTCGTCGGTCGGATCGGCCTCCGCGAAGCCGCGCGCCTGCGCCTCGCGGAGCGCCTCGTCGTAGCTCATCCCGGCCTCCATCTCGGTGAGCACGAAGTTCGTCGTGCCGTTGACGATCCCGAGCACACGATGGACGTTCGAAACGACGAGCGACTCGCGCAGCACCTTGATCACCGGGATCGCGGCGCAGACGCTCGCCTCGAAGCGCAGCTGCACCCCGGCCGCGGAGGCGGCCTGGAAGAGCTCGGCGCTGCGGCGCGCGACGAGCTGCTTGTTCGCGGTCACGACATGCTTGCGGGCGCGAAGGCACGCGAGCACGTGGCTTCCGGCCGGATCGACCCCGCCCATCACCTCCGCCACGATCGTGATCGAGGGGTCGTCGAGCAGCTCGCGAAAATCCGTCGTGAGCACGCCGGGGTCGGGCGCGAAGCCCCGCTCCTTGTCGCGCTCGCGCACGAGGGCCTTCACGACCCGCAGCCGGTGTCCGGTCGCGCGTTCGATGTCCCGCGCCTGCTCGTTCAGCAGCCGGTTGACCGCGGAGCCGACCGTGCCGTAGCCGAGCAGTCCGACCGGGACGTCAACCGACGCCACGAGCCTCCCGCACCTCCTCGTGGCCGAGGGCGCGCAGGCGCTTCCCGACCTGCTCGATCTGCGTGGCGCCGAGGGCGCGGCGGTACTCGATCAGGGCCGTACTGCCGCGGTCCATCTCGGCGATCCACTCGCGCGCGAAGGAGCCATCCTGGATCGCGCCGAGCACGCTGCGCATGTTGTCCTTGACGTGCGCATCGATGACGCGCGGGCCGACGGCGTGCGAGCCGTACTCGGCGGTGTCCGAGATCGAGTAGTGCATGCGCTCGAGGCCGCCCTCGAAGATCAGATCGACGATCAGCTTCACCTCGTGAACACACTCGTAGTAGGCGATCTCGGGCTGGTAGCCAGCCTCGACAAGCGTCTCGAAACCGAACCTGATCAGCTGGGTGAGGCCGCCGCAGAGCACCGACTGCTCGCCGAAGAGATCGCTCTCGGTCTCCTCGCGAAAGGTCGTCTCGATGATCCCGGCGCGCCCGGCGCCGATACCGGCCGCGTAGGCCAGCGCGAGCTCGCGCGCCTGCCCGCTCGCGTCCTGGGCGACGGCGATGAGCGCGGGTGTGCCGTAGCCCTCCTCGTAGAGGCGCCGGACGATGTGCCCCGGGCCCTTGGGCGCGACCATGATCACGTCGTGGCCGGGGGGCGGGGCGATGCGCCCGTAGTGGACCGAGAAGCCGTGTGCGAACAGGAGCGCGGCCCCGGGATCGAGGTTCGGCGCGACCTCGTCGCGGAAGAGGTCGGCCTGGGGGCCGTCCGGCACGAGCATCGCGACGATCTGGGCGCCGCGAACGACGTCGGGGACATCGCCGACGTTCAGTCCGGCCTCCTCGGCGAGGCCGCGCGAGGCGCTCTCGGGACGCAGGCCGACCGCGACATCGATCCCCGAGTCGGCGAGGTTGAGCGCGTGGGCGTGTCCCTGACTGCCGTAGCCGAGCACGGCGACCTTGCCGGTCAGGAGGGAGACGTCGTCGGTGTTGATCACATCTGCCATCGGAGGTCCTTTCGGTTACGAGACGGCCGCGACTGGGCGGGGTGGACGCGGGCCGGGCCGGCGCAGACCGATCCGTCCCGTGCGGGCGAGCTCGCGCACGCCGTGCGGACGCACGAGCTCCTCGAAGGCGTCGAGCTGCTCGGGGCGCCCGACGATCTCGAAGGTGATCGCATCCCGGCCGATATCCGCGACGCGGGCGCCGAAGACCTCCCCGAGGGCGATCAGCTCGGCCCGCTTGTCGGGCGGGGCGCCCACCGTGAGCAGCGCGAGCTCGCGCTCGACCGACTCCTCTGGCCGGAGCTCGATCACGCGCAGGACGTTGACGAGCTTGTGCATCTGCTTCTCGATCTGCTCGAGCGTCTGGGTCGAGCAGTCGACGCGGAGGGTCAGACGGGAGATCTCGGGCCGCTCGGTGGGGCCGACCGCGAGACTCTGGATGTTGTAGCCGCGGCGGGCGAACATCTGCGAGACGCGCGCGAGCGCGCCCGGCTTGTTCTCGAGCTCGACCGAGACGGTGTGCTGGCTCATCGCCGCCCTCTCGCGCCGAGCGGCCGCGAGCAGCGGAGCGTATGCGAGCCCCGGCTGTCCATCAGCTGATCCCCTCGCGCGCCGGATCCTCGTCCGGCAGCTCGATCGTGTCGATCGAGGCCGCCCCGGCGGGGACCATCGGGTAGCAGTTCTCCTCGGGGTCGACGCGCGCGTCGACGACCGCCGTGCGACCGCTCTGCAGCGCCGCCCGCAGCGTCGACTCGAGATCGTCTTCGCTCTCCACGACGAACCCGGCCCCGCCCAGCGCCTCGGCGAGCTGGGCGTAGTCGGGCACCTGCTTGGTCAGGTGCGTCTCGGCGTAGCGCTCCGCGTAGAAGAGCTCCTGCCACTGGCGCACCATGCCGAGCCAGCCGTTGTTGATGATCACGACGACGATCGGCAGGCGCTCGAGCGCAGCCGTCGCGAGCTCCTGGCAGGTCATCTGGAAGCAGCCGTCCCCGTCGATGCAGACGACGGTCGCCTCGGGCCGGGCGGCCTTCGCCCCGACGGCTGCCGGCAGGCCGTAACCCATCGTCCCGAGGCCGCCCGAGGTGATGAAGGTGCGCGGCTTCTCGCAGACGAGGTACTGCATCGCCCACATCTGATGCTGGCCGACCCCGGTCGTCCAGATGACATCGGAGCCGGCGGTCAGGTCGCGCAGCGTCTCGATGACGGTCTGGGGCTTGAGCACGCCCTCGCTGCGCCGGTACTTGTAGGGGTAGAGCGCCCGCCACTCCCGGAGCTGGGCGTGCCAGGGCGTGCGGTCGACCGGCTCGCGAGCCTCGAGCGCCTTGACGTCGCGGGTGAGCTGCGCGAGCGCCAGCTTGAGCGGGCCGACGACGGGGATGTCGGCCGTGCGGATCTTGCCCACTTCGGCCGCGTCGATGTCGAAGTGGATGATCTTCGCACCGGGCGCGAAGGCCGAGACCTTGCCGGTCACGCGGTCGTCGAAGCGCGTCCCCACCGCGATGACCAGGTCGGCCTTGTTGAGCGCCCAGTTGGCGTACTTGGATCCGTGCATCCCCGGTGCGCCGTAGTTGAGCGGGTGGGAGTCGGGCAGGCAGCCCTTGCCCATGAGCGTGACGACGGCCGGGAGGCGCGCGGCCTCGACGAGGGCGAGCAGCTCGACCGACGCGTTGGCGTTGATCACACCCCCGCCCGCGTAGACGATCGGTTGGCGCGACTCGACGATGGCCTTCGCGGCCTCGTGCACCTGGCGCTCGTGCACCTTGGACGGCGGCCTCCAGCCGGGGAGGTTGACCTCGTGAGGGTAGGAGAAGTCGAGCTCGGCCTCCTGGACGTCCTTGGCGATGTCGACGAGGACGGGACCGGGACGCCCGGTGCGAGCGACGTGAAAGGCGGCCTTGATCGTGTGGGGAAGCTCGCGCACATCCTGGACGAGCCAGGAGTGCTTGACGATCGGCATCGTGATCCCGGTGGCGTCGGTCTCCTGGAAGGCGTCCGTGCCGATCAGGTCGGAGCGCACCTGGCCGGTGATGCAGACGATCGGCGTCGAGTCCATCCAGGCGTCCGCGATGGGCGTCACGAGGTTGGTCGCCCCGGGGCCCGAGGTCGCGATCGCGACTCCGACCTTGCCCGAGGCGCGCGCGTAGCCCTCGGCCATGTGGCCGGCGCCCTGCTCATGGCGGGCCAGAACGTGGCGCACCGTGGTGCCGCGCGCGATCGCGTCGTAGGTGGGGAGGATCGCCCCGCCGGGGATCCCGAACATGATCTCGACGCCCTCTGCTTCGAGTGAGCGCAGGATCGCGTCAGAGCCGAGCATTCGCGTCATCGCTGTGCCCGCCTCGCGCTGCTATCGGTCCTTCCGTCCATGCTCATCGGCTCCTGTCTTTATCGGTGCTCGTGATCCCGCACCTCTCCCGGGGTGAGGTCGGCGTCTGCGGCGCGCAGGCCGCGTGAGTGCAATCCTCCCCCTAGCGGGGGAGAACGGCGATGGTCACGACGAACGTCCCGGAGACCGGGATGTTCCCAGACGTGCCTGTCCTGCTCGCGTGACCAATCATGCGTGCAACCAGTCTGCCCAAGAGCTTTTGCGCTGTCAAACCCGACCGCGTCGGCCGCGCCCACTCGCGCGCACCCGCCGGCGGGTCAGGGAGCCGAGAGCCGGAGCTGGCTTCGCCGCGCGAGGTGTGCATGCGCGTGGCCGTGCTCCTCGTCGGAGATGAGCCAGTCGTGTCCGAATGCCCGCATCTCCTCGATGATCGGGAGCAACGCGACGCCCTTCCGGGTCAGCTCGTACTCGACGCGGGGAGGCGACTCGGGGAAGCTCTGGCGCAGGACGATGCCCTCCTGCTCGAGCATGTGCAGCCGCTCGGAGAGCGTGCGCGGGCTGATGCCCGGGCAGGCGTGCTCGAGCTGGGTGAAGCGGCGGGCGCCCTCGGAGAGGTCGTGGACGATCAGCGAGGTCCATTTCGAGCCGATCAGCTCGGAGGTCGCCGCGACCGCACAGCCGGTGCAATCGTGCACCTCGTTCATCTTGCGGTTCGTCGCCACACCCCGGAGTCTAGTCGGCGCCGGCGTCGGCATCCAGGCTGGTGCGCCGTTTTCGCTCGCCGAGC
>Ga0302325_10010230_pt1 | contig 20363 bp, 19 predicted proteins | sample Palsa_T0_2_FD_201948 | JGI IMG/M metagenome (GOLD analysis project Ga0302325, IMG submission 201948) | Peat permafrost microbial communities from Stordalen Mire near Abisko, Sweden - Palsa_T0_2 | ecosystem: Environmental > Terrestrial > Soil > Palsa > Peat permafrost | place: Sweden: Abisko...
CCTTGTCGCCCCAGGCCCAGGTGCCCACGCCGAGGGGCGGCACGGACACATCCGATCCGGCGAGCGTTCTGTGGTCACCGGCACGCGGCACAGCGACGTCAGTCACGCCGCGTGCTCAATGCGCGTGGGGCATGCAGAGGTCGTCGTATTCCGCGATGACTATCTCGCCGGCGTCGGGACCACAGGCGGGACATGCCGGATCGCGACGCACCTTGAAGGTGCGGAACGACTGCTCCAGCGCGTCGTAGGCGAGCAGGCGACCGACGAGTGGGTCCCCCAGATTGAGCAGCATCTTGATCGCCTCAATGGCCTGAATCGATCCGATGATGCCCGGCAACACGCCCAGAACGCCGGCCTCGGAGCACGAAGGAGCCAACTCGGCGGGCGGCGGCTCGGGAATGAGGCAGCGGTAGCACGGTCCGTTGTAGGGGTCGAAGACGGTGGCCTGACCCTCGAAGCGGAAGATGGAGCCGTGCACGACCGGGATCCTCTTGAGCAGGGCGGCATCGTTGACGAGATACCTGGTCGGAAAGTTGTCCGTCCCGTCGACGATCACGTCATAGCCGTCGATCACGTCCAGGATGTTGTCGGCGCCCAGCCGTACGTCGTAGGTGACCACGTTGACGTCGGGGTTCAGTGCCGTCAGCGTCTTCTTCGCCGAGTCGACCTTGCGGTCCCCGATCCGGTCCATGTTGTGCAGGATCTGCCTCTGCAGGTTCGACTCGTCGACGACGTCCATGTCGATGATGCCCAGCGTGCCCACTCCGGCTGCGGCCAGGTAGAGCGCAGCAGGTGAACCCAGGCCCCCGGCTCCGAGCAGGAGCACCTTGGAGTCGAGCAGCTTCAGCTGGCCCGTCTCCCCGATCTCGGGCAGAAGGAGGTGACGTTGGTAGCGGTTGCGCTGGGCCGGGGACAGCGTGCGCGGGGCGGACCACGGCCGCCCGTCGTCCTTCCACTTGTTGAAGCCGCCGATCAGCGACTGCACGTCGGTGTAGCCGAGCTCGCCGAGCGTCTTGGCGGCAAAGGCCGAGCGCACGCCGCCGGCGCAGTAGACGACGACGGGCTCACTCTTGTCAGGCAGCTTGCCTTCCACCTGGAACTCCAGATGGCCACGGGGAAGGTGGACGGCGTTGGGGATGGCGCCCTGCTCGTACTCGTCGGGCTCCCGCACATCGAGGAAGGTCGTGTGACCCTCGCTCAGGATCCGTTCCGCGTCGGGCTGCTCCACCTCACGGATGGATTTCTTCGCCTCTTTGAGAAGATCTCGGGGTGTGGGCACTCTTTACCTCCAGGCCGACTGCTACTCCGAACGGTTAAACACTACCAGCGGGGTCAACATTCCCTCTCTGGGAAACTGACCGGTACACTCTGGGAAACTGACCGGCATGGATCTCCACGAGGCCATCCGCCGCCGGGCCATGGTGCGGAGCTTCGCCTCCGACCCGGTCGACCCGGCAACGGTCGACACCCTGCTCCGAGCGGCACTGCGGGCGCCGAGCGCCGGCAATACCGCTGCGACCTCGTGGGTCGTCCTCGACGGCGAGACGCAGACCGCTCGCTACTGGGAGGCGACGACGGACCAGGCTTGGCGCGCCACGAGCCCCCGCTCCGAGGGACTCCGGCGGGCTCCCGTGATCCTGCTGGCCTTCGCCTCGGCGCAGGCCTATGTGTCCCGCTACGCAGAGCCCGACAAGGCCGGCCCGGCATTTGCTCAGGGGCCGGCCCTCGGGGTCCACGCCGATGCGTGGCCCGTTCCCTACTGGACCGGCGATGCCGCATTCGGAGTCATGACGGTACTTCTGGCCGCAGTGGACGCCGGGCTCGGCGCCTGCATCCTCGGCAACTTCAGGGGAGAAGAGGCTCTGGCCCGCGCGCTGGGCGTGCCCGCGTCCTGGCGCTTGTTCTGCGCCATAGCGCTGGGTCACCCCGATGGAGACGACCACCGCTCCCCCTCATTGGACCGAGCCCCACCCGACCTCGGCGAACGCATCCACCGGGGTCGCTGGTAAGACCCGAAGCGCTACGAGACGGCGTTACAGCCGGTGGTGCTGGACTCCGTGTCGAAGTTCACCCAGCCGTTGGCGGTTCCCTGGGCGGGCGGAGTCCCCGTTGTGTTGCCGGGGGCAACGTCAATCTCGGTGCTCGTCGCCGGGAACGGAGTCGTACCGGTCATCCCGATACCGATGTAGTAGTGGGCGGTGTTCATCGGCCACGTGCGCAGGTAAGTAGGCTCCGCGGAATTGGTGGCAGCGGCTTCCTGCGCCTGCGTCGCGACATTGGCCGTCGGCGTGAGACCCGTTTGCGCTTGGTATGCCGCGATAGCCGTCTCAACCGTCTTGGCATCGGCCGCGCACGCCGCCTTGGCACTCTTGCTCGTTACCGAGCCCAGAGCGAAGACGACGACGGCGGCCAGGATGCCGAGAACCACGATGACGATCAACAGCTCGATCAACGTAAAGCCGAGTTCGCCGTTGGCGGGTCGAACCCTGCTGCGCACATCTGCGTCGCGTTCCATCCAGAAAGTCTAAGAATGGCGTCTGAGCAGGGCCTCTGGCTGGCCCCAACGTTCAGGCAATGATCGATCAACGCCGCAGCAATGCCCCGCCGGAGCGGGGGCGCAGGCCGCACGGACGCCGGCGGACCGTCGGGAACGCGTCTCCCGAAAGAGCAAATGACACAGCAGTTGTGGTCTCATCCACGGACCGTTCGTCCGCGCCCGCTTCGTCTATCCGCGCCGCGTTGTGCATTCGTTGTGATTGTGTGCTGCTTGTTGTGTCGGCGTCAGCCCGTGCTGTCCCGCGACAACCGGTGCAGCGGACCCTCCTGCCAGCGCGCCATCGCCCACAGGAGATCCGACAGGCGATTGAGGTAGGAGATGACGTGCGATCCTTCGACCGGGTCGGTCACCGCCAGACGCTCGGCGCGCCGCACGATGGTCCGGGCCAGATCGAGGGCGGCGGCGATCCGGTTCTCGCCGGGGATAGTGAAGTCGCTCGGCATGTCGAAACGCTGCAGGAGCTCGTCGATGCCCTGCTCCAGCGAGAGCACCATCTCCTCGGTCACCAGCGTCGAGCCGGGCGTCAACTTGCGACGATTCGGCGGGGCGGTGGCCACCTCGGCCATCAGGACATAGAGCTCCCGGGCCAGCGCGGTCAAGCGCACGTTCAGCTCGGACCCGGGCTCGGATTCGGCGCGGGCCAGGCCCAATGCCGCCTGGGCTTCGTCCACGGCGCCGTTGATCTCAATCGGGGCCGAGTCCTTGCGAACCCGCCCACCGTAGAGGAGCCCGGTAGTCCCGTCGTCACCCGTCTTGGTGTAGATCCTGGGCGTCATCAGGGCGGATGCTACCGGGGCTGGTACCGAAAGCCGACTTTTGGCCGGTATCCTGGTAGGCACCATGTCGAACTCACCTGAGCTGCTCGGTCGCCTCGACCCCTCGGCGTCGACCTACCTCCAGGCGCTGCAGGAGAGGGTCCTCATCTTCGACGGCGCTATGGGCACCAACCTGCAGCTGCTCGGATTGAGCCCCGAGGACTTCGGCGGGCCCGAGCTCGAAGGCTGCAACGAGATCCTCATCAGCACCCGCCCCGATCTCATCGCCCAGGTCCATCGCTCCTTTTTCGAGGTCGGGTGTGACGTCGTCGAATCCGGGACGTTTGGCTCCTCGCCGGTCGTCCTGACCGAATACGGCCTCGCCGATCGGGCCCGCGAGATCAGCCGGACCGGCGCAGAGATCGCCCGATCCGTCGCCGACGAATTCTCCACCCCCGACCGACCCCGCTGGGTGGCGGGGAGCATGGGACCCGGGACAAAGTTCCCCACGCTGGGGCAGATCCCCTACGCCGATCTGCGAGACGCCTACGAGGTGCAAGCCCTCGGTCTGCTCGAAGGCGGCGCCGACTTCCTTCTGATCGAGACCGTCTTCGACCTGCTGTCCGCCAAGTCGGCCATCAACGGAGCCCGCCGGGCCATGGTCGCCCTCGACCGGATCGTCCCACTCCAGGTCCAAGTGACGATCGAGCTGACGGGCCGCATGCTGCCCGGTACCGAGATCGGGGCCGCCTTGACCGTTCTCAGCGCGATGCAGGTCGACGTGGTCGGCCTCAACTGCGCGACCGGACCGGTCGAGATGAGTGAGGCACTCCGCTATCTGTCCTCGACCAGCCGCATGCCCATCGCGTGCATCCCCAACGCGGGCCTGCCGTCTGTCGTAGACGGCAAGATGCATTACGACCTCACCCCCGATCAACTGGCCGAGCATCTCCATCGCTTTATCACCGAGTTCGGGGTCTCCGCTGTCGGCGGCTGTTGCGGCACCACGCCGGAACATCTGGCTGCGGTGGTTGCACGTTGCGCCGACGCGGTGCCGGCGGCGCGGACGCCCGTCGAGGAACCCTCGGCCGCATCCATCTACACGTCCGTCCCCTTCCGCCAGGACACCTCGTTCCTGGTGGTAGGCGAGCGCACCAATGCCAATGGCTCCAGGCGCTTCCGAGAAGCCATGCTCGAAGCCGACTGGGACACATGCGTGGCCATGGCCCGCGATCAGATCAAGGAAGGCGCCCACGTCATCGACGTGTGCGTCGACTACACCGGCGCCGACGGCGTGTCCGACATGACCGAAGTAGCGAGTCGCTTCGCCACGCAGGCCAGCGTGCCCCTGATGGTCGACTCGACGGAAGGCCCGGTGGTGCGGGCCGCGTTGGAGTGGATCGGCGGTCGCCCCATCCTCAACTCGGTCAACCTCGAGGAGGGTGATGCACCCGGCACCCGGCTCGATACGTTCTTGCGCCTCGCCCGTGAGTTCGGCGCCGCCGTGGTCTGCACGTGCATCGACGAGGAAGGGCAAGCGCGCACCGCTGAGTGGAAGCTGCGTGCGGCGCGCAACATCCGTGACATTGCGGTCGAGCGTTACGGGCTGGCTCCCGAGGATCTCCTCTTCGATCCGTTGGCCCTTCCACTTTCGACCGGCATGGAGGAAAGCCGCAACGATGGGATCGAGACCATCGAAGGCATCCGGGCCATCAAGACAGAGTTGCCCGGAGTCTCCACCATCCTCGGCCTATCGAACGTCTCCTTCGGCCTCAATCCAGCGGCGCGGCAGGTGCTCAACTCGGTATTCCTGCACGAGTGCGTCAATGCAGGGCTCGACTCCGCCATCGTGCACGCCTCGAAGATCCTGCCCCTCTCGAGGATTGACGAGCGGGCGAAAGAGATCAGCCTCGACCTGGTCTACAACCGCCGCACCGACGACTACGACCCCCTGCAGGAGTTGCTGGCCCTCTTCGACGGAGTCAAGGTCAACACAGGCGCGGCCGACGAGCACCTCGACTGGCCCGTGGACCAACGGCTGTCGCAGCGGATCATTGACGGAAACCGCAACGGCCTCGACGGCGATCTGACCGAGGCCCTCGACGGCGGCATGGGCGCGCTGGCCATCGTCAACGATGTCCTGCTCGAAGGCATGAAGGTCGTGGGCGAGCGCTTCGCATCGGGCGAGATGCAACTTCCCTTCGTCTTGCAATCGGCCGAGACGATGAAGGCCGCTGTCGCCTTCCTCGAGCCCTTCATGGAAAAGGCCGACCAGGGCGGCAAGGGCACCGTCGTGCTGGCAACCGTCAAGGGGGATGTGCACGACATCGGGAAGAACCTGGTCGACATCATTCTCACCAACAATGGCTACGAGGTCATCAACCTTGGCATAAAGATCGGCATCAACGAGATGATCATGGCGGCCGAGGAGCACAAGGCCGACGCCATCGGGATGAGCGGGCTCCTCGTGAAGTCCACCTTGATCATGCGCGAGAACCTGGTCGAGCTCAACCAGCGCGACCTGGCCGACTTCCCCATCCTCCTTGGTGGTGCCGCCCTGACGCGCACCTACGTCGAGCGCGACCTGCGCGAGATCTACGACGGTCGCCTCTTCTATGGCCGCGACGCCTTCGAGGGGCTGCGCACCATGGACCGCCTGGTCGAGCTCAAGAAGTCAGGCGAGGTTGATCCGACCTTCGGCCGGGAGATCTCCGCCAAGAACGTGCCCAAGCGCAGCCGGCTCGAGCCGCAGGACACCACGCCGGTGGAAGGCCAGCCGGCCCGCTCTGCCGTGGCCGCCGACAACAAGATCTTCGTGCCACCGTTCGTCGGCACACGTGTGGCCAAGGGGATCGCGCTCGACGACATCGCCGAGTACCTGAACCTGACCGCACTCTTCCGCAACCAGTGGGGCTTCCGCCCTGAGAACGGCGAGAACGACAACGAGTTCAAGACCCGGGTACGGTCAACGTTGCGCGAAGAGCTCGGCAAGGCCAAGGAGGGCGACCTTCTCATCCCCCAGGTGGCCTACGGGCACTTTGCCGCCAACGCCGAGGGGAACGACCTCATCATCTGGAAGGACGAGGCCCGGACCTCGGAGTGGATGCGCTTCACCTTCCCCCGCCAGCGCAAGGAGCCGTGGCTGTGTATCTCGGACTTCTTCCGCTCCACCGACTCCGGCGACGAGGATTTCGCCAGCTTCATGCTGTGCACCATCGGTCACCGGGCCTCCGAGGAGGCGGCTCGCCTCTTCGCCGAGAACCAGTACCAGAACTACCTGTTCCTGCACGGCCTCAGCGTCGAGATGGCCGAGGCCACGGCTGAGTACTGGCATCACCGCATCCGCGAGGAGCTCGGCTTCGCCGACGAGGACGGGCCGTCTCTCGCCGGGCTGTTCCGCCAGACGTATCGCGGCGGGCGCTACTCATGGGGTTATCCGGCCTGCCCCGACCTCATGGACAACGCGAAGGTGGTCGAGCTGTTGAGCGGTGACCGGGTCGGCGTCACGGTCAGCGAGGGATTCCAGCTGCATCCCGAGCAGACCACCGACGCCATCATCTGCCACCACCCCGAGGCCAAGTACTTCGTAGCCTGAGGGGCTACGACAGCGTCACCGCCACCGGGACCGGGGTCTCCCGCCCCTTCGCTGCCGCGGCGGCATCGCGCGCATGGTAACTGGACCGGGTCAGCGGCGAGGCCTCCACGTGGGGAACGCCGAGTTCGGCACCGATCTCCTTGAGGCGAACGAACTCATCGGGAGTCCAGTAGCGAGAAACCGGAAGGTGATCCGCGCTCGGCCGCAGGTACTGGCCGATGGTGATGATCGAGACACCCACGGCTCGAAGATCAGCCATGGTGGCGATGACCTCGTCCTCGCGCTCTCCGAGGCCGACCATGAAGCCCGATTTGGTCACCAGTCCAGCCGCGCCGGCGCGGCCCAGCACGGCCAGGCTGCGGGCATATCCGGCTGACGGGCGCACTGCCCGCTGCAGCCGGGCGACCGTCTCGATGTTGTGATTGAGGATGTCCGGCCTCGCCCCGAAAATCGACTCCAGTGAGGCGACATCGCCCCGGCAGTCCGAAATGAGTACTTCGACGGTGGTGCCCGGCGCCCGTTCCCGGATGGCGGTGATCGTCTGCGCCATAGCTCCGGCCCCACCGTCCGCCAGGTCGTCCCGCGCCACGCAGGTCACGACGGCGTGGCCCAGCCCCATCCGCTCCACGGCCCGGGCCACCCGGTCCGGCTCGTCGGGCGAGAGTGCGAGAGGATGCCGCGTGTCGACCTGGCAGAACCCACAAGCCCGCGTGCAGCGCTCCCCATTGATCATGAAGGTCGCCGTCCCCTCCGACCAGCACTCGTAGATATTGGGGCAGCCCGCCTCTTCGCACACGGTTGCCAGTCCCAGGTCGTGCACCGTCTTGCCGAGGGACAGGTACTCCTTGCCCATGCGAACCGGCACGCGCAGCCACTCGGGCTTGCGTTGCGATATCTGCAACCCCGACTCGGGCGGCACACCGGCCTGGCGCAGGCGCCGGAGCAGCGGTCGTTCGACGGACACCGGACCCCCTCCCCCTGCCTCGGTCGAGCCGGTCACGACGTTCTGACGATCGACCGGGGCCACGGTGAACATCTCGGTCGCTCGCTCGATGAAAGCCTCGAGCACGGCGGCGAACGACACGTCGACCCCTTCGGCCCGCAGTGAGGTGACGGCGCGGTCGGCGATACCGCACGGAACGATGTGCCCGAACATGGCGAGGTCACACTCGACGTTGAGAGCAACCCCGTGGAGGGTCCGCCGAAGGCCCGTGTTTCCCTTGAGCGTGCGCACGCCGATGGCGGCGATCTTTCGCGGCGAGGGACCCTGCGCGTCGATCCACACGCCTGGGTACTCCGCCAGGCGCGTCGCGCCCGGCAGTCCCACGTCGGCCAACGTGGCCATCACGATTTCCTCGAGGCGGTGGACGTGCGCCGGCCCGGCCGACGGATCGTCCGGCACCGACACGATCGGGTAGGCCACCAACTGCCCCGGGCCGTGATACGTGACGTCCCCGCCCCGGTCGGTCTGCTCGAGTGTTGCACCCACCGATGCCGGATCGGTCAGTACGTGCGCAGGGTCCGCGTGTGCACCCAGCGTGAAGACGTGCGGATGCTGCAACACCAGCAGGTAGTCGTCATCGCTGGCGAGCGCCATCGCCCGCTGCAGGGCGAAGGCCTCGTGGTAGGGGACGGAGCCCAGGGTTCGGATCCGGAACACCGATCTGCCCTTAGAGCTCGGCGGCCCAGTCGCGCGTGCCCAGGAGATCGGACACTCGCGCCAAGAAGGACGAGACGTACGCGCCGTCGACCGCCCGATGATCCCAGCTGACCCCGATGATCCCCGTCGAATGAATGGCAATCGACTCCGACCCGTCTGCCTGCGTGACCACAACCGGTCGTCTCGCGATGCCGTCGGTGGCCAGAATTGCCACCTGGGGCTGATTGATGATCGGCACGGTGAAGTACGTCCCGAACGGACCGTCGTTGGTGATGGAGAAGGTCCCACCGGCGATGTCGTCGGCGTTCAGCTGTCGTCCACGAGCCCGCTCCGCCAGATCCCGGATCCGGCGGGCCACGCCGCGCAAGGTCACTTCCTCGGCCTGATGGATAACCGGCACGATCAGGCCCTGGTTGGCCAGATCAACCGCGATGCCCAGGTTGATCTCGGAATGCACCACCAGGGAATCGTCGGCGACCGAGGCATTGAGGAATGGAAAGTCCCGCAGAGCTTCCACGGTGGCCCGCGCGATGAAAGGCAGGTAGGTGAGCGAGAAACCCTCCTCCTCCTTGAATCGCGTACCCCACGCCTTGCGCACCCGCTCGACGTTCTCGAAGTCGACTTCGTTGGCGATGAACGCGTGCGGTGACGTCGCCTTCGACCGCACCATGTGTTCGGCGGTCCGTCGTCGCATGTTCGAGAAGGGCACGACTTGGTCGCCCGCACGACGAAACGCGGCCATCGATGCCGTCGGCGTCGCTGCGGCGTGCACCACGGAGGATGCCGCCGCCGGTGCGGCTGGCGTCGCTGGTGGCGGTGCTGTCGCTGGTTCGGGTGGCGCCGGCGCGGGCGCGGGCGCGGGCGGTGGCGCCGTAGGAGCGGCCTGCCGACGGGCGTCGACGACGTTGAGCACGTCCTCGCGCGTGATGCGACCACCGACACCGGTGCCCGCCACCTCGGAAGCGCTGATCGCGTTATCCGATAGGAGCTTGCGGACCACAGGTGAGAGCACCAACGCGTCAGCATTGCCATCGCTGCCCGGCGGCGGCGTCGAGACGTCAGATACGGATGCAACCTCCGCTGGCGGTGCCGGAGGAGGCGCCGGTGCCGGGGCCGGAGCAGCCGGGGGTGGAGCGGGAGCGACCGGAGCGGGAGCCGGAGCAGCCGGAGCGGGAGCCGGAGCAGCCGGAGCTTCAGGTTCCGCGGCCGGCGGCGCCGCGCCTGCCGTCGCCGCATCGCCGATCACGGCGAGGCGCACACCGACTTCGACCGTCTCCCCTTCGGGGACGAGGATCTCCGTGAGGACACCTGCGGCCGGGGACGGGACTTCGGAATCGACCTTGTCTGTCGAGACCTCGAACAGGGGCTCGTCGCGCGCGACGGTGTCGCCGATGGCCTTCATCCACCGCGTGACGGTTCCCTCGGTCACCGTCTCGCCCAATTGCGGCATCGTGACGTCAGCCAACGTGCAATCCCCTTCCGGTCAGCGCCATCATCGTCTCGCCGAATGACTCCGACAGCGACGGATGCGGCTGTATGAAGTACGCCACTTCTTGGGGCAGTGCCTCCCAGTTGACGGCGAGATACCCGGCCCCCAACTGCTCGGTCACCCAGGGGCCCACCATGTGCACCCCGAGGATCTGTCCCGCCGACCCGTCGGGTCGCTGTTCGGCCACGATCTTCACGACACCCTCGGTGTCATTGATGATCTGGGCCCGGCTGTTCCCGCCGAATGGGTCCTTCTTGGTGACCACAGCAATGCCCTTGGCCTTGGCTTGGGCTTCGGTCATCCCGCAGAATGCGACTTCAGGGTGGCAGTAGATCGCCCACGGCACGCGGCCGTAGTCCACCGGCACGACGGTCTCGCCCAGCATGCCCTTGACCGCCACGATGGCTTCGGCGAAGCCGACGTGAGCAAGCTGGGGCGAGCCGGCCACGACGTCACCCACGGCCCACACCCCCGGCACGGCCGTGCGCTGGTACTCGTCGGTCACGACGAACCCGCGCTCGTCGATCTCCACCGCCACGCCGTTCGCCACCAGCCCCTCGGTTCGGGGTCGCCGGCCCACCGACACGACGACGGCTTCCACGTCGAAGGTCTTGTCGCCCGCTGTGACGGTGGTGAAGGTGCCACCCGGCTCGGGCGTGTGGGCGTCGACGTGGATGCCGGTGACGACGTCGATGCCGCGCTTCTTGAACGAGCGACCAACCAGACGGATGATGTCGTCATCGCAGCCGGTGAGGATGGAGTCGAGTGCCTCCAACACGGTGACCTTGGCTCCCAGATCGGAGAGGAGGGAGGCGAACTCGCACCCGATGGCGCCGCCGCCGATGACGGCCACCGAAGCGGGGACCTCTTTGATGTCCAGGAACTCGTCCGACGTCAGGACCCAACGGCCGTCCACCTCGAGTCCGGGAAGCGAGCGTGGCACCGAACCGGCGGCCAGAACGACGTTGCGACCGACCAGCTCCCGCCCGGCGTCCTCGCCGTCGAGGACACGCACCCGGTGATCCGCCTCCAGAGTTCCCGTGCCGGAAACGATGGTGACCTTGCGACCCTTCAGGAGGCCCGACAGCCCCTTGAACAATTTGTCCACGACCGCGTTCTTCCTGTCCTGGCTGACCAAGAACTCGAGGCTCGGCTCAGGAACCTTGACGCCGAATTCGCCGGCGGAAAGGACGGTGCGGTAGACGGCGGCGGTCTCGAGGAACTCCTTGGCCGGGACGCACCCCCGGTGGAGGCACGTGCCGCCGACCTTGTCCCGCTCGACGATGGCGACGGACAACCCGGCGGCGGCCCCGTAGAGTGCGGTTGCGTACCCACCTGGACCACCACCTATGACGACGATGTCGAACTCGTTCTCAGCGCCCATCGTCGTCCCTTCTTCCTGTCCGTCTGCCGCGCGGCCGGTCCCTCCCCGAAACTGCCCCGTGCGCGCCGTCAAACCCACGATTCCACACGGTCTGTGTGCCGCATGCCAGCCTACCGTTCATGCCCGTGAACAACGCCGGATCTGGGCGGTGAACTCGGTCGGGATCACCATCTACGGCGCCTGCGCAGTCAGTTTCATGATGGTCATGTACGCCCTGGAGCGGCGGGGTAACGGATTCGTGCTGGCCTTCGCCATCGGCTGTCTGCTGTCGAGCGCCTACGGCTTCTTGTCGGGAGCGTGGCCGTTCGGTGTCGTCGAGGTGATCTGGTCGGCCGTGGCCGTACGCCGGTTCCTTCGGTTTGACTCCGGTTCGGAGTCCCCGGCCGGCTCAGACGCCGGTCCCTGAACGGCGGTTGGGCCTCCCGAACGGGCCGCCCGAACGGGCGGCGGTGCGCCGGTGACGCCGGACCTCAGACCACCAGCTCGCTCTCCCCCACGCCACGGTCGGCGGCCACCGTGGCCAGCTCGTCCACCCGGTCGTTCCAGCGGTCCCCCGAGTGCCCCTTGACCCACCGGAAGGTGACGGTGGCCTCCGAAGCCAGCGCCAGCTCGATCAGCGGCTCCCACAGGTCCCGGTTGGCCACCGGCTTGTTCGCCGAGTTGCGCCAGTTCCTCCGCTGCCAGCCCTGCCACCAGCGGTCCTTGAAACAGTTCACGACATAGGTCGAATCGCTCACCACCTCGATACGAGAGACAGGCTGCGCCGTCCAGAAGCGCAACGCCTCGAGCGCCGCCGCGATCTCCATGCGCTGGTTGGTCGTGGCCGGATCGGCCCCACTCGCATACGGGCCTCCGGGCACCGCCCACGCCCAACCCCCGGGGCCGGGATTCCCCCGGCAGGCCCCGTCGGTGTACACGGTCACGCTGTCGGGGCTGTCCATCCCCCATGTGTAACACCGCCACCGGTGGTCACCGGACCCCGAGCACGACCGGTACCGTGGAGCCATGCTGTTTGACGGGATCAGCCACCAGGTGCCGGACACGGACCCCGGTGAGACGCAGGAGTGGCTCGACTCCTTCGACGCCATCGTCGACGCCCGCGGCCGGGCCCGGGCGCGGTACCTGCTCATGAAGCTCTTGGAGCGGGCCCGGACCAAGCAGGTGGACTTCCCCGCCGCTGTCTCCACCCCCTACGTCAACACGATCCCGGCCGACGCCGAGCCGTGGTTCCCCGGCGACGAGTACCAGGAACGCCGGATCCGGGCCTATATCCGCTGGAACGCCGCCGCCATGGTGGTACGGGCCAACACCCGCACCGAAGGCATCGGCGGCCACCTGTCGACCTACGCCAGTTCGGCCGCGCTGTACGAGGTGGGGTTCAACCACTTCTTCCGGGGCAAGGCCGACGGGGGCTTCGGGGACCAGATCTTCATACAGGGCCACGCGTCGCCTGGCATCTACGCCCGCGCCTTCCTCGAGGGCAGGCTGACCGAGACCCAGTTGGACAACTTCCGCCACGAGGTCGGCGGGAACGGCCTGCCGAGCTACCCCCACCCCCGCGCCATGCCCGAGTTCTGGGAGTACCCCACTGTCTCCATGGGACTCGGCCCCATCACCGCCATCTATCAGGCCCACATCAACCGGTACCTCAACCACCGCCATCTGGTCGACACCAGCGCCAGCCGGGTCTGGTGCTTTGTCGGTGACGGCGAGATGGACGAGCCGGAGTCGATCGGGGCCCTCGGAGTCGCCGGCCGCGAACATCTGGACAACCTGATCTTCGTCGTCAACTGCAATCTGCAACGACTCGACGGACCGGTGCGGGGCAACGGCAAGATCATCCAGGAGCTCGAAGCGGTGTATCGAGGGGCCGGCTGGAACGTGATCAAGGTGATCTGGGGCTCGCGCTGGGATGCGCTGCTCGCCCGCGACATCGACGGGGTCTTGCTCGACCGGATGAACACCACGGTCGACGGCGAGTACCAGAAGCTGGCCGTCGAGTCGGGGGCGTTCATCCGGGAGCACTTCTTCGGGCCCGACCCCCGCCTGCGTCGGCTGGTCGAGGATCTGAGTGACGACGAGCTCGTCTCCCTGCCGCGCGGTGGGCACGACTACCGCAAGCTCTATGCGGCCTACAAGCTGGCGACCGAGCAACGCGGGGCGCCGACGGTGATCCTGGCCAAGACGATCAAGGGCTGGACACTCGGCCCCGAGATCGAGTCGCGCAACGCGACCCATCAGATCAAGAAGATGACCCGGGCGCAGCTCACGACGCTGCGGGACCGCCTCTACCTGACCGACGACATTCCGGACTCGGCGCTCGAGGGTGACCCACCATACGTGCGGCCACCGGAGGGGTCCGATGCGATGGAGTACCTGCGAGCCCGGGGACGCGTCCTGGCCGGGCCGGTCCCGTCGCGGGTGGTGCGCCCGGCCCGTTCCGTGCTTCCCGACGCCAAGGTATTCGAAGAGTTCGCCAACGGCTCGGGCAAGCAATCGGTGTCGACCACCATGGTGTTCGCCCGGCTCCTCCGCAATCTCGTGCGGGACCCGGCGATCGGTCCACTGGTGGCGCCGATCGTCTCCGACGAGGCGCGGACCTTCGGCCTGGAGTCGATCATCGCTGAGGCCAAGATCTACGCCCCCGAAGGCCAGCATTACGTGCCGGTCGACGCCGACCTGCCCCTGCACTACGCCGAGAGCACCTCGGGCCAGGTCCTCCAGGAGGGAATCACCGAGGCCGGCGCGCTGGCGTCCTTCACGGCGCTGGCGACCGCCTATGCCACGTGGGGTCACCCGATGCTGCCGGTGTTCCTCTTCTATTCGATGTTCGGGTTCCAACGGGTGGGCGACCTGACGTGGGCCCTGGGCGACATCCGGGGTCGGGGCATTTTGGCCGGGTGCACCGCGGGCCGCACGACCCTGCAGGGCGAGGGCCTGCAGCACGATGACGGGCATTCGCCCCTGCTCGCTTCCGTGAATCCTGCGGCCATGATCTACGACGCGTCCTTCGCCTACGAGGTGGCCGTGATCATGCAGGACGCCATCAGGCGGATCCTCGGCCCGGATCCCGAGGATCGCTTCTGGTACCTGACGCTCTACAACGAGACCTATCCGATGCCGGCGCTCCCCGAAGGCGAAGAGGGCGCCGCGATCAGTCGTGGCATCGTCGACGGCATCTACCGGTTCTCCGCCGGGCCGGACACCGGTACGGACCTGCGGGCCTCTTTGTGCTTCTCCGGGCCGATGTGGAGCGTCGCCCAGGAAGCCCAGGAACTGCTCGCCACCCGCTGGGGAGTGTCCGCCGACACGTGGGCCGTCACCTCGTGGAGCCGTCTCCGGACCGACGCACTGGAGACGGAACGGGCGAACCGGCTCCACCCGGCGGATGCACCCCGGCGCCCGCTGGTGACCGCCGTCCTGGGGGACGGCCCGCATCCCGTCGTCGCCATCACCGACTACATGCGTGCCGTCCCGGACCAGCTCTCCCGCTTCATCGATCGGCCCTACACGTCTTTGGGGACCGACGGCTTCGGGCGCTCCGACGCGCGCGCCGCGTTGCGCCAGCACTTCGAAGTCGACGCCGCACACCTCACGCTCGCCGTTCTGAGCGAGCTCGCCCGCGGTGGCCGGCTGAAGGCGTCGGTGGTGCAGAAGGCGGTGCGCGAGTTGGGCATCGATCCCTCACGCGTGGCGCCCTTCACCCCCTGAAACCAGCCCCCGGCGAGCCCCGCCCCCCTGGCCCCGGGGACGACAAGACCAATGCTCAGTGGGCGATCCAGGCGTCGGGATCGGCTGTCATCCGCTTGACGTGGGCCGGAAGGTTGCCCGCGATCACGTCGTCGAGGGTGACCTTCTCCAGCACGGAGCGCAGGCTGGCCCGTACGGCGACCCAGACCTGTTGGAGATTCTCGGCCGCCCCGTTGTAGACCGTGAGCTCGGGCCGGTAGCCCCGCACCTCGGCCAGGGGCCCGTCGAGGGCGCGGATCACATCGGCGATCGTGATCTCGTCGGCGGCGCGGGCCAGCCGATAGCCCCCTTCGGCACCCCGCTGACTGGCCACGATGCCGGCACGGCGCAGGTCGGCCAGGATCGCACCGAGGAATCTCGGAGGAAGACCCTGCTCACCGGCGAGGTACTCGGCCGTCTGGGGAGCTCCGGCGGCGGCCAGTGCAAGCAGGGCCCGGATGCCGTAATCGACCTTGGCCGGAATGTGCATGGTTCGATTCTGCCATCAAAGGGCACGTTTGTGTCCCTGGGCGGGCGTGCCAAGATTCCAGCATGGCGAAAACGGCGATCCGTCTGTCCGGCGACACAGAAGCTGACGCCCTCCTCAGCAAGGACCCGCTGGCCCTCCTCATCGGTATGGTGCTCGACCAGCAGATACCGTTGGAGCGCGCCTTCTGGGCCCCGGCGGAGCTGGCCCGGCGGTTGGGGCGCCCCCTCAATGCCGGGGAGATCGCCGCCATGGATCCCGAAGCGTTCGCCGCGCTCTTCAAGGAAAGGCCGGCGCTCCACCGTTTCCCCGGCGCGATGGCGGGCCGGGTGCAGTCCGTCTGCCGCATTGTGGCCGAGGACTACGGCGGGAAAGCCGCCAACGTGTGGAGCAAGCTCTCCGACGGCGATTCGCTCGTCCAGCGCCTCACCGGTCTCCCGGGCTTCGGCAAGCAGAAGGCCCGCATCTTCGCCGCCCTGCTGGGCAAGCAGCTCGGCGTCCAGCCCGAGGGCTGGCGCACCGCCACCTCCCCCTTCGGCGAGCAGGGCTCGTACCTCTCGGTGGCGGACATCATCGACCCGGAGAGCCTGGCCAAGGTACGTGCGCACAAGCAGGCCATGAAGGCGAAGGCGCGCCCCAAAGCGTGACGTCGCCCCGCGCCATCGCGGACTGCCAGCTCTACCTCTGCACCGCGGACCGGCCGGATCTGGCCGCCTTCCTCGCGTCCTGCATCGCCGGCGGCGTGGACGTCGTGCAGCTGCGCGACAAGCACCTCGAGGCACGAGCCCTGGTGGACCGGGCCCGCCTCGCGGCCGCGGTGTGCGCTGACCACGCGGTGCCCTTCATCCTCAACGATCGAGCCGACCTCGCCCTCGAGGTCGGCGCCGACGGCGTCCACCTGGGACAGGACGACGCGCCGGTGGCTCTGGCCCGGCGCATCCTGGGCCCCGACGCGCTCATCGGGCTCTCGACCCATGCCCCCGCCGACCTGGCCGCGGCGACCGATCCGGCCGGCGTCGAGATCGGCTGCATCTCGTACATCTCGGCCGGGCCGGTCGAGCCCACGCCCACCAAACCGGGGCGGCCCGGTACCGGACTCGACTACCTGCGGTTGGCGACGGCGCATTCGCCCGTCCCGGTCTTCGTCACGGGCGGCGTCATGCCCGAGAAGATCCCCGACCTGGCCCGTTCGGGCGCCCGCCACTTCGTCGTCGTGCGGTACCTCACGCACGCCGAGGATCCGCACGGAGCGGCGCGGGCGCTGCGCCAGGCGATCGACCGCGCCACGACTTAGCGAAGGCGCTCCAACCATCCCACCAAGATGGCGATGACGCGCGGGTCGGCCCGGAGCCAATGTCCGGCGCCGAAGACGACGCGCAGGTCCGATGGCCCGGTGGCCGCCTCCGACAAGGCACGCGCGTCATCGACCGACACGTCAGGATCGTCCGCCCCGTGGACGACGAGCAGTGGTCGCCCCTTCAGCATCTCGGCATCCTCCCGGGGTCGCAGGAGCGAGAGCTCCTTGGCCCACGTGTCCAGCGCGGCGGGATACCCCGGCGTCTGGATCACGCCCGTGCGGACACACCGCTCTATCAACCGCCCCGGGTCCTGCGTCATCGAGTCCAGGTCGATGGGCGTGCCCAGGCAGGCCACCCCGGCCACGCGGTCATCGCCGGCCGCCACATGGAGGGAGATCACGCCACCGAATCCGAAGCCGACCAACCAGCGGGCGGCGCCATCGGGCACCTCGGTATCGATCAGGAGGCGCAGGTCGTCCAGCCACCCCTGGGCCGAGAAGTCGCCGCCCGAGGCCCCGGCTCCCCGCAACGTGCCCGTCACCACGCGCTGGCCGGTCTCACGGGTCAAACGGTCGGCCAGGGCCGGATAGGTCTGTGCCACGTCGCTGGCCGACCCCGTCGAGCGGGGCAGGTCGTGGCAGACGACGACGTGGCCGCTCAGGGGCGCACCCGGCGGGGCGGCGCTGGCGTACGACCACAGGTCGCCCGCCTGCCCGTGGAGGAGCCGGAAGGGCCCCGGCACTTAAATACCGATGCGCTGTGCCAGGAGCTCGCGGTGGTATGCCGGGTCGCCGAAGAGGAGCTCCGAGGACTTGGCCCGCTTGAAGTACAGGTGGGCCGGGTGCTCCCAGGTGAAACCGATGCCTCCGTGGATCTGGATGTTCTCCGCCGCGGCGTGGAAGTAGGCCTCCGAGCAGTAGGACTTCGACAGGCTGGCCACTACGGGTAGTTCGTCGGAGTCCTCGGCCGCCGCCCAGCCGGCGTAGTACGCCGCCGACTTGGCCGACTCGACCTCGAGCAGCATGTCGGCGCACTTGTGCTTGATCGCCTGGAAGCTGCCGATGGGCCGGCCGAACTGAATCCGGGTCTTGGCGTACTCCACCGAGGAATCGAGCACGCGCTGCGCGCCGCCGACCTGCTCGGCCGCCAGGGCGACGGCCGCGAGGTCGAGTGTCTTCGACAGCCCGGGCTCGGCCCCGCCGTCGGTGCCGATCAACCAGGCCGGGGTGGCGGCGAACTCCAGGCGGGCCTGCTTGCGCGTCTGGTCCATGGTCGGCAGCGGCGTGCGGGTCAACCCCTCCGCGTCGTCCTTCACGCCGAACAGGGAGACACCCTTGCTCGTGCGGGCCGCCACCACGATCAGGTTGGCGACGTGCCCGTCGAGCACGAACATCTTGTGACCGTTCAGGACCCACCCGTCGCCGCTCTTCTCGGCCTCGCACTCGATCCCGCCGAAGTCCCAGCGGCCGTTGTCCTCGGTGATGGCGAGCGTGCCGATCGTCTCGCCCGACGCCAGGCCGGGCAGGAGGTACTTCTTGGCCTCGTCGTCACCCGATGTCAACACCGCATTGGTGGCCAGGGCGACGGTGGAGAAGAACGGCGCGCACAGCAGCGCGGCACCCATCTCCTCGAGCACGACGATCAATTCCACGTAGGAGAAGCCAGAACCGCCGAACTCCTCGGGAATCGTCAACGACTGCAGCCCCAGCTGGTCGGCCATCTGGCTCCACACCGCCGGGTCATAGCCCTCGGTGGTCTCCATCAGACGCCGGACCTCGGACTCGGGTGACTTCTCGGCGAGGAACCGGCGCACCGCGGTACGCAGCTCCTCCTGTTCGTCACTGAAGGCGAAATTCATGCGAGGGCTCCCTCTGCCTAGTGCGCATCCCGACCGGCGGCCCAGCCGGTGGCGGTCGCTTGACGACAACGTCAGATGGCTGTCTACCAGAATCGGGACCCCCGCGACCAGAAGGGTTCCCATTGTGAGAACCTTGAGCCATGGGACAGCTGGAGATGATTTGGAGCGATGCCTCGGCCGAAGTCCACCAAGTTGTGGTCGGGCCGATGGACAACAACGTGTACGTGATCCGTTCCAAGAGGACGGGCGATGCGATGCTCATCGACGCCGCCAACGAACACGAGGCGCTGCTCGAGATATGTACCAACCTCGGGGTGAACCAGGTGGTCGAGACGCACGGGCACTGGGACCACATCCAGGCGGTGCCGGCCGTGCGCGAGGCCGGGATCTCGGTGGCGGTGACCGAGGCCGACGCCAAGATGCTCCCCAGCTACGACCTCATTCTCACCGACGACGAGGAGCTCACCGTCGGTGACCTGCGGATTCGCACCCTGGCCACCCCGGGGCACACACCGGGATCGATCTGCTTCGCCGTGGAGGGGACCCCCCTGCTCTTCACCGGAGACACCCTCTTTCCGGGGGGCCCGGGCAACACCGGCTTCGAGGGCGGCGACTTCACCTCCATCATCACGTCGATCGACCGGCGGATCTTTGCCGCCTTCGCCCCGGAGACGGTCGTGCTCCCGGGTCACGGGACGGCCACGACGGTGGGAAACGAATCGCCCCACCTGCAGGAATGGGTGGACCGTGGGTGGTAGCCGGCCGTCGCGTCGGCAATACCTGACCAAAACGATAGACTTTTAGAAGTGACACCACTTCTGGAGATCCGTGACCTCCATGTCTCTGCTGAAGGCCAGGAGATCCTGCGTGGCGTCGACCTCTCGGTCGGGATCGGCGAGGTGCACGCGCTCATGGGCCCGAACGGCGCCGGGAAGTCCACCCTGGCGGGCGCCCTCATGGGCCACCCCTCCTACACGGTGACCTCCGGGTCCATATTCCTCGACGGTGAGGACGTCACCGACTGGGCCACCGACGTCCGCTCCAAGGCCGGCATCTTCCTGGCCTTCCAATACCCCGAGTCGATCGAGGGCGTCTCGGTCACCCAATTCCTGCGCCAGGCCATGGCGGCCCGAACCGATGACGACGTGTCGGCGCTCGAAGTCCGGGTCCTGATGACCGAGTGGATGCAGCGGCTCGGCATGGACTCCTCGTTCGCCAGCCGCCATCTCAACCAGGGATTCAGCGGCGGCGAGAAGAAGCGCAATGAGATCCTGCAGATGGCGCTCCTCAAGCCGCGTATCGCCGTGCTCGACGAGACGGACTCGGGCCTCGACATCGATGCCCTCCGCGTCGTGGGTCGCGGCGTGCGTGCGGTGCGCGAAGAGCGACCCGAGCTCGGGGTGCTGGCTATCACGCATTACCAACGCCTGCTCGACGAGCTGATCCCCGATATCGTCCACCTTCTCGTCGACGGGCGCATCGTGCAGAGCGGCGGAGCCGAGCTGGCCAAGCGCGTCGAGATCGAGGGCTACGAGGCGTGGCGATGACGGC
>Ga0302325_10010231_pt1 | contig 20363 bp, 22 predicted proteins | sample Palsa_T0_2_FD_201948 | JGI IMG/M metagenome (GOLD analysis project Ga0302325, IMG submission 201948) | Peat permafrost microbial communities from Stordalen Mire near Abisko, Sweden - Palsa_T0_2 | ecosystem: Environmental > Terrestrial > Soil > Palsa > Peat permafrost | place: Sweden: Abisko...
AAGAAATTAACGAAGTAAGTCATCGACGTTGACCGTTTCTAATCGCTCGGTCGTCAAACTGCGTAGCCCTGCGAACCGACGTACACGGTTCGCAGGATATCCGTGGCAATGATTCAAAAAGTGAGTGACAACGGAATAAGGAGACTCCGCAATGAAGCGTTCTCTGTGGTTTGAAATTTGGATCCGTCGCGCTCTGGGCGTGGCTGTGATCATGGCAGTCGTCGCCGTCGCAATAGGCTGGGACACGAACCTGTTCACAAAGTTTTCCTTCGTAAATACGGCAAAAGCCGAAGCGCATCTGACCCGCCCATTTCATCCTGACCTTTCCGACGAGGGGCCCCTGCCTGACTTGGTCGGGGCCGTCGCCTGGCTCAACTCCCCGCCCTTGAACAGTAAGTCGCTGCGCGGAAAGGTTGTGCTGGTCAATTTCTGGACCTACTCCTGCATCAACAGCCTGCGAGAGCTGCCCTACATGAAGGGCTGGGCGGCAAAATATAAGGATGCCGGCCTGGTTGTGATCGGTGTGCATGCACCCGAGTTCGGGTTCGAGAAAGAACGTGCCAACGTAGAGAATGCCGTGCGTGACTTGAAGGTTGCGTACCCAGTTCCCATCGACTCCGACCATAGAATTTGGCAAGCGTTCAACAACGAATACTGGCCAGCGGATTACTTCATCGATGGGAAAGGACGAATTCGCTATCACCACTTCGGGGAGGGTGAATATGACAAGTCCGAACGTGTCATCCAGGAACTTCTGAAGGAAAACGGAGCCTCTGTCCTGAATGAGAGCACCGTTAGCGTATCCGCTGACGGAGTCGAGGCAGCACCCAGCGGAGACGTGCAATCTCCCGAAACCTATGTCGGCTATCGCCAGGCCGAGCGTTTCGCATCCCCCGAACGATTGGCTCAAGACGCACGAAAGAGCTACAGCCCCCCTCCGACACCCTCGTTGAATCAATGGGGATTGAGCGGATCGTGGAACGTCGGGGCCGAGAGCGCCGTGCTTCAGGCAGCGCCCGGCAAGATCATGTTCCGCTTCCACGCCCGCGACCTGCACATGGTGTTGGGTCCGACGAAGAACGGTAAGCCTGTTCGCTTCAAGGTGAGGTTGGACGGCACCGCGCCCGGCGACGATCGTGGAACTGATTCCGCGGCAGACGGCACCGGCGAGGTTCAAGAGCCCCGTCTCTATCAGCTCATCCGGCAAAAGGGTCAAGTAAGAGACCGGACTTTTGAGATCGAATTCCTTGATCCCGGCGTTCAGGCCTTTTCGTTTACATTCGGTTAGGCAATTGGGAGGACTGAAATCTGGACCTCAGACTGGCGCACAAAATCACGGATTCAGAACAATGGTGGCGCTCTAGAAAAGGTTGGCGCCAGCTGCGATCGCACTGAGCAGTCACACCCGTGCCGATCGCGGCTACGTCGACTCCCGCTGTGCCTCGATCCGGCCCCTCCCGTCACGGACGCGACCAGAACATGCGCCTCGCGAAACCATGATGCTCGAATGTGTACTGTGTCTCAGACCCGTTCGGTCACACCTGGCGGCGCAAATCTTATTGGCCTGCCCCCGAACCATGCTAGACGGAAACGTTTTTCCGCTGGCTCACGAGATGGGCCCAGGCTTGTCCTTACATTCACAAGTCTTGCCCATCACTCCAACGATGCTGAGCCCTGCCTCCTTCTCGAAGCTTCTAATTGAGCAGGGAGAAACTCATTTTCTTCCCAGACTATGAGGAGAATTTCATGAAGCATGTCACTTTGATTTGCCTTGCCATCATGACCGTCACCGCTTGCGCCGTGGCCCAGGAAACGATGAATCCCAATCGGTCAGAAATTGTGCCCCAGGCCACCGGCCTGCGCACCGTGGTCGGCTGCCTCTCAAGGACTGCCGGCACTTATGTCATCACCGGCGGCGCGCCGGGCCCGAAGCAGTTTCGCATCGTGTCCGGCGACCTGTCCTCGCTGAAGGGAAAGATTGGTCATACCATCAAGGTCGTAGGTATTGTCGGCAAGAACGACGCTTCGGCTAACCAGAACGGGCTCTACGACGAAGGCTCAACCACCGGCGTAGGGTACCTCACGATCGAGGCACAGAAGATTTCGGAAGTTTACGGCAACTGTAGCGAAGCCGGCAAAGAATGGGCGGGGGAGCACAAGTAGATTGCTGCCCGGAAGTTCGGGGCTTTAAAGAGGAACCGAAAGCGAAGCGGCCGTCCACGGGGGCTGTTGGTTCCGATAGACCACCGCCTGCATGAGCGCCGATCCGATGCCCACGCAGAATCCATAGTTTGAAGACTGACATGAGTGAATCATATGTGGTTTTCGGAGCTTGCGGAGGCATAGGTTCGGCACTTTGCCGTCGCCTCGCGAAAAGGGGTGCACATCTGTTCCTGGCAGGCCGGAACGAGCAGCGTCTGGCGGGCTTGGCGACAGAACTTCGCGCTGAATCAGTCTGCCTCGACGCCCGCAACTTGCCACAGGTGGAGTCTTGCATGAAACGAGCGGGAGAGTTGCACGGCGAAGTAAATGGCGTAGCCAACTGCGTGGGCTCACTCTTGCTCAAGCCGGCGCACCTGATATCGGAAGAGGAGTGGGACGCTACCGTCGCCGCCAATTTAAAGTCGGCATTCGCCGTGGTCCGTGCTGCGGCGATCACGATGACACGGAAGGGTGGATCGGTCGTCTTGCTCTCAACCGCGGCTACGCGAATCGGACTAGCGAACCATGAGGCAATCTCGGCAGCGAAAGCCGGGATCGAGGGTTTGGCGCTCGCTGCCTCCGCCTCCTACGCCTGCAAAGGGATTCGAGTCAACTGCGTGGCGCCGGGGATGACCCGAACGCCGCTGACGGCCAAGTTGCTCGAGAACGAAATGATGGCCAAGGCATCGGCGGGCATGCATGCACTGGGTCGGATCGGCGAGCCGAACGACGTTGCCTCCGCGATCGAGTGGCTGCTCACTCCCGAGCAGAGTTGGGTTACCGGACAGGTGATCGGTGTAGATGGCGGGCTCTCCCGAATTCGATCTCGGTCCTGATGCTGGCTCTACAGCTCGGCTTCTTAAGGGACGGTAACGATCAGCGCTGCGCAGGGACTGTCCCCCGACTTGCAGTAGGTGTGGGGCACACCGGAATCGAAGTAGATCGCGTCGCCGGCCTCCAACTCGTAGCCCTCTCCTCCAATCGCAATCACCAGTGCTCCGGAGAGCAAGTACAGGTGTTCGGCGCCCGCGTGAGAGTGCGGCTTCAGTTTCTCCTTCGCGACATTCTGGAAGTCCGCGTAGTAAGCATTGAGCTTTCTCGGTGCCGCTCCGTGGTCTAGAGTTTCGAAAAAGTATGCGACTTCGGATGTCCCCGGGCGTTCTGGAAACCGCCGGCGATCCCGCTTCTTTGCCAACGCCACCACATGCCGCTTGCGTTCATCTGTGAAGAAGTGCTCCAGGCCGACATCGAACACGGTCGCGATGCGTGCCAAAGTAGGCAAAGTGGGATAGAGTTTGCTGCGCTCAAGCTTGGAGAGAAGTGCCGCTGAAAACCCTGTGTGCCGCCCCAGTTCCACCAGGCCCAGTTTCTTCCTGAGGCGCAAAGTTTTCAGTTTTTCGCCGATCGAGTATGGTTTTAGCCAACTCTCCACCGTCTCTTTGGAGGAAAGCGGCTCACCCCTTTTCGCGCTTTGCAAGGTCTGACGCTCGGTTTGACTTCCGTTAACAGCGATTCCGGGCAACGTGTTCTCCTGTCCTGTTGAGACAAAGTTTTGTTCTTCTACATTCAACCGTCTACACCCGTGACGTTTTCGGTTCCAAGTCGAGGACGGGACCCCGAGGAGCCATTTTTCCTGAGTCGAGAGGGCCGTCGACTGGATGCCTTTCGTCTCATCATTTCGTCGCGGCCCTACTCGCCTGGTTCACAGCTCGTCAATGATTCAGTCGTTCCATGACAATCTGCTGAATCAAACCAGCGAATCGGGGATCCTCACCGACGGGCGCCAGCACCTCCACCTCAAGCTGGGGAAACTGCTCCCTCACCCGATTCGCTTGTTCGGGTACGTCGGTTGCCAGGTGCGCCCCAATCGACAAGAACAAAGGCAGAACCCTCAGATGCAGGATCTGCTGACCGACGCATTCCCATGCCACATCCATCAGGGTCGGCTCAACGAATTCCATGTATGCCAGCCGCACATTCGTCTTTTCCGATTGCTGCCGAACGGCGTCCACAATCTTTTCGAACGGAATACACCATCGTGGGTCTTTACTCCCGTGCGCCAGCAACACCAGGCAATCACTCATCCTGATGCTCCGAAGCGCAGTCGAATGACGTCCCTACGATGCCCAAAGATTTGCTGTAGCCTCGGAACGATGAACCAGCGGTTGGCAAAACGTCCCAGGGCGCCGAAAGGTGGCGCGTAGTAGACATGATCCTCCATGACGGTCCGGCTTCCTTGCGCGCTAAATGTGTGTTTGTGGTACCAGCAACGATAGGGCCCCGATGCCTGCAGATCGATGAAGCAGTGCGGCGGTTCCCACTGCGCGATTCTCGTCCGCCAGTGAATCGGCATCGGACCAACGCGTAACCGGTATTTGATCGTTGTCCCATTGCTAATCGCGGGCGCCCCACCTTGAATCTCAAAGCACATGGCCGCAGGAGTAATGAGTCCTAAATTCTCCGCCTGCGAGAAAAATGCGAAGGCCTCATCGATCGGCGTGTCGAGCAAGGTCCTCGTGCGCAGCTCATGCGTTGGCCGGCGTTTTCGCAAGTAGTTCTCCTCGACGGGCGCGTGCAGTTCAGCCGATGGCGGCACGGGGCTAATCTCCGCATCGCCGGTATGAACAATGTCAGCCACTGCCTGGTCGAGCATCGGGAAGCGGTAGGTAAAACCAAGATCACGGAGACGCCGCGGCTCGACTCGCTGGCTGCCGAGGAGCACACCTGCCGCCTCCCCGAACAAGACCTTTAGGGCAAGAGCCGGCACAGGCAGCGCGGCGGGTCGGTGAAGGGCGCGCCCAAGAGCCCTCGCGAACTCTCGGCTCGTCGCCTGTTCTGGCGCCGCACCATTGACGGGACCTTCGTAACGATCATCGTTTAACGCGGTCGCGATCGCCCGGACCAGATCGTGGATGTGGATCCACGGCATGTACTGGCGTCCGGACCCAACCGGCCCGCCGACGCCTAACCTGAATGGAGGGAGCATCTGACGCAGCGCTCCGCCGTCTCTTCCAAGCACGACACCGGTACGCAGAGTCATGACGCGGACGCCAGAATCCTCGGCCAGGCGGGCGGCCGCTTCCCAGTCTTTGCACAACTGCGCAAGAAAATCAGCGCCGCCGGGACTCGACTCGTCGAGAACCTCGCTTCCACGATCGCCGTAGTAGCCGACGGCGCTTGCAGAAATCAGCGTGTGGGGACGGGGTCTTGCTTCGGCAATCGCACCCACCAGTTGCTTGGTCAGATGCACGCGGCTCTCGACCAGCACTCGGCGGCGCGCCTCGGTCCAGCGTCCGCCCAGGATCGCCTCCCCAGCGAGATTGACGACCGCGTCGCTTCGTTCGAGAGCTTCTCGGAGGGCAGGTGTGCCGGCACCGAACGCCACGGCCTCGACCTCGGCGCCGAGAAGACTCCGGGCGCGTTCCTCGGAGCGAACCAGGGCAATCAACTGGTGGCCTTCGCCACGAAGAATAGGAACCAGCGCCCTGCCGATGAAGCCGGTCGCGCCAGTGATGAGTACCCGCATCAACCATCCTTTCCTAACTCTCTGCCGACATTCTCATCCGAGACACAGGAGCGGGCGCTCGCCCGAGTTCCACCATCAATTCGCCGCTGGCCGCCTGGGCATCGCGCAGCAATCCACGGCACACTCGTCGGGGCGGGGGCCCAACCCTCCTAACGCAAGACGCGGCTGACCTGGATCCAGGCGCTCGCAAATCAGTTGGCGAATCATGCGTATGAATCGGGAATGCGTCCCCACGGTCTCTGCTCGCACCATTCGCAAACCCAACTCTCCGCAGAGCTGTCGCGCTTGTGTGTCGAGATCGAAAACAATCTCCATGTGGACTGAGACGAAGCCGATCGGAGCGATCACGACGTCGGGACTGCCTCCGCGCGCTTTGATTGCGTGCAGGCAAGCAAGAATGTCTGGCTCCAACCAAGGTTCGGACGCCGGCCCGCTGCGGCTCTGGTACGCCAGCCGCCACTCGCTGAGTCCCAATTTTTCCGCCACGAGCCTGCCAGTTTCCTTGAGTTGTTTTTCGTAGTCGCAGACTTGCGCCATGGCCAGAGGGATGCTGTGCGCGGTATAGATAACTTGCGCTGCCTCACGCTGGTCCTCTCGAATCTTTGCCAGCGCGTGCTGCAGGCGATCTAGGACGGCCTCAACAAATCCAGGATGGTTGTGGTAGCCGCGAATCTTATCCACCACCGGCGCGCCCTCGCCGGTCAGCTCTTGCGCCCGTGCTATGTCTTCCCGGTACTGTCGGCAGCTCGAGTACGAACTGTAAGCGGAGGTCACGAAAGCCAGCGCACGGCGGACTCCGTCCACCTTCATCCGACGCAGCGTGTCGGCGAGCATGGGATGCCAATTACGATTCCCCCAATAGATGGGCAAGCGAGGCCCGTGCTGAGCCAGTTCCGCATCAAGAGCTGCGATGAGTTGTCTGTTCTGGTCGTTGATCGGGCTCTTACCACCGAAGTGGTAGTAGTGTTCGGCCACTTCCAGCATGCGCTCACGCGGCACGTTCTTCGCACGCAAGACATTCTCGAGGAATGGCATGACGTCATCGGCTCGTTCGGGCCCGCCGAAGGAAGTAACCAGAATCGCGTCGTAGTTCATGGGTCGTCACTCGGCCCGAAAGGCCTTACTGGGAGCCGCCGCTCTGTTTTTGCAGTTCGGCGAGAGCTGCCAACACTTCCTCACTATGCCGGTTGGGATTCACCTCGGTGAATACTCTGGCCACCTTGCCCTCGGGATTGATGATGAAGGTGTGACGGGAAGCAAATTTCACCAGCCCGAGGTTGGTCAACGATCCGTAAGCGGTCGACACCTTGTGATCGGTGTCGGCCAGGAGCTTGATGGTCAGGCCTTCTTTCGTGCAGAACTGCTTGTGGGAGTCGGTGCGATCGACACTGACGCCAAGCACCACTGCATTCCTCTGCCGGTAGCGCGGCTGGTCGCGCTCGAAGTTATGCGCCTCGATCGTGCACCCGCCGCTGAAATCTCTGGGATAAAAGTACAAGACCACCCATTTCCCGCGATAATCCTTGAGGCTGAGGGGCGTACCCTCCTGCGAGGCGAGCGAGAATTCGGGCGCCAGGCTCCCCACGGACGGCACGGAAGCGGCAAACACCAGCAGCGGCGTGACGGAGACAGCCACGACAACCATCGCGGTTATCAGTGCTCGATATGTCATGACGGGTTCTCCTGCCATGCTGACTCCATGACTGGTTCCTTCATCCATTGAATTGGCTTCGTCACCTTGCTGAGCACCAGTTGCACATCGCTGATGTAACGTTCGCGGAATCCACCCTCGCAGTACGCCAGGTAGTAGTCCCACATGCGCACGAAGTGATCGTCGAATCCGAGTTGGCGTACTTCGGAGAGATGCTCGAAAAATCGGCGGCGCCATTCGTGAAGGGTCAGAGCGTAGTGCTTCCCGATGTCTTCCATGTGAAAAAGCTGCATGCGGGTGGTTCGAGCCAGCGATCGTTGAATCTCGATGACCGAAGCCAACTCGGCTCCGGGAAAGATGTGCTTCTTGATCCAGTCGCCCTGCCTGCGGTATTGCTGAAACTTTGCTTCCAGGATCGTGATGGTTTGCAACAGCATGCTGCCGTCCGGTTTGAGCAGGCGATCGCAGGCTTTGAAGTAGTCGTCGTAATGCTCATAGCCCACGGCTTCGAACATTTCAATACTGACGATCTTGTCGTACTCCCCGCTCAGGTTGCGGTAATCGTCGAACAGCAACTGAATGCGCTCCCCCGCCCGGCTCCGACAGAACGATTCCCGCGCGTAGTCGTGCTGCTGCTGGCTAATGGTCGTGGTGGTTACCCGGCATCCGTAGGTCTCGGCCGCGTAGGCCGCGAATCCGCCCCAGCCGGTGCCGATTTCGAGCACATGATCCTGCGGTGACAACTGGAGTTTGCGGCAGACGCGATCGAACTTGCGGATCTGTGCCTGGTCCAGAGTATCGTCGGCCCTTTCGTAATAAGCGCACGAGTAGGCCAGGCTGCGATCGAGAAAAAGGCGATAGAGGTCGTTGCCCAGGTCGTAGTGATACGCGATATTGCGGCGACTGCCGGCCGGCGTGTTGCCGCGACGGCGATGCTCGACAACGTCAGCGAGTCTGCGGAACGAGGTCAACAGGCGATGGTTGCCGTCCAGTTGGGCCCGGTTGCGCAGCGCCAAGCGAACCACTGCGACCAGATCCGGAGTAGACCAGTCGCCCTCCATATACGCCTCGCCAATACCGACATCACCGGCGAACAGCGCGCGACGGAAAAACCGCTCATCGTGTACGGCGATGACCGCGTGCAGCGGGTCTTTTTCCCGGCCGGCGCCGGACTGCCCAAAGCGGTACGTGTCTTCTGGACAGACAATCTCCAGGCTGCCCACCTGCAGCTCCGCCAGACTTTTCAGGAATATCTTCTTCGCAAGGTTCGTAATTATTCCGCTCGCCATGATGCCCCCAAGTGCTGCACGGTTGCTCGCTCGAAATGGCCTGCGCCGGGATGCGTGACGACCGGCACCCGCTTCAGCCGTAGCCGCAACGCCTGCCAATGAATGGCCGCAATCACCTTTGCCGTCATCCACGGAAATCGCAGCAAGGCCCGGTGCAGTTCAGCCCGCGACCACTCGCCCCGCTCCAGTTTCAGAGTGGAATCGAAGATCTCCCGCCCGTCCTCATAACTGACGCTCTGACTGATCAGCCGCTCGCCGGGCGGAGTGAACGTCCAATCGTATTCCTGACCCGGCTTCAGGAAGGGCGACACGTGAAAGGTCTTCGAAAATCGGTACCGTTTGTTGTCCCCCGCCGGCAGCTCGACGCTGGGTGTGAGCCAGTAATTGGCGGTCTCGCCGAAAGTATTGTTCACCTCGGCCATGACCATCTGCAACTTGTCTTCGCGGTCGTAACAGTAAAAGAAAGAAACGGGATTGAAGTTGTACCCCAGGTAGCGGAGATGAGTGAGCAGGAAAATTCGCCCTGGGGGAAGGACCACGCCGTTTTTGTCCGCATCCCGCGACACGCGCTCGCGCAGAGCCCTCGCCGGATCGCCGAAGTGGTCCCGCTCCTGGTAGGAAACCCAGTTCCGCCGGTTGTATCCCGCTAGCGGAGACAACTTCATCAACTGCGGCAAGCGGTCGATGTCGACGAAGACCATGAACAGGGGGTAGCTAAATTCGTGGCGGACAGGACTGAACCTGCGATGGCGCAACGTTCCTGAATAGATTCCCGATTCCATCACGCCGCCGCTTCTCTCGCTGCATCCCACGATGCGCCCAGCGTCCCCGCGACACGGATCGCAGAATTCATGCCGTCTTCATGGAAGCCGTAGAACCAGTAAGCGCCGCAGAAGTGCGTTCGGTTGCGGCCGCTGATCTCCCCCCACCGCGCCTGGGCTCGAACCGCGTTCAGCGTATAAAGAGGATGGAAGTAGGTCATCTCTCGCAGAATGTGGCGCTCGGCGATGGACTGGGTGTCGTTCAAGGTCACGCAATAGTCTTCCCGGGTGGGAAGGCTCTGCAGACGGTTCATGTGATAGGTCAGCGTAGCTGCTCGCCGTCGAGTCCCGAGATGATAATTCCAAGACGCGCGCGCCCCCAGCCGCCGGGGCAGGAGGCTCGAGTCGGTGTGCAGCACGGTCTCGTTACGGCTGGTGCGGAAACTACTCAGCACCTGACGCTCCAGTGCGGTTGGATCCTTCAGTAGCTGTAACGTTTGCGGCGCATGACAGGCGAAGACGACTTCGTCAAAAGACTCCGGCGGACGGTCCTCAAAACCAATTTCCACTCCCGCGGCAGTGCGACTGACGCCGTTGATCTTCGCTGCCAGGCGAATCCGTTCCCGGTAAGGCGCCGTCATCGGTGGAATGTAAGCGCTGCTGCCGCCTTTGAGCACATACCACTGGGGAGCCCTCGTCAAACCCAGGAGCCCGTGGTTCTCGAGGAAGCGAATCAGGGTGAAAACCGGGAAGTCTTCGATTTCCTCTGGCGACGTGGACCACACCGCCGCCGCCATCGGGTGCAAATAGTAGCGGGTGAACTCGCCTCCGAACTGATTGGCGCGCAGGTAATCCCCCAAAGCGATGCCAGCGTTGGCCGGATCCAGCAGAAGCTTGCGGGCTTCCCGATTGAAGCGCATGATCTCCGCCAGAAAGCGGTAGTGGCCCAGGCGATACCAATTGTTCCGCCCGGCGAAGAAACCGTTCAGGCCGCGGCTGCTGTATTCAAATCCAGTCTGGCGGCAAGACACTCCGAACGACATGTCGCTCGCTTGCCGGGCGATGCCCATCTGTTCGAACAATCGAACCAGATTCGGGTAGGTGCGATCGTTATGCACGATGAACCCGGTGTCAATCGGCAAGACGCCGCCACTGGCTTCGATTTGATGCGTATGCGTGTGGCCTCCGAGACGGCCCTCCTTCTCGAACAGCCACACTTCATGTTTCTGGCTGAGCAGGTACGCTGCCCCCATTCCCGAGATCCCCGCTCCGATCACTGCGATTCGGCTCATGCCGCCTCAGTTTCCGACAGCGGCACCCGAATGCCCCGCAAATCCCTGGCGATTCCGAGCCAGTTCAGCATCTTCAGTGCGTAGTAGGTAAGGTCCAGCTCCCACCAGCGAATTCCCTGCTGGCACGCATACATGAATTTGTGGTGATTGTTGTGCCAGCCTTCGCCCAGCGTGATGATGGCGAGAGCGAAGTTATTGCGGCTGTCGTCGGCCGTGTCGAACCGCCGCGATCCCCACAAGTGCGCCACCGAATTAATGGTGAAGGTCCCGTGAAACAGCAGGACGGTCGAAACCACGAATCCCCATACAAGAGCTCCCAGACCTCCGCTGAGCAGCAGCAACGCCGCCAGAGTCACCGGTGGAACCATGTAGTGTTTGTCCAGCCAGCGCAATTCCGGATATTTGCCAAAATCCTGAATGAGGGCCGGGTCGTATTTGTCGTACTGGTTCGACAGCACCCACCCCACATGGGCCCACCAGAATCCGCGCTTCAACGGAGAGTGGATGTCTGGATCCTGATCCGCATGCCGGTGATGAACGCGATGATGGGCGGACCACCACAGGACGCCCTTCTGCCCGGAAGTCTCCGCCAGAAATGCCATAAGAAACTGCCAGCCGCGGGCCAATTTGTAGCTGCGGTGGCTGAAATAGCGGTGGTATCCGGCCGTAATGCCGAACATGCGCAGGGCGTACATCGCCAGCATGAACCCCACCCATGACCAATGGAAAGGGACAAAGAGCACGGCGACACAGCCCGCATGCAGCAGCACAAACGGAATGACTGACCCGAAACTGTAGTTGCGCATTCGCTGGATCACCGAGAATTCCTGGCTTTCGCCTCGGACTTCTGACTTGGGTTCGAGAACCGCTCTTAGCCAGTACGTGCTCAGGCCGGGTGCAGGATTGCTTCCTGATTGGTTGTATCATCGGGGGGTGTGTTTGTCAATCATTTGTCCATGACATACATTTGACAATAAGGGGAGGCAACTGCTAGGATCCTGACGGATGCCGACGTCTTACCCCATCAGCGCCGTCGCAAAACTCACCGGGATCCCGCTGGACACGTTGCGCGCCTGGGAGCGCCGCTACCGGACGGTGGTTCCCAAACGGGCGGGGCGAGGACGGGTGTACTCCGAGGAACAAATCCAGAAATTGCTCCTGCTGCGGCGGGCGGTCGAGCAGGGACACAGCATCGGACAGGTGGCCGCGCTCGGGGACCGGCAACTGCGGGAGTTGCTGGAGAAAAGCTCTGCCATCGCGGCCGGAGAATCGGCTCCGAACACGAGCCCGGCAAATGCGATGCTGGCGCCGGTTCTACACGCACTCGACCGCTTCGACTATGCCGGGACCGACCGTGAAATCAACCGCTTGGCGGCGGCTCTTGGCAGTCCGAGGAACTTCGTTCATCAAGCCGCGCTGCCGCTGATGCGGACGGTCGGCGAGCGCTGGCATGAGGGCAAGTGCAGCATTGCCCAGGAGCACATGCTGACCAATCTGCTCACCGGCGTGCTGGCCTCGCTGGTGCGAACCTATTCTCCGTCGAATCCGCCGGCCCGGGTTTTGCTGGCCACACCGGCAAATGAACGCCACGCCTTCCCCACCCTAGCTGCTGCCATGCTGGTCGCAGCGGGAGGTTTGGGAGCGATTTATCTCGGAACAGATTTGCCGGCAATGGACATCGTGCTGGCGGCGCGAAAAAGTGAAGCTGACGTCGTTTTGCTCAGCCTTTCGTCCGCGCCCAGCTCCGAAGTGGTGAACGATCTCGGCTACATCGCCCGTAAGCTACCGCCGGCTACCGCTCTCTGGCTCGGGGGCGCGCCAGAGCTGCACCTGGACCAGGCAACTGCGGGTTCTCGCTGGATGGTGTTGCGGGATTTCTCCGCGTTGGAACACCAGCTCGCCGCTCGCGGGGGAAGATTTTAGCGAGCGCTACGGCCAATCATGAAACCCGGGTTCTTTCATCGCCGAGTGGTTGCACCCGTTGTCGCCCTTCTTACCCAGGGAGTCACGCCGGAGAGGATTGCCTTGAGCCTGGCTTTCGGGATTGTGCTGGGCATCTTTCCGGTGCTCGGTTCAACCACCGTTCTGTGCGCGGCCGCAGCCGTGATTTTCGGGCTCAACCTGCCTGCAATCCAGTTGGTGAACTGGCTGATCTATCCGATGCAGCTGTTGTTGCTGGTGCCGTTCATCCGCATGGGGGAGAAGCTCGTTCGGGCAGCGCCTCTGCAGTTGTCTCTAGCGCAGATTTTGAGCATGGTGCGCGCCGACACGCCGCATGCGGTGTCGACGCTGTGGCTGGCGGAAGTGCACGCCATTTTCGCCTGGTTGCTGACCGGTCCGCTCGCGATTTTTCTCCTCTACATCCTGCTGTCCCGAGTGCTTCGCCAACTCGCATCCTCCTGCGGGTTGCGGGTGAGGGTGGAAGCCTAGCTCTGAGGAACGGGTTCCGATGACACGAATCCCACGAATGACGAGCGTCCGGTTGGCGGGACTTCTTCCCGCCCTGACGCTCGGTGCGCAAATCGCGGGCCCGGCGACGCCGCACCCGGCTGGGAAGCCGATCATCGAGTCGGCAGACTTTGAGAGCAACGGGTGGAAATCGACGCGGTATCAACGGCGGAACGTGCTTCTTTCTCCGCCTGCCCCAGACACAGATCGAAATGGACTTGCCGTTGAGCTTCCCCGCCTGGCCTCAACCCGATGCAGGTCTCGCTCTCGATATCCTTGCCACCCCGACTTTGCCGGACATCATCGAAGGCGAGGAGGTAGAGATGGCAGCAATCAAGGAGCTTCAACGGAACTAGCTCACTCCCGACTCCGGACAGCGCCAATTCCCCATGGATGAACTGCAACAACTAGCTGATAACCCCCGCACAACCGTAAGGTGCCCGGGACCGCCCGATCCCGCTGGCACCTGCGTCGTTTACTGGATGCAGCGGGCGCAACGGGGCGTGGACAATCCGGCACTCGAGGTGGCAGTTGAGGCCGCCAACGCGCTGGGCAAGCCCGCAGTCGTATTTTTGGCGCCCGTACCTTTTTATCCGCACGCCAACCTTCGCCACTACCGCTTTCTGGCCGAGGGCATTCCGGACATCGCCGAGTCACTCAGAAAGCGCAATATTGGCTTCGTGCTGCGGCGATTCCCCGAGCACAGCCTCATCAAGTTCTCTGACGAAGTCAGGCCGTCGCTCGTCGTCGGCGATGAAAATCCGATGCGGGAACCCGAGTCCTGGCGGCAAACAGCAGAGAAGAAACTCAGGATGCCGCTTTGGACGGTGGACGCCGACGTGATCGTTCCCTCGAAACTGCTCGAGAAGGCACAGTACGCGGCGCACATCATCAGGCCGCGATTGCAGGCACATCTTCGACGGTTTCTCGTGCCGCAGAACAATATAAAAGCAAAGGTAGCGTGGAAGAAACCGGCGGGGCTGCAATCGCTCGATCCGCAATTTGACATCACACAAAGCTGGCCGCTCGATACCTCGGTTGGCCCGGTGTCGGGCTTTCGCGGCGGAACGAAGGAAGCGCTCGGACGTCTCGCCGAATTCATCCAGCATGGGTTGCCCACCTACGGCGCGAACCGCAACAAGCCGGAGGTGGTGGGCGGTACCAGCCGGCTTTCGCCCTATGTGCACTTCGGGCATCTCAGTTCTCTCACCATTGCTCTCGCCGTGAAGAATGCCGACGCGGCCACGGTGGAAAAGGAAGCGTTTCTGAACCAACTCATCACGTGGCGTGAGTTGGCGGTGAACCTCGTCCGATTCAATGCCAACTATGACAATTTCGAGTGCGCCGAGCCGTGGGCGCACCGCACGCTGGCCAACCACGCGAAAAACCATCGCCCGGTGCTCTACACCGAGAGGCAGATGGAGCGAGCGGAAACCCACGATGCACTTTGGAATGCAGCGCAGGCGCAGATGGTCACGACCGGCTGGATGCACAACTATGTGCGGATGTACTGGGCAAAAAAGATTCTGGAGTGGAGCCCATCGCCGGCACAGGCGTACCAGATCGCGGTGCGACTGAATGACAAGTACGAATTGGATGGGCGCGACCCCAACGGCTATGCAGGAATTGCGTGGTCGATCGTGGGAAAGTTCGACCGTCCCTGGTTTGAACGACCAATTTTCGGGCAGATTCGATATATGTCCGGCGCGAGCACGGGGAAGAAGTTCGACAGCAAGAAGTATATTCAACGGAATCCACCGCTCTAGGAGTGGCTTGTTTCACGCAGGCTCACAGGCGGAATATTGTAGATCGTGACTTTGAACCACCATTGGTGACGCCATGTTTCTGAAACTCTATTGCATTGCCCTACCGATTTTCTTTGGCCTGGATATGCTGTGGCTCGGCGTGGCAGCAAAGAACTTCTACACGAAACAGATCGGATGGTTGCTGGCTCCCAAGGTCAATTGGGCGGCCGCCATAGTCTTTTACCTGCTCTTCCTGGCGGGCCTGGTGGTTTTCGGCATTGCTCCGGCCATCGAAAAAGATTCATGGGTGCGTGCACTCGCACTCGGAGCCTGGTTCGGTCTCATCACCTATGCGACTTACGATCTCACCAATCTCGCCACGCTCAAGGATTGGCCGCTTGCACTGACCGTGGTGGACATGATTTGGGGCACGATATTGGCAGGCTCGGTATCGGTCGGAACCTACCTCATCGCGCGCAAGCTCGGCCTATGAACTACTTCTCGACATTGGGTGTCGTGCTTTGGGGATACATGACCCTGTGGTTCCTGATCTCGTTGATCAAGCGAAGGAACGATGTTGCCGATGTAGCTTGGGGGTTGGGCTTTGTCCTTCTGGCCTGGACATCTTTCTTTCTATCTGGCGGGTCGGGAGCGCGAGGCGTAGTGGCGGGCATCTTGGTGAGCATCTGGGGCCTGCGTCTGGCATGGCACATTCAAGCGCGCCATCGGGGCAAGCCGGAAGATTTCCGCTACATGGACTGGAGACGGGAATGGGGCGGGTGGTTCTATGCTCGTTCGTACGCCCAGGTATACCTCCTGCAGGGCGCGTTCCTGTTCCTCGTCGCATTGCCGCTGCTTCTGATCAATCGCAGCCCCGGAGCCACGTTGGGTTTGCTTGAAGTCATGGGCGTTTGCCTCTGGCTGTTTGGATTCCTCTTCGAATCGGTGGGGGATGCAGAACTTGCGAGGTTCACAAGCGATCCCCGCAATCGGGGCAAGATACTCAAAAGCGGGCTGTGGCGGTACACCCGACACCCCAACTATTTCGGAGAGGTCCTGCAGTGGTGGGGCATTTGGCTGATATCGCTCGGTCTTCCGGGGGGCTGGTTGGGCATTGTCGGGCCCCTCACCATCACCTTCCTGATCCTGAAGGTTTCCGGGATTCCAATGCTTGAAAAGAAGATGGCGGAGAATCCTGATTTCGCAGAGTACAAAAGAACAACAAGCGTGTTTCTCCCCTGGTTTCGAAAGAGATAATTCGGTTCCGACCGATTCGCTTAGGTTCACGAGACGGATCGTGGCCCTGGCGTTCTCATCTGATTCCGGTGGCCGTCCGCTCTTCCTGCTGACGAGAGGTCGCTCACCAAGGGTGCGGATGGAAGGGTTGGCGACGGTGGTGGCTCGGCCCGAGCGAAAAACCTTGTCCAACAAAAAGCAAAGACCCACTTGACTCCGACCGGCCTTCTCACAGAAGGCCTTTGCACCAGCTGAGGATCGCAAGTGCAATGGCGGAGGTTACATCAAGTCAGTCGGGCTGCCGCGAACGGGCGCATCCTGGGCAAGGATCATTCTTGACGTAACGATAGAACCGAGCCCGTCCTCGGCTAGTCCAATAGGGAGCTTCGTAGTCGTCCATACCCGGCCCCGTGCGCATGAGGCTGAAGAAGGCGTGTCGCGACGGTCTGATCACAATCCCCACATGCCCGGGCCATACCACCAGATCGCCGGGTTGAGGCCGCGAGACTCGTTGAAAGCTTTCGACCCCGGCATAGAGATCGAAGGAACTAGCGTAGCCGTAGGCGAAGCCAGCCCGTTCGTAGATTGCATGAACCAGATGAGAACAATCGCGCCCGGAATATAGACGGACTTTGGAATCGAGTGCAGCAACGATCACGGACAGACGGTCGTCCGGATTCAGTGTGAGATCGGTCTTTCGCCCTTGTTTCCCATTCGCGCCTTGCCGTACGGTGCTCGAAGCTCGGGTTTGCAGCGGTTCTTCTTGCGCCCACGAGACGCACAGAGCAAGTCCACAAAGCAGGGTGGCGATCGCGGGTTTTACGCGAATCCGCATCGTCCAAGTTTGATGCGGACTTCGCTTGCTGAGTAGGTTACGATTGTGCAGGGGTGGTTACGAACAAGACACTCCCCTGCGCACAACTCCGATAGCGGAGCAATGATTCATGATTGACGATAACAGGCGTCTCTCCGAGTAGAGGAGATCCCGATAAGCGGTAGGTTTTCCTTGGCTGTTTCCGCCGTTTCCAGCTTCGTGCCCGTGTCGGTCCAGCTGGGCATCAACGGGATGGCCCCCCCCTCACAGACCCCAGCATCGAGATTTCCCGCGGCGGGTTCCTCAGGCGCGTGACTTCGCTGCTTAAGGCCAGGGCCACAAATCCGAAGTTGCAACCGAGGGTAGCGGCGGAGCAGGGCGTTGTAGTTCTCCCACGTCAGCCGCGACCCGCGCGTTCGGCGATTGAGCCACTTGTAGAGTTTGCAGGTTCCCGATGGAACTGCCCTAGAATGAGCGCCCGTCCGGGTCTGTGCGGGGGGCACCGGGCAACCGGTGTCCCTATCGCGATCGCCAGCCATCCGAGTTCAGTGAGCGATATTGACCATTCTTCTTCTTCAAACTGTGCAATCGTTCCCATCAACGAAGGCCCTCAAGCCTTACCGGCTGTTCGATGCTCGATTTTGTGCCGGGCAAAAGCCGGAAGTTGGTAGTGCGCTACTTTGATTCAAAGTAGCGCACTACCGGAAGTTTGGACGGGAAGTTAGAGGGCCCCCAGTCCGACTGACCTTCGCTTGCATCGGATTGGAAGTCGCTGCAGCAGCAAGAAATTCAGGCAAGATTTCCCTTTGCACGACGAGATTCACAACCGCTTCGGTCCTGAAACATCGAAGTTCGGGCAAACACGATGGATGTCAGGAAACAGGAAAGGATTGGTATGGCTCCTACCGATTCGATGGGGAAAATGGAGAAGAAGGATGGGCTTTCGCTTACCACGTACGGCCAGTCCATGGCCCTGAACGCGGATGAGAAGGCCGCGTCCCTTTTCAAACTTTACGGCTTGACGCGTGGAGAAGCAGCGTTGGCCGTACATCTCCTGCAGGGAAAATCGATCGAACACGCCGCGGCGGAACTCTCCATCAGCCGTCCTGCCGCCAGAGCTCACCTGAAACGCATCTTCATGAAGACTGATCAGCACAGCAATTCCGAAACGGTCGCCTCCGTTGGCCACGACGTCATCCGGCTCAAGTCCGGTGAGCAAAGAGGGTTCGATGTCGCCGTTGCTCCTGACCCGGCTGGCCGAAATCGCAGCGAGGCTGTCCGTTTGAGAGAAACCCGCGGTGTAGCGGAAGCCGGATGCGCCCCTGGCACATAACTGTCGAAAACAGGCGGACTCAAGAAGTGCAATGGCGATTGTGCAAGACACGGAGGACCTCATGCTGTATATCCTGCGCCTGACCGACGGCGACTGCATCGTCGCGCTCGCCTCCGACGAGCAAAGCGCCGGACAAGCTGCGGCGAAACTCTACCCGCAGCATACCCAGGACATAATCAGCGTCCGTCCTCTTGACAGCTTCGCAGTTCGATTCTCTCCCACCGAAGATGGAGGTCTGGAAGTCGCTCACTGGGCCGACGCCGCTCTGGACGGCATTCTCAGCAACGAATATCCGCTGCTCAACGAAGCCTATCGACGCGCCAACGCCGAGCCATTCACCACCGTGCTAGATTCCGACGAGCCGATCCTGGCGCGTTTGAAAACGGAATTTGAGCGTAACACCGACATCATTCGCCAGGACCTTCGCCGCGAACGGCAGCGATTCGAACACCACGAAATCGTGCCCAAGTCCAAGACAGCATCCCCACAGAAGTAGCGGTTCTCTCCCCAAAAATGACTGTCTGGGCGGCTTTTCTTCGTCCATATGCCAGCGTACAAGAGTTCCCGAGTGATCAATATTGCACAGTCCTCAACTCGCCAAAAGGCTACGCTACTCCCGACCCTCGAACAAGGCGTCCGGGAGAGGATGGCCGATGAGCGACAATCTGGTTTCAAAAGCATTCATCCAGTTTCTGAACACTGCGTGCACTCATTGGGCTATGAATGCTTGCGCTGACTGCGGTTCAAGGTTGGAATATCGAAATTGCACGTTCTTCTTTGAAGGGCAGACTTGGGAAATTCCACTTCCCTTCTGCGTCAAGTGCATTCCCATTTCACACGACGTCCAACCCTATGAAGCCTAGAAACTCGGAATCGAACCAACCTGATCGGTCGACTCATTTTGGTGATGTGAATCAGGGTTATTGGCCTAGGGTTTCAGATGTGCCGAGGCGCATCGTTGAGATGTGGCCGTACGTCTTGATTTTCATCTCGCTGGCAGGATTCGTATACCTGTTTGCTGGCGCTCGTTAGAGTCTGTACGAGGCAATCGGCCAGCGCGCGACTGCGGCAAGTTCAACATCCGCCCTTGCGAACTCCTAGCCTGCAAGGCATCAGCCGGAAAGTGTCAGTTGGCTACTGTAACTTCGCGTACTCCGCCTTGGCTTCCTCCAGGATGGGAATATCGAATCAGCATCCTTCCAAAGCGCAAGAAATTGCTTGTAAGCGCACTCGCCCGAGCCACGCCCAGCGCGCCAACGCTCCAGTCCAGCAGTTCCATTCAGGAGTTTTGTGATGCGCGAACGAGTCGTGCTTCTAGTCGTCGTGCTTGCTCTGAGCGTGTACGCCTGTGCTCAAGAAGGCGCTGTCGAACGTGGTTGGACAGATTAAGAACAACACCGCGATGTACGCGGCTTATATGCTCCGGGTTGCGTACAACGAACAGGGGTATTTGGGAGCAAAGGTTGAAGTAAGGCAGGCCGGAACCAACCGAATCCTCGTGGTGCAGTCGGGGCGGATATGCCACGTCGAGCGTTTCGATGTTTCCGGGCTAAGCGATCTTCCAGAGGAGGCCATGACCGACTCGCCGAAAGCGGGTGACGTGTACTCGCCCGACCGCATCAATGAATGGATCGCTACTCTTAAGAACCAATACAACAGGGCACTCAGTTGGGGTGTGCGATGCGATCATGCAACTGCCGATTGCAGGATTGCAGTAGGACCAGATGTGCACCACGCCCCTGAGCCGAGGTCTTCACTTGTCGCAAACAGTTAGTACTTTATCGCAGGTCCCGCCGAGCAGGAATCAGGCGCAGATCAAGGACAGTGGCGGGACTTGCGATAAAGTCTGTCGCCAGTTGGGCCTGACTGCTAAACGTGTCTCCGATTGCGCGAGTGGACGATTCTTTCGAACGAAGCTAAAACGGGCGGTGCTTCAATCATGATGACGAACAGAAACCAGACCGGACGCCACGCGGGATAGGCCCTTAGAACGACGACGAATATGGTGACATGCACGATGAGAAATGCCGAGAGTGCGAGCCAAAATCTCCCAATTCTAAGGTCAC
>Ga0302325_10010232_pt1 | contig 20362 bp, 16 predicted proteins | sample Palsa_T0_2_FD_201948 | JGI IMG/M metagenome (GOLD analysis project Ga0302325, IMG submission 201948) | Peat permafrost microbial communities from Stordalen Mire near Abisko, Sweden - Palsa_T0_2 | ecosystem: Environmental > Terrestrial > Soil > Palsa > Peat permafrost | place: Sweden: Abisko...
ACCGGGGCGCGGAGATTCTGTTCGGTCTGCCAGCGCTTGAGCGTGGCGGCGAGATCCTCAGAATAGCCGTTTTCCACGAGGAAATTGATGCACTCGGTCGTGAATTTGCCCTGTGAGACCTTGAGCAGATTGAACACAGCGTCGCGCGCTTCGATCGGATGGGTCTCCTTGATGAGATCCAGGAAGCGTCCTTGGAATTGGACCGGAATCTTCTCGGCGATGGCGGGGAGGTCGCGGATGTTGGCCACCAGGGATGCCTGGGACGGTTCGTAGGTGGCGGGATCGACGCCGGCGGCCACGGCGATCCGATCGCGGATGGCAGCGCCGTAGAGGCGTTCGGAGGCGTCCAGCTGATTGCTGTCTTTCACGGCATCCGCCACGCCCTTGAGGATCGCCGGCAGGCTCTCGTGCATCTCTTTGCGGCTGGCGGCGGAAACGAAATCTTCTGCCAGCGTGATGCGGCGCCGGGCGGATCGTGTGCCATTAAATTGCTCCAGAATCTCGTCTTCGGCCGAAACGGGTGTGTCGCGAAGAACGTAACACTCCGTCTTCTTTTCGGGGACGGCGACCCGCGGGTCCTTGCTGAGCGCCTTGCGGGCGTCGGACCACCACTTCTTGAACTTCTCCTCGCCGACCACCTGCGCGAGCGTTAGCTCCAGGTCGATCGCCGTGGTCGCCCGATTGGGGTAGGCTTCGAGGGCCTCGACCACCAACTGCACCGGGTTTTCCGCAATCAGCTCCGCGATCTTCTTGGGCTCGGTCTCTTTGCGCACGAGTAGGTGCCGATCGAAGAGCACGTCCATGGTTGTGAGGCAGAAGGACGGATCCATCGCGTGGGCTTTCTTGCCCTTGAAGTCGATCAACAAGCGCTGGGATGCTTCGTCATAGCTCTTGATCTGGCCAAATCCCCAGCTGCGATGGACCACGTACGCACCGGGCTGCATGGCCTCGAGCTTGGTCTTGGACGCCTTGAGGGCCGGATGTTTGGAGAGGAGCGCGGAAACAGCTTCTGAATTCATGATTGCGCGAGTAAACGCGTGAACCGAAGACTAAAGCGGAGGATGCCGATCGTTGTCAAACCGAGTCTGGAGCGGGCCTGGCCGGTGGCGGCGGACCGGGTCTCCCGCTGGCTGGAGCGCCGCGAGCGGGTCGACGGGCTGTTCGAGGGCCTGCCAGCCGGACTTTCGGGTCCGGAGCGCGCCCGCTGCCAGCATCTGCTCTTCGGGGTCATCCGTCACGCCGGCCGAATCGAATCAGCTCTAGACCGGCTCATCGCCCACCCGCCCCGTTTCATCACCCGCGCGGTCCTTTTTCTTGCCGGATTCGAGTTGCTGGAGGGCCTCGGAGCGGCGGCCGATCCAGGGCTGCCGGCCCGCATTGTCCACCATGCCGTGGACAGGACCAAGGAATTGGCGAGCCCCGCTGAGGCGGGCCTGGTCAACGCGGTAGGACGCAAACTCTCTGAAATGCTCTCGGCCCAGGCGGAGCCGGGTCGTTTGGCCTCGGCGGCCGTTCTGGCAGAATACTATTCCCATCCCGAATGGATGGTCCGCAGATGGCTCGCGACCTTCGGTGCCGAGGCCACCCGCCGGCTCTTGGTGTGGAACCAGACGCCTCATTCGCTGTTTTTGCGCTGGCGCGGCGCTCCCGGGGCCGCTCCGGAGTGGCTCAAGGCCACGGATTGGGGTGGTTTTTTTGGGGCGCCCCCGGGGCGGCATTCCGAGGTCGAGGCCCTTGTTCGCGAGGGCCTGGCCTACATTCAGGACCCCGGCACACGGTTCGCGGTCGAACTGCTCGCACCTCAACCGGGGGAACTCGTTTTGGACCTATGCGCGGCGCCCGGCGGCAAGAGCGTCCTCATCGCGGACTCAATGGGAACGGGACGCCTGGTTGCCTTCGATTTGCCGGGTGAGCGTCTCGTTCGACTAAAGGAAAATCTGTCCCGAATTCGCGGCGTGGAGGCCGTGCTCGTGCCGGGCGACATCGTCCGAGGAGCCGCCGGAAACCTCGAAGCGCGGGGCTTTCCGGACGCCTTTTCGGCGGTCCTGATCGATGTCCCCTGCTCGAATACCGGGGTCATGCGCCACCGGGTCGATGTGAAGTGGCGCCTGCTCGAGAGCGACCTGGTGCGCCACCCCCGCCAACAGCTGGCGCTCCTGTCCGCGGCCTCCCGGTTGGTGGCGCCCGGCGGCCGGATCGTCTATTCTACTTGCAGCATCGATCCGGCGGAAAACGAACAAGTCGTCGCTGACTTTGTGAAGCATACGCCTGCCTTCGAGCTGGAGGCCCGAGCGGTCGCCCTGCCCTGGGAGGCCGGGCACGACGGCGTCGGAGCTTTTCGACTGCGCAGGACCGCCGCGGCGGCTACGGGACCAGATCGACGACCTTGAGCCGTTTGGGGCTGCTCTCGGCCTTCCCATTCTCCAGAAACGTGTAGTCGACGGCCGCGCCGTTGGCGACCAACTCATTGTAGCGTCGGAGGTCCCATTTTGAGACCGGCTCGCCGTTGACGCGGGTGACGAGGTCGCCCAACTGCACGTTTGCGCCGTCGGCCGACGACCCAGGAATGACGCCCGAAACTCGCCAATAGGCCGGAGTGCGCCGGAAGCTCAGACCGGTGCTTCGGAGCGGAGGGGTCGAGACCGGGTCGACCGAATCGCGGTAGAAGGTGACCCGGCTGTGCGCGGGGTCGAACGTGATCGTGAACTGCTTGAGAATCCCACCGCCTATGATCGGCAGGTTCTCGTCGATCTCGACCACCGGCCGAGGCACGACGTAACTACCCAATGTGACGTCTTCGGCGAGGCGGCCAACGATCGTTTGGTACTCCCCCGCGAGTGTGCCGACGGTGGGACCTTCGGTCGGGCCGACCGCAAGCTTGGGTCGCGGCCCGGCGGGACCCTCGTTGACGCTCAAGGTGCCGTCGCTTCCCGAGTCGATGAGGGCGGAAAAGCGGCGGTCGCCAATTCCGAGCCAAATGAACGGGGCCTTGTTCTGGTTATCAAAGGTCATGGTATCCCCGAGCGGGGGTTGCGCTCGGCTCGGAGATTCCATGACGATCCGTTCGTGCGGGTAGTCGAGGGTCAGAATGGTTTCGCGAAACAGGGGAAAGCCCAGGATGCCGTCGATCTTTACGCCCAGCTGGTCAGAAAGGTCCGCGCAGTCGTAGATCAGAACCGGCACACGTTCGAAGCGGACTGCGCCGAGCTGGAGCCTTTCCACCGTGGCGGCGGTGAGAACCTTTGAAGCCCCCGACGCCGACCGGACGGGAACTTCGGGAATAGCCGGCGGGGGAGCATCGCGGGCGGCGTAGCGCCGCACCAGCTCCGGGGTCAGAAGGGTCGAAGAAGATCCGGTGTCGATTAGGAAGCGGTAGGGTCCGTAGCTGTCCCATTTGGTCTCCACCACCAGCGCATTGCCGATCAAATGCGCGGGCACCGCCGCCGGCTTTGAGCCCACCTCGGTCAATCCGGGCCGGGGAGGTTCTCGGTGAAGGCTGAGGCAACCCGGAAGGAGCCAAAACCCGAAGGGAAGGGCGAGAACGAGCACCCGACGTCGCATGCGATGGAGCGCCGCCGATACGCTTGGCGCTTCCGGCGTCATTTTACGGGCTTGGGAAGAGCGGAGCTCAACGCCAGGGCGACCACCGCCAGCGCCGCGGCGCCGACAAAGACGGCGCGTGAACCCAAGATCCAAAAAACCGCGCCGGCAAGAATGGGAGTCACGGCCCGCGCCAGGGAGCCGAGAGAGCGGAAAATACCGAGTACGCGGCCCTGTTCGGCGGCGTCGCTGTAGAGCGATATCAAGCCGCTGGTGGATGGGTTCACCAGGCCCGAACCGAAGGCGAGAAACACAAGTCCCGCATAGAGCATGGAGGGGTGGAGTGCGAGTCCGACGATCAGGAGCCCGGCGCCGGTGCAGACGAGCCCGCTCTTGAGGACTCGGATTTCATCGACCGATTTGAGGAGGCGGCGCACGATGTATCCCTGGGTCACGATCGAGCAAACGCCCATGAAGCACAGCAGGACCGAGTTTTGAGTGGTCGTGTAGTTGAATCGCTTGGTCGCTAGAAAAGTAAGCGAAGTTTCCATCGCGACAAAAGCGACCGAATAGGCAAAGTTGACGGCGTTGGCCCTGCGGACCGCCGAATTGCGCAGGGCGAAGATCGCACGGATCGGATTGCGCAGACGCGCTTCCACGGCGCCCGCTTGCGCTTCTGGAGCGAGGGTCTCGTGGAAGCTGCGCGTGATCCAGGCGAGGTTGACCAGGCAAAGCCCGAAGGAGACGAATGCCGGAATTGAAAATGGATTGATGCCGTAGCGGGCCAGGGAAGGATGCTGCGCGAGCGGATTCCACAGGGAGGAGATCCCGCCGACCATCGGTCCGGTGACCAGTCCCAGCCCAAATGCGGCGCCGACAATCCCCATGGCCCGGGAGCGCTCCTGGCGGGTGGTCACGTCCGCCACGGCGGCGGTGGCGACCGAAAGATTTCCGCTGAAGGCTCCACTGACCATCCGCGAGAGAAGGAATATCCAGAACGAACCGCTGAAGATCCAAATGAAATACCCGACGGCAGTTCCCGCGACGGTGATCCGGAGGATGACCCTCCGGCCGAGCCGGTCCGAGAGTGAGCCCCAAAACGGGGCAAAGATGAACTGCAGGACTGAAAAGAAGGACGTGAGGACGCCACCGAAGAGAACGGGGGCGAAGGCCTCGCGTCCCAGCGCGCGTGCCACCGCGTAGCTGCCTGAAAGGAGCCATCCGAGGAGGCCCGAATGGCCGTCAACGCTCAGATAATGGTCAATGAGGGCCGGCCCGAGCGGAAAAATGATTGAGAATCCGATCAGATCGATCAGCAGGGTTAGGAAGATAACCCCGAGCGGACGGGACCTTTTCTCGGATTTTGGCACGGCCGGAAGAGGGTCAGTCAACCGGTTCGAGTGGTCTTGCGCAAGTCAGCGGGGTGCCCGGGGTGCCGCTTGACCTCTGCGGGCAGCAGCACTCGAAACGCCGACCCGCGGCCCGGTTCGCTTTCGACCTTGAGCGCGCCGCCATGGCCGCGCACGATGCCGAGCACCGCGGAGAGACCTAGACCACGGCCGGCAATTTTCGTGGAGAAGAAGGGATCGAAAATACGAGTCATTTCTCCGGGCTTGACCCCGCATCCGGTATCGCGGACCTCGACGAAGACGTAGACTCCGGGTTTGAGGCTGCTCTCGCTGCGCAAGGTCGAGAGGTAGTTCGCATCGGCAAAGATCGTTCCGGTCAGAACCGTGACGGTGCCTTCCGCCTGCGCGCCGGCATCTTCGGTGGGGGAAACGGGGGCCATGTTCTCGCCGATTGCCTCCGAAGCGTTCGTCACGAAATTCATGATGACGTGGCGCATCTGGGTGATATCGGCGCGGACGCTGGGCAGCTCTTCGGTGAGCTCGAGCTTCAGGGTCGCGCGGTGGTGAATCGAGAGATCGAGGAGCGGCACCATTTCCCGGACGACAGCGCTGAGATCGACGCTCGAAGCGACCACCGGTTTCTGGCCGGCGAAGGTGAGCATCTGGCGGCACAGCTCGGCCGCCCTCTGGGAGGTCGAGATGATCTGGCGGAGGCATTGACCTCGCGGCAATTCGGCAGACGGCGGAAATTCGCGGACGAGCTCGGCGTTTCCGATGATGACGGTCAGCAGGTTGTTGAATTCGTGCGCGATGCCCCCAGCCAAAATTCCGATGCTCTCCAGCTTTTGACCCTCGAGAAGCTTCCGCTCGAACGCGTACCGCGTGGCCGCCGCGGCGCTCTTCTGACCCAAATGCACGACAAAAGCGGCCAGGCCGGTTGTGGCGAGTCCGAAGCCCAGCACGATCCAGCTCCACTGCGTCGTGGGCGCAATCGTGTCGCCAGGCGAGGCGCGAAAGAGGACGCGCCATTCGAGGCCGCCCGAATCTATGTTGGTGCCGTAGTACGGACCGGTTGTGATTTCCGCGAGCGACGGGGTTCTTGTTCCGGGTGTGCTCGGGCGAAAATAAAGGAAGCCGGTGCCCATGGGGGTATCCGGCGCCCGCGCGGAGCGATCTAGGAACACCATGTCGACGCCGGGGTGTTGGATCCCCTCAAACATCGATTCGATCAAATCACTCAAATCGTAGACCCCGACGAGGAATCCCCGCAGCGCGGCGCGGCGCCCTTCAGGCGTCGCCGGAATTTCGCCGGTGGCATAGACCGGTAGATAGACCTGAAAACCGCTGTGGGCGGCCTTCGGCCGCCCGTCGAGAAGCGGAAAGACCGGTGAAGCGCCGATCTTCCCGGACGCCGTGATTCGGTCGAGCAGTTCGTCGACCGGAGGCCCGCTCATGAGGTCGTAACCGACCGCAGCATCGTTGCCCTGTCCGCCGGTCGCGTACAGGACCGGGAAAATGTCCGAGCGGCCAGCCGCGCGGGGATCAGTCGGCTGGTCGGTCCTATCCTTGAGGCGGAATTCGGTGAGGTCGCCGGCCCGGACCGCCGCCTCGAATGAAGTGCGGTCCTTCACGCTTACCCTGGGCGCCCATTCCAAGGCTCGGATGCCGCGTTGCCGCGAGAGAACAGAGTCGGCAAGACGGTTGAACTGGGGACGGGTGAGTGCCGGTGAGGCGGCGTGAAGATCACCCAGTTCGTACAGTGCTTCGTCGTGCTCGGCCAGTGACTGAGCGATCCGCCGGCCCATATTAAGGCCGCGGCGGTCCAGTTCACCGGTGAAAGCGCTGGTCTCGCTTCGGTGGAGGACGAGGAAGGCAAGGATGCTTGCGGATGCGCCCAGCGCCAAAACGAGCACCCATGCGCCGCGGCCCACGCTTGGCATCGGCGGCTCGGCTGTCCGGACGTCCGAGTCCTCCGCGTTCAAAGGCGATAAGGGAGCGGGAAGCGGCTAGCCAAGGCTTCCGCCCGGATCTTGGCGGCAGCGATGGCTTCGGCCTCGCCCGAAGTCCCGATGGCCCGCAGCACCAAATCGATGCACGCGGCGATCTCCTCCATATCCTTCTCGACCATGCCGCGCGTGGTGACGGCGGGCGTGCCGAGCCGAATTCCGGAAGCCTGGAAAGGTGAGCGCGTCTCGAAGGGCACCGCGTTGCGGTTGCACGTGATATTCGCCAGATCAAGGGTCTCCTGTGCTTTCTTGCCGGCGAGCTCGGGCAGATTGCTGCGAAGATCCACCAGCATGAGGTGGTTATCCGTTCCCCCCGAGATGATTTTGTACCCGCGTCCCGCGAGCGCCGCCGCGAGCGCCCGGGCGTTCGAGATGATTTGGGCCGAATAGACCTTGAACGAGGGCTTGAGGCACTCCGCGAAACAGACCGCTTTGGCCGCTATCACGTGCATCAAGGGGCCGCCCTGAATCCCGGGCAGCACGATCGAATCGATGGCCTTCGCGTGTTCGGCGCGGCAAAGGACGAGGCCGCCGCGGGGGCCTCGGAGCGTCTTGTGCGTCGTGGTCGTTACGAAGTCCGCGTAGGGGACGGGAGAGGGGTGCAATCCGCTTGCCACCAAACCTGCGATATGGGCGATGTCGGCGAAAAGGTAGGCCCCCGAACTGCGGGCGATCTCGCCCATTCGGGCAAAATCAATTGTGCGCGAATAAGCGCTTGCCCCGACGGTGATCATCCGGGGCTTCTCCCTGGCGGCTACAGCGGCCAATTCGTCGTAATCGATCAGATGATTGTCCGGCCGCACGCCGTAGGCCACCACTTGGTAGAGCATGCCCGAAAAGTTCTTCGGGAAACCGTGGGTGAGATGGCCCCCGTGTTCCAGATTCATGCTCAGGATCTTGTCGCCCGGCTTTAAGACCGAAAAATAAACGGCCATATTGGCCTGCGAGCCGGAGTGCGGCTGAACATTGGCGTGGTCGGCGCCGAAGAGCCGCTTGGCCCGGTCGATCGCGTGCTGTTCGACCATATCGACGAACTGGCAGCCGCCGTAGTAACGGCGACCTGGATACCCTTCGGCGTACTTGTTGGTGAGCACGCTTCCCTGCGCCTCCAGCACCGCGGGATAGGTGAAGTTCTCCGAGGCGATCAGCTCGAGGTGGCTCTGCTGGCGTTTGAGCTCGGATGCGATGGCCGAGTGGATCTCCGGATCGAGTGTGCTGAGAGAGGAGGATTCGAGCATGGATGCCAAGGGGCAAAACTCACCCAAATGCGGCGCGATGCAACGCATTTTCGAATCGTTTTCGGAAGGCCTCAGGGCGCCCCGCCGAAGGTCGAACCGGCTCAGGCCTTTGCCACGACAAGCGTTCTCAGAAACTCAATCAAAGAAGGGAGCGCTTCCACCATCTCGTCGCGCGATGCCTCGTAGAGGGGGAGGGGGCCGCCGTAAGGATCGGCGATTTCGCGCTCGCTGCCGTCGGGCATGAATTCGCGGAATAGGTGAACCCGGGGGACCGGATCGGCGCGGGCTTCGAGGGAGGCGCGGTGGGGCTCAGTCATGCACAAGACCACAAGCGAATCGTCCAACAGGCCCTGAGTGACAGGCCGGCTGCGATGGCCGGAAAGGTCGAGGCCCACCTTCTTGAGTGCGGTCACCGAATGATCGGTTGCCGCCTCGCCGGCGCGCGCGGCCACGCCCGCCGAAATGGCCTTGAGGGAGCGAAGCGGTTCGGGTTGGGCGGCGAGCGCGTGATTGAGCAGGGCCGCGGCCATCGGACTGCGGCAAATGTTTGCTGTGCAAACAATCAGGATATGTCCGGGAACTCCCATCAAAGCGGTCAAAGGGACACAGTTTTCGGCGAAAGGCAATCGCCCAGTCCCCGCCCTTTTTCAGCCGTGAAATCTCTCAAATCCGGTTCAACGCGAGCAGGGCGCGGTGCAAATGAACCGCGCGTTGTAGAACGGGATCGGTCAGATGGGGCTTCGAGGCGGACGCCGACTCTTTTGCCTCGGTTCCGCCGCCCGCGTCGTCGGGCATGAGCGAATCAGACAGGTGCTCGCGCTCGAGCTTCTCCTCGTCCATCCTGGGCTTGTCGGGCTGATCTGCGAGTAGCGAGTCGAGCGTTGTTCCGCGGTCCAGGGCCTCATAGGCGCGCAGATCGTCCTTTTCCGAGAGCCGCAGCCCGATGTCCGGGTGGAAGTGCGGCGTCACCGGGCCTATGATCACGATGCCGGCGATGTCCTTGCCGACGATAGGGGCCAGCAGTTCAGGGGCGGTCTCCGTATTGGCCAGCACAAATACGGGCGTGCGCACGGCGGCGTGGAATTTGAGCCAGGCCGCGAGCGCCGCGGGCGCGCTCGCATCGGATTGTGCGAATCGCAGATCAAGGACGCAGGCCCCGGGGGTTGGGGGCGTCAACGGAAGGTCCTCAGGCAAGCGGTGGGCTCGGTAGTAGGCCAGTCCTTTGCCGAGATCGCGAATTTCGACTGCGGCCCGGAGCACGGGCACCCAGGGAACGAGGACACCCACAGCCATGAGGGCAAGCGGCAGGAGGCGGCGGTTCACGATGGAGCGTTCACTTGTTGGAGAACAGTCTGTTGTGCCACGAGCAATTTTCAAGCAATGGTCGTCCATGAGCGCCCTGAATCGCGGGCGAGCTGGCGAGCTCCGATGTCGTGCCGGTAGTATTTGCTGGCGCATCCAATCTCGCTGCAGACGCGGTAGGCTTTTGCGGCCGCCTGAGCGAGGGTGGGCGCTAGGGCGACGACTCCGAGCACGCGGCCGCCGGCGGTGACGAGCTGGCCGGCTTGGTTTCGGGCGGTGGCGGCATGGATCACGGAGACATCCGGGGGCAGCGGCGGCAATTCGATCGGGTCTCCGCGCGCAAAAAGGTCCGGATAACCGCGGGCGGCCACCACGACGCAGATCGCCGGATCGTCGTTCACCTCGAGGCGAACGGAGGATAGCGTGCCCTGGGCGGCGGCCCACAGGACCCTCAGCAGATCCGAGCGGAGGCGCGGCAGGATCGCCTGCGTTTCGGGATCGCCGAAGCGCGTGTTGTATTCGAGCACTTTGGGCCCGTCGGAGGTGAGCATCAGCCCGATGAAAAGCGTGCCCCGGAAATCGATTCCCGCCGCGGCGATGGCGTCGACGGACGGACGGACGATCTCGCGCTCGATGCGTTCTAGCAGGGACGGGGTGACAACATCGGCCGGAGAGTAAGCACCCATGCCGCCGGTGTTGGGGCCGGTGTCCCCGTCGCCGATACGCTTGTGGTCCTGGGCGGTCGGGAGCATCGCGTAGTCGCGGCCGGAAACGACGACCAGCAGCGAGGTTTCCTCTCCGAAGAGGCAGTCTTCGACCAGAATGTGCCGGCCGCCCGATCCAAATTTGCCGGCCTCGAGCATCTCCCTGGCCGCCGCTTCCGCTTCGGTCGCTGTCGCCGCCACGACCACCCCTTTCCCGGCTGCCAGGCCGTCGGCTTTGACAACCGCCGGATAGGCTCGCGAGCGCAGGTGGGCGAGCGCCGGATCGAGCGAATCGAAGGCCACGGCGGCGGCGGTCGGAATTCCGTGGCGCAGGAGGAGCTTCTTGGTCGCGAGCTTGGAGGCCTCGAGTTGCGCCCCGTCGGCCTTGGGTCCGTAGACGGGTATGCCGGCCTCGCCGAGCCGATCGGCCAGGCCCAGCACCAGGGGCAATTCGGGCCCGACGACGACGAACTCAACGGACTCGGCGCGCGCCAGCCGCACCAAGCCGTCGATATCGTCGGCGGCCACCGCGTGGCAGCGCACCTCGGCCTCGATGCCGGCGTTGCCCGGGGCGCATAGGACGCGCGGGCGCGCCGGGGAGGCGGCGAGGGCCCGGACCAGCGCGTGCTCGCGTCCGCCGCCGCCGACGACCAGGACCGATCGCGGTAGGGGCGCAGCTCCGCTCACAGGACTTGGAGCTGGCGGCGATAGAAGGCGATGACTTCCGCGGGATCGTCCGTGAAGAGAATGTAGTCCGCCATCCACGCGGGAGCCCGCCCGGTCCGAATCATCTCGCGGACCTGCCGGCGGAGGTCCGACCAGTATTTCGCATTGAAGAAGACGTAGGGCACTCGGGGCCGGATCCCGAGCTTGAGATTGCAGAGCTCAATGCCGATCTCCTCGAGGGTGCCTACGCCGCCGACGTTGAATATGCAGAAGTCGGCGACCTCGAACCATTTCTGCCGGAAATGGCGGGAGCTTTCCTGGAAGGTATTGAAGAAATCCACACCGAGCTCGGGCGGCTGGGCCTCGAGCTCCAGGAAGCACGCCCCGGTCAGAGCGCCCTTGCTGCGCGCCTGGTCGGTGGCCAGGCGCATCACGCCGCCGCCGCCGCCCGTGAGGACGCCGACGTTGCCGCCGATAAAGGAGGCGAGCTTCTCGACCAGACCCGTGATCCGATCGGTATCCGCCTTCTCGAGGCCCATCGCCGACCCATAGAACGCCAGAATCGTCGCTTCCTGGAAGCGGCGTCCGGTCTCGTCGCGAACGAAGAAGCCGTGGTCCTTCTTATAGGTGTGCAGGTAGATGTCCTTCGTCAGTTCGTCGTACCAGTACACGCTGATCCCGATCGCATCGAAGGTGTCGAGGCGCGCGTGCGCGTTGCTCGAAAGAAAATAGCCGTGCGTGCGGGAGGCTTTCCTGAAGACGATCCGCTTGAGCTTGCGATCGGCGATGCGGGTCAGCAGTTCGATGTGCTCCAGGAGGTCCGGGAAGTAGTCAATCAGGAGCGTGTCCGCGTCGGCCGGGGCGGCGTCGAGCGCCTGGATCATCGTCCGGTGCCCGCACGGGCCGCCTTCCAGCAGCTTGCGCGGATCGTCGCCGGCCTTCAGGAACAGCGAGAGGTTCTCCATCGTGGCGCTCTGCCCGCGCACGGAGATGCGCGTCGTCGGCCGGGGCTCTGCGGAGTCGCGCGGCGGGTGGGAGTCCATGCATTGGTACAGCTCGCTCGCGGTCCCCAGGAGGCGCTGGCGCCGCCGGGAAAGGGTCTTGAACTCCGGGTCTGTGAATTCGGGCGCCCGGAAGAGCTCGACGGAGACCATGGGATTGACCACGGGCTGGTCGCCGGTGTTGTAGATCTCGAGCATGACATTGGTGCCGAAGGTCTTGATCGGATCGAGAAGGACCGCGCTGGTGTGGATGCCAAAGTTGCCCTCGCCCTGATTGAGAACGACGTAGTGCTCTTTTAGATACATGGAGCAGCTGGTCAGTATGCCGGAGCGCGGAGTGATCGTGAGCGGCGAGGCATCGTGGCGAATCTGGACTTTGTCCAGGAACGAGCGGCCCGCGGCGCCGCTAAGGACGAGCTCAAAATTGATCCGCTGAAGCTTGGGGCTGAGGGTGTAGCTGACTTGGTGCGGCGTCAGGAACACCCGGCCGCGGCTGTCGATGCTGATCGTGTCCGGCAGCTTGATCCGGTTCTCCTGAATCGCGGCCCAGATTTCCCCGGTCGATAATTTTGCGCTGGCCGGCGCGCGGAACAGCCGCCCCACCGGGATTCCGGGGCGCAGGAGTTTTTTCCAATACGGCGAGTTCGGGAAATTGGTGTCGTAGATGAAGGCGTCCGCCTCCAGCACCGCCCGGTGGCCATCGATGGCCGGCGGGCTCAGCAGCTGCATTTCGATTCCGATGCGCGCCAGGGAGCTGCGCTCGGTGAATTTCAACTCCCCGAGGTTGGCCTTGATGAACTCGAACTCCGCCGGGTGCCGGGGCCAGAAGGCCAGGGACAGGGTCACCGTGCGGTCGTCCTTGTTTCTTACTGTGAGGATCTGCCCATCCTGGGAGGTCCAAAATTGGTCGGGGTTCGGCATTTGAAGGGGGCGGAGCCTGGCAAATTCAGCCGGTCGATACAAGCGCGAGAGCCGGCCAGATACGCATTGCTTTCGGCACCGCGCCGTGGCAGGTGTGTAAAGCTTATCGCATGAAAATCATCCGTCTCTCAGCAGCCGGTCTGTTCGCCATCGAATGTGCGGCGGCTGTTTTCGCACAGGATATCAAGCTACCGGCTCCCGCATCCGCGGCGGCGCCAGCCGCCGCTCCGGCCCCCGCTTTCGCCTCCCCCCAGCTGGTCGAGGAGTTCGGCTGGTTCATGGGCAAGCGGGTGGGACTCGCGGACCTGGGCTTCACGCCGGATGAAGTGAATTCCCTCATCAAGGGCATCGCGGCCGCCGCTAGCGGCAAGGAAAGTCCCTACGACCTTCAGAAGATCGGTCCCTCGATGGACGAATTCATCCAGAAGAAGCAGGCCGTCTACATCGGCAGCATGAAGCAAAAGAGCCTGGGCGAGGCGAGTTCCCTCTTTTCCAAGCTGAAGGAAAACAAGAACGTCGTCGCGCTTCCGGACGGCCTCAATTACGAAATCGTCAAGCAGGGCGACGGTCCGGCTCCAAAGCCGACCGACCATGTAAAGGTCAATTACACCGGCACGCTGGTGAACGGCACCGTGTTCGACAGTTCCGTCCAGCGCGGCGTTCCGGCGGAGTTTGGCCTCGGCGAAGTGATCGCTGGCTGGACCGAGGGACTTCAGAAGGTGAACAAGGGCGGAAAGATCAAACTCTACGTGCCGCCCGATCTTGCCTATGGGGACGAAGGCCGTCCGGGAATTCCTCCGGGCTCGGCGCTGATCTTCGACATCGACCTGCTCGATATCACCCCTGGCGCGCCGGCGCCGGCTGCGATCCCGCCGCCCGCGGGGAAGTGACCGGTTCCTTCGGCAGCCTGTCGCCCGCCGACCTATGGATCCGGCGCGTGTGAATTTGTATTTGGTCGGCTTCATGGGGACGGGCAAGACAACCGTCGGAAGGGGCGTCGCGCAGAAGCTCGGATTCCGCTGGATGGACAGCGATCACGAGGTGGAGCGGATCGCCCACAAACCGATCGCCTCGATATTTGCCGATGAGGGCGAGGCGGCTTTCCGTTCGATGGAGCGCGCGGTCATTGCGGACGGGCATCCTTCCGAAGGGATCGTGATGGCGTGCGGTGGCGGTCTCGTCGTTCAGCCCGGGATGCTCGAACTGCTTCGCTCCAAGGGTGTGGTCATCTGCCTTCACGCATCGATCGAGACGATCCTCGCTCGAGCCGCCCGCCATGGACCGACCCGCCCGCTGCTGGCCGGCGACAATCCCGAGGCCAAGGCGCGGGCCCTGTACGCGGAGCGCGAGCCGATCTACCGGGCGGCCGGGACGGTCATTCTCACCGATTCACGGCCGCTGGCGGACGTGGTCGCGCACGTGATTCGGGTGTGGCGGCGCGAGGCGGCGATGTTCGGGACGCTCTAAAAGCGGAAGGCCGGTTTCCAAGCGGGCGATTGTCCCGCCCGATTGGAGACGGGCCTGCAGCTGTCCTGACTGCGGTCACATGCTCGAGCCGGACTCTGATCTCCCTCATTCGCCGGCGGAACCGAAGGCTTCCTGCATTTTTGCGACGGCCCAGGGCGGGGGGCGGACGGGGCGGCCCTGGCGGTCGACGAAGGCGTGGACCGAGTGGCCCATCGCCAGCAGCTCGCCCGAACGGAGCACTTCGTACTCGAGGCGGACGCGCAGAAGGGGCCTATCGGCCATCGTGGTCACGATCTCGAGGGTGTCGTCGTAGAGGGCCGGGCGCGTGAACTTGGCGTAAACTTCTAGAACCGGCAGCCGGTAGCCTTCTTCCTCCAGTTGCCGGTAGGGCAGGCCGATATTCTTAAGCAGGGTGGTGCGGCCTATCTCGAACCAGGGCAGATAATTCGCGTGGTACACGATCCCCATCATGTCGGTCTCCGCATACCGCACGGTGACCTGAGCGCGGGACTGGATCATTCCGCGGCCACGGCCACCGGTGCGAACAGGTTGGCCGCGCTCTCCTCCCAGCAATTGCGGCGCGACCACTCGCGCCCAGCGGTTCCCAGGCGCCGGCGCAGCGCTTCGTCCCCGATCAGACGTTCGAAGGCCTCGGTCAGATCCGTTGGCCTGTGCGGCGATACCAAGAGCCCGGTGACTCCGTCGCGGACGGCTTCTGGGACGCCGCCGATCTTGTGGGCAACGATCGGAAGGCCGTGGGCCGCGGCTTCCAGATAGACCAGCCCGAAGCCCTCGACGCTGTAGCCATGGTTGACGCTGGTCATGGCAAAAATGTCCGAACTGTCATAAACCTGTGTCAATTCGTCGTCAGGGATGTTGCCGAAAAAGCGCACTTTCACCGACGGATCGCGGCTTGCCGCCTCGCGGAGCCGGTCCTCGTAGTTGCCCTTCTTGCGGCCTCCGACAATCCAATATTCGATGCGGGACCGGAGTTCGGCGGGAAGCGCCTGAAGCGCTTGGAGCGTCAGCAATTGGCCTTTCCTGGGATGAAGCCGGCCAACGGTCAGGATGACGATGCGGTCCCGGGCTTTTTCAACCCGCGGCGGCACGACCGCGAAATCGGATCGGAGGGCACCCGGAGTGAGGAGAATCTTGTCCGCCGCTTCGGGAAAGTAATTGAGGAGAAGCTCCTGAGTGTACGTGGTGAGCGTGCTCACGCGGGTCGCGTGGCCGATCAGCCTGCGGGCAAGCCAGCGGCGTATCGGACGGTGGGCGAAATCCAGGATTTCGGTGCCGTGAAACGTGAGGACCAACTGACGCGGGCGAAATGCATGGAAGAACTGCAGCAGCATCATCGTGAGCATCGGCCCAGGCTCAGGCAGATAGACGATGGCACGGCGCAACCGCCTGCGGGCCTTCACCAACTCCAGGGCGAGGCGCAACTGGCAGGCGAAGCTGTGGGTGCCTCTCAGCGGGAGGCGCCGAATTCGGAACGGCCACTTTTTCTCGGCATCGGCAGGAGCGGACTGGGCCCAGACCTCCACATCGTAACCGAGATTGGCCGAGGCTCTGGCAATTTCCTCGGCAAAGGTCGCTATTCCCCCGTTCACCGGATGGAATTCGTGGGTGATCAGATAGACGGGCGAGGCGGACCGGACAGTGGGTTCTTCGATCATTCGCTGATCCTGGGAAGCATATCCGACGGGACGCCGGAGACACAAGTCCGGTTACGTCCGGGCCTTGCCGGAGGCCCTCTATTAGGCCGAAGGGCCGACGTTCGGGAACCTTTGTCGTCAAGGCTTTTCTGGAGACGCGGGTGGCCAAGAAATGGGTTTACATTCAAGTGCCCCGCAACATAAACGAACCCGACAATGCCAGAAGCCGTTCAAACCACCCCGGGCGCGGGTAAGCCGCTTCCGATTGCCCCAAAGCCATTTGCGCCAGAAGACGAGGTTTCCCTCAGGGAGGCTTTAAAGCGTTGTTCGCCCTCGACCTTCGAGGCCGCGATTCAATTCCGAAAGACGGGCAATGCGGAGCACGTCGGTGCGGTGGTGATCGGCGTCATCGAACGTTTCGTCGAGCCCGACCTACGGGTCAAATTGAAGGACGCCGACGATGACATCCGGCTGGTCGAAGATCTGGGGATCGATTCCCTCACGATGATGGAGATCGTCATCCTGGTCGAAGACGTCCTTCAGCTGACGATCAACAATGACGAGTTGCGCAATTTGCGCACGGTGGGCGACGTCAAGACATTCATCGACTGCAAGATCCGGGGCCTCCCGCTTCCGAAACCCACCAAATTCCTGCCGATCGAGCACATAGGATCGGTGATGCCGATCCAGCCTCCGTTCCTGTTCCTCAACGAAGCCTCGGTCAGTTCGACGGCGGCAAACGGCAAGTATAAGATCACCGGCCAGGAGTTCTTCCTTCAGGGTCATTTCAAGGACAACCCGGTCATGCCTGCGTCGATCATGCTCGAGGCGCTGGGCCAGCTCGCGGTTCTTTTCCTTCTCGAGGGAGCACCGACGGAGCAGGGCAAGGTAATTGGCGCCCACACGATCTTCTTTACCGGTTGCGAAGGCGTCCGGGCCCACCGGATTTGCCGTCCCGGGGACATCCTGACGCTCTCGATCAAGCCGAAGCGGATGAAGTCGCCTTTGGCCACCTTTGAGGGCTCTATCCGTGTCGGCCAGGAGAAGGCCGTGATTGCGGAGGAAATCACCCTCACTTTCCTCTATGTCGAGGCGGCCGAGCAGTCGGCTCCCGTCCACGGGAATGTTCCCGCCCCAGTCGAGAGCCCGGCCGTCGCGCCGCCGCTGCGGGTCGCCATGAACGCCTGAAGCGTTTCGGCGCGGTGCCGCGTCGCCGGCTGAATGCCCAGAGTTTTCATCACTGGTCTCGGTTTCATCACCAGCATCGGGAACGATGCGGAGACGGTTTCCCGGAACCTTCGCGATCTGCGTCACGGATTTGAGCTTTTCCCGCCCTTTCAGAAGCCGGACATTCCTTGCAAGGTCGTAGGGACCATCAAGGGATTCTTCACCGACTCGACGGACCCGGAGGATTGGACGTGGCCTTCGCGCTACACGATCAAGCGCGAGACGATCCGGAGCATGGGGCCGAATGTTCTCTACGCCCATTGCGCCATGATGCAGGCCGTTGCGGATGCGAAGCTCACGGAGGCGGACATTTCCGATCCACAGGTGGGACTCTACGCGGCTTCGGCCGGATCGCCGTATCTCCTGCATTATCATCATGAACGATTGGTGAAGGCCGGCGTGATGCGCTGCTCTCCGCTGGGAATCGTATCGTCGATCGTGGGTACGTTGAATTTCAATCTCGTTGCGAGCTTCAAGATTCAGGGTGCCTCCTGCGGATTCTCGTCGGCTTGCGCGTCGTCCGCGCACGCGATGGGCTTCGCCTACGACGACATCATCCTTGGGCGCCAGAAACGGATGTTCGTCGTGGGTGCTGAGGACGGAAATACCGATGCCATCCTTCCCTTTGCCGGCATGCGCACGCTCTCTCTTCAGGGCGACCCTGACCTGGCCTCCCGGCCGTTCGACGCTGGCCGCGACGGATTTGTCGGAACGGGTGGCGGCGCTGTCGTGGTGCTCGAAAGCGAGGACGAGGTGGCGCGGCGTGGCGTGCGACCCTATGCGGAATTTCTGGGATGGGGCCAGGGCTCCGACGGCTATAACCTCGCGATCTCCCACCCCGACGGGAACGGGCTCAAGCTCGCGATGGAACGAGCTTTCGCAGCGACCGGAATCGCCCCCGGCGAGATCGACTACGTCAATGCTCATGCGACCTCGACGTTGATCGGCGACGTCTCGGAGGCGCGCGCCTTGCGATCGGTGTTCACGGAAGCTTCGTCCCGCCTGGCCGTGAGCAGCACAAAGGCTCTCACAGGACACGGGCTCTCGCTGGCCGGAGCCATGGAAACCGGATTCTGCGCGCTTGCGATGCGCGATGGCTACACTCCGGGCTCGGCGCACATCTCCACGGTCGACCCGCTGTGCGAGGGGATTCCGATCTTGCGTGAGACGCGCGTAGGAGGACCCTCAATCGCAATGAAGAACAGCAGCGGATTTGGGGGGGCCAACGTTGCCCTGCTCTTTAGGCGGCCCTAATTCGCGCCCATGGCTCGCCGGCTTGCAGATTCGCACCGCACGGCATTTGTCACGGGAGCCAGTGCCGGAATCGGCAGGTCCATTGCGGGCATGCTCGCGAAGGAGGGCATCCGAGTTTGGGGCACCAGCCGCTCGCCCTCGGTCCATGCGACCGCCGGTGGCGGCGGAGAGCCGTTTCCCTATTCTCTGGTTGCGCTCGATCTTGCCGACGCGTCGTCGGCGGTGGCGGCTTTTGAGCGCGCGTCGGCGGAGGCGGGCGGCTTTGACCTGGTGGTCAATAACGCGGGCTACGGCGTTTTTGGCGAGTTTGACGGGGTGCCGGCCTCGGTGTGGCGGGCCCAAGTGGATGCCATGCTCGGCACGGTGCTCTGCCTAAGCCATTCGGCCTATGGAAGCATGCGCGCTCGCGGCCGCGGTTGCCTGGTGAACGTCGCCTCCTTGGCGACTGAATTTCCGCTTCCCTACATGGCGGGATACAACGTGGTGAAGGCGGGCTTGTCGGCGCTAAGCGAAAGTTTGATCTTTGAATCCCGGGGCACAGGCATCACGGTGATCGACTTTCGGCCTGGCGACACGCGGACCACCTTTAACCAAGCGATGCAGACCCATTCCCACGGCGAACGGGGCGCCCGCGCCGACCGCGCCTGGCTCGGGCTCGAGGCCAATCTCCGCAGCGCTCCGCCGCCGGAATGCGCGGCGCAAGACCTTCGCCGCGCACTCCTGCGCGGCGGGAGCGGGGTGGTCCGCTCGGGCTCCTTTTTTCAAACGCGGGTGGCGCCCCTCGGGGCCCGCATCCTGCCGGCTTCGGTGATGCGGAGCATCACCGCTCGCTATTTTGGGGCCGCCTGAAAAGGCGGGAACCGGAGACACCCTTTGTCAAAAGTCAGAATCCTTGTCCTCACTTCAAGCACCGGCGGCGGCCACGACGCGCGCGCGGAGGCGTTTGCCGAATGGTGCTTCCAACTGTACCGGCACGATGTCGACGTGCGCATCGAGCAGATGCTCGAGAAATCGTCCGCGTTCAACCGTTTCGGGGTCAATCTGTACAATCGAATCCAGGCGAGCGCTCCCTGGGTGCACAAGCTCTTCTACGCGGTGGTCGAATTGCAGAGCATTCTGAACCAGAAGTCGGTGACCCTGGGCCGGCATTATTATGTGCGGGTGCTGGAGGAGTACCGGCCGCATCTGGTTTTTAGCGTTCACGACTGCCTCAACCGCGGCTATTTCCAGCTTGCCCGCGAAGTTCTGGGCGCGGAGAACGTGCGCTGCGCGACCTACTGCGGCGAATTTTCCGGTGGCTGGGGGTATTCGCGCAATTGGATCGAATTGACCGTGGACCAATATTTCTCGCGGACCGCGACTGCGCAGGATTACGCGATCAAACGGGGGTTGGATCCGGCGAAGGCGCGCGTGCGCGGATACCTCATGCGTCCGCTCCACCACACCGAAGTCATTGCGCCGGCGGAAAGGGCGGCGTTTCTCGAGCAGCGGCTCGGGTTGCGGCGCGATCGGTTCACGGTGTTTCTGGCGACCGGCGGCAACGGAGCGCACAATCATTTCGAACTGCTTTCGGCCCTCGTCAGCCGCGCCGATCAATGTCAGGCGATCATTATTTGCGGCCGCAACAAGCAGGCGTACAACGAGGTCGTTCACTGGCGGGCCAACCACCCTGAGTTCACCTGTTATGTCGAAGGCTACTCTGAGATCGTGCATCTGCTCATGCAGGTGAGCGATGTGATCGTCACCCGGGGTGGGACGACCACCTGCGCAAAGGCGCTTCATTTCCGCTGCCCGATCATTTTCAATGCGTTTGGCGGAATCATGCCGCAGGAGGAGCTTACGTGGAAGTATCTGCGAAATGGCGCCGCTTCCGACAAGGTGGAGAGCGCCGCGGACTTTGAGCGCATCATCGGCGCGTGGCTTTCCGATCCGACCGTCTATGCGCGCGTGAGGCAGAACTTTCTTCGGCTGCGCTACGAGGAGGACCCGACGATCCTGATCGGCGAACTGGTCGGCCTGGCAAATGAGGCGG
>Ga0302325_10010233_pt1 | contig 20362 bp, 19 predicted proteins | sample Palsa_T0_2_FD_201948 | JGI IMG/M metagenome (GOLD analysis project Ga0302325, IMG submission 201948) | Peat permafrost microbial communities from Stordalen Mire near Abisko, Sweden - Palsa_T0_2 | ecosystem: Environmental > Terrestrial > Soil > Palsa > Peat permafrost | place: Sweden: Abisko...
TGCATCCCAAAGTGGGGCAATCATGGGATCTGGTCGCGGTACTTTTCGGCGTTCTTAAGGAGGTCCTGCACCACCACGTTTCCCACACGGTAATCGGCCTCGAGCGCGGTCATATAGGCCACGCCGCTCGAGTCCGACACCGTGTCCGCAAAGAGGCTCTTTTCCGCGGTTACGCCGGTCGGCGGCACGGTGAAATTGCACGCTGTCCTGAGGATGAGGAGGCGATTGAAGTCCACCTTCCCCATCTTCGCCAGGCGCTGCACGGCGAGGCAGACGCCGGCATCCTCGCAATCAGAAATGGCCAGCCTCCCGGCGCCCCGGGTGTAGATGCGATCCCAATCCTCCGCCCAGGCCGCCATGAGCTCCCCGTGGAAGAAGCGATCGGAGCCGATGCTGTCCCCCATGATCACCGAAGGGGGCTGGTGGGCCACCGGGTAGCCCGCGAAAGTGCTTCCAAAGGCGCGAAGAACCGAGCTGTCGGGAATCGGAACATCCTTCGACAGGCCGTAGGCCCACTTCACCAGCGAGGGGTTGAGCTTGAACGCGACCGTGCCGATGCCTCCCGAGGCGTTGTCCGAGATCCCTGCGTCCGGCACCGAGTCGACATTGGCGGAACCCTCGCCGGGCTTCTTTGACCCAATGGCGACAAGGCCGCTCGACCAGCCGGCAGGTATCTCGCGGCTGTCGATCTCGAAGGCGGGATTGCCATCGAGGACCCTCTGCACCCAGACGGCGCTGCCAAGCGACATCACCTTCGGGAACCCGCCTCCGATTCCACTCAGCACAAAATAGGTGTGCGTCAGGTCAAAGCGCGGATCCGCGGCGAGGGCCATGATCTGGAGGGCGCACCGGGACGTCGTCCCGCACACCATCGCATACAGGCCCTTTCCATTCGTCAGCAGCGGATGGTCCACGCCTGGGACCCCGATTTCCTGGCCCAGGTCCTGCCTTTCCGCCCAGAACTGCAATTCTCCGGGGGTGTCGCCCCTGTCCTTGCCCGTCTCATACGTCGCAATGACCATGACGGGGATGGGGAGGCGCGCGGGTGTGTCCACGGCATAGGCGGTACGTCCCAGCAGCACCGCGGCGGCGAGAATGACCTTCGCGGAATCGGAAAATCGCACGAGAGGGATCATTGACCCGGCATTCAGCTTAAAGCGAGCCACCGCGTGCCCGGCGGGCCGGCCGTTTACCCATTGAGTCCGGGGTGCCCCCGGCGTAGGGTCTGCCGGTGTCGACGCAGCGCCTGCGCCTAGTTACCTTCAATATTGCGCACGGGCGCGGCCTCACCCCGATCCAGGGCCTTACTTCGTCGCGGAAGCTGAGGCTCAACTTGAGGCGCATCGCCGACCTGCTCGGCAAGCTCGGGGCGGACCTCGTGGCGCTCCAGGAGATCGATGAATGCTCCGTCTGGGCGGGGAGCTTTGACCACCTGGACTACCTCCGGGCGCACGCGGGCTTTCCCCACGCGGCCTTTGGGATCAACAACAGGCGCTCGGGGATCATGAACCTCTCCTACGGCAACGCGATCCTGTCCCGGCATCCGATCAAGGAGACCGAGACCATCGTGTTCGGGAAGCGCAAGCTGGGGGAGAAGGGCTTCCTGTTCGCCGAGATCGACGTCGGCGGCAGGGTGGTGCCCATCGTAAACCTCCACCTGCACTTCAGCTCGAGGCGCAAGCGGATGGTGCAATTGGACCTCCTCGTCAACTGGCTCAGGGGGAAGGAGCGGGAGCGCGGCAGGGCCTGGGCGGTTCCCCCGATCGTGTGCGGGGACTTCAATACGCCGGACACCGGCGATGACGCGACGGCGTCGCTCCTGAGCCACCTCAGCGACTACGGCGACTACAACCTGCATCCGCTCATGACCCCGACATTCCCCTCGCCGATGCCGCGGCGCGCGCTCGACTTCGTCTTCGTGCCACCGGGATGCAAGGCGGTGCGCAGCGAGGTGATCCGCTCATTCCTCTCCGACCACCGCCCGGTCATGGTGGAGTTTTCGGTGGCGTGAGGGGGCGATTTCCCTTTCATCGACCCTCCCATGTCTCGCATCCAGGACGCCTTCGCCAAGGCCCATGCCCAGAAACGGGCTGCTTTCATCGCGTACCTGTGCGCGGGCGACCCGGATTTTGACACGTCGCTTGCGGCCTGCCGTGCCGTGGCCTCGTCGGGCGCGGACATCCTGGAACTCGGCGTCCCGTTCTCGGACCCGCTTGCGGACGGGCTCACGAACCAGCTCGCCGCGCAGAGGGCCCTCGAGTCCGGGATGAACGCGGCGCGCGTCTTTGAGCTGGTCAGGCGCCTGCGCGAGACGACCGACATCCCCGTCGTGTTCTACACCTACTACAACCTGGTCTTTTCCAACGGCGTCGATGCGTACATCCGCCGGGCCAGCGAGGCCGGCGTGGACGGGGTTCTGGTCCTCGACCTTCCCCCCGAGGAGTCGGCGGAGGCCTCGCAGGCCTGCCTCAAGCACCATGTCGACTCGGTCTGCATCGTGGCCCCGACGACGCCCGACTCCCGGCTCCCCCTGATCACCACGTCCGCCACGGGCTTCGTCTACTATGTCTCGCGCGAGGGGGTCACCGGGGTGCGCGACAAGGTCGCGGGCGGCATACCCCTGGCCGTGGCGCGGATCCGGGCCCACACGAAGCTTCCGGTGGCCGTCGGCTTTGGCATCTCGAGCCGGGAGCAGGTGGCGCAGGTCGCCGCCGTCGCGGACGGCGTCGTCGTGGGCAGCGCGCTCGTCAACCTGGTGAAGGATGGCCTGGGGGACCGGGGCTCCATCGCCGCCGCCCTGGGACGGCGGGTCGCCGACCTCGCGGCCGGCACAAGGCGACCATGAGCCGGGCCCTCGTCATCGACGACGACCGTCTCCAGTTCCGGATCGTCCAGGCCCACTTCAAGAACTTCAAGGGGGGCTCCTACGATCTCGACTGGTCCGATTCCTACGAGGACGGACTGGCGAAGCTCCTTTCCGGAGCCTACGCGGTGTGCCTCCTCGACTACCGCCTGGGAGACAGGGACGGCCTGCAGCTCCTGCGCGAGGCTGCCAAGGGCGGATGCCGCACGCCTATCGTCTTCCTGACCGCGGAGTCCGGGGACAATGTCGACATCATGGCGATGGAGTCGGGTGCGCTCGACTACCTGGTGAAGGGCGAGATCTCGCCGAGCTCGCTCGAGAGGTCCCTGCGCTACGCCAGGAATCTCGGCGACACACTGGACGCCCTGCGCCGCCTCGCGACGCGGGACGAGATGACCGGCCTCCTCAACCGGCGCGAGTACGAGCGCATCCTCGCCGAGGAGGAGGACCGGAGCCGCAGGTTTGGCCAGTCCCTCTCGCTTGTCATCGTCGACCTCGACCTCTTCAAGGCGATCAACGACGCCCACGGCCACGCCGCGGGGGACGCCGTGCTCCGCGAGGCCTCCGCCAGGATCGCGGGCACCATTCGCACTGTGGACCGCGCGGCGAGGATCGGCGGCGAGGAATTTGCCCTGATCCTGGTCCAGACCGGCCGCGAGGCCGCATTGGAGGTTGCCCGCCGGGCGATCGGGGCCGTCTCAGCCTCCCCGATTTCGGTCGATGGCACCGTTGCGGTCGCGGTGACGGCGAGCGCGGGCGTCGCCGAGCTACCCAGGGACGCCGACGACGGATCGGAGCTTTTCGTCGCGGCCGACAAGGCGCTCTACGCCGCGAAGTCGTCCGGGCGCAACCGGGCGGTCGCGGCTTCGGGCAAGTGAGCCCGAGCGACAAGCCCATGCGCGTCCTGCACGTGCTCACGGGCTGCACGGCGGTCGGCAAGACCGAATGGGCCCTGCGCTGGGCGCAGGAGAACGGCGCCGAGATCATCTCCTGCGACTCGCTGCTTTTCTACCGCGGGATGGACATCGGCACCGCCAAGCCCGGAAAGGAGGAGCGCAACCGTGTCCCCCACCACCTGATCGACATCCGCGACGTGTCGGAGCCCATGAACGCCGCAATCTACGCCTCCATGGCCCTCAGGGCGGCCGAGGACATCGCGGAGCGCGGGCGCGCCGTGCTGGTGGTAGGCGGGAGCGGGTTCTACCTCAGGTCGTTCTTCGCCCCCGTGGCCGACGGGATCGATGTCACGCCGGACGTGAGGGCAACGGTCGCGGGCCTCCTGGAGTCGGGCGGCCTCCCTGCGCTCGTCGCCAGGCTCTCCCGGCTGAACCCGGAAGGCCTCGGCAGGCTCGACACGGAAAACCCGAGGCGGGTCGCGGGCGCGCTCGGGCGGTGCCTTGCCTCGGGACGGACGCTGGCCGAGCTCTCGTCGGATTTCGCGCGGACCGCGCCGGCCTTCGCGGGCTGGGAGGTGCGCCTCGCCCGCATAGACCGCGACGGAGCGGACCTTGAGCGCAGGATTGCGGCGCGGGTCGACGAGATGCTGCGCGACGGCCTCGTCGACGAGGTGCGGGGGCTCCTTCCACGGGGCCTCCGCGCGAACCCGAGCGCGGCGCGGGCCATCGGCTACCGCGAGACGATCGACGTCCTTGAGGGCCGGACACCCGAGGCGGCCCTTGCGCAGGCGATCGCGAAGGACACGCGCGCCCTCGTGAAGAAGCAGCGCACGTGGTTCCGAACGCAGCTGCCGTCCCACGCCGTCATCGAAGCGGCGACCCTCGCCGAAGCCCGGCAGCTTTTCGCCTAGGAAGGGCCCGGTGGTTTTCGGCGCTGGTAGACGTCGCGGTAATACACGAGCGTCTCGCCGACGAGGTCGATGACCCCGCTGTCCTCGGTCGTCAGGCAGAGCGCGCCGTCGTGGCGCCCGACCCTGTAGGTGTCCTTCGAGTCGTTGATCGGTCCGCTGGAACCGATCTCGTAGAACCGGACCTGGCCGAGGGCGTCGACCTCGATCACCCTGTCCCCGGTCTTGGAACCCGTCGCGTAGACGCCCCCGAGCGCATCCTCCTTGGCCTTGATCTCCGTGGCGTCGGTCAGGAGCTTCACCTCGATCTTCTTGTTCACGCTTTCAACGTAGAAGACGGAGTAGAGGATGTAGCCGTTCAGCGCCAGGCCGACGATGAGCATCGCGAATGCGATGCCGCGGTGCGGAGCCGTGGGCGGCGGCTGGTGCTCCTCGACGGCGAAGGGCGACGTCGTCTCCACGACCTTGTCCAGGCGCTGGAAGATGGCAGGCACCGTCATCTCGACCGCCGGGGCCGCGTGGTCGCGCACGTCGTAGACCTGAAGGCGGCCGCGGCTCGTGCGCACGATCAGCTTGGCGCTGCGCCCCACGACGACGATGTGGGGGTCGTGCTCCTCGTTGTCCGCGGGGTCGATGTCGACGAACGCGTCCAGGAGCACGGTCAGCTCCGCCTCGCTCATTTCGCCGCGGTCCAGGTTTTCAGTCCCCGCGCGCGTGCGCCGCGCATCGGGGCCGAGGTGGGAGCTGGTTACCCGGTACATCAGTGCTCCAGCACGAACACGGGGTAGTTGCGGTACCCGAGAAAAAAGTTTCCCGAGCCCAGGTTCCCGTCATCGAGCTTCGTGTCGATGTCGGAGAGCTGGTTGTAGTCGACGGTGACGGGGTTTCCCGGGGTCGACGAAATGATGATCACCGCGGCGTAGCGGCCGCCCGCCTGGGGGCTCTGCGTCGCGAACTGGTAATTGCCTCCGATCGGCGTTGTCCGCGACCAGTTCGTCGTGCCGAGGTAGCCCTGCATGCCCGGGGGCACTGCGCCCGGCTGGCCGCCGCCCGCTGGCCAGTCGCCGTTCTGCTGCGCATAGGCCTGGAACGCCCCGGAAAAGACGCGCAGGTCGTTCATGACCGTGCTCGAGCGCGTGTTGATCGTGTTCTTCTTGAGGGCCGGGACCGACGCGGCGGCGAGGATGCCGATGATCAGGACGACGACCGAAAGCTCAACGAGGCTGAATCCCGCCAGGCGGCCGGTTCCGTCACTCGGGAAGGTTGATTCGGTAGAGCTGCAGCGAACTGCCCTCGTAGAATCGCAGGTTAGCGACCGCCTCAAGCAGATTGACCTTCGCCTGCAGCTCGCTGACGCGGGCGGTTTCAAGAGTATTCTGAGCTTGGAGCACAAGGTAGCTCGTGGCAAGACCGGCGTCGAATTGCGCCTTCGTAAGCTCGTAGGCCTTCGTCGCGAACTTGTTGTTCTCGGCGGACGAGCGGACGCTCTCGATGTTCGTCTCGACGCCGCGGACCGCGGCGCGGACGCTGATGACGAGCTGCTGGTCGGCCTGGTCGTAGGCGACCTGCTCGCTGTGGACCTGCTCGAGGGCAGAATGGTAGGTCGCGCGTGCGGCCTTCATCCCCCACGGCACGGAGAGGACTACGCCCGCCGTCCAGTTGTAGCCGCTCCACGGGCCGGTCAGGGACTCGCCGGCCGTGGCCGCGTAGGAGCTGTAGCCCAGGCCGCCGTTGACGCTGAGCGACGGAAGCGCGTTCCGCTTCGCCCGAAGGGCCTGGAGCTTGAACTGGTCGATCGTGGCCTGGGCGACGGCCAGGTTCGGGCCCTCGTCCCGAGCGAGCTTGTAGGAGCGCGCGAAGTTGACCTCGGGCTCGCCGATCGGCGGGAACTCGACCTCGCCGACGGCGCTCCGGAATTCCCGGTCGCCGAGGAGCTGCAGGAGGCTGTCCTCGCCGTTCGAGACGGCCTGCCTGTCGAGGATGAGCTGGTTCTGGGCCGCGGCGACGCCCGCGCGCGCGTTCATGACGTCGAGGTCCGTGAGGACCCCCGTCTCCCGCTTGGTCGTGTTCTCGTCGAGGAGCTGCTGGGCCTGCTTGAGCTCGTCCTCCTGCACCTTGTACTGCTCGCGCTGGTAGAGGAGGTTGTAGTAGGTCGTCTCGACGTTGAAGATCATCGTGAGGACCGTGCTCTTGAAGTTGAGGTTCGAGATCCTCACGCCGAGCCGCGCACTCTCGATGAGGGCGCGGTTGTAGTCCGTGCCGGCGCCCTGGAGCAGGGGCTGGGCGACGCTGATGGAGGCGTTTCCGCCGAAGGCGGGATTTGGCAGGCTGTACACCGGGTTGTAGTCGGAGCGCACCAGGTTGTAGCCGAGGGACACGGTGCCCCCGGTCAGGAGCGTGTCATTGACCGTGAAGGCCGCCGTCTCGTAGCTCGAGTAGGGTATAGTCGTGATGATCAGCTGGTCCTGGGGCTCCTGGGTCACCTGCTTGTTGAGGTTGAACCCGAAGATCGGCTCGAAGGCCGCCTGCTGGATCGTGACGTCGTCGACCGACTCAAAGATCGAGAACTGCTGGATGCGCACGGAGAAGTTCCGCCCCAGCGCCTGGGCGATGCAGCTCTGGAGCGTCACCTGGCCCGAGAGATCGATCGGTGGCGCGGTGTCCCCGAAGGCAGGGGGCTGCGGGTCGGGGGCCTGGGCGGCGCCGCTGGAGGCGAACGCAAGGAGGCAGAGCAGGGCAACGCCCGCGAGGTGGAGGGGACGGGACATGGGTGGAAGGGATAGGGCGGCGATGTATGAATCAACACCGCTATGGGCCCCAAAGTTACTCTTTTTCTACGTGCGGCGCCGCGAACCGAGGGACGGTCGAAACCCTTGGTTGAGCGGCGGCCCCTGAAACGGGGTCACTTGGCCGCCGTCTCGGTCCGCTTGAGCTCCGTGTCGACGATCTCGCGCATCTCGGAGGTGGTCACCGCCCGGGCGAACGTGTCGGCGATCTGGAGCTTGGTCTGCGCAAAGAGGGGATTGGTGCCATTGGCGGCCGGCACCTTCTTGTCGGCCGCATACACGAGGACGCCCTTGTCGGCCGTCGCCTCCATGTCGGAGACCGAGCCCTTGTCGAGGGTGTCCAGCGCGCCAAGCACGGACGGATCGATGTCCTTCGGCTGGGCGCGCAGGGTAAAGGCCGGGAAGTTCTTCACGGTCACCTTCTCGGGGCTTGCGGCCTCCTCGGCGGCCCTGTCGATGGACTCGCCCTCGCCGAGGCGGCGGATGATGCCGGCCTTGAGCGTGCGGCCGAACGCCACAAAGCGGATGCGCCTCTGGTTGTCGAGCGCGTCAGCCCGGACCTTGTCGCGGACCTCGGCGAGCGACGGCTCGCGCGACGGGATCAGTTCCTTCCAGATGAGGACGACCGCGCCCGACGGGGTGGGGAGGCCCTCCGAGTAGAACCTGTCGGCGTTGAGCTGGAAGGCCGAGGCCGCCACCTGCTTGTCGCCGCCGAGCTCGGCGGGACCGGCATCGGCCGTGAACGGGGCGAGGGTCGTGGGCTTGAGGTTGTGGGCGGAGAGGTAGGCGTCGACCGTCTCGCGGGTGACCTTGCCCTCATACAATGCGTAGGCCAGGTCGGACGCGGCCTTCTCGGCGATCTGGTTGGCACGCTGACCGAGGAGCGTCTGGCGCACCTGGGGCTCAACCGCGGCGTAATCCTTGGCGGGATCGCTGGTGACGGTCACGCCCTTTGCGGGGGCCGCTTTGGGGAAGTGGGTCGGGTTGGCCTCGTAGAACTCGTGGACCTCCTCGTCGGTGGCCGTGGCCTGCGCCAGGTAGGCGGACGACGGGAACTGGACAGCTTCCGCGACAACCTGCGGGGGGATCGTGTAACGGAACGAATTATCAGCAAAGAACTTGGTGATCTCGGCATCCGTGATCGTCAGGCCGGGCTCAAACGAGGCATAGGATGTCGTGATCGTGGAGAGGGTCCATGCCGTGTCGCCCCTGGTGAGGATGTCCTTCACGTCGGAAGGCAGGACGTAACCCGGGCCCGCCAGCAGGCGTTGCAGCCGGATCATCCTGACGTCGTCGCCGATCACGCGGGCGATGTCGCCCTCGGACACCGTGCCGCCGTCCTTGAGCGAGCTCCGGAACTGGTCGTAGCGCGACACGTCGAACTGGCCGTCCGGGCCGGCGAAGAGCCGGAGCGTCTTGATGTAGGTGGTGATGTCGGCAGCTGTGGGCTCGGGAAGGTGGAGCTCGTCGGCAAGGTGCTTGGCCGCAATCCGTTGGAGCATGAAGAACTGGAGCTGGTCATCCGTGGCTCCCTGGCCGTACTGGAGCTCGGCGCTGATGCGGGCATCGCCGATCAGCTGGCGCCGGTCCTCGAGGGAGAGCAGGTTGTGCCCGAAGAAATCGCGGTCGGCCGTCTTGTGGTCGGGGCGCCCGATGCCGGGGGTCGACCCGATCGTGAAGATGAAGGGGATCACCATTCCGACAAGGAGGACCGCGAAGATGAGGCGAAAGTGGTGCTGGAACGTGCGCTGAATCCAGGAAATCATATGGGTAAAGGGGCAGTGAGGCTAGGGCGCCCCCGGGGGCTGGCAACGCTTATTTGCCGGCCTCCTCCTCGATGAGGAGTTCCTCGACCGACTTGTTGAAGTAGCCGGCGTGGCCCGCGCACTCGGAGGCTGCCGTGAAGTCGCGCACGATGGGGTCGATTCTCTCCAGGGGATCGCCGGAGGGGGTTGCCCCGAGACCGTCCGCCGCCGCCTTGAAGTCAAAGAGCGTGATCCGGGAGAGCGGCTTTGCCGGCTGGTAGACGATCTCGGTGTTCTGGGAGCCCGGGGCGGGACGCACGGCCATCACGTATCCCGCGTCGACCATCCGGTTCAGGCACTCGTTCACGATCTGCGCGGGCAGTCTCACGGCGACGGACAGCTCTGCTGCCGAGATCGGCGGCGCCGACTCGTGGAAGCGGCGGCACACGGCCATCAGCACGGCCAGCGACAGCCTCTCGCGGTTGGCCGCGCTCAGGCTGCCCCAGGCCAGCCGGCTGTTTCGCACGTGGACGTTCTGGACGGCGTAGCTGATCTGGCCGCCCACCAGGACGAACAGCCAGAAGACGTAGAGGCCGAACATCAGGACGGGGATGATGCCGAGAGAGCCGAAGAGGCTGCGCGTCAGGAGCACGCGCTTCAGGTAGAGGAACTGCAGGAAGTTGTTCGCGGTGAGGAGCAGGGCGACTGCGAACGCGCCCGAGAGGGCCGCCATCCAGTGCACCCGCGTGTTGGGAATCGCGCGGTAGAAGACAGCCAGGACGGCGACAAGCACCACGAAAGAGAACGACGGCAGCGAAAACCGCGTGAGGCGCAGGATGTCGTCCCCGAAGGGCAGCCTGCCGAGGAACACGTTGACGAAGGCGCCGGCGCCGAGGACGGCGACGGCGGCGAAGAAGAGGATCCCGCCCAGCGTGAGGATGGTCCAGTAGAACGCGACGCGGCGCAGCAGCGTCCGGCCGCGCCGCACGCCCCAGATCTCGTTGAACGCGTCCTCGATCGACTTGAAGAGGAAGAGGACGATCACGACGAGCAGCACGGCGCCGACGGCGCCGGCCGTCTCGGAGCGGGCGCCCTTGATGAAGCCGTTGATCATCTCGACGAGCTGCGGGTTGACAGGGACCTTGCCGCCGTTGTCCAGGCCCTCGTACTGCTGCAGCTGCGGCGCGACGAAGGTGATCAGCCTGTTCAGGGCGTCGACGGCCAGGTTGGGGTCGCGCTCGCCGAACAGCGTCGATGCGACCAGCATCGCGATCGCGATGAGCGGGCCCAGGCCCAGGAGGGAGCTGAAGCTCAGGTCCGCGGCGCGGCTGGCCGTCTTTGTCTCGAGGAACGTGGTCGACGTCGTGGAGACGATCCTCAGGAAGGCGAAGAACCAGCCCTTCAGCGAACTGTCGTTCAGCCTCGAGGCCTGCCAGATGTCCTTCTTCCAGAGGCGGCTGATCGCCGAACCATTGCCCGTGTCCGGCATCCGCTCAGACCGAAAGCAGGAAGTACGCGGTGCCCGCCGAGCCCACCACGCCGAGGCTCGACACGATGAGGATCGGGAGCATGTCCACCCAGATGGTCGCGAAATAGAGCCCGACGGAACCGGCGACGACCGTGAGGATCGGAATCGTCATGCCCTGGGTGAAGAAGACGAAGCCGAAGAAGCCCAGGCCCGCGGCGGCCCTGAACCGCACGAAGGGATAGAACTGGACGACGCCCAGGCCGAGCATGACGGCCATGAACAGGTCGATCACGCCGAGGAAGGAGAGCGGCTGGGCGATCAGCTTGCCGATGTCCATCGCCGAGATGGCGTCCGCGGAGGGGAGGATCTCGCCGGCTGCGGCGAGGACGAGGCACGCGACCGCGGACCACATGCCGATGCGGGCGGCGTGCGCCTGCATGATGGCCGGGTCGATCTTGTCCTTCGTGTCGGACGTGCGCCCCTCGGCGCCCGCCAGCATGTCCTCGACCGTGATCGGTGCCAGGGCGTCATGGTGCTTGACGGTCGGCACCACCTCCTTCGCCTTCATGCGCAGCTTGCGCTTCTCGGGGAAGAGGGTCGATTTCAGCGTGTCGTTGTTGCCGATGAGCGACCAGTCCTCGACATTCGGGTCGTACCAGAGGGTCTCAATGGTCACCTGGCCGGTCTCCGCGAGCGACACGAGCTGCTCCAAGTTGTACGGCCCGCGGGCCTCGTTCTCGGACGCCTCACGGATGTAGTATTCCTGCGTCGTCGCCATGTGGGGGCAGGGTGGTTGGCGGCGGGGGGGGCGGCAAGCGCGTTTTGCTTCACATGCGCTCGAGCGTGCGCAGTCCGAGCAGGCCCAGGCCGGTCTCAAGGACGAGGAGCGTGCGCGAGCACAGCATGAGGCGGCGTGCGCGGACGACGGGGTCGTCGACGATCACCTTGTCGGCGCTGTAGAAGGTGCTGAACTCGCTCGCGAGCTCGTAGAGGTGAAGGCAGAGGAAGTGCGGGCACAGGGTCTCGGTCGCGAGGCGCACGGCGTCCGCGAACTTGACGATCCGCCGGGCGAGCGCCACCTCGCCCGGCGTCTGGAAGGGGTCCGCTCCCGCCTCCACGGCGGTGTCGCCGCAGACCAGGCCCTGCTTGCGGAAGATGGACCGGACGCGGGCCACGGCGTAGAGCAGGTAGGCGGCCGTGTTGCCCTCCAGGGTGATCATCTTCTCCCAGGAGAAGACGTAGTCGCTTGCCCGGTTCTGGGACAGGTCCGCGTACTGGACCGAGCCGACGCCGACCACCTCGGCGACCGCCCGGCGCTCCGCCTCGGGGAAGTCGGGGCTCTTCTCGGTCACGAGCGCGAAGGCGCGCTCGGCGGCCTCGTCCAGCAAGTCGCGCAGCTTGATGTTGTCGCCCGTGCGGGTCTTCAGCGGCCTGCCGTTCTCCCCGAGCACGGTGCCGAAGTCGACGTGCTCGAGCGCGGGCACCTTCCTCGAGCGCTTCGCATACCACTTCTTCGCCGTGAGGAAGAGCTGCTCGAAGTGGTCCCCCTGGCGCTTGTCGACCACGTAGAGGATCCAGTCCGCCCGGAAATGCTCGGTGCGGTAGAGGATGGTGGCCAGGTCGGTGGAGGCGTAGTTGGCGGCACCGTCCGACTTGCGCACGATCAGCGGCTGAGCCTTGAAGCGGGGATGCTCGGGATGGAAGACCACGACGGCTCCCTCGCTTGGCTGCGAGACGCCGTCCTCGGCGAGCTCGGCGTAGACCCGCCCGACCTTGTCGTTGTAGAAGCTCTCGCCGAGCGTCTCGTCGAAACGGATGCCGAGGCGGTCGTAGATGCGCTGGAACGCAGCCAGGCTCACCGCGTTGATGCGCGCCCAGAGGGCGAGGTTCTCGGGGTCGCCGGCCTGGAGCTTCACGAGCTCGGCGCGCGCCTCCTCCAACACGGCCGGGTCGGCGTCCGCCGCCGCGCTGCCGAGCTTGTAGAGGCGCTCGAACTCCTCGATCGGGTCGGCCGCGAGGGCCGCCTCGTCCAGGTGGCGCTTCACCGCCCAGATCAGCTTGCCGTACTGGGTGCCCCAGTCGCCGATGTGGTTGTCGCGCACCACGCGCGCGCCGGTGAAGGCGAGCATGCGGCAGATGGCCTCGCCGATGACGGCCGAGCGCAGGTGGCCGACGTGCATCTGCTTCGCCGCGTTGGGCGAGCTGTAGTCGACGACCCAGGTCTCGCCCCTGTGTGCGGCGCCGGCGCCGGCGGCCAGGGCCTCCCGCGTGGCGTGGGCCTTCAGCCAGTCCATGAGCAGGGACGGCCGGGCCGAGAAATTGATGAACCCGGGGCCGGCGACAGAGACGTCGAATGCCTCCCGGATCGCCGGGGGCAGGGCGCCGACCAGCGCCTCCGCGACGGGGCGGGGGGACTTTCCGGCCCTCTTTGCAGCCCCGATGACCCCGTTGGCCTGGAAGTCGCCGTGCCTCGGGTCGGAGGTCCTCACCCCCGGCAGAAAGGCCCCCTTTTCGATCCCCAGGGACGCCGCCGCGGCCTCCAGGGCCCGGTTCAGCATGCCGATCAGGTCGAATTCAGGGTGCATCCGGGCACTTCACCATTCCGTTGGCGGCAGGCGCAAGCGCGGACTCTATGGGTCGTTTTGGCTCGACATTTCCCATGAAGCCTATTGGCTCGTACGCTTTCCCCGTTCCGGGGCCCTTCCAGCCTCCCGCCCATCTACTCCATGACGAGCAAACGCAACATCCCCGCAAGACGGTTCATCAAGCCTACCTTTAACTTCTTGATTGAGAAGAAGCGCGACGGCGGCGAATTCACGCAGGAGGAGATCCGCTATATCATAGACAGCACGCTGGACGGCGAGATGCCGCTGCACCAGCTGGCGGCCCTGGCGATGGCCATCTACTTTTCCGGCATGTCGGCGCAGGAGACAGCCGACCTGACCGAGGAGATGATGCTATCTGGCGAGGTGATAGACCTTTCCCACATTGCGAAGCCGAAGATCGACAAGTACTCGACGGGCGGCGTCGGCGACAAGACCTCGCTCGTCCTGGTGCCCCTGGCCATGGCCTCGGGCGTCGTGGTCCCGATGATGTGCGGGGTCGAGCACGACTACGTCATCAACACGTTGGAGAAGCTTGCGGCCATCCCCGGCTTCAAGGGCCATCAGACCAACGAGCAGTTCGCCCAGCAGCTGGCCCGCATTGGCGGCGCCATCATCGCCCAGAACGAGGACCTCGCCCCGGCGGATGCGAAACTCTATGAGCTGCGCAAGGACACGGGAACGATCCCGAGCCTCCCCCTGATCACGGGCAGCGTCCTCTCCAAGAAGCTCGCGGAGGGAGCCGAGGGCCTCGTGATCGACGTGAAGTGGGGCAACGGATCATTCATCAAGGACTTGGAGCAGGCCAAGCAGCTGGCCCGCTCGATGACCCGCGTCGGCCGCTCGATGAAGCGCCGGTGCGTCGCCCTCGTCACGGACATGAACCAGCCCCTCGGCGACTCGGTCGGCACCGCGCTCGAGGTCAAGGAGGCGATCCAGCTCCTGCGGGGCGAGGGCCCCGAGGACGTCAAGGAGCTCGTCCTCAAGCTCGGCATGGAGATCGTCCGCCTGGCGGGCGTCGCCGGCTCGACGCTTTCGGCCAAGCAGACCGTCCAGCGCCACCTCACGGACGGCTCGGCCCTCGAGAAGTTCAAGGAGCTCGTCAAGGCGCAGGGCGGCGACACGACCTACATCGACCATCCCGAGAAATTCCCGCAGGCAAGGCATATCCGCAAGCTCCCGGCGCCCAAGCGCGGCTATGTCCACACGATCAACGCGGCGATGATCGCCCGCGGGGTGCACCTGCTCGGCGCGGGCAAGGAGAACCCGCACGACAAGATCGACCATTCCGTCGGAGTCTCGGAGATCAAGAAGGTCGGCACGCAGGTCAAGCAGGGCGAGCCCCTGATGATGATCCATTACAACGACGAGGCGAAGCTCGAGCAGGCCCTTGAATACTTCAAGAACGCCTACCGCCTTGCGCCGAAGCGCCCGACGCCGCCCCCGGCGATCGTCGAGCGCGTCGCCTAGGCACGGGCGTCGGGAGTGACCGTGGTTGACCGCTCGTCCTGGCCGCGGCCTTGGGCCCAGCTCAAATACGTCACCTTCCAGCCGGCAATCTTCCCGAGGCTGCTCGGCGAGGTCTCGCCAGGGGCGCGCCCGGGCGACTGGGTCTCGGTGTATGACAAGAACGGGGAACCCGTGGGCGCCGGCCTCTTCAACCCAAGGGCGAAGATCCCGCTGCGCGTCGTCGCGCACGGCTCCCAGCCGATAGGGGAGGACTATTTTGAGGGCGCCATCAGGCGCGCCGTCGCCCTGCGCCGCGAGGTGTTCAAGCTGGACGCCGAGGCCGACGCCTACCGCCTGATCAACTCCGACGGCGACGGCCTGAGCGGCCTCACCATCGACCGCTACGGGGACGTCCTGCTCTGCGAGGTGTTCAGCCTCGGGATCGCGCAGCGCCTCCCGGGATGGCTTGCACTCCTGCACCAGCTCGCGGGCACGACGCACGCGCGGGTCCAGGTCGACCACGACCTGGGCAGCCTTGAGGGGATCAAGCCCTCGACGTTCAAGGAGACGAACGCGGCGGCGCCCGGGACGGTGAAGATCCGAGAGAACGGCGTCCGGTACGAGGTGGATTTTGCCGAGGGGCACAAGACCGGGTTCTTCTGCGACCAGCGCGACAACCGCAGGCGCGTCGCCCTTTTTGCGAAGGGCGCGCGGGTCCTCGACCTGTGCTGCTACTCGGGCGGATTCTCGCTGAGCGCCAAGGTCCTCGGGGGCGCGGAGGACGTGACCGGCGTCGACCTGGACGAGGTCGCGGTCGCGCAGGCCAGGCGCAACGCCAACCTGAACCAGGTCAGGCTCAGCCTCGTGCACGCGGACGCCTTCGCCTACGCCCGCCAGATGTTCCAGAACAAGGAGTCGTGGGACCTCGTCATCCTCGACCCGCCGAAGTTCATCTTCACCCGCGACGCCCACGGCAACTGGGAGGGGCGCCAGAAGTATGAGGACCTGAACCAGCTCGCCCTCGGCCTGGTCAGGCCCGGGGGCATCTTTGTGACCTGCTCCTGCTCGGGGCTCCTCAGCCTCGAGGACTTCGAGCAGCACGTCATCAAGGCCGCGCACCGGCTGAACAGGCGCCTGCAGTTCCTGGACAGGACCGGCCCCGGGCCGGACCACCCGGTGTATTCCAACTGCCTCGAGGGGCGCTACCTCAAGGTCCTCTGGGCCCGCGTCACCTGACGCGGCTCAGGCGCGGCCGAGGTACGAGCCATCCGCGGTGCTGACCCGCACGAGCTCGCCTTCCTTGACGAAGAGCGGCACCTGGATCATCAGGCCCGTCTCAAGCTTGGCCGGCTTCTGCACGTTGCTGGTCGTGTCGCCGCGGATGCCGTCGGCCGACTCGATGACCCTCAAATTCACGGCGCTGGGAAGCTCCACGGTCAGGGGCTTCTCATCGACGAAGAGGACATCCACCTTGCCGCCGGCGGTGAGGTAGTTCTTCACGTCGCCGAGGGTCTCCGAGGAGATCTCGATCTGGTCGAACGTGGTCGGGTCCATGAACGCGAATGCGTCGCGATCGGCGTAGCTGAACTCGAGCGTGCGCCGGTCCGTCGGCAGCACCTCGATCGTGTCCGTGGACGCGAAGCGCTGGTCGAGCGCCTTGCCGTAGCGCAGGTTGCGCATCTTCACTTGGACGAAGGCGCGCAGGTTGCCCGGCGTCCGGTGCTGCGTCTCCATGACCAGGTGGGGCTCGCCGTTATGTTTGATTACCTGACCTTTGCGAATGTCGTTTGCTGCGGGCATGGCGTCGTGGCGTGTCGGGGGGGCTCTTTCTATCGGTGGGAGGTTCAGTCCTAAGCACGCCGTCACGCCTGTCAAGGCCTTGCCCTTCAACTCTCCGCGCTTGCGCTGACCGGGCACGGCTGCCGACACTCTCTCTTTTAACCCTCTATGAAACAACGGACCCTGTCGCGCGCTGTAACCATCAAGGGCAATGCGCTGCACACCGGAGATGCGGTGACCCTTACAATGAAACCGGCCCCCGCGAACCACGGGGTCGTCTTCAAGCGGGTCGATCTCGCCGGGTCGCCGGAGATACAGCCCCGGGTCGACTTCGTGACGGACCTGGTCCGGGCGACGACGATCCAGTCCGGGCACGTCAAGGTCCACACGGTCGAGCACGTCCTGAGCGCGCTGAGCGGGTGCGGCGTCGACAACGTCCTGGTTGAGATGAACGCCTCCGAACCCCCGATCATGGACGGATCGGCCCGGCCCTACGCCGACCTCATCGTGGAGGGGGAGCCGGTCGAGCAGGACAAGGACCGGGAGTACTACGCCCTCGACACCCCGGTCTCCGTGACCCGCGGGAACTCGTCCCTCATCGCGCTGCCCCACGACGGACTCAAGATCTCCTGCACGTCCGCGGACGACCGCGGCATCCACACACAGCACCTGTCGCTGTCCGTCGACCCCGAGTCCTACTTCGCGCAGATCGCCCCCGCGCGCACGTTCACCATCTACGAGGACATCGAGGAGCTCCTGAAGATGGGCAAGATCCGAGGCGGCTCGCTGGACTCGGCGATCGTGATCAAGGGGGACAAGGTGCTCTCCAAGGAGCCGCTGCGCTTCAAGGACGAGTTCGTCCGGCACAAGATCCTGGACATCATCGGCGACATCTCGCTGCTCGGCATGCCGCTCAAGGCCCACATCGTGGCGACGCGGCCGGGCCATGCGCTCAACGCCGAGCTGACGAAGGCGCTCTTCGTGAAGCTCCAGGAGCGAAAGAAGGGCGGCTCGAAGCGCAAGGGCGCGCTGCGGCCGACGCCCGAGGCCGATGTCGAGTCCATCGACATCCGCAACATCCTCGACATCCTGCCGCACCGCTACCCGTTCGTGATGATCGACAAGGTGGTCGAGTTCAAGGGGGCCGAGGAGCTGGTCGCCGTGAAGAACGTGACCTTCAACGAGCCCTATTTCCAGGGGCACTTCCCCGGTGACCCCGTGATGCCCGGCGTCCTCCAGCTTGAGGCGATGGCCCAGGCCGCCGGCGTCCTCATCGTGCGCTGGAACAACTGGATCCCGAAGCCGGCGTTCTTCATGAGCGCGGACAAGGTGAAGTTCCGCAAGCCCGTGCGCCCCGGCGACCAGTTGCGGATCCACGCGAAGCTGACCAAGGTGCGCAACGGAAAGATCGCCCTGGCCGACGTGAGCTGCTCCGTCGACGGCGCGGTCGTCTCTAGCGCGAGCCTGATGATCACGATCCTCGGCGACGGCGAGTGACCGCGGGCGGCGCCTACTTCTTGTAGACGAGGGCCGGGTCGAAGGCGCGCTTCGCGGCAAACTCCAGGGTGAGGGACTGCGGCTCGCCCGCCTTCGCGACCGGAGCCAGCTTGCGGTAGAAGCACGACGGGAAGCCGTTGTGGCACGCGCCCAGGCCCGCGTTCCTCACCTTCAGGAGGATGACGTCCTGGTCGCAGTCCACGAAGAGGTCGACGACCTTGAGCACGTTCCCGGACTCCTCGCCCTTGACCCACAGCTTGCCCCGCGACCGGCTCCAGTACGTGGCCTTGCCGGTCTCGATCGTGCGCGCGAGGGATTCCGCGTTCATGTGCGCGAACATGAGCACCTCGTTCGTGGCATGGTCCACCGTGATGCAGGGGATCATGCCGTCCGGCCCGAACTTGGGTTGGAGCAGCGTTCCGAGCTCGACCTCGGCACTCGAGGTGCGTGGGGGGAATGTGGAGGCTTGTGTCATGGAGGAGGGGTTCAGGAGCCGGGAACCTCGCCCAATTTCCTGAGGTAGTCGAACGTGTAAAGGCCGGTCCTGTGGCCGTCGCTGAAGTCGAACCGTATGGCGTAGTTGCCGACCTGCTCCCAGCCGGTGACCCGCACCCCGGCATGGGTGGCGCGCCTGTCGCCCCCGTACTTGTTTCCAAACACGTCGTGCTCGCCCTGGTTCTCGGCGCTGGGGGAGGCGCGCCTGAGGGCCTCGTGGGAGACGTAAGACTCCGCCCCGTCGGCCCAGGCGACGGCTATCTCGTTGCCTATGGACTGGATGTTGAGCGGCGCTTGCATGGGAGGCCGGCCAATCTCGGCCCGTCCCGGCGCGACCGCAAACGGCAATTTTTGGGGGATGGGGAAGGCCGCATTCCGGGCGGTTTGCCATTGCCCCGGCCCCCCCGGGATGATAGTTCTTGCCGTCTCATGGGACGCCAATGGCTTCATGCGAAACGCGCGATCGTCAACTTGAAGAAGGGGCAGGTCGTGGGGAAGATGGTGAAGGAGATCGCGGTCGCCGCGAAGCTCGGGGGCCCGGACCCCGCCGCCAACGCGCGGCTCTTCGCCGCCCTTGAGAAAGCCCGCAAGGCCAGCGTGACCCGGGACGCCATAGAGCGGGCCATCAAGAAGGGCGCCGGCACGGGCGACGACAAGATGGCCCTGGAGCACGTCGTCTTCGAGGGCTACGCCCCGCACAAGGTACCGGTGATCGTCGAGGTCTACACCGACAACCACCAGCGGACCGCCCCCGAGATGCGCTTCCTCTTCAAGGGCGGCGTGCTGGGCCATGCCGGCAGCAACAAGTTCCTGTTCGACCACGTCGGGATCGTCGAGGCGCACCACGCGGACGCCGCCGTGGACCTCGAGGCCGCGGCCATCGAGGCCGGCGCCAACGACTTCGAGGCCCTCACGCACCAGCAGAACGACGACATCCCCGAGGGGCACGCGGGCGCGCGGTTCATCACCGACCTGAAGGCGGTCCATGGGGCCTCGACCTGGCTTGCGAAGAACGGATGGACCGTCGTCACGAGCGAGCTCGGGTACCTTGCGAAGACATTCCCGGAGTTGGATGACGCCTCGCGGGCGAGCGTCGGGGAATTCCTCCAGGCCCTCGAGGACCACGACGATGTCCAGCGCGTATGGGCCGCCGTCAAATGACGCGCAGGGCCCTGATTGCCAACGGTTGACACAGCCCCGCCTTTTTCCGAAATGAAGGGTCTACCCTCCCCGCTGTGAATATCCTCATCGTCGAAGACGAAGCCACTTCGCGCGAAATGCTGCTGAGCATCCTCAAAGCCGAGGGTGACCACCGCATCATGACCGCGGCCGACGGCGACGACGCGCTGAAGCTGATGGAGGACCCGCAGCACCCGTTCGACGTGGTGTTCCTCGACCTGATGCTGCCCTCGATCTCGGGCCTGGACCTGCTCGAGCGCGTGAGGGCCACGCCGGCGTGCCGTTACGTGAGGGTGATCATTTGCACGACGTCCACGGACAGCGCGACGGTGGTGCGCGCGGCGCGCCTCGGGGTGCGCCACTACATGGTCAAGCCCGCGGACAAGATCCGGGTCTACGAGCAGCTCAACATCATCAAGGCCGAGATCGCCGGGTTGCAGAAGATCGAGAAACCCGAGGAGGCCGCAGGCCGCCTGGGCCTCGACCTTCCGTCCTACAAGGCGAAGGTGAGCAACACGCTTGAGACCATGGAGCGGTGGCTGACGCACGCCAAGGCGAGCTCGCAGACCGTCGACCGCCAGCAGCTTGCGGCGGACACGGGCAGGCTGAAGGTCGACGCCCTGGACCTGGGCCTGCGCGAGGTCGGGCGCCGGTTCTCGACGCTGGAGACGAGGCTCTCCATTGAGACCAAGGG
>Ga0302325_10010235_pt1 | contig 20361 bp, 16 predicted proteins | sample Palsa_T0_2_FD_201948 | JGI IMG/M metagenome (GOLD analysis project Ga0302325, IMG submission 201948) | Peat permafrost microbial communities from Stordalen Mire near Abisko, Sweden - Palsa_T0_2 | ecosystem: Environmental > Terrestrial > Soil > Palsa > Peat permafrost | place: Sweden: Abisko...
GGCACCAGCGCCTGATAGCTCATTTCCTTCTCGCCACGAATGATCACGCCGAATTTGTCGTTGTCTTTCCGCAATCGTTTGAGGATTTCCAGCAACGGACGGTGGCTGCCCTGCCGAATTTGGATTTCGATCGGCTTGCCCTGAGCGCCTTCCACCAGCCCGGTGACCAACGGATCGCCCGCATCGCTTCGCTCGCGGACATTGAGGGTCAGCATGTTTCCCTTGTCCTTGAGTTCCTCCCCGAACTGACTCACGGGGATTTCGATCGATTTGTCGCCGCCATCGTTGACGCCGATTTTGGTTGCGAGGAGGAAGAAGATGATGAGACACATCACCACGTCGATCAGCGGCGTTACGTTGACGCCGCCCTCTTTCATTTCCGGCATGGCATGACGTTTCATTGGTACTCACCAGATGGATTGAACCACCAAATCGGAAATCTGATGTGACGACGTTGGTCCACCTTAGGCGATTGGCGCGGGGGTTGGCAGCGGCGCTGGAATTTTACGGGCTGGCTGCGGAATCGCTCCGGGGCGCGCCGGCGCGGCGGCGGGAAGGGAGCGGTCCTGGGGCTTCATCATCAGCAGCAATTCCTCGGCCACCAGCGCGCCGCGAACAGTCAGACGATCCACCAGCGTGCGAAGAACGCCAAAGCACGCCAGACACGGCACCGCCAACATCAAGCCCATGAAGGTATGCGACAGCGCCGTCGCGATACCGTAGCCCAGCTTGCCTGGATCAGCGCCGCCAGCGCCTTGCATCTGCTGGAACGCCTCGATCATCCCCAGCACCGTTCCGAGCAGGCCCAGCAGCGGACCGAGGTTGCCGATGATGTTGAGGTATTCGATTGAGCGGAACTGCTCGGCGGTCTGTTCGCCGATGGCGGTCTCCATCGCTTCCTTCATGGGCGTAAAACTGGGCGCTCGCTTCAAGGCAGGGTTGAGCGCCTTGGAGACGAAGCTGGGATCAGTCTCCGTGAATTCGATCAGCTCTTTGAACTTCCGCTGCTGAATCAGCTCGCGGATCGTATTGGTGCTGCTCTCGGGCATGAAGACGCTCGCCCGGTTGCGGATAAACCCCTGCAGGATCAGCGTAAGACCGATGACTGAAAGCGTAAGGATGGTGAAGGTGATGAAATCCGCATGATGGACGACCAGCAAAAAAACGCCTTCGGTCTTGACATCACTCGGTGCGACCGTCGTATCGCCGCCGGTGGACGTTTGCGCATAGGCACCGACGGCTGTCAAAATCACAACGCCCATCACCAGCGCCAGCAACAGCGGCCTGAACTTGGCATATCTGCCGAAAAATCGGCGCACGGCCGACAATCTTGAAGGAATCATGGGAAGAAACCTTTTCTCCACCGTGTGGAGAATCGCGTGAACCTCACCGTTCTCGGGGACCGGAGCCGATCTCTCTGTCTCCCGGTTCGGTCAGAGGGTGGAGCAGGGGGCAAGCTGCGCAAAAGTTTGACGAAGCCGGAATCGTGTCACTGTCGCCTCGCCGCTTAGCGCGGCCGCTTTTCCCTGTCCCGCTTTTTCTTTGCTCAACGAACAATTTCTGTTGCGCGACTCGACATCATACCCGCCGATCGCGCCCATCATCGTAGTTTCTTCAATCGAATTCGTTTGGCGAGCGTATCTTCATGACGCCGCCGCTATCCGCGGAGATTTTTTTGAACAACTCGACAATCCCCTTGTCGGCTCTATTGGGGTCTGTGAAGACGATGCTGTTTATCTTCACCTTTGGATTCGCCTGTGCTTGAAGCTGATTAATCTTATCCAGCACCGCCTTATTATCGTCGAAGTCGCCGTCGGTCAGCAGGTAGATCAGTTGCGGATGCATCTTAAAGGCCAGCTCGAGGCCGGGAACGGGATCGGTGCTGCCGGCGGCGCGGATATCCGCAAGGTATTTCTCAAATTTCAGCTTGTTATCCGGATTGGCCATGACCAGGCTTTGAGAGAACGCCGCAGGCCGGACATCGGGGTCGGCGAAGAAGACGACCGAAAAGCTTTGCACTGGTTGAAGTTTGGCAACGGACTGGCGGAGCTGATCCTTCAATTGCAACATTTTGGTGAGCATCGAGCCCGAAGCGTCGCAGACATAAGCGATCGTGCGGGCGTTGCCGCTGATTCCCATGAACGGGCTCTTTGGCCCCAGGCCTCCGCCTCCCAGTGGAAAGCCAAAGGGCGAAACGGCGCTCTCGTTGCTGTCCGAACCATTGCCCGCGCCCATCGCCGCGCCGACTCCGCCGTCAGAATGGAGGCCGGCGTGCACGCCAAGGCTTATGACGGTTTCGGCCGCGCCATCGGCCGGTGCTCCGCCCATCAAGCTCTGTGAAAGAGATTGGGTCTTCTTGTCGTTGAGTCCGCTGGTATCGGCGGCATCGAGTTTGTCTTGGCGCGCGGCGCGGTTGGGATCGCTGCCCAGGCCGGGATTTTGAATGCCGCCCACGGGCGCGTCGCTTACCATTGCCGCATCCGGGATAATGATCTGTTCTCTTACAGCCTTGAACACGGACGGTGCGACCTTGAAGAAAACGACAACCACCAGAATGATCGAGAGATGCAGGATCACGCTGGTCGCAAATGGCAGGGCGGTCTGCACCCAGTGTTGCTGAAAAAATCCAATGCGCGGATGGAGCAGCGGATCAGAAGCTGCAGCCATCGATGGTGCTTCGGTCTCAGAAGGGACCGCCGCGGGGATCGGCTGGGGCAACGGATTGGGCTGAGGAAAGGTGGCCATGAAGTACATCCGCGAAAGACTTCCGCGCTCAACGCCGGGCCAATCGCAGCAAGCAATTGTGGAGCTTTCACCAGCTCGGCAATTAATGCCGAGTGTACCGCCTCTATAAGAATGCGCCCATAAGGCCGCAGTTTCGCGATCGGCGTCGCTCCCTCACCAAACCCGGCAAGGGCCTTCGCAAATGGCCTTGGTGGCACTAACCACCCTAACGGGCGTCTATATCGGGCCCGCTGAAAACTCGTCAACCGATTTCCCCGTCCCTTCATGCCTCCGGGCGGCTCGCATCAGTAGCACGGCCGTCAATTTGGCACGCGCGGCGATGGACTGGGGATGAAGGTATTCGCCAACACTGTGCAGGGCACCGCCGACGGGGCCCATCGTGTCGATCAGCGGCAACCCCGCTGCCGCAAGGCGATTGCCATCGCAGGTCCCTCCGCTGGATTGCCATCGCAGCTCCATTCCCAACTGCTCTCCGCAGATGCGCGCGGACTCCAGAAGCTTAATTGAACCGGCATCAAGCAGCTTTGGAGGCGAACTGAACGAACCGTGCAGGGTGGCCGTTATTCCATCTCTCTGGTTTGCCTCGGCAATCAATTCATGAAAAAGGTCGACAATCTGTCCGGCTTCCTCTGGCCGACTGATGCGCGCGTTGAATCGCCCGATGGCTAGATCGGGAACGATATTGACGGCTCCGCCGCCGGAAATCTGGCCGCAATTGAGCGTAATCCCGGCGCTTCGGTTCGACGCCTGCACGATCAGGTTTGCCAGGGCCACGACGGCGCTTCGGCCCGCCGCAAAATCGCGTCCGGCATGAGCGGCCCTGCCTCGCACTACGATCGTGAAATTACCCGACCCCTTCCGCTCCCCGACAAGCGATCCATCAGCAAGGGCCGGCTCAAAGAGCAATCCAAAATCATTCCGCCTTGCCGCTTCGTCCAACAACTTCGCCGAGCCGGGAGAGCCGATTTCTTCATCCGGATTGAGGATCACTTCCCAGCCGATTCTCTCCGCCAGCGGGCTGGCCTCCAGCGCGTGCAATGCGGCGAGCATCACCACGATGCCCCCTTTGGCATCCACCACGCCAGGGCCGTTCCAGTGGCCGTTGGGCAGAACCCTCACCTGCCGAAATGGGTTCTCCGGCCCGTAAACCGTGTCGTAATGGATCAACAGCAGCACGCGCAGCGGAGCATTCGGCCGGCGCACGATCGACAATGCCTGGCCCAGCGGAAGTGCGATCTCAACTCCCGCGGAATCGATCTGCGTTGAGGCGGGAAGATCGATTCGCCGCACATCCCCAAAAACGCCAAATGCCTCCGCGAGTGCGTCGGCCATCTTTGCGAGTCCCGCGAGGTGATAAGTGCCCGAAGAGATTTCGCACCACCGCCCAAGCAGTTCCAGCCAGAATTCATTTTGCTCGTCAATCAGGCGAAGGTGGGGGGAGAGGTCGCCCATTAATCGGAGTTCAACTTTAGCCGCAGCCGGAAGGCCGAGGGTGATGTTCAATCAAACAAGATCGCCGGATTTGATCTGTGTCCATCGGTCTTCCGGGCCGAGGCTAAATCGAATCGATCATCCATAAGACGGCGATCACGGCGACGATCCGTCTACGGTCAATGGCACCGGCTGCGCCGCCGGGTGGTAACTGGGCTCCACCGCCAACTGCAGCGGTCGGCGCTTGCCAGCGGGGGGCAAGCCGTCTTCATCGATGATCCGCTGGATGGCCATGATGCCTTCGATCAGCGTTTCTGGACGCGGTGGACAGCCGGGCACATAAACATCCACGGGCATGAACTGGTCGATCCCCTGAATCGTCGAATAGGTGTCGAACACGCCGCCCGTGCTGGCGCAAGCACCCATGCTGATGACCCACTTAGGCTCGGTCATTTGCTGATAGATATGCTGGAGAACCGGCATCATTTTGATGGTGACGCGCCCAGCGACGATCATCAGATCGCTCTGCCGCGGGCTGAAGCGCATCGCCTCAGCGCCAAAACGCGCAAGGTCATATCGGCTGGAAGCCGTCGCCATCAACTCGATGCCGCAACATGCCGTCGCAAACGGCATCGGCCACAGCGAACTGCGCCGCGCCCAATTAACAACCTTTTTGAGCTGCAGCGTCAAAACATTGTCCGGCAATAGCTGTGTATCGAGCATTTGGATAAATCATATGGCGAAACCGATCGCTCTTCCAGCTAATATTCATCGGCCATGATCTGGAGAAAGATGACAATGTCCCCGTTTGGCCGGCGAGCATGCTCGCCGGCTACACCACGCACATCCGCAATATGCACTTTTTTATTGTGCCTGGCGTCGATCTCCTTTGCCCAGTCTCCCACGACCCAGCACGTGATCGTCGACCTCACCACCCCCCAATCAGCCGTGAGAACGATGTTCGCCGCCGTGGAGATGGCTGATGGCTCTGCGCTACGGGATTCTTTTTTCGCCCCCACCGACGGCCAGCGCGACTTGGTGACCGCTTATGCCGATCTGATCGTCGCCGCCCGCCATCTGCGCGATGCCGCTCGGGACAAATTCGCAGCCGATAATCCACCGGCTCCCAACCCTGCCGTGATCCGCGACGGTTCCCTTCCCGGCGGCCCGAGCCCAGAGGACCAGCAGCAACTGGCCAGTGCCGAGGTGAAAATTGATGGCGATACCGCGACGGTGCAATTGCCCGATCGTCCCAAGCCCATCAAATTGCAGAGGACCGACAATCTCTGGCGCATCGATCTGGCCGATTACGCCGCCGTGCAAGCCGCTCAATTGAGCGAGCAAACGGAAGTGAATCACGATCTGGCGGCCGCGCTTGAGGAGGCCAGCGAGGAGATCACCTCCGGCAAATACGCCAGCGCCCAGGAGGCCGAGTCAGCCGTTCAGCAGAAAATCCACGCCGTGATCGCCCCGCAACTCAAGAATCTTGCGACGACTGCACCGACCACGCGCCCCGCGAACTGAAAGTAAGTTCGAGCGGACAAATTGCCTCGCTTGCGCCTTCGCGCTTCGACCGCAAAGACGCAAGCGATCACGCGAGCGATTCGCCAAGGCAACGCCGCGTGAATTTCAAACGCGCCGCTGCTTCCGCGCAATCCTCCACTTAAGCATCGGCTCCAGCACGCACACCGCCGACAGATAAATGCATGCCGTCCCGATCGCCATCACCAGGCCTAAACTTCGCAATCCTTGGTGATGCCCCAGCGCCCAGAAGAATCCGAAACTGCTCGACGTGACAAAGGCGCACAATAGCAGCGCTCGATCGCTCACATCCCATCCACGCCAAACACGCCTCGGATGGGCCAGCGATTCCTTGTACCGATGCACCAAAAACACGCCATACTCATGCCCGGCCCCGATCAGGATCGGCAGGCCGAAAAAATTCGCGAAGTTCCAGTCGATTTTGAGCAAACCCATGATCGCGATCAGCATTGGCAGACCCAGTGTCAGTACGCTGATTGCCATTAACGTCTGGCCAATTCGCCTGAAGTCGATGAATACCAGCAGCACGATCAGCGAAAAGGCGTATAGCGTCGCGTGAATGAATGAACTGCGGATGCCGACCGTCGAATAATAAACCTGGATCGCGATCCCATTTGCGGCCGGTGCGCCGGCGACGCCGTTCACACGCGATTCCACATCGTCTACAAAAGCTTTCAGATCGGCCCGCTGCCACAGGTCATACTTCGGAAGGATATACAACGCGTAGGTTCCATCGATGCTCTGATAATGACTTCGAAGTTCCGGCGGCAGCTTGTCCATATCGAGCGTGGGCGACTGAAAGCTCTGCATCAATCCCTTTAGTTGCTCGATAAACGCAAGTTGCCACGCCGTCAATCGTGCCGCGAGAACAAGCTTATTCTCCGTTCCCGCGAGGAGCCGAGCCACCGTTTGCAAAGAATCCACGACATCCGCGCTGCCGGGCATCGGTTTGAAATGTTTTGCCAGGGCCACGCATTTATCCGCGATCGATCCCAATTGCCCCGGCTCCACCGAAGCCGGCGTTGCCCAAGCAATCGCTGGCAATCGATTGGCCGACTTACTGAGAAATGCCTGATTATCCAGTGCGTTTAGGACACTCTCCGTACTGGAAACCGTCGGAGCGTCTTGCAATGCGCTACGGACACGGCCAAGCACATTCAAATCCTTGGACAGTTCAACCGCGTACCATGTCTGCAGCGTTTGCACGAGCTTGACCGATTCCAGATTCGGAGCCTGCAGGCCAATCAGCCCCGCATCGAAACTGACCCGCATCGCAAAGGGAATCCCCATGAGCGCAAGCGCAATCCAAAGCACCGGCCCCACCACCCGTCGCGCGGCGCTTCGAGGCGGAGGCGGGTCGGCGTAGCGTTCGGACGGATCGACCGAGCGCAGGCGCGGAGGAAAGAGCGTCAGGAGCGCGGGGAGGACGGTATATCCCGAGAGAAGACAAAACAGCAGTCCGCCGCCCGCGATAATGCCAAGTTCAGCCGCACCGCGAAATTTGGTGAAGACCGAAACGAGAAACGCGCCGGCTGCGCCCATGCATGCGGTGTTGATCGGCGCGCTCACGTGTGCAAAGACCCGCAGCCATATCGCTTTGGGACGACTGTATCGTCTGACTTCCCTGCGATATCGCATCAGAATCTGCACGAGATAATCCATCCCGATGCCGATCAACGCGATGAGGAAGACGATCGAAAGCAGGTTCAATTTGCCTAGCGAAAGCGTGGCCCAGCCAAAGGTCCAGCCGATGCTGACCGCCAGTGCCAGTTCCGCCGCCAGCGCGAGCCAGAGCGAGCGGAGCATGACCGCCATTCCGATGAAGACAACGATTAGCGCAACGGTTTCCGCGTGATGCGAATCTGTATCGGTGGTTCGCATCTCGTCGGCGTCCAGCGCCGGCCGCCCGGTGACGGCAACGGTGAATTCCGGAAACGTCGTCGCCGCCGCTTTCGCCGCATCACGGATGGCATCCACCTCCTCGGTAATGGCCGTCAGCGAAGTGAAATTCGCCTGATGGTAAACGCGCACCAGCAGTTGGTGACGCGAAGGATCGGTGTTGTCCGGCACATAAAAATATCCCAGCCGAGAGGGATCGCTTGCGTCCAATGTTTTCAGGTCGGGAACGATGGGCCGATCGGCATACTGCTCGCCCGTCTGCTCGATCGTCTGCTGCCAGCTTTTCGCCAGCACGCCGACGAATTGCATCGTCTGGCTATTGGCCGGCATCAGATTGACGCCGGCGATGAATCGCTCCAGCGGCGTGGCGCCGATGAGTCGCTCGCCCAGCGAAGGTTTCTCTCCCCACAACTTCACCAGCGGCACGAATCGCCGCGCATCTTCCAACTCCGCTTGGACTTGATCGGGATTGTCAAACAGAATTCCCTGCGCCCCGAGCTTATCGATGGGAACCCGATTGTCGACAGACTTCACATACTGCGGCATTTGCCGCAACCGATCTGCGATCGCATCCGCCACCGCCGCCCATCGCGCAACCGGCGGAATCTTCGCCCGATCGTTCGGTCGCACGATCACGTAGATCGCTTCGTTTTCGGGAAATCTATTGATGAAGTCGAGATAGTCGCGGAAAAAACCCACGTTATGCGAGAAGAGATCGTTTTGATTCGTTGAGATGCTGAGCCGCTGTGTCGCCAGGACAATGCAGATAATCAGCGCGATCAGTGCGACGATCAGCGTCCATCGCGGCCGGGCTACAATTGCAAGCACGGCAATCAGCAGTCGGCGTTGGAGAAAGCCCATCGGCGGGGAACGTAGCAGATTTTCCACCGGGACACAGCGGCCATCGCGCGATCGACAAGCACACGTTCGGATGGTCTTGGGCGAGGTTGCGCTTCCGGGCTATACTCACATCAGCCCAGCCGATCTCGTCGCGACTGGACGAACCAATGAGACAATGTCTATGCCACAGGGATATTACACGATCGAGCAGTGGACGCAGGCAAAGCAAGGCGCTGAGCCCCAATGGATTGCGGTTCTCCACACACCGTCTGGCCAGTCCCTTACCGCTGCAGAACAGGCGCTTGCGAAATTGGGAAGGCCGGGCTTCTATCGCCTGGTCCATACCCAGCGCGTGATATGGGCGGAGAAGCAAAACGGTAAGCTCCATCTGCGAAAATCACATGCCGGATCGCCCAAGAGTATGGAGAGTATGCGACAGATGTTTGAACGCTGCGGCGGGCGATACCCGATTGAGGAGGTCCGGGAAGCACGCCGGCAGGCAAAGCGCGACAAGGGTCGAAAGCCCTAAATGGGTGCGACCACGGCGGCTCGCCGGCGATGGATTAGATGGGAGGCGGCCACGAAAAAGGCGAGGTAGGGAGCGAACAGCGCGAAGCCGTGAATGCCGGCGAGATACGCGAGAGGAACATAACGCAGGGACCGCATGTCCCCGAGGTTATACGGGATGCCCGGCCTACGCTGCCAAGAATATCGTTATTCTCGACGTTGGGAGCGCGGATATGCTGAAGATGGGCTGATTATGACGATCCGGCGCGGGGAGATCGCGGTATCGCGTCGGCCGGATGAGGTCTGATCAGCGCTTACTGAACGATTTTAACTGTCGAGGCGTTGTGAATGCTGATGCTGAACGATCCGACGTCGTTGCTCCATTCATAGCTGTCCATGTTTCCGATAAACAGCCGAGTGGCGCCCGCTGGCACGACGAACTGCTGCGGGTTGCCGCCGTCGGTTCGCCCGTCACCGATGAAGAAAGATTGTTTCAATTGTGGTGACAGTGTGGTGAAATTGCGAGCGGTGTCGGTCGAGAAGTCGAGGTCGGGCGGTGCCGCGGTCGTGCTGGGTTGACTGTCGTTCAGGAAGACGCCGATCAGCGAATCGACTGGGGCATTGATATTTGAGATGCCGTTTTCATCCTCGATGATGTCGGAAAAGATAGTATTCGGATCGCCATCAGCGCTTCCTGATGGCGTTTGGTAATTGTAATTAGCGTTTCCGCTGACGTTATCGAAGGTGATCGACGTACCGGGTATGAGCGCCAGCCCTATGGTCGGCTGGGGAGAAGCGCCGCCGGAAGTATTAGGATAGTAGTTGGAACTGGAACCCATACTCGCCAGCGTGGGCGCGCTTGGCGCGTTCCAGGTAATTCCGCTTCCAGCAGCCGTATAGGATCCCGAACTGCCAGTGATGTAGCTCAGATATTGCTGAACACTGGACTGTGGCAGAAGCGAAGCATGGTCGGGGTCGTTGTGTGGATTGGGATTATTCGCGATCGTCCCCGTGGGCATACCGGCCAGCCAGGGGTCCTGTGTTGCCAGGATCGGGGTGGTCATCGAGGTTGATGTCGTCACCTGTGCGATGGATGTGCAGGTGGAGTCACAGAAGGCTTTCCCCAACACCGCGGCAAAAAGCAGTGATGTCGCGGTGCCGCGCGAGGCGGTGCGGCCGCACGTGACCTGAACAGCGTTTTGCGGCATGCGCGCCGTGCTGAAATTGGGCGTTTGCGTTGTGTCCCAGTTGCCGACCTGGACATCGCTGGGAAGGACCACCATCGGTGAGCCATCCACTTGATTATCCGCTGCTGCGAGGATCGCATTCGCTATGGCGGCGGACGAGCCGTTAGGCACACCCACCGCGCCATATTGAGCGCTGGCATCGGCGGCCATGTGCAATTCGTTCTTAACCAGGTTCACGTGCGCAAAATCCACCGCGAGTGAACACAGACCCATCAGTGCGAACATCATAACGGCAACGTAAATGATCGTCACTCCACGATAACGGGAAGCGGAGCCTGATCGACCGATGCGATTTTTCGTGGGCTGGTTTGCCAAGGCCATGATGCAATCCTTCGCCAAGCATTTCGCTACCCGTCCCGGAAGTGGAATCGGGGCACCGTAGAATATCGAATCCATCGTCACGAAATGCCAATCAATTCATCGCGTGGATGGATTTCCATAGATCATTTGTATTGCCGGAAGTGCCTGAATCGTTTCCGAGAGCGGCTGTTATCTCCCGAACCTATGGATTATCAATCTTCGAACATTTGCTTACGCGTGCTCTCAACAGTCGAAAGCGATTCATTCTGCTCCTGATTGGCGATCTGCAGCTTATCGAGCCTCGCCTTGAGATCGCCGATGCCGGCGTCAAACTCGGGATTGGTGATGTGCAGGTTTTCGTGGGCCGAGCGCATATCCTTCCCCGTGTATTGGGACGGGCCGCCGGTCGCCAGGGCCGGTGACGACATCGCTCGAAAAAAAAGAATTTAATGCTTGACGTTCACCAAAAGCGCGCGAGACTGCTCGTCGAACCGTACGATGCAAAAATCGTCCGGTGGAACACGCCAGATCCGTGAGCAGGTATAACGGAATCCCTTGAAACGGATGCCCCTGTCACACGATACGCTGGCGTGATTTTTTTGCGCTTGCGGCTTTAAGTGTCCGGCGAGACCGCTTGCAGGTTGGACCGGCGCGATACATGATCGGAGCCGGCCCCCCTTTGAACTCCAAATCAAGACAAAAGCGAGTGATCACCGCCAATCGCGTTCTGTGGCTCTGCTTTCTTGTTTTTGACTCAATCGTCGAGCAGTGACTTTAAGTCATCAATTTGCTTCTGCGGCGCAGCGGCTGCCAGTTCGGTTACCTCCGCCGCTCGCGGCTGGGCTGCTGCGTTGACGACCGTTGCCTTGGTCGCCGGGGGGGGATTGGTCCAGCAATCGCGGATATCCCCGTATTCTCCGGAATATCCAAAATGTGACAGCCCGTACATATCTTCAATGGTGCGAAGGACGTTGTAGTGATCGATTGTCTCGGTGTACACATCTGTCTTGACGTTAGCGCCGTAGAAAATCGTGGGAATCCTGTTGACGCTCGTGTTATCGTCTTCATCCCAGCTGATGATCAGCAGACTGTTGTTGGCGGTCGCCCACCTCGCGTAGGCGCCGAGATTCAACTTCAGCCAGTTGTTCGCCTCCAGCGGCGAACCATCGTGCATATCGTGAAGAAGATCGGGAATAACAAACGAAACCGTCGGCAAATTCGCGAAACCGGCGGCCGTTTGCGGGAAATCGTTGAAGGTGAGATGCGTGCTGGATGAAATGTTGGTGAAATCAGACGCCGGATCGTGCTTGGTCACGTATTCGCCGCTGTCGCTGCCCGTGTAGCCGTCGAAGGGTAAGGCATCGGCGTAGGTGGCATAGGTCTGTCCTTTGGCGATTAATGCTTCGGCGAGGTTACTGTCACTGAACGGCCCGGCCGGATCGTCGGTCGCCACCCCTTGCGTGCTTCCGGAAAACAAAGCCAGGTAGTTCGGCTGGCTGGGATGCGTCTCGGCAAAGCTATTGGTGAAGTCGGCGCCGCCGTTTGCCAACACATTGAAGTAGCTCAACTGGGAATTGCCGATGATCTCGTCTTCTGCCTGGTTCTCCTCCATCACCACGACCACATGCGAGAATTTGGGAACGTACTTTACATGCGAGGCATACATGCGGCGCTGTTCGAGCGGCTCCACCTGCGGGCCAGCGGACCATTGTCGGTCTTCGCCAGAAAGCGATATCACGCGCTGCAACAACAATTTAAACAACGGCATCCTTTTTGTTCTCCGAGGGGGTAATGTTCGTGAGATAGCAAAGCGCTCTGGCGTTGTCAACGCAAGGCAACCTTGCAATGCCCGTCCCTACCTTTAGTTCCCGAAAGTGCATCCAATCTTCCCCAATATCGGTTCCCAGTATCGGTTTTCAGATCACCAAGAGGTGTCGAAGGCGGTCAATCACGATTTTTCCGCTTCGCCGGCCATTGCCGCCGCGCAAGCGGTTGCCAGCGCGATACAATCAGAGGCGATGGCACGAAACTGGCAATATCCACGCTGGCGACGCCTGCTTATGCAGTCGGCGATGTGGCTGATCTTAGGTGGGACCGTCGGTCTGGCCGCGTTGCTGGATCGCCACCAGCATTTGCAAATGAGCACAACTCTCGGGCCTCCCGTGCAATGCGGCGACATTCGCCTCCAGCTTCCCGCGCACTGGATCGTGGAGGATTCAGAACTGGGAATGATTACTGCGCGCGATCCGGAGATTGACCCTCCCTGGGGGCGTAAAACCGAGGTCACCACCGCGCCACCGGCGGAGCATGCCTTGATTGATCAATTGTTACAAAGGGACAATCCCGGTCCGCCCCGGGCAATCACCTTCGGGCCCGCCGGCAGTCAAGCCGGAAGTCTGTACGTCTGGCAGGCAAATATCGACCAGGATGGTCAGATCCACCCTTTTGGCAGGGTTGTCGCGACGACCATCTTGCCCAATGGCCCGGAAGTAACGATTCGGCTGGAGCATCTGGACCTAAACGAACAGGCGATGGATTTCGACGATGACATCAATCTGGTCCGTCGGATCGCAGCGACGGTCCAATTTGCTCCTACGAATAACGGTCCAATCCAAGACTAACCCACCGGGAAAAAATCCGAATCAAACGGATTTCGGGTTTCGGATTTGTCCATAGCGGGCTCTATTGATGCTCAAGTGCCCGATAGATGCCCTTGAGCGGTTCGCTCGTGAGGTTCAATCCCCCGTTGGTCTCGAGTGTCAAGGTATAGAGCTTGTCCGGTTCAAACATGCCCCACACGCCCTGACCATTCGCGACACGCACGTGCCTGGCGGCCGCATAAGCCGGGTCATCAGCCAAACGCCAGAAATCCTTCCAAAGATCCAGTTCGAATGCGGCTAGCGTCGGATCCGCATCGCGATAAATCTCCGGAACTATCCCCGGCGGATCAATCGGAACCGCCGACGCAGGGGTCTCCTGATCGCCATAGATTTTGGTGAAAAGCGCAATGCTTCGGCCGCGCAACGGGTCGTCAGCCTTGACGTCTTCCAGATCAAATTTGATCACCATCGCATCCACGTGCACGAGTTGTCCGCGCACCGTGAAACTGCGAGCCGGCAGCTCCGTCCCATTTCGGGCGATCTCGACCAGGAGCAACGTTGTAACGGGAGTGCCGTCCGAGCCGACGTGTTTGTCCGTCACCACCAGATTCGCCACACGGCGTTCGCTGGTCAGATGCGAAATGACGGCCGTCAACGCTTCTTTCTCCTCCTCCAGCTTCGCGACTTTGCGATCGGCCGCATAATGATCGCGATACACCGCCAGCGCGATCGTCATGGCGACGAGCAAAACAAGCAGCCCCGCGATTTTGCTGAGGTTTTGCAACATTCTGCGTCCGGATTTAACTGATCATCGGACAACTGTTGCGAAAATCCGAAATCCGAATCATTCCGCTGGAAGCTGTTTGCGCATTTGCACTTTGAATTTGGTTCGAATTTCGGCGTTTGGATTTGGGGCTCTACGGATGCCCGGGCTCGTCCGGCACCGCTCCCGGCCGGCTTAAATCAACATCCTTCCATAGCCGTTCCAGCGTCGCCGAGTCGCTGGGAATAATCTCAACCTTCGTATCCGGATTCATGCTCCCAAGATACTCGCCCGCGGCGCTCACGTAGTGCGTCGTAACCGAACCCTCCAGACCGATCCGATCGCGCACCGGAATGGCCAGGATCTTTTGCCCCCCCAGCGTCGCTTCCTGCTCCAGGCCCACGTCCACGTAGCGGGCCATCACTGCCGGCCTTGCCGCGTCGGGAACGTAGGTGGCGAACATATATTTTGCCGCTTCCTTCCGAGGCACCAGGCGAGGCAGAAGGTCCGCCAGCGCCTGCGGGATGTAAAAGACCGGCAACTGTTGCACAAATGGCGCACTGCTTTGGTCTTTGCCAAACTGCTCGGCGTTGAGTTTGTAGACTTCGGTCCGCCGGAAGGGGGGCTGACTTTTATCCACGTCATCCTTGCCCGGCCCGATTTGTTCGGGATGGCCGATCAGCGTCTTGTCGAAGACGGTCTCCGCTTCTTCATCCGTCGAACCGACATTGCCCACGTGATCGATCTGCGGTTTGCCCGAGGCATCTTTACCCCTGTCGATGTATTCCGTAGTCGACCATTTCTCGTGCTTGCGGTCGAAGCTCACCCACATCCACGATTCGGAGTCCACCCGAACCCCAGCCCGCGGGACTGCGCGCGACCGAATGCCGATCAGCGCCCCTTCATCACCTCCCGTGAACTCTGATTCCTTCTGTCCTGGACGCGGCAAATCCCGAGCCACTTCTTCAACGACATAGCTGTATCCCACGTCCCGGCCGTCACGCATCAAGCGCAGCCATTGTTCCTTCACCAGGACCGATTTGATTTTCTCCGGCGTCCAATTCACGAACAGGGTGCGCGTGTGGATCAGGCGATCAACCTGTTCCTCGCGCACCGACGTCTGCTCCAGCAGACGCACCGTATCGATCATGTCGGTAAACGTCGCCACCGACGCTTGCACGTTGGGATCATTCCCCAGGGGGCCGACGCGAGGCGCGGGAGTTGTCAAATTGAACAGGTAAAAATTCTGGTCATCGGCTTTGAATATTGCCTGCTGCGTCAGGTTCGTCTGCGGCGCGACCGTGTACCGGGCCGCCAGCATCCCCACGTCCAGGCCCGCAACCGTGATCACATCCTGGCGAAGAATTTCCGCGCTGGGCGCATCGGACTTTAGTTTATCCGCCAGCAAATCCACGATCCCTTTGGAGGTCTTCATCGCGTCGGGCGCAGGCTTGGCGGCGGCAGGATTGGACAGCCGAACCGGATGATCGAAAGTCATCTTCGTTACCGCGAGCACCCAATGGCGGTCATCATCAACATAGCGCACGATCACATCACCGGGCAGACCCCGGATTTCCTTGGCCCCCGCAGGCGGCGAAAATGCGATCCCCGCCGCCGGATCCTCAAACGGCGCTCCCAGCCGATCCGTAGCCGGGGGCTCGGCGTCGGGCCGTCCCGGAAGAATCGCACTCGGATCGTCGCTCGAACTAAGACTGGGATTGGGAATGGGGTCGGGCGGATCGGCCATGCCCCTGCCGGCGAGGCACAAAAACACCGCGAGAATCAAAATCGGCTTCAATAAGTGGGTACGACAACGCATGCGGTCCCTTGTTTGATGTTCGGGTATCCTACCCGATTCATCGACCGATCGAGATCGGAATGGCCAAAATCTGCACCCAGAATTTGGACCGTGTCGAGGCGTAATGCGGCTATTTGGAGCTTCGAGAATGAGCGTTGCAATTACCGTCAACGGCGAGAAGCGCGAACTAGCCGACGGCACCACCCTCCGGCAACTCGTTGAGCAACTTGCCCTTTCGGTGGAAAAAGTCGCCATCGAATGCAATCGGCGCCTCGTTCGCCCCGAGCGGCTGGACAATCCCCTCACCCCGGGCGACGAGGTCGAAATCGTCACCTTCGTCGGCGGCGGCTATTGAGCCTCTGTCTTGCCGCTTGCGACGTAGAAACTGTACCCCCCAAGGAATCATATCTCTGCTTCCAACGCCGCTCTGGCGCTCTTGAGCGATTTGATCCGTTTCTCCCACGCATCGTACTTCTGCAGGAGTAACGTGTATGCGGTCGTGTCCGGCGGCGTCGTTTTCAGGCTCCGCACCGTTTCGTGCTGTTCGTCTTCCAATCGCGTTAGCTTGTCCGTATCCGCAGCGATCTGCTGCGCAACCGTCGGGGGATTGGACGATGAGCTCCCGCTGGGTGTCTGGAAATATAGATAGCTACTGGGCGGACCGCTCTGTGTGCCAGAGAGCACACGCACATTCCAGACGAACGCATCCCCGGCCGTCAGAACACCCGCCGCAACCGTGTAACTGGTCGCCGCGGCGTTTGTCGTAAAGCTGTAGCTCGTCTTGGACGTCTCATCGTACACATTGATCTCATATCCGCTGAGCGTGCTTACGCCGGTCACCGCATCCCATTGAAACGTCGGCGTGTCAGAGGAGGTCGCTGGCCCTGGCGATGTCGCGCTACCCGGCCCGATGGCGACTGGCGCCGGTAACGTGACCGCCGGCGGCGTTTGAAAATAAAGATACGCGCTGGGCGGTCCGCTCTCCGTACCGACTAAAACGCGCACGTTCCACACAAATGTATCACCCGCAGCCAGCGTGCCCGCAGCGACGGTATAACTCGTCGCCGACGCACCAACCTGATAGCTGAAGGTCTTGCTCACCGTCTCATCGGTGAGATAGATCTGGTATCCCGTCAATCCTGTAACACCGGTGACCGCGTTCCACTGGAGCGTCGGTGTCGATGTTGTGAGAACCGGTCCCGGCTTGGTGGTGCTGCCTGGTCCGATCGCCACCGGCGCCGGCAAGACCACGGCGGCGGGCGTCTGGAAATAAAGATAACTACTCGGTGGCCCGCTTTGCGTTCCCACGAGCACCCGCACATTCCACACAAACGTATCACCTGCAGCCAGTGTGCCCGCTATGACGGTATAGGTCGTCACCGATGCACCGACCTGATAGCTGTAGGTCTTACCCTGCGTCTCATCGGTGAGATAGATTTGATAGCCGGTCAGGCCGGTAACACCGGTGACCGCGGTCCACTGCAATGTCGGAGCAGAAGTTGTGAGAACCGGCCCCGGCTTGGTGGTGCTGCCTGGTCCGGTCGCTACCGGCGCTGGCAAGACCGCGGCGGGCGGAGCCTGGAAATACAGGTAAGAGCTGGGCGGCCCGCTTTGGGTGCCGACAAGAACGCGCACGTTCCACACGAACGTATCACCAGCCACCAGAACACTCGCCGGCGGACTGTAGCTCGTTACCGATGTTCCCACTTGATAGCTGTAGCTCTTGGCAAGTGTCTGATCGTAGAGATTTATCTGATAACCCGTCATCCCACTGACGCCGGTCACCGCATTCCACTGAAACGTCGGCGCGGACGAATCCAGGACGGGCCCAGGTGAAGTCGTACTACCCTGCCCAATCGCCACCGGTGCCGGCAAAACCACGGTGGCGGGTGTCTGGAAATAAAGATAACTGCTCGGCGGCCCGCTCTGCGTGCCCACGAGCACTCGAACATTCCATACAAACGTATCGCCCGCAGCGAGTGTGCCCGCAGCGACGGTATAGCTCGTCACCGATGCACCGACCTGATAGCTGAAGGTCTTGCTCACCGTCTCATCGGTGAGATAGATCTGGTAACCCGTCAATCCTGTAACACCGGTGACCGCATTCCACTGCAGCGTTGGCGTGGATGTCGTGAGAACCGGCCCCGGCTTAGTGGTGCTGCCTGGTCCGGTCGCTACCGGCGCTGGCAAGACCGCGGCGGGCGGAGCCTGGAAATACAGGTAAGAGCTGGGCGGCCCGCTTTGGGTGCCGACAAGAACGCGCACGTTCCACACGAACGTATCACCGGCCACCAGAACACTCGCCGGCGGACTGTAGGTCGTTACCGATGTTCCCACCTGATAGCTGTAGCTCTTACCGAGTGTCTGATCGTAGAGATTGATTTGATAGCCGGTCAGACCACTGACGCCCGTCACCGCATCCCACTGAAACGTCGGGGCCGCCGAATCCAGCACCGGACCCGGCGAAGTCGTGCTCCCCTGCCCGTTTGCCACCGGAGCCGGTAATGTCACGGCGGGCGGTGCTTGGAAATAAAGATAATTGCTTTCGGGCCCGGTCGCGGTTCCCTCAACGGTGCGAACATTCCATACGAAAGTATCTCCCGCGGTCAGAGCGCTGGCTGGCGGACTATAACTGGTTACCGATGTTCCCACCTGGTAGCTGGTAAATTTGCTTAGCGTCTCATCGTAGAGATTGATCTGATACCCCGTCATGCCGGCGACCCCGGTCACCGCATCCCATTGAAACACGGGCGATGATGTATCCAGAACCGGCCCGGGCGAGGTCGCGCTTCCCTGCCCGGTTGCTACCGGCGCGGCCGACGTTGCTGTGGCCGACGTCTGCGCCCGCAGGTTTGCGACAAGACGACCCGCCTGCTCCGTGGGCTCGGCGATGGTATTGACCAAGACGCTGCTGAGAAGGCAGCGGGACTCGAGCATCTCGGTGACGGCTCGCCCAGCCGATGCGCAACGCTTGGCGGCGGACGAATTCTTCCCCTGTTTTCCCTTGATCAATGAACGAATTACGCCCGACATTCCAACCTCCACGAGTGAGAACCCACCCGAATCAATCAACAGCTACTTGCAAAAAGAGAAAACCTGTCTCCGTCGCCCGACGTACTCCCCCCACCGCAACTAATAGAGGTCGGCTGGCAGTATTATTCGCGATGTCCACCCGCCGCCGCGCTCAACCTGGACTGACTTAGTTGAAGCCTTGAATGGGGTACGCACACCCTGCGCGTTCACCGCCGCCAGACCGCCGCGCGCCGCAAGCCCTTCACCAGCTTCGCCTCCAATTGGGGCATCAACGCTTCGAGACCAATCACGTCTCTGACCCCCGCCGGCGCCTACCAAATGAAGCGACTTTCACCGCGAAAATCAAACTGCACCACGACTAGCAAATGCCCCCCGTTTGCAAACCCGGCCCTCCCGATTAAGATGCGGGGCTTTCCCGGTGATTTCGCCGGTGGATTTGATTGTTCGTCAATTGAGGTTTGTCATGCCAGAGAACGAGGTCGCCGTCGCTGAACAGGATTCTGCTGATACCGCGCTGGCCGAAGCGCCGGCCTATCAGTATGCGGTGAAGGTGGAGGATGCCGGACCGGCAACGAAGAAGGTCCGCGTCGAAATTCCCAAGGACCGCATCGAAGCCAAGCTTGCCGAGCAGTACAAGGAGCTGCGCTCGCAAGCCGCCGTTCCCGGATTTCGTCCCGGGCATGCCCCCGCCAAGCTGATTGAGAAGCGATTCGGCCATGAAGTGAAGGAGCAAGTCCGCCGCACCCTCATCAGCGAAAGCTATCAACAGGCCGTCGAACAGAACAATCTCAATGTGATCGGCGAACCCGAATTCGACAATCCTGATGCGATCAAGCTTCCCGAGGATGGAACCGGCCTGACCTATTCGTTCCAGATTGAGGTGCAGCCCGACATCACGCTGCCGGACCTGACGCATCTGTCGGTCAAGAAGCCCAAGATCGAGGTCACCGACGAGAACGTGCAGCAGGCACTGACCAACCTGCGCGAGCAGCAGGGTGCTCTGGTCCCTGTCGAGGATCGTGGCGTCGAGCCGAAGGATTTCATGTATGCCGACGTGCACGTCAAACTCGGCGATGAGGTGGTTGCCCACCAACACGAGGCCCAAATCGTCGCCCGCCCCGGCCGAATCCATGGTGTCGATATCGCGGACCTGGACAAACAGGTCCAGGGTCTCAAGCCCGGCGAAGAACGAACCTTTACCGTAAAGGTTCCCGAGAGCCATGCCGACGAAAAACTGCGCGGCAAGGATGTTCAGTTTGAGTTCAAGCTCAATGAGCTGAAAAAGCTCGAGCCGGTGGTGATCGATAAGGATTTTCTCAGCGATCTGGGTTTCGCTAATGAACAGCAGCTCCTTGACGCCCTGCGCGAGCAAATGGTTGAGCGAATCACTTACGATGTGCAGCAATCGATGCGCGAGCAGGTGAATCAATACCTGCTCTCCAACGTCTCGATGGAATTGCCCACGCGCCTGAGCGATCGGCAGGCGGATCGTGTGGTAAGCCGGCGGGCGGTCGATTTAATGATGCGTGGCGTGCCGCGCGAACAAGTCGAGGCCAACACCGAAAAGCTCCGCAGCACCGCCAAGCAGGAGGCGGTCCGAGAGCTCAAGCTCTATTTCATCCTCCAGAAAATCGCCAACGAGCAAAACGCGGTCGT
>Ga0302325_10010236_pt1 | contig 20359 bp, 16 predicted proteins | sample Palsa_T0_2_FD_201948 | JGI IMG/M metagenome (GOLD analysis project Ga0302325, IMG submission 201948) | Peat permafrost microbial communities from Stordalen Mire near Abisko, Sweden - Palsa_T0_2 | ecosystem: Environmental > Terrestrial > Soil > Palsa > Peat permafrost | place: Sweden: Abisko...
ATTGGCAAACGCGATATGCAGATCCCGCCGCACAGCGCGAGATCCGTGTAGAAGCAATCTACCTCGCAGTGCTCCTGGTGGCGGTGCCGATTCTAATGCTCGTCATTTGGATCGGATATCCGAAAGCCTTGCTGCGAATCTCAGCCCCGGTATACGAGCCGGTTCGTAAATATGGGCTTGCCTGGCTCGGTGGCACGCTGGGCGGCATTCTTTTTGACCTTAAGTGGCTGTACCACAGCGTGGCGCGCGGTTTTTGGAACTTGGATCGGCGACTCTGGCGTTTCTTTACGCCACATATATCTGGAGGCCTTGCGTTCGCCGTGGTCGCATTGGTCGCTTCAGGCGGCATCAAGGTATTTGATAGCAGAGCGACTGATTCTCACGCATTGGTCGTCGGGACTGGCTTTCTGGTTGGGTATTTCTCCGATAGTGCGATCGCAAAACTCAATGACATCGCAGAAACACTGTTTGGCACCATCAGGGCGAAGGAAAAGCACACCGAACGGATAGAGACGCCAGGGCCGAATGACCGGGCTGACTCCGCTGAACAATCGCGATGAGAAACGCGTCGCCACTTCGTTATCCCGGTGGAAAATGGCGTTTTGCCGACTTTTTCCATCGCCTCATAGCCACAAACTTCCAGCTGCCCCCGCTCTATTTTGAGCCTTATGCAGGTGGTGCAAGTTTGGCGCTAAGCCTTCTGTTTCGGGGGGTGGTCACAGAGGTTTACCTCAATGATCTGGATAGGGCTGTTTATTCATTTTGGCAGGCTGTTCTCGAAGACACAGACGAGTTGATCGATCTTATCGAATCGACGCCCGTTACGCCGACTGAATGGAAAACACAGCACGATATTTACTCTAGCGATGGCAGATCAGCACGCGTCCGACGTGCCTTCGCGTTCTTCTTCTTAAATCGGACGAACCATTCGGGGATCCTGAACGCTGGCATGATCGGCGGCAAACAGCAATCCGGCCGCTGGAGGCTGGACGCTCGCTACAATCGCGAGGATTTGATCAGAAGGATCCGAATGATCAGGGCTCTAAAGAGTAAGATTCATGTTTCGCGAGAGGACGGAATCGATTTTGCGCGCCGGCAGGGCAACAATCCGGAACCTTCTATCATGTATCTGGATCCTCCCTACTTTCGGGCTGGGCAGCGTCTCTATATGAACTTCTATGGAACGTCCGAACACATAGCGTTACGTGACACAGTGACAAAGTTGCCCTGCGCCTGGGTGGTCTCCTATGATGACGTGCCAGAAATCAGGCAACTCTACCGTGGAATCAAGTCACGGAGATTTGCTCTCCTCCACACGGCGCGTTCAGCGCGAGTAGGCAAGGAAGCAATGTTTTTCGCACCCGGTCTAAAAGTGCCGCGGTCTCATGATCCAATCTGCAGCGCTGTGAGCAAGACTCGGTAACTCTTACGGGGCCTAATGGCTAACCAACAACCAGACCAGTCAGGCTCACGTCCTTCGCAATCGCGGCGCCGCAGACGCCAAGGTACCCGAAAATTTGAACCGAACCGCGCGATCATTCTCGCCACTCGTTCTGCAATGGAGGAGTTGCCCGCGTCGTTGGTGGCAGCAGACAACGTTGGACTGAAGGCCTACGGCCTCACGTGCGTGCCTTCCCAGTGGGTGCCATCTTTCTATGTAATCTCTTCAGACGCTCTGCTGCTGACAGATGACGAGCTCCGTCCCATCGTCGACGGCTGTAATCGTGCGGTAGTTCGCGCGGCGGACCGTCTGGTGATTAGGTCTAGCGGACGGGAAGAAACCATGGAAGAGCGAGGGAGGCTGCTCACAAAGACATGCGCCCCCAACGAGGTGCTTTCGACAGTTCGAGCGCTCGGAGATGAGCTGAACAACGCCGGAGTTGTAGGTGTTCATTGGATAGTTCAAAAACATGTCGAGGCTCTCAGGTCAGGACATCTGTCGAACGAACGACGTGTCAGCCGCGAACAACGGGATTGGCTCGCTGAATTTGAGGTCCGTGGTAATCAGCCGGGTTTGATAACAACGATGGGAGTTCGATTCTGGCGCAATGACGTCGAAACCATCGGGCAGCCGCTGCAATGCAACTCAGAGACTGGGATCACACTTCGGCTACGAGATGTCACTCAATGGGCTACCGGGTTGCCAGAGCGTGCTCATATCGAATGGGTCTGGAGTGGCACAGATCTTTGGATCGTCCAGTGCGACTTGGCCGAACCGACGTCGGGAACCGATCCACATCATCTTCGCCCGGTAGAGATTCTCCAAGTAAGCTTACCTTCTCTCCAGTGCTTTCGACGCGCTGAACAAGCCGACTTTGAGAGATTCCGCAAACTGCGGAACGCTAGGTTGTACCGCACGCTTGGTTACGAGATGCCCGCATTTTACATAGTCGATAATCAAGCGACGATGGCGGCAGTTGTGTCAAGTAATATCCCAGCGGAGCTTGAAAACGATTTATCTGAACTGACAAAGCGACCGCTGATCATTCGCACAGATGGGCTAACAATTCCGCCGGGAAAGCGGGAGATGCTTCCCAGAAGCGAAGGTCTGGGTACAGCGAGTGAAGCCAAGGCCTGGCTGATAGAGAGATTCAGAACCGAAGTCAATCGGCTCGGTATCGCTGACGCTTCGCTGTGTCTAATTGCACATCATTTCATACCTTCTTCTGCAGCCACATGGGCGTTCGCTGAACCGAACAAGCGGGCTGTGCGAATCGAATCGCTGTGGGGCGTACCAGAAGGACTGTACTGGTATAGTCACGACACCTTCGAAGTTGACACTGGCGACGCTAAACTCCCGCCTGACTCGAGCAAATTCAGCGCCCAGAGAAAGTTGCGTTACAAAGGCACGTTCATCGCGCCAGACGTGACAAACCGTTGGATCACGTACCAAACAGCACAACCCTTTGATTGGGCACCGAGTATCGAGAAATCTACCTGGATTCAGGAAATTGCGCTTACAACAAGACGAATCGCCGAAGCGGAAAACAGTCCCGTAATCGTAATGTGGTTCATCGATAATGACCCACGAGCCACACCACATTCCGTGCTGCCTTGGTACCACGGCAAGGCCGAGATCAACCGACCGAAGGCGGCGCCGCGTCGTAAGTTGACGACTTCGTCGGAAGCAACCATCAGAAAACGGCCCGATTGGGAGAGCTTGCAGGAGCAAGTTCGTGCCGGCAAACGGGTGGAGAGAATCACTCTTCGGCCATCCGATCCCGAATTGATAAGAAATCAAGACTTTGCGCGTGATTTGGCCGAGTTTGCTGCCGAGAACAAAATCGTAGTCGAGTTGGCTGGAGGAATTCTTTCACATGCTTACTACCAGTTGAGGCGGCACGGCGCCGAGGTCGAATGCACTGACCTATTCGGAGCTGATGAAGACAAAACCGAATTCAATAAAGTCGTCCGGGACAGGATCCCGGAGATAATCGAGGCCAAAGGCGAGGCAGCAGAGGTAGTAACGCTGAAAGGAGAAGCCCTAGTCGAGGCGCTCCGTCGCAAGCTGGTCGAAGAGTCCTTCGAAGCGCTCGATGCTAAAACTGGAGACGATCTAATCGCGGAACTCGCCGATGCACTTGACGTGATTGAGGCCATTGCCCATCACCTGGATGTGCCTTTCGCGCAAGTTCAGGCCGAGCAAGTGGAGAAAAGAACGCGGCGGGGCGGGTTCAATCGGGGCATCATGCTCCGAGGCACATCGAATCCTCACTCTCTCGCGGATAAAGCACCGGCGGCGGAGGGCTCCGCGTTGGCCGAAGCGTTGCCTGCTGCTCCTCCAGCGATCGACAGTCCCAATCTCATCCCCAAATCGAAGCCCTACCGTCGGCCCGATCTTCGAATCGTGGAGTCGCAGTCCGAACGTCTGCTAACGTTTGAAACAGAGTTGAGCACGCTTGGCACAAAGAAAGAGTCCATTCTGTTTACTGTGGAGTTTTCTGACGGTGAACGCCGCGATTTGATGCTCTCTGTCGAGCTAACGCGGAGAGCCGCTGCGCTTTGGAATCAAGTCCGGATCCGGTTTGAACCGACGCAATTACCCATGAAACTCAAGAACGAGTTGCAGTTGGAGTTGGATCTTCAGGACGCAAATCAAACCGGATCGAAGCCTTAGCTGCGCAGCTCTCGTATCGAACCCAAAATTTGAGACAGCTGGGCTCGGCCTCGGCGGCTGTGTGTTGTGCAGCCTAGAGTGCGCACTAGCGAGCCTACAATCCCGGCCAGCGCGCAGTGACAGGTAATGCCTAGCGGAACTCGCGGCGGCGACGAAACATGGAAGCGCCCAGTGCGCCGCCGGCCGCCGTGAAGAGTACGAATATCACTCCCATAACCAGCAAGAAGAACACGATAATAGTGGCCGCACCCTGCGGGGTGGTCATCCAGTCGACCATGCGCTGCATCATTTCCTGCACCTTGGGGTCGGGGTTGCTGGCCATTTGTTTCTGCATCTGCTGTTGCATGGCCTGGCGAAAATCGACACGGGAACGGAAGGTGAGGAACGAGACAGTCGTCACCACCGAATTCACCATAAAGCCAAAGAGGCCGGTGAGCGCGCCGAGCTTCATGCCCATGCCCGGCGTGATCAGGGTCTCCGGCGCGCGCTTCTGATAGAGCGAGACGGAAAGCGCGCCGGCTCCGAGCATCCAGAGGCAGCAACCAACTGAGACGATGGGAATGGCCGTGAGGAGTGCTGCGCCCACTCCGCTGAGCAACGCGCCTTTCCACGCCAGGTCCCAGCGGATGGCGGTGGGGAGCGGCGGGTACGGCGAACCCGGCGACCACATCGAAGATGGCTGTGCGGTGGGCGGAGGCGGCGGCGCTGGCGCGGAGAGATCGGGAGTCGGAGGCGGTGTCCACTGGGGCTCCGCATCAGGGGGAATGACGCGAATCTGGGGCGCACCGCAGTGCGGGCAGAAGGCGGTGCCTTCCGGGATCTCGGCTTGGCAGCGATAGCAGGGATGTTCCACTTGCGGAAAGTTACAGCAAGGGACGAGCAATTAGCAACTGGCTGTCGGTAGGCAGACAGCAATTGGCAGAGGTTTGTCAAGGATAAGCTGCGAATTTTTACGGCGCGTTCCCGAATCGGGAAAAATGTTCCACGTGGAACATTTTCCAAAAGTGACAAAATTCGGCGATGGAGGCCTGACAGTGGCTTCTACAGGGTGTCCTGCTTGCCTCGTGTCTGTATCAAGACCGTGCCGAAGCGGGTGCCCGAGCCGTTGGGCTCGATGGACACCAGATGTTGGTTGTCGCTGCTGCCGACCTTAATCTCCCAGCCGTTGCCGCTGGTATCGGAGCAGCTCAGCTTCTTGCCGTCGTCGTTGTGCCCGGAGATGTGCACATCCGACCCGCCGCTGTGCCCGTTGCACTCCAGGATGGCCCCGAACGATTTCATCTTGTCTTCGTAAAATGCTTTCACTTTGTCCGGCGCATCGTTGGTCTCGTACTCGGCGGCGATGACCTTCAGCCCGAAGCCGGCCGCGCCGATGCTGATGTTCGCCGAATGATTGTCGCCATTCTCTGCGGGACGCAGGTGGGCGCCGGGATATACCGGTATGCCGTTGTCGGCTGCCTTCTCACTGCTGTCCACCTTCAGATCGGCAAAGGGCGTCTTGATGTCCACCTTCTCGTTCTTCTTGTCCTTATCATCAACACTGATGCTGCATGCGCCCAGCAGCAGCGTCACGCCTGCAACTACGGTCGCAAATAATGCTCTCATGGCCCCGTTCTTCATTGTGGTCCTCCACTGGAACTCAATACTTCGCGTTCGGAATCCCGCTCGCAACTGCCTCTCGAAACGATCGCGCATCGGAACGGATGCTCTCCGTGGAAAATAACACAAGCACCTGATCGCGGTTCTTAGCTGTCGCTTGATACGAATTTCGCGGGACATTGGTTCCCTTGAAGCGGCTTCTAAAGCAACGGTGCGATGGTTGTGCTTCCGCCTTGACGCCTGCTGCCGATCAGAACTGCCCCTTCGGAATGTGCGAGGCAACCAGTTCGGCAGCCTGTTGCGCCGTGGCGCGATCGTCTCCGAAACCTTCCAGCCACGCAACCTCCGGCTCGCGACGGAACCACGTCATCTGGCGCTTGGCATAATTGCGATGGCCCTGTTGCGCTGCGGCGATCGCCTGTTCGAGGGTGAACTCGCCTCGCAGCAATTGCGTCGCCTGACGATACCCGAGCGAGTCGAGTGCAGTCACCTCTTTTTGCTGCCCGTACCCGCCGAGCAACGTTTGCGTTTCTTCCACCAGGCCATTGTCGAACATCTCTCGCGCACGAATGTTGATGCGGTCGTACAGTTTGTCGCGCGGTGGATTCAGCCCAAGCCGCAGAACGCGAAAGCCACGCAGAGGATCGCGCCCGCGTCGTTGCCACAGTTCGCTCAATCGCGCGCGCGAAGCCAGGCAAACCTCGATGGCGCGGATCAACTTGGGTGCATCGTTCGCGTGGATCTTCGCAGCCGCCGCAGGATCGAGCCGGATGAGTATTCGGTGCAGATAAGAGGAGCCAAACTTCGTTGCCCGCTGTCGCAGGCGCTCTCGCAATTCTTCCGAACGTTGTGGCCCGGGAAACAGTCCCTCCAACAGCGCGCGAAGATACAGTCCAGTGCCGCCGACAACAATTGGCAGCCTCCCTCGCTGGGCGATCGCATCGATTGCGGCTCTCGCTTGCCGGGAATAGTCGCCCGCAGTGAACGGGTCATCCGGTTCGGCGACGTCGAGCAGGTGATGCGGAACGAGCGTTCGTTCGTCGCGGGTGGGCTTAGCAGTACCGATCTCGAAGCCGCGATAAACGGCCACCGAATCGCAGCTCACGATCTCGCCTGCGAAGCGCTGCGCCAGGTCGAGCGCCAGCGTCGACTTTCCCGACGCCGTCGGCCCCAGAATGACCGCCAGCAGTGGCCCAGACTGCGCCGATGAGGTCATCGCGTCAATTGCGCTGTCATCGCGCGCCCCATGGGATGCTCTTGCCGAATCGGATGAATGCCAGCACCAGAATGAAGAGCGCGATGGCGAGCAAGCCAATCAACTTCCGCCGGTCGCGTTTGCGCTGACGCTGTTGCAACTGTAGCTCGCGCTCCTGAGAACGAAGCGAACTCGCGCGTTGCTGCTGGTCTTCCACAGCACAATTCTACGCGCGGTTCCTATTCCACTTCGCCTTTGGCCGGGTTGTAGTAAAAGTGGAACCGCAATGCGATGTAAGGTCCGTGAAATTCCTTGGGCAGAGGTGCGAACGGGTCGGAAGCCGTAATTCCGCCCCAGGCGGCGCGATCCAGGGGGGTATCGCCTGAAGGCCCGACGATTTTCATGCCGGCAACCTTACCGTCCTTCAGGATAGCGAATTCGATCGAGACTTTGCCTCTCTTCAAGAGCGGAGGACGCGCTTCCTCGGGAATCAGGTTGTACCAGTTCGCCCTTACGGCTTGTAGAACTCGCGACAGGTAGGGACCGAAGTCCACCCCTTGGGTATCGGTCAGAACCTCGAGATTGCCCTGCATGCGAGCGGCAGTTCCGCCCGGGCCAGCACCGTAGTCACCGCCGCCTCCATAACTGCCACCGCCGCGCCGCGCCGCCACCGCGCGCGCCGCCTGCTCAATCGATGAGCCCGGCGACATCACACCTGCCAGATTGCTGGGAAATTTCGGCGTGCCCTGCTGCTGCGCCGACAACTTGGGATTGTCTTGTGGAATACCGGGCTGGAGCTGTGCCATCGGCTGCCCCTGGTTCGGAGGTTGCTGGTTCGGCTGCTGTTGCGCCTGCTGCACCGGCGGCGACGGTTGCTCCTGCGCCGGAGCCGACGGGATCTTCGGCGGACCCGCGCGCTTTAATTCCTCCAGCGTCTTCTTGTCCAGCGTGGGATGCCTGCTCTCCGCGATTCGGTTCTTGTCCGACAGCACGTCCGTCTTCGGCGCCCTCTTCGGTTCCTTCTGCAAGTCCGGTGGAAGGTCGAGATACGTCATCTGCTGATTGCGCATCAGGTCCTCGGGTGAGATCAGCACCACGCCTTTAATGCCCGGAAACAGCTTGGGAGACAGTACGAGAAAAAGCACCACCATCAGGTGAACGACCACGGAAATCCAAAACGCCTCGCGCATGCGCGAGCGCTCCAGGTCGTCCTCCAACTGGATCAGCAGGTGCGGCGTCAGCTCGGCGTCGAGCGCCGTACCGCCTTCCCACAGCGCAAGCTGGCCGTCTTCTCGCGGGGGAAGTGATGTTGGTCTGTCTGGTGGTGTCAGGATTGATGCCATCCGTCTGGATCAAGCACGCCGAGAGTTCAAATACATTAGACGCCCCTCGACCATTGAAGGCAAAAGCTTCTTGAGGATGGCGCAACCGTAGTAAACTCGGGAGCTCCTAGCTAGTTTCTGCTTCTATTTTCGCATAAGCCGCTCCCTAAAGTCATTCCACCGCTGGCCTTGCAGAGTTCCAGAATAAGTCGATAGTGGGCCAGTTTGTATCAAGCTCTCGTGCCATCGCTCTTTGTTTCCGGGGTCCCCGGCGCGTGCGCTTGAGCCTCCACAGGCCGCCAAGAAACTGCGCTTCCGAAAGCTCTGTATCAGGGCCCGACTTTACAGGCTGCTGAAGAAGTCGCTTTTGGAGTGCCTTGTATCAAGGCACGACTTCAGTCGTGCCGACAAGCCGTTTATTTTTGTCCCCGAGCCGGCTTTAGCCGGCGGCATATGACGAAAAAACTGCGACTTTTTCAGCAGCCTCTTGAGCCGTGCTACATCCACTGCGCTGGGGTGAAAGAAACTCTCCGGTAAACTGAAGTTATGAAGGCCGTCATCGTCGGCACGGCAGGTCATATCGATCACGGCAAGAGCGCTTTGGTGCGGGCTTTGACCGGGATCGATCCTGACCGCCTCGCCGAGGAGAAGCGCCGCGGCATCACCATTGATCTCGGCTTTGCCAACCTGGAATTGTCCGGCCCAGCCGGCGAGCCTATTCGCATTGGCTTCGTTGATGTTCCCGGACATGAGCGCTTTGTTCGCAACATGCTGGCTGGTGTCGGCGGCATCGATCTGGTCTTGCTGATTATCGCCGCCGACGAGTCCATAAAACCGCAGACCCGTGAGCACTTCGACATCTGCCGCCTGCTGGCCGTACAGCGTGGGATCACCGTGCTGACCAAATCTGACCTCGTCGATCCTGAAACCCTTGAAGTCGTGACGATGGAAGTGGCCGACTTTTTCATGGGCTCATTCCTCGATCCTGCAAATTGTCCCATCGTCGCGGTGAGTTCAAAGACCGGCGCGGGGCTCGATCAACTCAAGAGCGAGTTGGCGCGCCTGGCGGCTGAGATTCCGGCGAAGGATTCCACTGCGATCTTCCGCCTGCCCATCGATCGCGTCTTCACTATGAAAGGCTTTGGCACGGTTGTAACTGGCACGCTGATTTCGGGGACGATCCACAAAGATCAAGAGTTGCAGTTGCATCCCGGTGGCAAGAGGCTGCGAGTGCGTGGCGTCCAGGTACACGGAGCCGCAGCCGATCATGCTATCGCCGGCCAGCGTACCGCGCTGAACCTCGCCGGCGTCGAAACCACTGAGCTGGCACGCGGCATGATGTTGACGCCCCCGCAGATGTTTCAACCGGCGCAGCGCGTCAGCGTCACGCTCGATCTTTTGCGCTCAGCCAAGCCGCTGCGCGATCGCGCCCGCGTGCATTTCCATGTCTTCACGGCCGAGACCATCGCCGAGGTCACCTTGCTTAGTGCAAAGCAGTTGCAACCGGGCGAATCCGGATTAGCGTGGCTCAAGCTCGACGACCCTCTCTTGCTTTTGCCTGGCGACCGCTTTATCGTACGGCAATTTTCTCCGGTCATCACCATCGGCGGAGGCAGAGTGCTCGATGCCGCGGAACAGCCGCGGCGCACAAGAGCGGAGGAGCGATTGGCATTCCTGCGAACCCTTGCAAAGGGAAGTCCTGAAGACGCTTTGCTGGCGCGGGTTTCCCGTCGGCGCGAGGATGGGCTTGCGATTTCCGAAACTGTTGCTGAGACAGGATGGCTGCGGTCGCGAGTGGAGAAACTCGCGGCGGGTCTTGTTAAGTCCGGTCAGCTGACGCGCTTCGAAGAGCTCCTGCTGTCGCCGCTGATAGTTGAATCGCTGCGTGAAAAGATCTCGGCCAAGGTCGAACAGTTTCACAAAGCGAATCCGCTGGTGCAGGGAATCGGCAAGGAAGAGCTGCGCGAGACGCTCAGCTTGCGCGAGGAAGTTTTTCGCGGCGTTCTGGGTTCGCTGGCGCGGGATAAGAAGCTCCAGGTCAGCGGCGAGATTGTGCATACTGCTGGCAAGGGCGTCGTCCTGCGCGATGAGGAAGCCGAATCGAAGGCGCAAATCGAGCAAGCTTTTGCCGAGGCTGGACTGAAGGTGCCATTGCTGAAAGAAGTGTTGGCTTCGTTGCCCGTGGACAAGGTGCGCGCGCAGAAAATCGTGACCCTGTTGCTGCGCGATCGTGTGCTGGTGAAGCTGTCGGATGATCTGGTATTTCACCGCAACGCACTGGACGCACTCCGCCGCCAGGTCGTTGCGCAAAAAGCGAAAACACCGAAGCTCAACGTCGGCAGCTTCAAGGACCTGTTCGGCATTACCAGAAAGTACGCGATCCCACTTCTCGAGTATCTCGACCGCGAACGAGTGACCCGGCGGGTCGGCGACGAGCGGGTGATTCTGTAGCCGTAGCGAAATGAGAGCGGACGGGAGCGGCGCTGAATGCGAAGTCTCAACGCTGCCCGGAAAGCGCAGCCGACGCCCTCAGACCTTGGGTGTCGATCCGCTTCCGATTCTGTCCGCCTTGAATCCCCACGTCACGATGCAAGCTGTTGCGGCACGCTTATCGTGCGCTTGGGACCGCGCTTGCGAATCAGTAGCACGCGAATGCGCTCCAGTAGTTCCATGGGGGCGAGTTCGCCTTTCGGTATCCAGGCATCCGCCAGATGTTCCTCGGGGCAGCAACTCACGCAACCGGAAAACAGCAGCGCCGGGGTCTCGGGCGAAATAGATTTCAATTGCTCAACCAGTTTTGCGCCATTGAGCTTGGGCATCATCAGGTCGGAGAGTACTAGATCGATGCCGCCGCCCTTCATGGTTTCGATGGCGTGTTCGGGATCGGAGCACGTGAGCACGCGATAGCCGCGTGTCTGAAGTAGGACTTTGCGAATGGAGAGAGAGCGTTCGTCATCGTCGACGCAGAGGATCGTACGTTTCGGTTTCATTTACCCCCACCGAAGCCTGCTCAGGAACGCTGCGCAGCCGCGTCCGGGCAAACCTGGGAAGCCGGACGTGTGCAACAGTCGCCGAGTAGTTTGTTAATTACGCCAGAGCAATAGCGTGTTCCGGATAGTACGACCGTCGCGGGGGTTGCACAAGTATTGTCGAGGTCAATTACGAGAAAAATTTCTCAAGCGCAAGAGCAAACCAAATCGCACTGCTCATGGTGATGTTCTTTTCCGCGCTTCGCGCCAAAGCCCCGCTGGATGCGGCTTTTCGGCGTGCACAGAATATCCTCAGAAAAGTCACATCGTAACTTCTCCGTTAATCACATGCACTACGTTACCGCCGACACGCACATTTGTGATCGCATCCTCCGTCTTCGCCGCCCGAACGTAAAGAAAACTCGGGCGCCGCGTTTCCATTCCTTGCTCAATCAGCCCTTGCGTCTCCGGCGCTAGCACGCCGTGCTTCACCGCCCAGGCTGCGCAACATCCCGCAGCCGAGCCGGTCGCGGGATCTTCTCCGTTGTAGAAAATCATGCGCGCGTGCAATGTGGCTGCGGGATCGACGGTCTCCCGGCAGACAAAATAGAAGAACGCCGGACTGCCGATGCTTCGCAGATATGGCGCCATCTGGTTCCAGCCAATGCTGAGCAGTTGCAGCGCGGCCAGCGAACGGAACGGGACCACGGTGAACGGCATGCCTGTCGAGACGGTTTGAATCGGCAGGCGCTCGTCCAAATCAGCGACCGGGACGCCGAGCACGCCGGCGACAACGTCATGCGGGTGCATGGCTCCAAACTGCGGCTCGGCTTGGCGCATCTCCCCGAAGAGCAGGCCATCGCGCTGCTCAAAGCGCACCGGAATCTTGCCGGCCTTCAGATCGAGCACGATTTCGTCTGCCTTGGAGTGCTGGCGTAAATACCACGCCGTGCCCAGCGTGGGATGTCCTGCGAACGGCAGTTCTTCATTGACCGTGAAGATGCGCACCTTGTGTCCCTGGTCGCGTTCCGTAGCTTCGTCGCGCGGCAGGATAAAAGTGGTCTCGCAGAGATTGGTTTCACGCGCCAGCTTCTGCATCTCGTCGTCGCTCAGGCTGCGAGCGTCGGTGAAAACGGCAAGCTGGTTGCCCTCCAGCGGGCGCGAGGTGAAAACATCAAGCTGCACGAAGGGAAATTTGCGCTGGGTCACGACGATGGCTCCGAGACCAATGTAGCAGGAGTTCGCGTCCCCAGAGAGTTGACCCGTCGGCGCCTGTGACCAGCCTCAGGCAGGTGGGGCCAGCGCTGATACAATCGCCGTTGCGCGACACGGTTTCCACTCGGTCTGACGCGTGGGTATTGCGGAAGCGAAGGGGGTCCGGTGACTCTCCCGGTCTTCAAAACCGGCGATTGGCATCTTCGATGTCAATGGTGCGTTCGACTCGCACACGCTTCCGCCAATTGTTTTCATCGACTTCCACGGTGCGTCATATTACTGCGGACTTGGCCCGTCCCGACGCGGTTGCACACTGGTTGGCATTGTCCTAAAGCAACTTTAAGACACTACCAGATTCTAGATACGGCATACTAGTTATCTGCAACAGCTATAATCAAGATCGCTTTGTCCTCCGTTCCATGCCGAATTTTTCATGGCCTTGCCATCATTCTGGCCGCAGCCGGCTTGGTCTGCCAGAATGCCGCTGCCCAGTCCCTTCCCGGCACGCAGACCTTGATGGTCATGCCCTTCGAAAACCAGTCGAGCGCTCCGGGACTGGAGTGGATCGGAGAAGCATTCCCCGAGGTCTTGTCCCAACACCTGGCTTCTTCGCAGCTTTACGTCATCAGTCGCGAGGACCGCACTCATGCCTTCGACCATTCGGGCATTCCGCAGAACCTGCTGCCCTCGCGGGCGACCATCTATCGCATCGCCGAAGAGATGGATGCGGATTATGTCGTAATGGGCAGCTATACCTTCGCCGGCAACGTCTTTACCGCCCGCGCGCAACTGCTGGACATGAAGAAGCTGCACTTGTATCCCCCGGTGGAAAGCAGCGGCCCGCTCGCCAATCTGATCGACCTCCAGACCATGCTGGCCTGGGGAGTTTTACAGCAAATGCCCGTGCATCCTGCAACCACGCGCGATCAGTTTCTGAAGGCCGTTCCGCCTGTGCGACTGGATGCCTTCGAGAACTACATTCGCGGAATTCTGGCCACCAGTTACCAGCAGCGGGTCCACTACTTCCACGATGCTCTGAAACTTAATCCCAACTACACTCTGGCCATGCTCCAGTTGGGCAGGACGTACTTCGATAATCATGAGTATGAGTCGGCCTCGGTGTGGTTTGCCCGCATACCCAAGACCGATCCCGCCGTTGGCGAGGCCAGCTTCCTGCTGGGACTGTCGGAGTTTTATCGTGGCAACTTCGACAAGGCTTTTGCCGCGTTCAACTACCTGTCCACACGAGTGCCGCTGACCGAGCTCTACAACAACATGGGTGTAGCGGAGGCCCGGCGTGGCCGTCGCGCTGCCGCAGTGGAGTATTTCTCAAAAGCTGTTAATGCCGACCCTAACGATGCCGATTACCGCTTCAACCTGGCGGTCGCGCTCTTCAAGAATGGAGACAGCGCGGGGGCGAGCCGGCATTTGAAGGAGGAGCTACAGCAACGTCCCACCGACGGCGAGGCGAAGACGCTATTGGACATGATCAATCGTGGCGTACAGCCTCCGCCGCCATCGCCGGCCGCCACGGCAGGCAATGCGTTGCTGCCGCCCAACCAGCTTCACCTTCCCATGGAGCGGATCAAGCGCAACTACGATGAGGCTTCCTATCGGCAGATCGAAATGCAGATCCGCAACTTTGAGGAAGCACGGCTGGCGACCATGGATCGGACTAAACAAGCCGCCTATCACGTGGAAAGCGGCAAGGAATTGCTGGCGAAAAATATGCCAGACCAGGCGGAGGCTGAATTCCGTGCTGCTATCGGCGCTGACTCCAGCAACGTAGTGGCGCATGCGCAGTTGGCGATGCTGCTGGAGAAGAAGGGCGACGTGGCCGGTGCGCGCGCTGAAGCGCAAACCTCAGTTCGTTTGAAACCGAATGTCGACGGCCTGCTGGTGCTTGCCCGGCTTGATCTGAAACAGAACCAAGTGCAGTTGGCGGCTGGCGAAGTCGATCGTGCGCTGGCGCTGGAGCCAGCCAATGCAACCGCGCTGGCGCTGAGACGCGATATCGCTGCGCGGCAAACAGGTTCACAATAGAGCGGCGAGTGATAAAGGGTGGAGTACGCCTTTAAGGCGTACAGAAAGAACGCTGGATAGAGATCTGGCTTCAGCCGCTGAGGTAAGTTCGTCCACCGTCACCTCAGCGGCTAGAGCCGGAAGAAATCCAACGGGCCTGGAATGCACTCCTGAAGGCGTGCTCCACCCTGGCAATTGAGGCGGTCCTCCAGGCGCTGCGACATATTTTATTAATCACCCTGTCGCCTCGGCTTATGAATCGCCCTCCGGAAGAAGGTTACATGTCTCGAATTCGAATTGTCCTCTCATGCTTCGTTCTGATGTTGCTGGCATTCGCCAGCGCCTCTGCCAGCAGTGTCGTCAAGATCCGGGTGGACGACACCATCCAGCCCATCAGCGCTGAATACGTCGAGCGCGCCATTGAGCATGCGCGCCAGACCAATGCCGATGCCGTGCTGATCGAGCTGCGCACCCCCGGCGGTCTGGTCGATTCGACCCGCGAGATCATCCAGAAGATTCTGGCCTCGCCCGTGCCGGTCATCGTGTACGTTGCGCCCAGCGGCGCCAATGCGGCGTCGGCGGGATTCTTCATCCTGGAGTCGGCAGACATTGCCGCGATGGCGCCCGGAACCAACACCGGCGCGGCCCATCCGGTGACGCTCGGCGGCGAGAAGATGGACGACATCATGAAGACCAAGGTGGAGAACGACTCGGCTGCCTTCATGCGCTCGTTCGTTGGGCCGCGCGGACGCAATGTGCAGCTGGCGGAGAGCGCCGTCCGCGAGTCGAAATCGTGGACTGACCAGGAAGCGCTGCAGCAGCACCTGATCGACATTGTCGCCAAGGACCAGGACGATCTCTTCCACCAGATCCAGGGCCGCACGGTGAAGCGCTTCGATGGCAAGCAAGTGAAGCTGGACCTCGTCGGAGCCAAGGTTGACGAGATGCCGATGACACTGCGGCAACAAATCCTCGACTTCCTGCTGGATCCCAACATCGCCTTCATCGTGCTGGCTGTAGGCGCGCTGGCGCTATATGCCGAATTCAATCATCCCGGCGCGATTGTGCCCGGCGTGGTGGGAGTCATCTTCATTCTGCTGGCGCTGTTCGCGCTGAACCTGCTGCCCACGCGCTATGCGTCGTTCACGCTCATCATGGGGGCATTTGTGCTGTTTGTTTTGGAGGCGAAGTTTGGCACGCATGGAGTGCTCGGCCTCGGCGGGGTCGCTCTGCTGACGCTGGGCGGGCTGTTGCTGGTGGATGGGCCGATCCCGCAGATGCGGGTCAGCCTGTGGACGGCGCTGGGCGTCAGCGTGCCCATCGGAGCAATCACGGTTTTCCTGATGACCATTGCCCTGCGTGCGCGCCGCAATAAAGTTGTGACCGGAAGCCAGGGGATGATCGGCGCGGTTGGCGAAGCGCGAACGGACATCGATCCGGAAGGGAAGGTCTTCGTGCTGGGTGAGCTATGGAACGCGCACGCGCCTTCGCGGGTTGGAATTGGAGATCACGTCGTCGTCCGGAAGGTGGAGGGGCTGGAGCTGGAAGTGGAAAAGAAGTAGAAGACAGTGGTCGGTGGCTAGTGGCCAGTGGCCAGCGACCAGATATGAAACGCGCTCCTTTGGCGTTTGCAATCCAGTCATACGAGGGGAACAAGTCTCGCCACTGACTTCGCTGGCCAACAAATCGAGCGAGGGGACTGGTCGCTAGGTGTCTGGCTCTGGCCACTAGCCACTGCTTCTGTTGCCAACTTGGGTTCCCCGCCACTTGAGCCTACAATCCGTAGTAGCACACGTTCTACACTTCTGAATAATTGGAGGCGCCTCGTGCCCGGTATAGCTGGCATTGTTGTCATCATTATTGTCGCTCTCTACATCATCAACTCGATCAAGATCCTGGCCGAGTATGAACGCGGCGTCATTTTCCGGCTTGGGCGTTTGCTGGGCACTGCGAAAGGCCCCGGCATCATATTGGTTTTCGCGCCGATTGATCGCATTGTGCGCGTCTCTCTGCGGCAGGAGGCGCTGGAGGTCCCCCCGCAGGACATCATCACCCGCGACAACGTCACGCTGAAGGTGAACGCGGTCATATTCCTGCGCGTGGTTGATTCCAACAAAGCCGTGGTTGCGGTTTCGAATTACATGTACCAGACGTCGCAATTCGCGCAGACCACGCTGCGCTCGGTGCTGGGGGAAGTCGATCTGGATGAACTGCTGGCGCATCGCGAGAAGATCAACCTGCGGCTACAATCGATTCTGGACCAGCACACCGATCCCTGGGGCGTGAAGGTGAGCAACGTCGAGGTGAAGCAGGTCGATTTGCCGGAGACGATGACGCGCGCGATGGCGAAGCAGGCCGAGGCGGAGCGCGAGAAGCGCTCGAAGATCATCCACGCCGAAGGCGAATTTGCCGCGGCGCAGCGCTTGATCGATGCCGCCCACCTGCTGGCCAGCGAGCCGGTCAGCATTCAGTTGCGCTACCTGCAGACGCTGACCGAGATCGGCGTGGAGAAAAACACGACCATCATTTTTCCGGTTCCGGTGGACCTGCTGGCCGGTCTGCACAGCCTGGTGAAGCTGGACAAGGCGAAGATTGCCGCCCTGGAATCCCCGGCGGACAAGGGATGAGACAGCACGGGTAGTGCGGCGCCCTTCGACTCCGCTCAGGGCAGGCTTTTCAGCGCCGCTTTGGAAGTCGGAAAAAGATTTCGCCGCTGTGGTCATCGCTGATGACCACAGCGGCGAATCACGAAAATCGCAGCGGTCAACGCGGACCTAAAGGTCCGCACTACCCAAACGGCGAGGTTATCTGTGCACACGATGGCATCTGACGACACCGAAATAACCTTGGGCGCAGGCAAGCTGCTGGGACTTTTTTTTCTGCTGGCAGCGATCTGCGGGGTCTTCTTTTCCATCGGGTATTCGCTGGGCAAAAGCTCGGGCCATGAGCAGGCGTTGAACGATCAGCCTACGCAGGTGAACGCCTCATCCGATCCGTCGCCAGCAAGTTCCGGAACTGGCGAAAGCAAGCCCTCAGCCGCGGTCGCCGCCAAGTCTGACCCAACCGCTCCGGCTTCCGACGCAGCCACTCCACAGAGCAATTTGACCTTCTACAAAGCAGTGCAGCAGAACGACAACGGAGCGCAGCCGGCTGCCGAAGCAGCGCAACCGACGCCCGCCGCCGCGCGTGATCAAAAGGTGATACCTGCCGCCGCGACAGCCCCCAGTTCGGCGGTGAGCACAACCGCTGCCAGCACTACCCGAAGTCCCGAGGTCATCTCGCACACGTCTCCTGTAACCGGGCCGGGGACCATCGTGGTGCAGATTGCGGCCGTCTCCCGCGAGGACGATGCGGTCGCACTCGCGGGCGCCTTACGTAAGAAAAACTACAATGTTTTTGTAGTGAACAATCCGGTCACCAATGACAGGTTCTATCACGTGCAGGTAGGTCCGTTCTCGAGCGTGGCCGAAGCGGAGGCTACGAAAGCCAAGCTGGTGGCGGAAGGCTATAACCCAATTATCAAGAGATAGCTTTCAGCCGTCAGCTGTCAGCCGTGGGTGAGCCCGTGAGAACCGCGCCCTCCTTACGGTGTCGGTGTCATAACCGTGTCGCCGCTCTGCGGCTCGGGTCAAATTTCCGCTAGACCCGGGGCTTACGCCCCGGGCTAACTACATAGCCGCCGCTGCGCGGCTAGTTCGATCCCAAATACGACATTCCACCGTGCGAATACAGAGAATGTACATAGCCACGCGAAATTTTATTGTCGTATTAGGGAGAAACGGGTGTAAAGTAAGGGCCGTTTTCGGGCGCTGGTAACGTGAATATGCGCAAAAGGAGAGTGCCGGTGAAAACGCGTTTCCTTTCCCTTACCCTGCTCACGATGATCGCGTTCGCGGTGGTTGCTGTTATTCCGGCCGCAGGCCAGATCCTCTATGAAAATGGTCCGATCAACGGCAACACCGATGCCTGGACCATCAACTTCGGATTCGTCGTGAGCGATAGCTTCACCATCTCCACCGGTAGCAGTACGATCACCGGCATGTCCTTTGGAGCCTGGCTTACGCCGGGGGACGTCCTGGAATCCGTCGAAGTGTCTCTAACCCAATACCCAATCAGTGGAACCACCTATTTTGACGGGATCATGAATGTCACACAGTCGGGCTGCGTTCTGAACAACTACAGCTATGACGTTTGCACGGAAACCGGCAGCTTCAGCGGGCCGACGTTAAACAATGGGACCTACTGGGTGAATCTGCAGAGCGCAGTCGACAGCGACGGCCTACCGGTGTACTGGGATGAGAACAGCGGGGTGGGCTGTCATTCGCCGGGCTGCCCGTCAGAGGCAGGAAATGGCATAGGATCGGATCCATCCGAGGCGTTCAGCATCCTGGGTACCGCGAGCACGACGACCACCGGCTCGGTCCCAGAGCCGACCAGCCTGGCCCTGTTCGCGTCCGCAGTCGCTGGTGCAGCTACGCTGGTGCGGCGCAGGCTGTTCTAAAGTGGCATGTCCGAACATTCGAAAACGGATCGTTCGGTCTACCGGTCCTGGCCCCTAACTGATGCTTCATGAATCTGCTCTATCTATAAGGAGAGTGGCAGCGTGAAAACGCATTTCGTTTCCCTCGCCCTGGTCACCCTGATCGCGTTTGCCGTCGTTGCCGGCATTCCGGCCATAGCTCAGACCGTCTACGAGAATGGTCCCATCAACGGGAACACCGATGCATGGACCTTCAACTTCGGATTCACGCCCACCGACTCCTTCACGATATCCGGCGGTAGCAGTACCATAACCGGGCTTTCTTTCGGGGCGTGGCTGTCTCCGGGCGACACTCTCACTTCGGCTGAGGTGTGGATCACGTCGGAACCGCTTGGCGGAACCTTCTACTTCGATGGGATTGTGAACTTTAGCGCGTCGGGCTGCGCCATCAACAATTATGACTACAACATTTGCGATGAGACCGGCACTTTCAACGGTCCGACGCTCAACAACGGCACCTACTGGTTCACACTGCAGAGCGGGAGCGTTCCCAGCGGCGATCCCGTCTACTGGGACGAGAACAGCGGAATCGGCTGCCATTCCCCAGGATGCCCGTCCGACGCCACGGAAACCGGCGAAGGCTCGATCCCGTCCGAATCCTTCACTATCCTGGGCACGGCCAGCAGCACCACGACCACGACCGGGACGGTTCCTGAGCCTGGCAGTCTGGCGTTGTTTGCCTCGGGGTTCACTGGTCTGACTGCGGTGCTGCGGCGCAAGCTGTTCTAACGCGGAATCTGTAGCAAGAGGAATCGATCAAAGGCAGGAACGCGGGTTGCGGCTGGCGTTGCCAAGTTATGAGTTCCAGGGAGCGGCTTAGTTAGAGAGAAGTTGGCAGGAATCTTTTTCGACAGGGCGGCGACCCACCTGGGAAGCAGCAGTTCTACGCAGATACTTTACGTCACCGAGACAGTTGTCCGGCTCTTCTTATTCCACTTCTTTGCGGCCTTCTTTTGCGCTTTTAGTTCCTTCTTCTGAGCTTTGGCTTGTTGCTTGCTTTGTTTCTTCCACTGCTTCTGCGATTTCTCTTGTGCCTTCGTGTTTTGCGCCCTGGAGTTTTGCGGCTTGGAGTTTTGCGCTTTCGGGTGCTCGGTAGTCTTGCGAGCGTAGGCTGTTTGCCCCGACAGCATCAGAGCGAGAAGGACAAGTGGAAGACAGGCCGTGATTTTCTTCACAAGCTCACCATGTAAAACGATTTGAGTGGATTTTACAACGAGCCATCGAGTCTCGCCACGACAATCGGCTCATTTTTGGAGGGTGAGCGAGGTTACGAAAGTACTAGGGCGTGTTAACACTATCTGAGGGCCTCGACAATCAGGGCGAAATTGAGGAAAGCAAGGAAGACGACGTCCAGTTTGTCGAAACGCGAGAAGATGCGGC
>Ga0302325_10010238_pt1 | contig 20357 bp, 13 predicted proteins | sample Palsa_T0_2_FD_201948 | JGI IMG/M metagenome (GOLD analysis project Ga0302325, IMG submission 201948) | Peat permafrost microbial communities from Stordalen Mire near Abisko, Sweden - Palsa_T0_2 | ecosystem: Environmental > Terrestrial > Soil > Palsa > Peat permafrost | place: Sweden: Abisko...
CGCATACGAGATCCAGACCACGCCGGGTGTCTCGGTCGTGACTGTGCGCAATCGAGTTCGTAATGCCTTGGCCTCAGAAGCAGGTCTGGCTGTAGAAACCTCATCCGAACGCGAGCGGCGTCACTACGCCGTGACGGCTCAGGGGCTCTCGCGGCTAACGCAGATCCGGCTGCTCGTGCTGATCGCCGCGGTGCTCGCGTTGGTCGGGGCGATCTGGGCGATGATCTGGCAGCGGCGCGACCGCGTGGCAGAACTGAAGAGCGAAGGTTACGGCGAGCTCGTGCTGTGGCGATGGCTGCTGTGCGAAGCCGCCGTCCTGCTCACGGCGGGCTGCTTGATCGGCGCGATCTTCGGCATCTATGCCCAGCTGCTCGGTAGCCATTTCTTGGCAGCCGTCACCGGCTTCCCGATCGTCTTCAGCGTTGAACCAATCGCCGCGATTTCCAGCTTCGCGATGGTCACCGTCGTTGCGGTCGTGGTGCTCGTGGTGCCGGGATATCGCGCGGTGCGTGTGCGGCCCCGGACCGGAAGTCTCGCTCGCTAGCACGCGGCCCCTACTTTCCCCTCGTAGCGCTGTGAACCCTGCCCCGCTTTCGGTCAGTCAGCTCCGGGCGCTGATCACAGGCGCGAGCAGAGAGTTGCTCTGGGGCCTTCCCGCTGTCGCCCACGAAGTGCGTCGCTGGCGGGAGCAGGCTCGCAAGATCCCCGATGCGCCGATTCGCGAGGACGCACTGAGCGCGCTGGCCACCAAGCGGCCGCATATCGATGGCGCCGCTCTGTTCTCGATCCTGCCGCGCGCTCGCAGTCCGAGCCTGTTGCGGTTGCTCGTCGCCTACGAGATCATCTGGGACTTCCTCGACAGCGTCAACGAGCGGGGAGCCGCCTCCGGCCAGGCAAACGGGCGGCAACTGCACCTCGCGCTGATCGACGCGCTCGATCCAGCGCGACCGATCTCCGACTATTACCGTCACAACCCTTGGCGTGATGACGGCGGCTACCTACGCGCCCTCGTCACCGTTTGCCGGGAATGCTGCGTCCGACTGCCCTCATATGAGCGTGTTCGCCGGCTCGTCGTTACAGAGGCGATCCGGGGTCAGGTGTGTGCGATCAACCACGACCCCGATCCGTCGCTTCGAGACAGGGCGCTCGAAGCCTGGGTCGCCACAGAGTTCCCTCAGGGACATGAGGCGAGCTGGTTCGAGCTCAGCGCCGCGGCCAGCACCGACCTCACCATCTTCGCCCTGCTCGCGCTCGCCAGCGAACCGGCGTGCAGTGACAGGGAGATCGCGCTGATTGGCAATGCCTATTTTCCCTGGACCTCAGGTCTGGCGGCGTTGCTGGACAGCTACGTCGATCAGGCCGAAGACGCCGCCAACGGCGATCACTCCTACATCGCCCACTATCCCACGCCGGAGCTGGCGAGCGCGAGTGTGTGCCTGCTGATACGGCGCTGCCTGCGCGAGACCCGCGCACTGGAAAACGGTGAGAAGCACATGCTGATCGCGGCCAGCATGTTCGCGATGTATCTGTCGAAGGACAGCGCCCTGACGCCGGCGATGCGCGAGAGCACCAAACGCATCGTTGCTGCCGGCGGTTCACTCACCCGCGTCCTGCACCCAATTCTGCGGTTGTGGCGGACCGCCTACGCCCAACGTTCAACGTAATTCACAAAACGTGTTCGTTCGAAAACACACAACAAGGAGTCCTCATGTCAATCATAAGCTCATGCTCGCTGTCGATTCGACTTAAACGTGAACTGCCACCCAGTGGGCCCCTTCCGGCGATGCTCCAGACGATATGTTGCCGTTGGTTGCCATCCGCTTATCTCGAACAGTGTCGCGACCGTCTTGGCGACCGGTTCACCGTCTACCCGCTGGACATGCCACCATTGGTATTTCTCGCAGACCCGGGCGATATACGAGCGGTTCTCTCTGCCGACCCCAGCCATCTACACCCAGGCTCAGGCGGGAGCATGATCGCTCCACTGATCGGCGAGCGCTCGTTCATGCTGCTCGAGGAGGAGGAGCACATTTGTGGGCGCCGATCGATCACACCTGCCTTCCACCACAGAATGGTGGCAGAGCAGACCACGATGCTCTCCGACACCGTCGGGCGTGAGGTTGCATCCTGGCCAGTGGACACGAACATCGCACTCCATCCGCGCATTCGAGCACTCACCTTGAGAGTGATCTTGAGAGCTATCTTCAGCGACCGAGACAGCACCCTGGAGCCGCTGCATGAACGGTTGATGGACATGCTGTCGGTGACCGTCAGCCTTGTCCTTCAGGAGCCAAAGCTTCGTTATGTGCCCGGCTGGCGCGATACCTGGAGTACGTTCGTGGAGCAACGCGCCAAAGCCGACGACCTGCTTTACGGGCTCATGCGCCGACGACGCTCCGAGACCGAGGATCAGCGTGGGGACCTGCTTGACATGCTGCTCGCAGCGGAGAACCCGGACGGCTCTTCGATGTCCGACCGGGAGATTCGCGACAACCTCATGTCGATGATTCTGGCCGGGCACGAGACGACTACGGGCGAGCTCGCATGGGCATTCCAGCTGCTCGCGCACAACCCGGAGGTGCAGGACCGGCTGATCGAGGAGATCGACAGCGGTGGGGGGGAGGAGTACCTGACCGCAACGGTCCACGAGACGCTGCGCCACAAGCCGGTCTTCCTGTTCGCGATCCCACGAGAGGTCATCGAGCCGGTCGAGATCGGCGGCTGGACGTACCGCCCCCCTGCTCATCTGATGGGATGCACCTACCTCATGCACCACAACCCCGAGCTGTTTCCCAACCCCCACCAGTTCCGCCCAGAGCGCTTCATCGACGAATCCCAGCAGCCACGCACTTGGCTGCCGTGGGGAGGAGGCCGCAAGCACTGCCTCGGGCGGCACTTCGCGCTCCTGGAGGTCAAGAGCATCCTGCGGGAGGTGCTCGCCACCAAACGGGTGCTGCCCGCTAGCGATCGCATTGAGCGCCCGCGGTGGCGCAGCGCGATCCTGGTCCCTCATGCCGGGGGTCGAGTGATTTTGCGCGAACGTCGTGCCTAAGACGCTTTTCGTTACCTGGGGAACGGGTTTCTCGCTATCTGACTCCATGCGCGTCAAGATCGCTGCGCATGGAGATCAGGGTCGATTCGGGCGCGCAGCTGCGAGCTATGTGTGCGGAGATCCTGCGCGAGGACCGCGAGCATCCGCTGGTCGGGTTGACCTGCCGGGCCGGCGCGCGCGACCCCGCGCTGCCGGTCGATCGCGTGCTCGAGCTCGTCGGCCCGGGCATCCCCGTGTACGTGATCGAGCCGCCGCAGGCAAGGGCGTCCAAGGCGCTGCTGCCCGATCGCCACTCGGTGTACGGCGGCGCGGCGCGCGTGTGGTGGCCCGGCGTCGGCGAGGACAGCGACCCGTTTCATCCGGTGATCTTCGACGCCACGGGCGTCTACGGGGAGGATGCGCTGCAGCGTCTCGCCAGGGAGTTCCGGGTCAAGTCTCCGCAGCCGGTGGGCCTCTCTCCTCAGCAACAGGCTGTCCTGCAGGAGCGGCTGCGGATCCGCGCGGAGAGCCGCTGCCACGTGCTCGAAGAGCAGCTGCGAAACCTGCAGCAGGGCAACGGGGAGCTCGACCAGCGTGCGCGAGCAGCCGGGAGCCGCTAGGTGCGCGAGGGCTGCTGATGGCGACCACGACGGGACGCAGACCCAGGGCCAAACCTGAGCGCGATCTCCTGTCCCCGGCCGCAACGCTGGCGACGCCGCGCTACTCGCAGTCGCTCGAGCGGGGTCTGGCGATCCTCGCCTGCTTCAGGCCGGAGCAGCCTTGGATGAGGCTCGCCGACATCGCCGACGGTCTCGGCCTCAGCCGCTCGACGACCCACCGCTACCTCACAACGCTGGTGGCCCTCGGCTATCTCGAGCAGGGCCAGTCGCGCCGCTACCGCCTCGGCTTGAAGGTCACCGACCTCGGCATGGTGGTGCTCAACTCCACCGAGCTGCGCGAGCACGCCCATCCCTACCTCGAGGAACTGCGCAAGCAGAGCTCCTACAGCGTCAACCTCGCCGTGCTCGACGGCACGGAAATCCTGTTCGTCGACCGTCTGCGCAGCTTGCGCCGTGTGCAGGGCAAGATCGACATTCCTCTCGCGCCCGGCTCGCGGCTGCCGGCCTACTGCACCGCGATGGGCAAGCTGCTGCTCGGGAACTTGCCCGAGGCCGAGCAGAGCGAGCGGCTCGCGGAGATGGAGCTGACCAAGCGCGGCCCCAACACGATCACCAGCAAGCAGACGCTGCGCGAGGAGCTCGAGGAGGTGCAGGCTTCGGGCTTCGCCGTCAACGACGAGGAGCTCGCGCCCGAGGTGTACGCGATCGCCGCGCCCGTCCGCAACGAGGCTCGCGAGGTCGTCGCCGCGGTCAACCTCGAGGCGGAGCGCTCGATGATCTCGCTCCCCGAGCTCGTCGGCTCGCTCAGCCCGTACCTGATCTCCACGGCCGACTGCGTCTCCGCCCGCCTGGGCTACCGCCGCGACGACGAGACCCCAGCGCGACGCTGACGCTTTCCCGTTTGATTCACGCATTTTGAACACCGCCCGCTCCGGGTATACCTCCTGCTGGACAGCCGGTCCGCCTGAGGAGAAGTTACGGGCAGCGAGCAAAGGGGAGCATGACCCAACAAGACCAGCTGGGAGTACCCACCCTGAAGCTGCTCGCCGAGAAGCAGATGGTGGCGATCCTGCACGGCCTGGCGGAGGGCGCGCGGCGCCCCGCGGAGCTCGAGCGTAGCCTCGCGAATGCGGGACATTCGCTGGTGATGCGCCGGTTGCGGCACCTGCTGGAGCGCGAGCTCGTCACCTACGAGCGCCGGCCGGGGCAACCGCCGCACGCGCGCAGCGCTCCGATCCCACACCAGGCTCACTACAGCCTGACCGACGCCGGCCGGATGTTGCTCGAGGTTCCCCTCGAGGCCAGCCGCTGGGAGCAGCGCTGGTGCGCGCAAGCCGAGCGAGGCGCATCGGCCGGCGCGGTGGCGATCAAGGCGATCGCCGACGATCACACGCGCAAAATCGCGCTGCTGCTCACCGACGGTCCGCTTTGCACCAAGGAGCTGGACGAGCGGGCAGCCGACCTCGGCCGCTCGGCGCTGCGGCGCCGCCTGCGCGACGGGGTCTCGACGGGCCTGCTCGAACGGCGCCGGCGGGGACGGGTCCCCACATACGAGCTCACCGCTGCCGCCCGGGATCTGTCCTCCGTGGCGCGGGTTGCCGCGCGCTGGGAATCTTTAGAGAAGTTTTAGGTTTGGCTATGCGGTAGCTCCATCGAAAGTGTCCTCCGATTTGGACTTTCCATGTATGCAGGCAATTTGTGGGATTTCGCACATAATTGGTATGCATGTCCCAGGGTAATCCGTGCGAGCAAATCGAATCTACCTGCAACATGGCACCTTTCGGTTGTGGTAGACCTCGCACGTGTCCTCGCCGACGTCGTATGCGAAGCTGCATCCGGGTCCGGGCTGGCCGCGCGAGCAGGCGGCGTCCCATCAGCGCGCGCGGATCCACGCGGCGATGATCGAGCTCGTCTCAGAGCGCGGCTACGGTGCGGTCACGGTCCGCGAGATCGTGCGCATGGCGGGGGTCTCCCCGCGCACCTTCTACGAGCACTTCGCCGACAGGGACGAGTGCTTCCTGCGCACCTACGGGCTGATCGTGCGGCGGTCGACGAAGCAGGTGGGCGCCGCGCAGAGGGACTGTCACGACTGGCGCGAGCGGCTGCGCCTCGCGCTCCGCGCCTGGGCGGAGGGGATCGTGCGCGAGCCGCGGGCGGCGCGGCTTGGGCTCGTTGAGGTGTTCGCCGGCGGTGCAGCGGCGCTCGCGCAGATGCGCCGCGCGGAAGGGCACTACGAGGCGATGATCGAGCAGAGCTTCGCCGGCGCGCCGGACCCTGTGCCGGTCCCGCCGCTGGTCGTCAAGGGCATCGTCGCGGGCGTGCACCGCGTGGCGCGCGCGCGGCTGCTGGCCGGCTGCGTGCACGAGCTGCCGGGCCTGGCCGACGAGCTGCTGGAGTGGATGCTCTGCTTCCGCTGCCAGGACGCCGCGACGCTCGAGCGGCCCGGTCACTCCTCCGCGCCGGCGACGCCCGCCACGCATGATCGCGGGGTACTTCAGGACGACCGTGAGCGCATCCTCGACGCGGTCGCGCTGCTCGCCGCGCGGGAGGGCTACCGGCAGCTGACGGTGCCGCGGATCCGCGCCAACGCGGGCGTCTCGCGCAAGCGCTTCGACGAGCATTTCGAGGACGTCCAGGGCTGCTTCGTCGCGGCGCTCGAGCGCCTCAGCGAGCGCGCGCTCGCGAACGCCGTCATGGCGAGCGTTGGCGCCCGCAGCTGGCCCGGCGGTCTGCATCGCGCGGTGTGCGCGCTGTGCGCCGACATTGGGACCGATCCGGTGTTGGCGCGGCTGGGGTTCATCGAGGTGTTCGCGCCGGGCCCGGACGGGATGCTTTACCGGGAGCGCTCCGTAGCCGCCATCGCGGAGAGCCTGCGGATCAGCGCGCCGGCGGGTCAGCGCCCAAGCGAGCTCGCCGCTGAAGCGTCGATCGGCGCTGTTTGGGGGGTCATGCACCACCACGTCGCCCTCGGGCGTGCACACCGGCTGCCGAGCATCGCAGGGGTCCTCTCATACCTTGCGCTTGCCCCGGCGATCGGCGCGGAGCAGGCCGTCGAGGCGATCGCGGCTGAGCGCGAAGCGATGCGCGACAGAGGCGGGGCGCGCCGCGTCCCGCGGGGCAGGTCGGGTCTTCAGGCCATCGCAACCTGATGCGGGAGAAAGCGCTACCGCTCGGCGGATGCGACTTTGCGCTGGAAGAGCCTCTACGGCTCCATGACTGTGTCCCTCAGTCGGCGGCGCGGTCGGTTTCGTGGACATCCCTACTCCCTATTCCGACGGGATCGCCCAAACGGGACAAACCGAACCAAAAGTCTTCCCGCAAGCCCTTCTCCGCGAAGCGGTCCAACTCCCGCGGCACAAAGCAAAACCGAAACCGTGTGCAACCACCAACAGCGGCCGGCAAGCAAACGACCCTCGGGGTCCCCAGCGCAAACGTGGCGTAGCAATAGCACCCACAACCCCGGTGGGTGACCACCACGAACTGCTTTCTCCGCCCACCCCGACGACCACCCGCCCCGGCCCCCCACCGAGTTAGGAAACATCTCCCCCAAAACGTTGACTTTTTCCAGGTAGAGAGCATCCTGGCACCGTCAGGGTCGATCAAGAGGAGGACAGCAGTCCAGATCAAGCACAACTCCCCCAGGCAGGCCCGCCCGTGAGCTCTCTGGACGGGCCCCCGTGGCCCAAAGGACCCGCGTCGCCGCTGTAGCTCGGCGGGGCAGGCCCGAAGCGGCCGAACCCATTCTTCTGTGTGCCAGAGCAGGGAGCAGAACTAATCCGGCCCCGGGGCGCCGCTACGTGTTCGCGGAGGGCGCCCCAGGGCCAAGCACTACGACAGGGAGCATATCGAAATGAGATCTATTCGAGTAAGAACATTAGGGCTGGCGCTGGTGGCTGTGTTCGCTCTGGGCGCGGTCGCGGTGGGATCGGCGTCGGCGCAAATAACACCGGGACTCGGGCGGTGCGTAAAACTGACCGGAGGCATGTACAAAGATGCCGGCTGTACTGAAAAAGTCTCATCAGGTGGAAAATTTGAATGGAAAGCCGGACCCGGCGAAAAAAACAAATTCAAATCGTCGGGCGAAAAAGCCACACTTGAAGGTGCGGGAGAAGCTCACACCAAAATCACCTGTACAAGCGTTTCGAACAGCGGCGAATACACTAATGGAACAGAATATAAAATTACCGTTACGTTCCTGGGATGCGAATCCGGCGGAATTAAATGTGAGAACACGGCTACGCTGGGAGAAATCGGAACTAACCCGCTGAGGGGCAAATACGGGATCATCGAAACACTGACCAAGCTCGGTACCAGCCTCGAAGCCTTCACGGCGGGTACGACCATCGCAACATTTAAATGCGGCTCCACAGAAACAAAGGTGACAGGCTCGGTCATCTCGCCGATCACCCCAGTCAACAAAATGGAGCTAAAAGAGACAGAGAAATTCGCACAGACCAAAGGTATACAGAAACCAACAAAATTCGAAGGCCAGGCGGCCGATGTACTCATGTCGGAAAATTCTCTAGGGAAAGAACAAGCAGGGGAGGAAGTGGAAGCTGTAATCACAAACGAAGAAGAACTGGAGATTAGGGGCGAAGCGTAGTATCGGCCGTCTACCGTTGGACGGAAGGAGTGGTGTGTGGGGTCAAATGTTTGGCCCCACACACACACACATTGTGGAAATTGGCAAATCAATACAGGAGATCGAAGTGAGCGCCAGCGATAGGTATCGTGAGGGGAGCGAGTCCTGTCGGGACGGCGAACCCTTCTATACGCCGGTGCTCGGGAGCTCCATTAGCCTCGGTGGTGTGTGGTTCCGGTGGGTCGCCGTGTTGTGCGTCGCCGCTGGGACATTCGCGCTATGTAGCGCCCCGGCGCTGGCTGCTGGCGTTCGCAGCAAGATCGGCGACTTCGGTCCTGACGGTCCGGGTGGGGGCGTCTTTTCTGCCCCCCAGGGCATCGCCGTCGAACAGTCGAGCCACGATGTCTTTGTCTATGATGTCGGCGGCGGAGGCCGTATATATAAGTTCAACGCGGCCGGGGAACCGGAACGCTTCTCCTCGTCTTCGACCAACGTGATCGAAGAGGTTGGCGGCGGCACTGAAGAAAGCGAGATCGCCGTCGACAGCTCAAGCGGCCCCGACGGAGGCGATATCTACGTCGCGACCGGCAGCCAGGTGGAGATCTACAGCTCCACCGGCGAAAAGTTCAGCACGCTCACAGAAGAAGGTGAACCTTGCGGTGTGGCGGTCGACCCCAGGGGTGAAGTCTACGTCGCCTTTTACGGCGAAAAGGCGGTGAAGAAGTATACCCCCAGCACCAACCCGGTCACCAGCGCCGACTACACATCCTCGTTGTCAGAACTCGAATACCATTCCTGCAACATCGCCGCTGATTCTACCGGGGGCATCTACGTCGCGGCATACGAAGGCGGCGTTACCAAGTACGAAGCATCGCAGTTTAACGCCTTGGGAGTGGCAGCAGGACCCGGCAAGAGCGTCGACCTCGAAGGCACCACGCTGGCCGTCGACCCTGTCAACGGCCAAGCCTACATCGACGAGCAATCGGATATAGCCGAATATAATTCCGAGGCGGAGCGGGCCACCAGCTTTGGAGAGTTCAGCGAATCCTTTGGTGTCGCTGAGAGTCATGAAAGTGGCGACGTGTATGCCGCCGACGGCGAAGAAAGCGAAGTCATCATCTTTGGCCCGGCCCCGGTCCGGCCTGAAGTTAACCTCGAACCGGTTTCTGAACCACAGGGGACAAGCGTGACCCTCAACGGCACGGTTAATCCAGATGGAACGGAAGTGACCGCGTGTGAGTTCGAATACGGCAGCACCTCCTCCTACGGCCACAGCGAGCCCTGCTCAAAGGCGGTCCCATTCTCCGGTGCCAGCCCCGTACAGGTCAGCGCTCACGTGACCGAACTGCAATCTAACACCATCTACTACTTTCGCCTAGCCGCGACCAATACGAACGGGACCGATGAAAGCGAAGGTGGGAGCTTTACGACGACCGGGCCGAAGCCCACACTCGTCAGCGTGCTGCTCGACGGCCGCGCGTGGGAGATGGTCTCCTCGTCAAACAAGCACGGTGCTGCGATTGAACTACCGAGGACGGAAGATGGAGGATTGATACAGGCATCCGAAGATGGCAACGGAATAGTCTACCAGGCTGATTCGTCGATCAGCACAGAACCTGCGGGCAACCGAGCTCCAGAACCGTCGACGGTCATCTCTAGGCGAGATCAGGGGGCTTGGTCTACGAAGGAAGTCACAACACCCAACGAACGCGCGAGCGGCACCTCGTTCAGTACGGACGTAGAGTATCCATTCTTCTCCTCTGACCTGTCGCTTGGCCTGGTAGAACCGCACGGCATATCTCCGCGCTCTGAACCGCCTCTATCTGACGAAGCCTCAGAAAAGACGATCTACCTGCGCCACGAAGCAACGTGCGAAACGGCGCCGGAAAGGTGCTACACACCGCTGGTCACCGGCAAGGAAGGGTTCGCAAACGTGCCGACGGGTACCGAATTCGGTCATCAGATCGAATTCGTGAGCGCGACATCCGACCTGAGCCACATCGTTCTCCAATCAGAACACGGAGTAGCCCTAACAACCGCACAAGTGGGGCCTGAAGGGAACCTCTACGAGTGGACTGGGGGGCAACTACAACTTGTCAGCATACTGCCCGGGGGTGGAGCAACACCTGCATCTGAACCAAGTCTTGGTGACCGGCAAAGTGAAAATCTTCGGGACGCTATCTCCGATGACGGCTCGCGCGTCTTCTGGACAAATGAAGAACCCCCGTCGCCACATCTCTACATGCGCGACACTAAAACGGAGAAAACCCTGCAAATCGACGGCGCCGAAGAAGGCATCGAAGAACCCGGAGGCGAACCCGAAGTCGAGTACCAGACTGCCAGCAGCGACGGGTCCAGGGTGTTCTTCACCGACACGGCGAGGTTGACCAAAGACTCCACGTTGCCATCCAACCCGGAATCTGAATCTCCACAGGGAGCCGACCTCTATGAGTGCGAAGTGGTCGAACGCAAAGGAGAATTCGCATGCGACCTCTCCGATCTGACGGCCGATCCCCATGACGGTGAAACCGCCGCGGTGCAGGGCTCGGTGATCGGAGCCGACGAAGAAGGCTCCGATGTCTACTTCGTCGCCAACGGCGCCCTCGCGCCCGGCGCCACCCCCGGCAATTGTGCGAGAGACATAAAAGGTAAAGCGCTACCTGGAGCAACATGCAACCTCTACGTCGAGCACTACAACAGCGAATCCGGAAAGTGGGAAGCACCGACTTTCATCGCGACGCTTTCCAATGAAGATATTAGTGACTGGGAGAGTAAGGGGGGAGCAGAGCATAGGAGTCTTGGATACGTGACCGCCGGGGTCTCACCCAATGGGCGCTACCTGGCGTTCATGTCCGAGCAGCGCTTGGCGGGCTATGACAACGATGATGTGAACAGCGGCCAGCCCGACGAGGAGGTCTTCCTCTATGATGCGAGCTCCGGTCATCTGGTGTGCGCGTCCTGCAATTCGACCGGCGCGCGGCCGTTGGGCGTTTTCGATACTCAAAACGCCGGCGAAGGGACCGGGCTGCTCGTCGATCGCAGCCTAAACTGGGAAGGTCATTGGCTGGCTGGGAGCCTCCCGGGATGGATGGTGGGAAATCATGAATATCCTTATCACCAACCGCGCTACCTGTCCGACAGCGGCAGGCTGTTCTTCAACAGCCCGGATGCGCTTGTCCCGCACGAAGTAGAGCACAGGGAGGAGGGCGTGGACGGCCAGTCGGAGAACGTGGGCGTGGAGAACGTCTACGAGTACGAGCCCGGCGGGTTGGGCAGTTGTACCGACGAAGGCGGCTGTGTGGGGCTTGTCTCCTCGGGGACCTCGAATAAGGAATCGGCCTTCCTGGACGCCAGCGCAAGCGGTGACGACGCGTTCTTCGTCACATACGCACAGCTGGTTCCGCAGGATGTCGACAGCAGCTTGGATGTCTATGACGCCAGCGTCTGCGGCATATCTGGCGTGGAACAGTGCACGACCTCCGAAGCGTCAGAGACGGCGTCGTGTCCGACGGTCGAAGCGTGTCGCGGGGCGTCCTTCTCGCAGCCGGTGTTCGGGGCGCCCGCGAGTGCGACGGTCTCCGGGCGCGGCAATCTCGCCCCGGTGATCGCGCCGGCCGTGAGGCCGAAGAAGACGCTGACTCGTGCGCAGGAGCTGACGAAGGCGCTGAAGGTGTGCCGCAAGAAAGCAAATAAGAAGAAGCGAGCCACGTGCGAAAGGCGGGCCAGGAAGAGATATGGGGCGAAGGCCTCCAAGAAGAAGTCCGGCAAGCGCTCCAGGAAGGGGAAGGAATGATGTCGCGGCAGTTGGCTCTCGGTGCCGCGGTGGCCGGCGTGCTGATGGCGGGGCTAAGCGGTGCTACCGCGGCGTTTGGCGCGGACCCGTCCCCATGGTGGCGACTCAGCTCGACCCTCGTGCCTTCGTACCCCCCGCCGGGGGGGGAAGGTAAGATTATCCTGACTGCGACCAATCTCGGCGACGCCGAAACGGACGGGAGCAGAGAACCGGTCACGATCACCGATAAGCTGCCCCCCGGACTGGAAGCAACTGCCGTACACGGATATTTCGGCTTTACATTAAGCGAAAAGCTGACCGGATCGGGATTAGAATTTCCTTGCGAACCGCCGCCCATACCGCCGCTCGAACAGGTTCTCGAGTGTACGTTCGTGAAATCCGAAAATTCGGGGAGAGGGGAACTGAACCTCTCGCCCTATGGAGGGCTGACAGTTATAATAGCCGTGAAGGTAAACGCGCCACCGGGGACCGTCAAGAACGAGGCAAAGGTGGAAGGCGGCGGAGCGCCGAGGAGCGTGTCCGTCAGCCGCGGCGTCACGGTGAGTAGCGCGCAAGCGCCGTTTGGTGTCGAATCCTACGAGCTCACACCGGAAGACGAAGGCGGCTCGCCTGACACTCAGGCGGGCTCCCACCCGTTCCAGTTGACGACCACGTTCAACCTCAACAATATTCTCGAACTGGACTCAAAAAACCACCAACTGGAGCCGTCCGCGCCCGCACTGCTGAAGGATCTGCACTTTGAACTGCCGCCGGGCCTGATCGGCAATGCGACTGCGCTCCCGCAGTGCTCTGAAGCGGACTTTTTTGCAGATGAGGAAGAAGCCAATAGCTGTCCGGCCGACGCGGCGGTAGGTGTGGCGCAAGTGGCCATTTTCGAACCCGCGACCGCCGGCAGTACTTCCTATGTGATACCCCTGTTCAACTTGGTGCCAGCGGTCGGGGAACCGGCGCGATTTGGCTTCGAGGTTCCCGGTGTCCATGTTCCAATCCTGCTTGACACGTCGGTTCGCACCGGTGGCGACTATGGTGTGACAGTGAGCGTCGACAATGCCTCCCAGATCGCGGTGATCCTGGGCAGCCAAGTGACGTTCTGGGGTGTGCCAGGCGACTCCATCCATGACATCTCCCGTGGATGGGAATGTGTTAACGGCGAAGAATGGAGCGGCGCCGTCGGCAAACCGTGTACTCCGAACGGGGAACAGCACCCACAAGCCTTCTTGACGCTTCCCACCTCGTGCACGGGGCGGTCGGAACTGGTGGTGTCGGGTGATTCGTGGCCGAAGCGCGCAAAGCCAGAAGGGTTTGAGCTGTCGCCACCGCCGGAACCGCCGTTCATGGAAGCCTTGAATGGGTGTGGTGAATTGCCGTTCAGCCCGTTGATCGGCGTGACGACGCCGGAATCGCGGGCGGCGAGTACACCGACCGGATTGAACGTCGATGTCGACGTGCCCCAGCAAACGACGCTGGAAGCCAAAGGCAAAGCCGAGGCGGATGTCAAGGAAACAGAAGTCGTGTTGCCCGAAGGCATGCAAGCCAGCCCTGGTGCTGCTGCTGGCCTGCTGACGTGTTCGGCAGCTCAGCTCGGTTTCGACGGCGGTGGCGTGGAGGGCACGCAGCTTGAAAACAATCATTTCTCGCCCGAAGCTGTTAGCTGTCCGGATGCCTCGAAGATCGGTACGGTCAGGATCAAGACGCCGCTGTTGTCCAGCGAACTGACGGGCTCGGTGTATTTCGCCGAACAGGACACAAACCCGTTCATCTCACCGTTGGTGCTTTACCTGGTGTCGGAAGACCCGCTCTCGGGTGTGCGCGTCAAGCTTGCGGGCGAAGTGAGGATCAACGAAACGACGGGGCAGCTCGTCTCGGTCTTCAAGGACACACCGCAGCTGCCGTTCGAAGAACTGGAACTGGCGCTCTTCGGCGGACCGCGCGCGACGATCTCGACGCCGACGTCGTGCGGGAGCCATACGACGACGAGCTCGTTCGCGCCCTGGTCTGGCGGTTCGTCGGCGAGCCCGTCGGCGAGCTTCAATGTCGAAACGGGTCCCGGCGGCGGTCCCTGTACCGGGAGCCCGCCGCCCTTCGCCCCATCCTTCCAGGCGGGCTCGACGAATACCCAGGCGGCCGCATTCACGCCGTTCGCGCTGACGCTCGAGCACTCCGACGGCGACCAGGCGCTCTCGGGTCTCACGATGCACCTGCCGCCGGGGGTCGCAGCGCTGCTCTCCTCGGTCACGCCGTGCGCGGAACCTCAGGCCGCGAGAAACGAATGCGGCCTCGAAAGCCTGATCGGTTATTCGACGGCGAGCTCAGGGCTTGGTTTGGAGTCGTACACACTGCCAGGCAGCGTGTACCTCACGGGCCCGTACAAGGACGCGCCATTCGGCCTGTCGATCGTGACGCCTGCGGTCGCGGGTCCCTTCAACCTGGGTGACGTGACGGTGCGCTCGACGATCAGCATCGATCCGAGCACCGCGGCGGTGACGATCACCAGCGACCCGTTTCCGACGATCATCAAAGGCGTCCCGGTGCAGCTCAAACAGCTCAACGTGACGATCGACCGCGCCGGCTTCCAGTTCAACCCGACGAACTGCCATACGATGGCGATCACGGGCACACTCACGGGTGCCCAAGGCTCAAGCGAGGGAGTGTCCTATCCCTTCCAGGCGACCAACTGCGCAAGCCTGCCGTTCGCCCCGAAGCTCACGGCGAGCGCGGGTGGCCATGTGGGCAAAGCCGGTGGCGCGAGCCTGGACGTGAAGATCACCTCCGCGGGGTTGGGTCAGGCGAACATCCACAAGGTCGACCTGACGCTGCCCAAGGCGCTGCCCTCGCGTCTTACGACACTCCACAAAGCGTGTTTGGAAGCGGTCTTCGACGCGAACCCCGCGGCGTGTGACGCGGGCTCGGTGATCGGGACCGCGATCGTGCGCACCCCGATCCTAAAGAGCCCCCTTAGGGGACCGGCGTATCTCGTCTCCCATGGTGGTGCGGCGTTCCCGGACGTCGAGTTCGTGCTCCAGGGCGAAGGGATCACGCTGATCATCGACGGGACAACGGACATTAAAGCCGGGATCACCTACTCGAAGTTCGAAACGGCCCCCGACGCGCCGTTCACGACCTTCGAAGCGGTGCTGCCAACCGGCCCGTACTCAGTGTTTACGGCCAACGTGCCCATGAAGGCGAAGTACAGCTTATGCGGCACGAGCCTCGCGATGCCGACCGAAATCACCGGCCAGAACGGCGCAGTGATCAAACAGAGCACAAAGATCGCCGTCACCGGCTGCGCGAAAGTGAAAAAGCTGACCAGGGCGCAGAAGCTCGAGAAGGCGCTGAGAGCCTGCAAGACGTACAGGAAGAAGGCCAAGCGCGCGAAGTGCAAAAAGCAGGCGCTCAAACAGTACGGCCGGTTGAGAAGAAAGCCACCAAGAAAGGGGGTCTTTCGCGATGACGGCGTTTACGACAGTGCCGGCCGTGGTCTGATCCGCCGTCTTCGATAGTGACCAATTATCTGTTGATTCTATCCAGTGTTTATATAATCATTCATCATTAAGGAGAAAAGAATGCAAGCTTCATACGATTCTTCAGTGCCGTTCCGCGCACGCGGTCGCTTAATCTTGTACGCAATCGCGCTCGTGGCGCTCTCGGCGATGATGTTCGCGCCCGGCGTTGCAAGCGCTGAAACCGCCGAAGTGGAACCGGCGGCCGCGCCCGCTATCGTTACCAACTACCTTGCCCTCGGCGACTCAATCACGTTCGGATATACCGAGGAAAAATTTAATGTCAACTACCCAAACGAGTCGCCGTCGTATTTTGAAGAAGGGTTTGACAACTTCTTCAACAATGACCTCAAGAAAGCGGAAGAGGTGGGCAAAGGCAGCACGATCGTCAACGACGCCTGTCCCGGCGAGACGTCGAACACGTTGATTGGCGAAAACGAAGCGATCGGCGGGAAAAAATCAACGGAACCGTCTGGGTCTAATGGCCTCGGCGACTATCACCCCTGTCCGTACCATTTCGAAGACGGCTTTCCGCTCCACAACTCGCTCGGCGACCTGTCGCAGCTCGAAGCGGGACTGAGCCTCCTCAAAGAAGGTGCTCCGGCGCACGCAGTCAAGGCGATCACGTTGGGGATCGGGTCGAACGACGAGCTCGCGGCCGTGGCCCAGTGCGAAAAGGAAGTCGGCGAAGAATACGCCAAAGAAGGGAAAAGCAAATACGGCTCAACACCTGAAGAATCAGTAAAGATCTGCATCGTCGAGACTGCCGAAAATGTAACGTTCCCTCATATCCTCAAAAACATTGGGGACATCCTCGGCGTACTGGACAGCACTGAACCGGGCGGAGGCCATTACACAGGGCCGATCGTGCTACTGGGTTTCTACAACCCAGACTCGTTCGTGCTCCCCGGCAGCGACACACTGCAGGTCGCACTCAACCATGCAATCGAAAAAGAAGTGGTTCCCCACTTCCCGAACGTGACGTTCGCAAATCCCTTCCCGGTGATCAACAAAGGGAAAACCGAAAAAGCGGAGCAAGAATCGATCTGCAAGTACACGGAAATGTGCAACCCGAGCGTGCAGAAGCCTGGCGGTAAACCGGAAGGCAAGGATGGCGACATCCATCCGACGGTGGCCGGCTACAAGGCGATCGCCAAACTGGTCAACGAAGCCTGGCTGGCCAACCCGGCGCACTGATCGTCTGACCTAACAGTAAGCAGCAACGCACTGGGGCGCCCGGGCCCACTCGGCTGGGCGCCCTGAGCGCGGAGTGGCTAAACCTCCGCGCGCGCTGGCGGAACGGCAACCTGATGCGGTACACGACGCGGTCAGAAAGTTGCGCAGCAGAGGGTCGGTCACCTGCCATGGCGAGGCGTGCTGCTCGATTATGCCCGCGTCGCGCAGAGCACGGAGAGTGTCGCTTGCGATCTTAGAGTTCAGCCCGCGGGACAGCCGGATGCTGCGGGTGACGCGGACGGCGACGCGCCGGGCGTGGCGACCGAGCGAGCGGATGCGCGCTAGGGTCTGCTCGTGCTTGGGCAGATCCGAGAGCTGTGCGGCGCGGATGCCGGCGCTGACGTGCGTGTCGGTGATCTGGCGGGTCGCCTCGATCAGCGAGCTCTCGTGCGTCCAGCGGGCGATCAGCATCGTCACGCGCGGACGCCCCGGGGGATCGGCGGCAGCGGATGAAAGGTCCCGAACTGGCTGAGCACCCGCTCGGTGGGGGCGAACAGATCGCGCATCAGGTGCCAGCGATCCGCTGGGGCAACTCGAGTTACCCCAACGGTAAGCATACCTTACCTCGCGGGTAGCTTGAGGGGAGCCTACGAGGGATGGCGCCACCCCACCCCGCGCGTTCGGCGCGAGCGCCAGATGAACGGCGTGACCCACCCGCAGAGGGCTGGCCGGCTGGGAGTTAGGAAACATCTCCCCCAAAACATTGACTTTCCCAGGGGACAGAGCATCCTGGCAGCGTCAGGGTCGATCGCGAGGAGGACAGCAGTCCAGATCAAGCACGACATCCCCAGGCAGGCCCGCCCGTGAGTTCTCTGGACGGGCCCCCGTGGCCCAAGGACCGGCGTCGCCGCTGTAGCTCGGCGGGGCAGGCCCCACTTGGCCGAACCCAATCTTCTGTGTGCCAAAGCAGGGAGCAGAACTAATCCGGCCCCGGGACGCCACAACGTACTCGCGGAGGGCGTCCCAGGGCCAAGTACTACACAAGGGAGCATATCAAGATGAGTACAAATCGAATAAGACATCTGCTGGTTGCGGTGATCGCCGTGGTGGCGTTTAGCGCGATCGCGTCGAGTTCGGCCTTCGCGGCAGAAGAATTCTTTACATGTCAAGCATCCGCGACTGGTCATTTTGAAGAAAGTAAATGTGAAAAAGAAGGAACGACCAAAGCTGACGAATGGCTAGCGATAACGGCGGCAAAAAAAATCACAGGGACGAGCGGCAATTCCAAACTGGAAGGGACGGTAGCCGGACTAAAACTCATTATCGAATGTAAAAAAGACAAAACCACCGGGACGACCAACGAAATCGAAACGGCCGGCAAAAACAAAGGGAAAATTCTGTTCGAAGAATGTGGTCATCCGACGGAAATTCTGAGGGGCAACAGGAAAGAACTGACCGCGTGCACAGTGGCGAATATTGAATTCTCTTTTCTATCGCAATTGATTGCGGGGAAGGGGGCGGGCCCGGAACTCGAATTCAAACCGTCCCCTAGCACTAGCACGCTATTTGTTACGATAAAAATCACGGGTTGCGCCCTCCCGGAAGAAAACAAAGTCGAAGTAGCCGCTGTAGGGGACGGCATAACCTGTGCATTGCCCGAAGCGGAAGTTGGACTAGTGGTGCACGAAATTGCGTGTGCATCGACAGGTGACGCGAATCTCAGATTTGCCGGCAAAGCAGCAAGCTTTACCAGCGTCGAGAAAGTCGAAATCGAAAACAAAGAAAGATGGCTTGCTAGATAGAGATAGGTAGGAGCCTCATCTCAAAGATGGGCCTAATTGGCGGCTGGGGCCAGCGGATTGCTCGGCCTCAGCCAGCCAATCCGAGCGTCAGCGAATCCGAGCGTCAACGGAAAGGAACAGTCAGTGGAGAGGAAAACCGAGGGAAGGGAGTGGCCTGTTGGGCCGGGGTCGCATCAACCATGCCCCAAGTGCGGCTGGTTCAGTGAGGCCTCACGGTGTTGAGGAGAGTCTCGGGTTCGGGTCGGTTTGTCTTGGTCCCGGTGTCGGTGCTGTGTGCTTTGGCCGGTGGTCTTCTCTTCTCGAGCGCCCCCGCGTTGGCGGCCTTTACGCAGTTGCCGTCTTTTGGCTCGGAAGGCTCGGGACCCGAACAGTTCGGGAATAGAAGTCCTTTCAGCGTGGCTGTGGATGACTCGACGGGTGATGTGTTTGCGCTGGACCGCGGCAACAGACGAATAGAGGTGTTCAGCGCGGAAGGGAAAGAACTCCCTGGGTTTGAATTCATCGGGCTGGCGGGAGTATTCTCTGGGGAAACGAGCGGGCTGGCGGTGGACAACTCGACCGACCCCGGCGACCCTTCCAAAGGCGATGTGTATGTCACTGATAGTGGGAATGGCGTGGTCGATAAGTTCAAGCTCGTCACCCCCGAAAAGTATGAATTGGAAGCACAGCTACCCGCCTCTGCTCCCCGGGGAGTAGCGGTCGACTCCAAGGGCGATGTGTATGTCGCGGACGCGTTCGGTCCCGCAGGCGTTCGCGAGTTCGAACCCACAGGGAAAGAACTCCCCGAAATAACGAATGACGGCGGACCAAACGAATTCACGTTCCTCGGGGGTGTCGCGGTCGCTCCCAACGGCGACCTGTATGTCCTGAACGGCTTCAGCGGCGAAAGCGTGCTGAAGCTGACGCTTACCGCTAGAAACGAAGTCGAAGACGTATTGCCGGTCGGCAATAGTGGAGCTGCTGTCGCGGTTGACTCTAACGGGAACGTCTACATCGCTCAAAATGCACCTCTACCCCACGTGGAAGAGTACGGACCCAATAGGGTGTTCCTCGAAGAATTCGGCTCCGGAGATATGGGTGAGTCGTCGGGTATCGCTTTCAGCCCGTTCAACGGCGATGTCTACGTCGCCGATTCCGAACGCCACGAAGTGCACCGGTTCAAGGAAGTGCCGCCGGTCGCCCCGTTCAAACCGGCAGTCACCGGGTGCAGCGCAAAATCGAGTACGCCGGTGGGCGAGACCGTCGGCTGCGCCATCGTCCCGAACGCCGGAGAAGCCACATGGTACGTGGAATACGAAGAAGTAGGCTCAGGCACGCTTACCAGCACGGGCATGGTCAATACCATCAAAACCACGAAACCCACCACACCAGTTGAAGCCAACGAAACACTGGGAGGGCTGAAGCCGGACACGAGATACCGCTACGTGCTGTTCGCCGAAAATAAACTGAAGTCGGGCCTCCAGTTCGAAGAAGGGACGTTCACGACGACGCCCCCAGTGGTGGGTGTCGGGCCATGCAGCGCGAGCCCCATCAGCCCCACCGAAAACGAAGGCGTGACGCTGCACGGAGCGCTGAAGCCGGAAGGCATCGAAACTAGTTGGCACTTCAAGTACGGACTGAGCACCGCGTACGAATCGGAAACCGGAGTAGAAAGCTCGGGCAGCACAGAAGAAGTGCAGCCCAAACCGAACCTACACGGGCTCAAACCGCACACGAGCTACTACTGCCAGCTTGTCGCGACCAACAAATACGGCTCCACCAGCGGCGAAGGCGGCCAGTTCACGACGACGGGAACGCCGATCCTCGGCGGTGAGTTTGTCTCCGAAGTGGGGACGCAGAGCGCGACGGTGAAC
>Ga0302325_10010239_pt1 | contig 20356 bp, 15 predicted proteins | sample Palsa_T0_2_FD_201948 | JGI IMG/M metagenome (GOLD analysis project Ga0302325, IMG submission 201948) | Peat permafrost microbial communities from Stordalen Mire near Abisko, Sweden - Palsa_T0_2 | ecosystem: Environmental > Terrestrial > Soil > Palsa > Peat permafrost | place: Sweden: Abisko...
AGCGCCACCACCCGCACCGACTCGGGCAGGTGGATGATCACCTCTTCCCAGACCGCACCCCGCGCCCGGTCGGCGAGGTAGTGCACCTCGTCGAGTACGACGTAACCGAGATCGTTGAGCGCGGCGGAACCCGCGTACAGCATGTTCCGCAGCACCTCGGTGGTCATCACCACGATGGGCGCGTTGCCGTTGACCGAGTTGTCACCGGTGAGCAGGCCCACGGTGTCCGCGTCATAGCGCTTGACGAGGTCGTTGTACTTCTGGTTCGACAGCGCCTTGATCGGCGTGGTGTAGAAGCACTTGCGGCCCTGTTGCAGGGCCAGGTGCACGGCGTACTCGCCGACCACGGTCTTGCCGCTCCCGGTGGGCGCCGCGACGAGCACGCCATCGCCGGCGGTGAGTGCGCCGCAGGCCGCGACCTGAAAGGGGTCGAAGTCGAAGCCGTACAACTCGAGGAACGAGGTGAACTCCGGGGCGGACTGCCGCTCGCGGAACTTCGCGTACCTTTCGGCCGGGCTCACCGCGGGGGTGTTCATGAGGTCAAGCGTAAGGGACTTCGCTTTCACCTGATACGGGTGAGGCGCCCGGACCTTGTGTGGTGCGTGTGTGACGCTAGCTATCGGCGTCTACTGACTATCGACGTCTACTGACTATCGACGTCCACCGACTCGGGCTCCTCGATCGGCGACAGATCGTCGTCGGCGAGGTTCGCGTACGGGTCGGGGTTGCGGCGGGCTCGGCGCTTGTCGTTGAAGTAGACGAAGGCCTCGCCGACCTCGACTAGCACCACGGCGGTCCCGCCGAGCAGCAGCATCGTCCATGGTTCCGGGCTCGGGTTGACCATGGCGGCGAGCACGAACACGGCGAAGATCAGCAGCCTGCGCCACTTGCGGAACCGTTCGTGGGTGAGGATGCCGACCATGTTGAGCATGACGATAACAAGCGGCAGCTCGAACACGAGCCCGAAGCCGAGCACCATGCTCGTGAAATAGCTGAGATAGGTGTCGAAGCTTGGGAGGTTGACCACCCCGGTCGGCACCAGGCCGAGCAGGTAATGCAGGCCGCGGCCCATCACGACGTACGCGAGCGCCGCTCCGCCGACGAACAGCGGCACCGCGGTCCCGGTGAACAGGTAGGCCCACTTCTTCTCGCGGGAGTACAGGCCGGGCGCGATGAATGCCCAGAGCTGGTAGAGCCAGACCGGGCAGGTCGCGACCAGCGCGATGTAGAACGCGAGCTTGATGCGGAGGAAGAACGGGTCGAAGATACCGTTCACGACGAGCTGGTCGCCGACCTTATGGCACCCGCTCGCGCCGTTGATCGGAGTGTCGCAGAACGGGCGCATGACGAAGTGCAGCGTCGGGTTCGAGAAGAACAGCGCGACGCCCATGCCGATGACGATCGCGATGAGCGCCTTGACCACCCGGTTGCGCAGCTCGCGCAGGTGATCCATCAGGGGCATGCGCCCGTCTGGATTCCCCCGCCGTTTGGAGCGCAGGTAACGCTCGCCTACGACGCGGGCACCCCTGACGGCGGAAGGCTTCGACACCATGATCGCTACGACCGACTTCCCGGATGGGGTGGTGGAAACTAAGCGCAGGCCGGTTAGCTGGCCTGAGCGCTGTCCGTCACGTTCTTGGCGGGCACATTGTTCGCGGCGACGGTCTGCTGCAGGCTGGCGATCTGCTGGCTGAGCGCGTCGATCTGCGCCTGGGCCGCTATCGCGGAGGGGGTCGGCTCGAGCTGCGCCGGGGCCGCCTGGAAGGGCTGGGCCGTGGCCGACTCCGCCTGCTCATCCTCGTGCAGGCTCGACATCTCGGTCTTCAGGATGCGCATCGACTTCCCGAGCGACCGGGCGGCATCTGGCAGCTTGCGCGCCCCGAACATCACGATGAAGAAAATCGCGATGATCGCGATCTTCCATGGGTTGTCGAACAGGTCACCAATCATTTGCGTCCTTAAGTCACAGATGATGAGTCCCATGCATCGAGACTCGCCTCGTTGAGGATTCTACACTCCACGTTCGTAACAGCCACGCTATCGGATTGGTCGCGACAGCCGCTAGCCGAGGCGGGCGAGCAGGTTCTCGCCCCGCGGCCAGACCAGGATCAGATAGCCACGGTACCGGTAGGTCCTTGCGGGGCGGCCAAACGTCGCGACGGCGCGGGCGGCCGTTGGCCCGCCCGCTGTCGGCGCACCGGGTCTGGCCGCGGAACTTGACAGCTGGGAGCCGGTGAGCACCAGGAAGGTCGCGGCGTGCCGAGTTGCGTCGAACCAGGCGGTGGACGCGTTCCAGGTGTACGCGATGAGGTGTTCGCCGGCGGCGGTCACCGGGCGGAGGGTGACCGTGCCGCCGCTTTCCAGTGTGACGATGTTCGCCTGGTGGTAACCGCTCAGGCCGACGGTCAGGTGGTGGGCGGGCAGCCAGGCGGCTAGGCCGGCGTATTGCGGCGGCGCCGGCGGCTGGGCCGCCGCGTAGCCGAGCATGGCGACGTAGAGCGCGAGCACCCCGCACAGGCCGTACCGCACCACCGCCTGGGCCGCGAGCAGGCGATCGCCGAGTATTCGGCCCGCCAGGACGGCGGCGAACGGGAGGACCGGCGCGATTTCCCTGGTGGACGAGATGTTGACCGCCTGCACGCCCGCCAGGTATCCGGCCATGTCGATCACGATCCCGGCCAAAAGCAGGTCCGATAGCATCGCCTCTCCATCGGACCTGCCCCGGGGGGTACGGGGAGTACGGAGGGTCATCCCGGCGGGAGATACCGGTGACGCATCGATCGGATTTGCTGGCGCCGGCCGCCGGAAGAACCGCCGGGTCGCGCCGATCAGGGCAGTGTTGATCACGGCCACGGCGGCGAGCGCGGCGCCGACCAAGTGAACGGCGGCGAACGCCACCGCGAGCCAGGAGCCCGTGCTCCCGGCGCCGAAGACGTCCGCGCCGAACAGCTCGAGCAGGCCCTCGCCGGCCAGCCGCGCGTTGCCGGGAAGCCGTCCCGCGCCGGCCAGCGCCGCGCTTAGCCCGTTTGCACGCCAGCCGCCATGCGCCCTGATGAGCGCGGTAGCGGCGAGTTCCGCGGTAACCGCGAGCACCGCGGCCCCCAGCAGCGCGAGCTCGAACCGGTGCTCGCGCAGCGGCTCGCGGTTCCTGACCACGGCCCGCAGTATCCGGAGCGCGCACACCAGGGCAAGCGGTATGACCGCGATGAACAGCGTCATCGCGTCCGCGAGCGCCGTCAGGCCGAGGCCGAGCCAGACGAGCACCGGCACGTACCAGCGCCATCGCATGTCCGATATCCTTGCCTTTCCGTCGGACATGCCCCGGGGGGTACGGGTGGTCGCCCCCCCGGGAGACAACTGGCGGTCGATGAGCAGCCAGCTGAGCAGCACGGGCACGCCGGTTCCGGTGTGATCCGGTGACAGCGCGAGCGTCTGCGTCCCGGCGCCGAGCTGCGGCGCGAGCATGATCCCGCCCGCGACAAGCGCCCGGACAAGTCCGGCCTTCCCCGTGGCGCGGCCCTTGGCGAGGAAAGCGGCCGCGAGCACGAGCAGCGTGTACGTCATCGCGCCGCCGACATGCACCACGTCGGGAGACAGCCCACCGGCGAGTTCGAGCAGCATGTACTGCGGAAGCTCGGTCGAGTAGAAGGAGACGTCGGTTACCCACCAGCCGTGCAGCAGCGGGTTCCCGTGGAACATGTCCCACGCCTGCAGCGCCTGCGACGCGCCGTCCGAGCCGACCGAGATGGTCCGCGACTGGCGCAGGTAGCAGGTGAACAGCGCCAGGGCCACGACGACGGTGCCGATGACCCACGCTGGCCGCCCGCGCCGTGACCACGTCCCTACGGCGGGCGCCGGGGCCGCGCGCGTCGCGCGGCTCGTGATCACGGATGCCCCGGAAATGCGCGATCGCCCAGGCGGGTGAGCAGGTTGTAACGGTAGGTCAGGATGATCTCCCCGCCCACCGGGTAGCGCGCGGCGGGCGGGCCGAACCGGTCACGGGCCTGCGCCACCGTCAGCGCGCCGTCCGTTGCCACCTGGCCGGGCACCGCGATGACGAACGTCGCGCTGTGCGAGCTTGGCAGGTACCAACTCGCCGACGTCTCCCAGCGCCGCACCTCGGCGGCCTGTCCAAGGATGGGCGCGACGAGCACCCGGCCACCGCTTTCCACCGTGGTGGCGTCCGCCTGCCAGTAGCCCGCAAGGCCCTCGCGTTCATGATGACCGACCAGCCAGGCGGCGACGGCCCGCCCCTGGGGCGGGTCCGCAGGCCACGCGGCGGCGTAGCACAGCTCCGCCACGGCGAGCGCCAGCCAGCCGACGAGCGCCGCGGATGCCAGACGACCCGGCCGCAGCCAAGCCGACCGGGCCCGAGCCTGTAGCACGGGAGCCTGTAGCACGGGAGCCTGCCGAACACGGGACGACGCGAGGCGCCGGGCCAGCGGCGGTAGCGTCCGGCCGGCCAGCGCGGCACCGAGCGGCAGCAGGATCGCGACCTCGTGCGCGTTGGCGAGCGAGCGCATCAGCGGCGAGATGCTGCCGGCGGCCCGCGGGCCGCCGCTGGCGACACCGCGGAGGCAGGGGACCCGGGCCGCTCGGGGGGGGCCGCGCGCCGCCACCCCCGCGGCGAACCCGGTCACCGCGAGCGCTAGGCCGATCAGGTGCAGGTCCGCCATGAGAGCAAGCGGCAGGTGCCCGGCGATCGTGGCCGGCGTGTGCAGCACGCCCGGATGGTTGGCGCCGAAGAGCAGCAGGAGCGACTGCCAGAGCACGCGGGCGTTGCCTGGCACCCGCCCGAGCGGAACGACGAGGCCGTTGGGGATCGACCGCAGGTCGAAGCCGCCGAGAGAACGGATCGCAAGCCCCGCGAGCCTGCCGACCACGGCCGAGACAAGCGACGCGGCGAGCAGCATCGCGTCGTAGCGGAACTCGCGGCGTCGGCGCAGCCTGACCGCCATGAGCAGGCGGGCGGCGCAGACGACCGCGATCGGGACGGTGGCCGCCACCAGCGACAGCTCGTCGGCCAGCTGGGTCAGGGCGAGCAGCACGCCGGCCGCGAGCACCACGTACCAGCGCCGTGCAGCCCGGTCGAGCAGGAGCAGCAGGGCGAGCACCGGCACGGCGGTGCCCGCGTGGTCCGGGTTCTCGAGGAAGACCGCGGTCCCACCGAGGATGGACGGCGCGAGCATGATCCCGAGCGCGATCCCGGCCCGGTGCCAGCCTGGGGCCAGGTCGGGGGCCCGGACGGAATCGCGGCTACGGGCGAGCAGCGCGGCAAGCAGGACGGTGAGCGTGCAGGTGAGCGCCCCGCAGATGTGCACCACGTCGGGCGAGATGCCGCGGATCGCCACGATGAGCGCGTACTCGGGCAGTTCGGTCGTGTAGAAGGAGACATCCGATGTCCACCAGCCGCGCAGCAGCGGGTTTCCGTGCAGCATCGCCTGCGCCTGCAGCACGTTGGCGGCGCCGTCCGAGTTGAATGGCGACGTAAGCGACTGGCTCAGATAGAGCGTGAACAGCACCGCGCAGGCCGCGGCGACCCCGAGGAGCCCGAGCGCCCACGCCGCCCGTCCAGCGGGCCACGGGTGCCCCCGACTTGCATGGCGCGCCGTGCGAGCCATTGCCGCACGGCCGCCCACCCCCGTAAGCATGACCGGAAGCCTAGCGTAGCCAATCGGTGACTAAACGCGAATTCGGGATGCGGGGAAAGTCAATCCTTTCCCGGAAATCGATAGTGCTGAAGCTTTGACCGGCCAGGGCCGGCCAAAACTTCAGCGCTAACTTGATCTTGGTGCACTTATCCGCATAAATCCGGCGGAGGGGGCTCGCCGCGGAAGGGTGCCCACAACGGTAGAGGAGGCGGATCCCGCCAGGCCCAGCGGCGGCCACGCCCGTGGCGGTAGACCGTGACGGCCGCACGGGCCATCGCGCCGGACCAGGTGACCCAGAAACCGTTCGGGGCCACCCACCGGGCAATGCTCGCTATTGCTCAGTGCCCAGGAACGGTTAGTCGTAGAGGGCTAGGGCGGCGGAGGCGGCGGTGCGGACCTCGGTGGCTAGGGAGGGCGGGGAGATTACCCGGGCGTCCTCGCCTAGGCGTAGGACGAGGCGTCTGATCCAGGCGGTGTCGGGGGTGCGCAGGACCGCGCGGAGGCGGCCCTCCCCCAGTTCGGTGACCGACTCGCACGGGTTGTACTCGACTACCCAGCGGGCGCCGGGTGCGAGCTCTATCTCGACTCGCACGTCCGCCTCCGACGGGCGGAAAAGTCCCGCGTCCACGTCCACCGACTCCGCGGCCTCCGGGACCGAGGCGGCCACGTCGAGCACGGCGACGTCGAGCACTCGGTCGAGCCGGAACAGCCGCACCCCCTCGGCGAGCCTGCACCAGCCCTCCAGGTAGGTGCGGCCCTCGACGACGAGCAGTCGCATCGGGTCCACGTCCCGCTCGGTCGCCTCGTCGCGGCGTGGCACGTAATAGCGCAGGTGGATGCGCTTGCCCGCGTGCAGAGCGGTGGTGATGGTGGCGGTCACGCCGCGTTCGTTTGGGCGATCGAGTTGGATTGTGACCTGGGAGCTCGTCGCCGCGGACGCGCCCGCCGCGCCCTCGATCTTCGCGATCAGTCGCGCGACGGCGGAGCCGCCGCCGCCGACCTCGGCCAGCATGCGCAGTGCCACCAGCAGCGCGCTGGCCTCGTCGGCGCCGAGCCGCAGCGGGCGGGCGATCGACTCGGCCTGGCTGATCCTGATCTCGCCGTCTTCGTAGGACAGGTCGATCGGGCAGTACGGCTCGGGAGACTTCAGCTCCACGCACCAGACGAGGTTCAGGTCGTCGATTAGCTCGCGCTCGGTCATGCCGAACGTCGCCGCCGTCTCCGCGAGCCCGACCGCGCGCCGCGCGACCACATAGGGGACGAGCGCGAGCAGCCGACGCAGCCGCTCGGCCGAGGTGACCATCCGCGGCGCCTGCGCCGCCGGCTGGGTCCGGCCCGCCGGAACCCGTGGCGTTGTCACGCGAGCACCCCCTTGAGCACGCTGATGACCGCCTCGCGCAGGTCGGGCGGGTCGAGCACGATCACGTCAGGACCGAACGACGCGAGGTAGCCCGCGTACCAGCCCGAGTCGGCGAAGCTGACCGTGACCCGGTCCCAGCCCGGGCGGTCCTTCTCCGGCACCGATTCCCGCGCCCAGCGGCGCAGGCCGATCCCGGCATTCTCGCGCACGGCGAGGATGGCGGTGCGGTCCCTGGCCGGTGCGCGGTCCCAGTCCTTGACGAGCTCGCGGACGTCCGTGCCCTCGGGTACCTGCACGCTGCCGGGCGGGCCCGCCAGCCTGACCGGCCCGGTGATCCGGCTCATGCGGAAGACGCGCGGCGCGTTACGCCCGCTGTCGTGGCCGGCGACGTACCAGCGGCCTCGCCAGTTGACCACGCCCCACGGCTCGAGGGTCCGCTTGGTCGCGTCGGACCGCCCGCCCGCCGTGTGCTCGAAGGTGACCGGCCTGCGATCGCGCACCGCTTCCCACAGCGGCCCGAACGCCGGTTCCTGCGTCGTGAGCCTCGGCTCGATGCCCCTATGCTGCGTCAATGTGACCGTGTCGTCGTCGATCCCGCTGCTTGCCGCCTTGAGCTTGAGCAGCGCGCCCGCCGCGGCGCCCGCGAGCTCCGCCGACTGCCAGACGCGGGACGCGAGGCCGAGCACGGCGACCTCGTCCGGCTCCAGGTTGATCTCGGGTAGCTCGTAGTCCTGCCGGGTGATCCGGTAGCCGAGGTCATCGTCGAACGCGTTGGCCCGGCCGGTTTCCAGGGGGATGCCGAGGTCCCTCAGCTCCTCCTTGTCCCGCTCGAACATCCGCTTGAACGACTCCTCCTGCTCGGGATAGCCGCTGACCGCGGCGCGAATCTGCTCGGCGGTCAGGTACCTGCGCGAGGAGAGCAGCAGCACGACGATGGACAGGAGGCGTTCGGTCCTGCGCTTCGACATCGCGGGTCCTCTCTATCTCCCCCGGGGGACGACCCCCCGGTGACCCCCCGACTGGGGGACCAGTCCCCCAGACCCCCCTGTGCCGGGCACCCGCCTGCCACTAGTCTGCCGTGGTGATCCGATGGCGGAACGGAACAGTCACGGCGTTGCGGCGAGAATGGGCCGGAGCAGCCGAACTCATGGTAACCGTGGACGGGGTCTCGGTCCGCGCGCTTGCCTACCCCAAGCTCGTCGGGTCGCCGCGAGTCGGCGACCGGGTGCTGCTCAACGTCTCCGCGCTCGACGCCGGGCTCGGCACGGGCGGCTACGCGTTCGTGGTGGCGATCCCCGACCGGCTGCCGCCCGATCCTGTTATCTCCCGGGGAGGCGGACTTCTCGCATGGGGGGCCCGCCCCCCATCCCCCGGCCCCCGTACCCCCCGGGGCATGTCCGATGGAAAGGCGAGGATATCGGACATGCCGATACGCCAGGACGTACGGTGAAATCTCGGTATACGCCGCTGCAGGCGATGGTCGCGAGCGCGGATGAGCAGGGTTCACCGCACCATGAACTGCTCCGCGACGCGGACTCTCTTGACGGCATGCCGGTGGTCGTGGCCGACCTGCACTCCGCCCTGCCTGCTGTCCTCGCGGGCCTCTTCTCCGCGACAAGCCCACCCCCTTCTCGCGGTACGGACCGTCGCTTCGCCCCCACGGTCGCCTATGTCATGACCGACGGCGGTGCGCTCCCCGCGTGGTTCTCTCGGACCATCGCCGGCCTGCGCGAGGCGGGCTGGCTGGCGGCGACCGTGACAACGGGCCAGTCGTTCGGCGGCGACGTGGAGGCGGTGACCGTGCACTCCGGCCTGCTCGCCGCCCGGTGGGTGATCGGCGCGGAGGTCGCGATCGTCGCGCAGGGCCCGGGCAACCTCGGCACCGGAACTCGCTGGGGGTTTTCCGGTGTGGCGGCGGGCGAGGCGGTCAACGCGGCGGCGACGCTCGGCGGTCGTCCGGTCGCGTCCCTGCGGCTGTCGTTCGCCGACCCCCGGGAGCGCCACCAGGGGGTATCGCATCACAGCCTGACCGCCTACGGCCGGGTGGCGCTGGCACCGTGCGACGTGGTGATACCCGAACTGCCCGAGCCACAGGCGTCGCGGGTGGCGGCGGACGTCGCGCCACTGGCCTCGCGGCACCGCCTGGTGACCGTCCCGGTCGACGGACTTGAGGACGCTCTGCGCGACTGCCCCGTGCCCTTGTCCACCATGGGCCGCGGCCTCGACCAGGACATTTCCTACTTCGTGGCGGCGGCGGCGGCGGGAAAACACGCGGCATCCTTCCTGAGTGGCACAGCCCACCGCTAAGGCCGGATGATCGCGAGGGTTTCGTCCAGGGTGACCTGCTGACCGGGCCTGGCCGTCAGCTCGGTGACTACGCCGTCGACCGGCGCGGTGACCACGTGTTCCATCTTCATCGCCTCCACGATGAGCAGCGACTGGCCCGCCGTGACCTGGCCGCCCTCGGGAACCTGGACGGTGACGACCGTGCCCGGCATCGGGGAGCGGACCGTGGCGTCGGCGATGCCGGCCGAACCCGAGCGCAGCGGCGCGGCGCGCTCCTCGGTCAGCGCCCAGGCATGCCCGTCACGACCCAGCCATGTGGTCGCGCCGTCCGTCGCGCGGACGTAGCTTCGGGTGCGGCCGCCGTAGGTGAGGAGCAGGTCGGTGCCGCGGAACTCCGCCCGAGCGATCACCGGCGCGCCGTCGCCGATCGCGACCTCGGCGACCAGGGTGCCCGTCGCACCCGCAGCGCCCCTGGCACCCGCCGCGCCAGCGGCTCCAGTGGGCCCCTCTGCATCCGCGGCGTCCTCCGCCGCGAGCCACCGCACGCGGACTTCGGCCGCCGACCTGGTCACCGTCCCGGCCGCGCCGGTGCCGAGGCGGAACGTGGTCCAGGCGCGGCCGCCGATCCGCCAGCCATCGGGGATGTCCCAGGGGTCGATGACCGTGGCGGTCGCCTGCGGACCCGCCGTACCCCCCGGGTAGCGCGCGAGCAGGCGCACGAGTGCCGCCGCGGCGAGCACCTCGTCGGGTGTGCCGGAAATGTTGAAATTTCGGGAAATGTCGGGCAGTTCTATTTCCGGCGGGGCGCCGGTGCGCGCGGCGGCGCGCTCGGCCAGGCCGGTGTCGAGACGGCCGGCTTGCACGTCGGGGTCGGCGAGCAGGGCGCGGAGGAACGAGACGTTGGTGGGGACCCCGAGAATGACCGTGCGCGCGAGGGCGGCGTCCAGGCGGCGCAGCGCGGTCGCGCGGTCCTCGCCCCACGCGATCACCTTGGCCAGCATCGGGTCGTAGGCGCTGGTGACGGCCGTGCCCTGGGCGAGGCCGGAGTCCACGCGGATGTGCGGGCCCGCGGGCTCGCGCAGCGCTAGCACGGTCCCGCCGGTGGGCAGGAAGCCACGCGCCGGGTCCTCGGCATAGACGCGCGCCTCGACGGCGTGGCCGCCGGTCGCGGGGACGGCGCCGGGGGCGAACGGCAGCCGCTCCCCCGCGGCGACCCGCAGCTGCCACTCGACTAGGTCGAGGCCGTAGACGAGCTCGGTGACCGGGTGCTCCACCTGGAGTCGGGTGTTCATCTCCATGAAGAAGAACTCGAACCCCGCCTGGTCGGCGGCGCTCCCGCCGACGATGAACTCGACCGTTCCCGCGCCCACGTAACCGACGCTGCGGGCGGCCTCGATCGCGGCCAGGCCCATCGCCTCCCTGCGGGCCGCGTCGAGCAGCGGTGACGGGGCCTCCTCGATGATCTTCTGATGCCGTCGCTGCAGGCTGCATTCGCGCTCGCCGAGGTGCACGACGGTCCCGTGGGAGTCGGCGAGCACCTGAATCTCGATGTGCCTCGGGCTTGCCAGGTACCGCTCGACGAGCAGCGTGCCGTCGCCGAACGCGGCCGTGGCCTCCCGCCGCGCGACGGCCAGGGCGCCGGGCAGTTCCGCCGCGGAGCGGACCACGTGCATGCCTTTCCCCCCGCCTCCGGCGGACGGCTTGACCAGGAGGTGAAACCAGGGATCGTTCTGGATACCGGTTATCTGGCTGATGAGCTGATCGTCGGACAGGCCGCGGCTGCCCGCACCCGGCACCACGGGCACGCCCGCCGCGGCGACGGTGGCCTTGGCGGCGATCTTGTCGCCCATCGCCTCGATGGCCGTGGGCGGCGGCCCGACGAACACCAGGCCCGCAGCGGCGCAGGCGCTTGCGAACCCGGCGTTCTCGGCGAGGAAGCCGTAGCCCGGATGGATCGCCTCCGCGCCCGCCGCGTGCGCCGCCGCGACGATCGCGTCGATGTTCAGGTAGCTCTGGGCGGCGGGCGGCGGGCCGATCCTGATCGCCTCGTCAGCCTCGGTGACGTGCCTGGCACCGGCGTCGGCGTCGCTGTAGACGGCCACGCTCGCCACGTCAAGCCTGCGGAGCGTGCGGATGACGCGGACCGCGATCTCGCCGCGGTTGGCCACAAGGACCTTGCTGAACATGGGCCTCACATCCGGAAGACGCCGTAGCCGGGGGCCTCGAGCGGGGCGTTGGCCGCCGCCGACAGGGCGAGCCCGAGGACGCGCCTTGTGTCGAGCGGGTCGATCACCCCGTCGTCCCACAGCCGGGCCGTCGAGTAATACGGGTTGCCCTGCTCCTCGTACTGATCGCGGACCGGCTGCTTGAACGCGTCCTCCGCGTCGGCCGACCAGGTCTCGCCGCGCGCCTTGAGCTGGTCACCGCGGACGGTCGCAAGCACGCTCGCGGCCTGCTCGCCGCCCATCACGGAGATTCGCGCGTTCGGCCACATCCACAGAAAGCGGGGTGAATAGGCCCGGCCGCACATCGCGTAGTTTCCCGCGCCGAACGAGCCGCCGATGATCACGGTGAGCTTGGGCACCCGCGCGCAGGCGACGGCGGTGACCAGCTTCGCGCCGTGCTTGGCGATGCCGCCCGCCTCATACTGCCTGCCGACCATGAAGCCGGTGATGTTCTGCAGGAAGACCAGGGGGATCTGACGCCGGTCGCACAGCTCGATGAAGTGGGCGCCCTTCAGCGCGGACTCGCTGAACAGGATGCCGTTGTTGGCGATGATGCCGACGGGATGACCGTAGACGCGGGCGAACCCGGTGACCAGGGTCGGGCCGTACTCCGCCTTGAACTCGGTGAACCGGCTGCCATCGGCGATCCGCGCGATGACCTCGCGCACGTCGTAGGAGGCACGCGCGTCCGCGGGCAGCACACCGTACAGCTCGGCGGGGTCCGCCGCCGGCGCCTCGGCGGGCGCGACGTCCCACGGCCGAGGCGGGCGGGGCGCGAGGGTCGCGACGATATCCCTGACGATCGTGAGGGCGTGGATGTCATCGGTGGCGAGGTGGTCGGTCACCCCCGACACCCGGGAGTGCAGGTCGCCGCCGCCGAGCTCCTCCGCGGTGACGACCTCGCCGGTCGCGGCCTGCACGAGCGGCGGGCCGCCGAGGAAGATCGTGCCCTGATCGCGGACGATGACCGCCTCGTCGCTCATCGCCGGCACGTAGGCGCCGCCCGCGGTACAGGAGCCCAGCACGGCGGCGATCTGCGGTATGCCCCGCCTGGACATGGTGGCCTGGTTGTAGAAGATCCGGCCAAAGTGCTCCCGGTCGGGAAACACCTCGTCCTGCCGTGGCAGGAACGCGCCGCCCGAGTCGACCAGGTAGACGCACGGCAGGCAGTTGTGCAGCGCGACTTCCTGTGCGCGAAGGTGCTTCTTCACCGTCATCGGGTAGTAGGTGCCGCCCTTGACGGTCGCGTCGTTCGCGACGATCACGCACTCCCGGCCGCTGATCCTGCCCACCCCGGTGATGATCCCCGCGGCGGGCGCCTCGCCGTCGTACAGGCCGTCGGCCGCCAGCGGCGACAGCTCGAGGAACGGAGCGGCCGGATCGATGAGGGCATCGATCCTGTCCCTTGGCAGCAGCTTGCCGCGCGCCACGTGCCGCTGCCTGGCGCGCTCGGTACCGCCGCGCCCGGCGGCCGCGAGCCGCTCCCTTAGCTCGCCGGCCAGCGCGGCGTGCAGCCGCGCGTTCTGCTTGAATGACTCGCTGGCCGGGTCGGCCCTGCTGCGAAGCACCGGTGATTCGGGGGCCATGTCCGTTAACGCTCCCTAACTTAATTACTGGGAAGCTGCTCGGCTCAGGTTAATGCACGATAACTGCTGCGCGCCATGGCGGGTGCCGCGCCGGCGGCCGCGGCCTAGACGACGAAGACCCCGCGTGCTGCCAGGCGGCAGCACGCGAGGTCCTTCCCGCCTGGTTAGCTCGGTTAGCTCGCCGAGATGATGTCGATCACGAAGACGAGATCGTCGGTGGCCTTGATGCCGGCCGACGACTGGCCGGTCTTGCCGTAGCCATCGGCCGGCGGGATGACGAGCAGCACCCGGCTGCCGACGGTCTGGCCGACAAGCCCCTTGTCCCAGCCGCTGATGACCTGGCCCTCGCCGATCGGCGTGCCCCACGGCTCGCTGCGCGACCACGAGGAGTCGAAGACCTTCTTGGTCCGCCAGTTCATGCCCGTGTACTGAACCACGATGAACTGGCCCTTGGTCACCTTCGCGCCGGTGCCCTTGATCAGGTCCTTGACCTCAAGCGTCTTAGGCGCCGCGGTCTTCGGAATCGTGATCGTCGGGCTCTTGCCCGCCGCGCCCGCGATCACCGTGGGCAGCGTGCCGCCGCCGTTGGAGGTCTGCTTGCCCGGCACGCCGACCGTGTTGCCGAACGTCTTGAGCATGTCAATGACGAAGATCACGGTGTCCTTGGCGCCGACGCCGATCTCCGAGTTGCCGGTCGTGCCGAACGCGTCCGCGGGCGGGATCACCGCGAGTACCCGGCTGCCGACCTTCTGGCCGATCAGCGCCTTCGACAGGCCGGGCAGCAGCGATCCGGCGAACAGCGTCGGCGTGCCGTTGGTGTAGGTGGAGCCGATCAGCTTGTGGGTCTTGCCTGACCAGTCGTACATCACGAAGTCGCCGAGCAGGCTCTGCGCGGTTGTCAGCGTCGCGCCGGTGCCCTGAATGACGGTCTTGGTGTAGAGCGCACCGCTGCCCGTCGCCGCCGGGATCTTCACCGTCGGCGCCTTGCCGAACGTCCCGGTCGCGGTGACCGACGTGTAGGTGTCCGCGGCAGGACTCGCGGACGAAGACGCGGCCTTGGACGAGGACGAGGAGCCGCAGCCTGCGATGGCCGCGACGGCGAACAGTGAGGTAATGGCTAGCGCGGCTGCGCGTCGGCGTCGCATGGAAACCTCTCGGGTATGGCTCGGTTGTGATGGTGTGCCCAGGCCCCCGGCACCGAACTTCCTATGAATCCGGTAAAGCGTCATCAGGCTACCCGCACGGGGCAGTTAGCAGCCCTCCCTGGTTTAAACCGCCGAACATGCGACTCAGCACTTCACGGGCAGGTTCTGCGGCCCGACCGGCAGGTTCACGTTCGGCGGCTTGTGGTTCAGCTTCTGGTACAGGAGAGGCAGGTCGGCGAGCAGGTTGCCCTTGTAGACGCGAATCTCGTAGTTCCAGGTCACCTGCGTCCCCTTGTCGGCCGGCGTCAGGAAGTAGCCGCCGGTGCCCAGGTACACGCGCTGGTTCGATGAGTACAGGTCATTGAGCACATTCAGCGAGGTGCCCGACGCGCTGAACTGGCTGAAGTAGCCAGCCACGTTGCTGAGCACCAGGAAGTTCGCCGAATGCTGCGCGGGATCATACCAGGTCGGCTTGTTCTCCCACGCGTACTCCTGCATGCAGGCAGGCGAGACCGCCCTGATGGTGATCCTGCCGCCGGTGTCGACGGTGATGACGGACGCGTTCCAGTATCCGCCGATGCCGTAGGTGAGGTTGTTGGCCTCAAGGTAGGCCTCGAGCTCCGCGAACGGGTTGGGCGCGGCCGGGGTGTCGGCCTGCTGGAACAGGCCGAAGCTGTACCAGCCGAAGAGCGCGACGAGCGGTATCGCGAGCAGCCGCAACCGTAGCGGACGGCTGATGCGCGGCAGCTTGACCGACACCGCCGGGCCAGAAAGCAGCCGGTCACCGATCATCCGGCCGGCCAGCACCGCCGCGAACGGCAGCACCGGCGCGATCTCCCGCACGTTCAGCGCCGACGCGTCGGCGATCTTGCTCGGCACGTACGCCGCGATGTTGGCCACGATCGCGACGAGCAGCAGCTGGCTCACCCAGTCCGCGTCGCGGAAGAAGAAACGCCGCGCGATGGCGAGGGCACCCCAGATGGCGAACAGGACGCCGATCACGTGGGTGATCGCGAGCGCCTGGTCCAGGCCGGACAGCGCCGGGAAGTCGAGATACGTTCCCGACTTGTAATAGTTGATCGTGTTGCCAGGGACGAAATAGGCGCCGAACATCTCGAGCAGGCCATGCACAGAGACCCGGGCCTGCATGAACCATCGGCCGCCATCGAGCGCGAACGGCACCGGCTGCTGGTTATAACCGCCGGCGTGGCCAAGCAGCTGCTGTCCCCACCAGACGACGAGGTAGCTTAGGCCGGCCGCGGCGGCGAGCGACAACTCAAACCAACGGTCGGCAAGCGATCGGCCGATGCCGCGAAGACCGCTTCCGTTCCTCCCACTGGTGATGAGCCCCGTGACCACCCGCACCAGGCAGACCACAAGCATCGGGTAGATCGCGATGACAAGGACGAGCGGGTCCGCCATCAGCGCCCAGCCGAGCAGCACGGCGACGATCACCGGCACATACCAGCGCCTGCGCAGGTCCGATATCATTGCCTTTTCATCGGGCCTGCCCCGGGGGCCGGGGGGATGGGGGGCGGGCCCCCCATCCGAGAAGTCCGCCCCCCCGGGAGATCCCCAGCGGTCCAGGGCCAGCCAGGTGAGCATCACCGGCAGCGCCGTGCCGATGTGCCCGACGGAGAAGTCGATGACGAAGATACCGATGCCCGGCTGCGGCGCGAGCATGATCGCGAGCACGAGCGCCATCCTGGCGATCGCCTTGGGGCCCTTGGCCTTGCCCTTGGCCAGCAGCATGGCGACCGCGATCACCAGCGTGTAGGTGACCGCCGCCGCGATGTGCGCCGTGTTCAGGTGCAGGCCGAACATCCACACGAGCAGCGTGATCTCCGGCAGCTCGGTGGTGATGAAGGGCACGTCGGAGACGTTCCAGCCGGACAGGTACACGTTGCCGTGCAGCATGTCGTTGGCCATCAGCAGGATGTTGGCCTCGTCGGAGTTCTCCGGGTACGTCTTCGACAGGTGCAGGTAGGCGTCGAATAGCACGACGATGACCAGCATGAAAACGGCTGCCCCGGCCCACCACCAGGCGCGGTTCGCCTGCGGGCGCGCGGACGTCGCGGGCTCGGGGTCCTCATCGACACCGCCCGCCACACGCTCCGCACCGGGTGCGGGACCAGGCATCGCGTCAGCCACCATTCCGAACCGTCAGCGCCATCATCTCCGGCATTTCGTTCGTACACTCTTACACGATCAGTCCCGCAAGGGACGTCATCCGGCTCTAACGTGTCACAGAGTAGCCTGATCCGGCCGCCTGGTAGGCTGCGGCGCATTCTTTGCTGCCGCCCTGCTGCCCTGGGGCGGCCGTTCTAACCACGAGGACGGACGAACACGGTGCAGCTCACCTCAACAACGGATGCCACCGCGTCGGAGCGCTCGGCGGGCGGTTCCGTGCTGGCGCGACTGAACCATCCTATTGCGGTCGGAATGATCGGGTTCATCGGATGGCTGATCTACGTGGTCGCCCGGTGGAAGATCTGGGCCCACGGGCACATCTCGCTGTTCATCATGTCCGGGTCGCGGAGATACAGCCATCCGACGGAGATGTACCCGAAGATCAGCCACGTGCCGAGCCTGGGATACGACGGGCAGTTCTACTACCGGTTCGCGCGCGACCCGTTCAACTGGCACGCCACCGCCTACGGCATCACCGTCGACCACAACTACCGGTACACGCGGATCGGGTACTCCCTCGTCGCGTGGATCGTGTCGCTCGGCGGCCACGCCCGGCTGCTGCCCACCGTCCTCGTCGTGCTCAACCTGATCTTCGTCGGCGTGATGGCGTGGCTCGGCGCGAAATTCGCCCGCGAATCGGGGCGGCACGCGCTATGGGGGCTGCTGTTCGTCGCGTACTTCGGCCTGGTGATCAGCGTCGGTCGGGACACCTCCGAGCCCCTCGCCGACTCCTGCATGCTCGGCGGACTGCTCGCCTACCGGCACTCCAGGTACGTGCTCGCCGCGCTGCTCGTCGGCTACGGCGTCTTCACCAACGAACCGATCCTGGTGCTCGCGGTCGCGATCGCGGTCACCAGGCTCTACCAGTTCTGGCGGAAGCAGGCCAAGCCGGGGAAACCCGACCTGATCTGGGTGCTGCCTGGCGCGGTGTACGTGGTGCTGCAACTCGCCGAGAAGATCGTGGTCAAGGGCAAGTCGGGCGGCGTGGCCGACGCCTCGTCCAACCTCACCCTTCCGTTCAAGGCCCTTGTCCCCGGCGTCTACCGGGACATCAAGGACCTGAGCTGGACGCACCTGGGGATTTACGACTACAACCTGATCGAGTTCATCGCCCTGGCCGTGATCGTGGTGGCAGGGTTCATGGTGATCCGGTCGTCCGCCGCGCCACTGCACGAGAAGGTGGCCTTCGTCGGCTTTGTGCTCGTGGAGATGGTCATCGCGTCCGGACAGTTCTGGGACAGCACGTTCGGCGACGGACGGACCTACATCGACGCGTTCCTGATGGCCGTCGTGATTCTGCTCGCCGCCCCCGTTGGCGCCGTTTCTGGCACTGTTTCCAATGTTTCCGACGGTGCGCGAAAGGCGCACGCGTCCCTGGTCGACCGCCTATTCTCCCAGGACAGGGTCATCACGAATAAGCGCCTCGGCTGGCTCGCCGCCGTCGCGTTCGCGGCCCTGGTCGTGGTGGCCCGCCGCCGCGTTCTTGACCAGTAACCTGGGCACTCGCGCTTGCCGACCGACAGCGGAGCGGTCATCGGGTTCTGGTCATCGAGTTCCTCGCATGGTTCGCGAGCACGTAATCTTTGCGCGCGCATTTCTTCCGCTAGGAAACCGCTTTCGTGATCGCGACGCCGAAAAGTGGCTTTAGGCGCCACCTGGCGGCAATTCCGAAATAGCGGAAAATAATGGACCTTAATACCGGGGCCGCCGGATCGCGGACCCGCTAAAACCCATGAGGAGCACAGCATGGCCAGCTTGAGTGTCCGCTTGTCCTCTCTGCCCCGCCCACGGCGGAGCCGGTTCGCCGTGGGCGGGGCGATCGGCGCGCTGACCCTGGCCGCCCTGGCGGTACCGTCGGCCGCCACGGCTGACGTGTCTACTGCGGCTAACGTGTCTGCTGTGGCTAACGTGTCTGCTGTGGCCAACGCGGTACCGAAGGTCATCGCCGCCATCCCCGACCCGCTGATACCGGCCGCGATCGCGATCAGCCCGCAGACCGGCACCGTGTACGTCCCCTCCGCCTTGATAGCCGAAGACACCTCCGCGAGCAGCGACATACCGGTGATCAGCGGCCAAACCAACACGATCACCACCACGCTCCCGGACGGCGACCTGCCGCTCGCGGCCGCCGTCAGCCCGCGGACCGGCGACATCTACGTCGTCAACGGCAATGGCGGCGTCTGGGCAATCAGCGGCCAAACCAACACGATCACCGCCACCATCCAGGTCGGTCCCCTCGCGGGCGAGGTCGCGGTCAGCCCGCTGACCGGCAACGTCTACGTCGTCGACTCCGGTTCCGCCCTTGACAGCGGCAGCATCGCGATGATCAGCGGCACGACCAACAAGCTCATCGCCACCATCGCGGACCACCACGCCCCTGGCGAGATCGCGATCAGCCCGCGCACCGGCAACGTCTACGTCGCCAACCAGGCCGGCGGCCCAGGCGACAACGGCAGCGTGTGGGTGATCAGTGGCCGGACCAACAAGGTCACCGCCACCATCGCGGACCGCAACGGCCCAGGCTCCGTCGCGGTTAGCCCGGTGACCGGCGAGGTCTACGTCGTCAACGGGGCTGACGGCCCCCTCAACACCGGCAGCGTGTGGGTGATCAGCGGCCGGACCAACAAGCTCATCACCACCATCCCGGACAACGACTGGCCAGGCGCGGTGGCGGTCAGCCCACGGACCGGCGACATCTACGTCACCAACGGAGGCGACGGCGAAGACGGTTCCATCCACCCAAGCGGAGTGTGGCTGATCGGCAAGACCAACAAGCTCATCACCACCATCGCGGACGACAACAGCCCGGCAGGCATCGCGGTCAGCCCACAGACCGGCGACATCTACGTCGCCAACGCGGCGGACACCCCAAGCGATCGCGGCGTGTGGGTGATCTCGGGCTGACCCATCCCGGCTGTCGGCTGTCGAGGGGCAGGTGCCGGATCGGTGACCAGGTGCGCACTCGGGCAAGTAGGTGAGCCCAAACCGCGCACCTGGCACAGTGGCTTGGCATCGGCGGTCCGTGGCGCAGGGCATCCTTGAGTCGTGCCCGAAGGTGATGTCGTCTGGTTCACCGCCCGCCGCCTGCACGAGGCGCTTGCCGGGCAGGTGCTGACGCGCAGCGACTTCCGGGTGCCGCGGTACGCGACGGTCAACCTCCGCGGCCAGCCGGTGACCGAGGCGGTCCCGCGAGGCAAGCACCTGCTGATCCGTACGGGGAACGGCCTGACCGTGCACACCCACCTGAAGATGGAGGGATCCTGGCGGGTTCGCCCGGCCGGCACGCGACTGACGGAGAGCTACAAGATACGGCTCGTGCTCGCGAACGCTAACTGGCAGGCGGCGGGCTACCTCCTCGGCGTGACAGAGGTCCTACCCACCGCGAAGGAAGACCAGGTGATCGGGCATCTCGGCCCCGACCTGCTCGGCGCCGACTGGGACCCGGCCGCCGCCGTGACGCGCCTCGCTCGCGACCCGGACCGGGCGATCGGCGAGGCACTGCTCGATCAGCGGAACCTCGCGGGGGCAGGGGTGATATTTGCTACAGAAATGCTGTTCCTACGTGGCATCGACCCCTGGCGGCCCGTCGGCGAAGTCGAAGACCTACACGCCTTGGCGGAGCTTGGGCACCGACTGCTTGACGCCAACAAGGCGCGGCCAGGCCACGTGACGACGGGAGACACTAGGCCCGGCCGGGAGAACTGGGTGTACGGGCGCGCGGGACGGCCGTGCCGGCGTTGCGGGACCGTCATCAGGAGGGGCGAGCAGGGGCCTCCTGGCCAGGAACGGCTCAGGTTCTGGTGCCCGGCATGCCAGAAATAGTGTTACGCGCCGTCCATGCGCGAGATCCGCCTTATTGCAGACTCGACATGTAGGACACGATCATGAGGTGATGTACGGGGACGATCCGTCA
>Ga0302325_10010242_pt1 | contig 20354 bp, 11 predicted proteins | sample Palsa_T0_2_FD_201948 | JGI IMG/M metagenome (GOLD analysis project Ga0302325, IMG submission 201948) | Peat permafrost microbial communities from Stordalen Mire near Abisko, Sweden - Palsa_T0_2 | ecosystem: Environmental > Terrestrial > Soil > Palsa > Peat permafrost | place: Sweden: Abisko...
CGAGCGCCGTCAGGAGGGCTGCGGCGACCTCGCGGGCGACGACGGTTCCGTCGGCTGACGCGCTGCTCCAGAGGGGTCCGTGCTGCGGCTCGCGCCCGGGCAGCGGCGCACTGGGCTCGGCCGCCAGCGCGGCGAGCGCGATGCCCGCGAACGCGGCGGCAGTAACCCACGGATCTTCGTCGACGGCCGGGAACCATCCAATGACGCGGGCCCCCCGCTCGAACACCGTGGCCTTGACCCACGGCGGTACCTCCGCCCAAAGGGCGTCGGCCGCGCGCTGTTCGGTCGGCACGGCGAGCCACCCGCCCGGGGCCAGGCGGGCGAGGACGTTGCCGCGGCTGAGGATCGCCGTGTCGTCGACCGCGACGACGTCGACGGCGTGGGGTGCGTGGCCGCCGCGTGGGCGATGGCGGGACGCGATGAGATCGAACGCGACGCCCTCGCCTTCGTCGGCCCCCAGGCCACGCACGACGCCGCGCGTCCGCACGCCCAGCGCAGATGCGAGAACGGCAGCGCACAGCTCGGCGGCGGCGACGGCCACCTCGCGCCGGGCAGCGATCCCCCGCATGGCGAAGACGTCGCCCGTATCGCGCGTGGCGGGCGGCGACCATGCGGGCGTCCAGAGGGCTCGCGCGTCGTCACCGCCGAGGACGAAGGCGCGCTTGCCCCGCTCGTTGGCGAGCACATTGTGGACGATGGCGTCGAGGTCGGTGGAGTCGACCTCGCGCTCCGGTTCGACGTACCCGGTGACCATGCGGGGAATGCGCCCGACTCCCGGATAGTCCGGGGCCCACGTCATCGCGTCGGCGAAGGCCGCCTTCAGCTGCACCGACAGCGGGCCACCGGTCGCCAATGGCCGATCGACGCGCTCCATGACCGTCACGGCGAGCGCGCGCCCCAGCGTCTTCACGAGACGCGGCGCGGGGAAGGGCCGCCACGCCACGACGCGCACGGCGGCGACGTCGTGGTCGTGTGCGCGCAGCCGGTCGACTTCGCGCAGCAGCGAGTCGCCGAGCGCGCCGGCGCCGACGAGGACCACCTGGGCGTCGGCAGCCGGGGCCCGTTCGATGACGTCGTGGTGGCGGCCCGTCAGGGCCTGGAGCTCGCGCATCGCACTCGACAGCGCGAACGGTACGCGCTCGGCGAACGCGCGGTCGGCGGCGGTTCCCACGGTCGGTGCGGTCTCGGTCGGGCTCGTGGCGCGATGCACGCGGCCGGACGCCGGGCCAATGAAGGCCTCGCACAGCTCGGGGAGAGGCGCGGTGACGGGCTCGAAGTCGCTGGCGTCACGCTGCTCGTGCACGACGAAGAACGGACACCCGCTGTCCTCGGCGGCGCGCCGCGCGACGAGGGCCAGGTCGATCGCGTCCGCGACGCCCGCGGCGAGGAGCATCCCCCACGGGAGATCATCGAGCGCGAAGGCCGGAGCCAGGCCCACGACGGCCGCAGGAGCCCCTCGGGCGCCGAGCCCCGCGACGGCATGAACGACGACGGCGAGCCGCTGCGCCGCGATGACGGCGAGCTCGCTGCGCGCCGCGGCCAGGTCGGCGGCGCGGGCGATGAGGGCGACCCGCTCGCCAGCCTGCGCGAGCTCCGCGCATCGACGCACGAGCGCCACGACGTCGTTGCTCCGTTCGCACGCGACGGCCTCGCCGAAGACGTTGTGCGCCCGTGGCGTCGCCGAGTCGACCGCCGTCAGGACGTGCTGCGAGACAGCGCCTTCGACGAGCGTGATCGCGCCGACCAGATCCCTCGCCCACGTCCGCGACGGACGCTCCGCCGTCGACGCCGAGTCTTGCAGCAATCCCATTTCCGCGGACCAATGTAGCACCGCGGTCCAGCCGGTCTCACGTCGCGCTCGGCACCCTGGACGCGCCTACCCATCGCCAGCTTCCCGGGACAAGCCGGTCGGCGAGGCGCTGGGGAACGCGCACCCCCTCGGCCGCCAGGGCTTCGGTCCCTTGCTCGACCAGCGCAGCGCCCTCGTCGCCCCCCACCGAGGTGCCAAGCTGAACGCGCACAGCCGACGCATGCAGGGAGAGGTCTGCGCTCCGACACAGCTCGAGTGCCTCGCGCAGCGCCACGACCGACCCCACCCGATCCCCGGCCTCGCTCGCCGCGCTCGCCCGCACGATCGCGCCGAGCGCGTGCGCCCACGGAGCATTGCGTTCTCGCTCGAGCTCGTTCGCGACGCTTCGAGCCTCCGCGATCCGCGCGCGCCTCAGCGCCGGCGCCGCGGCGATGGACGCGATGGCACAGCGTCCCCGCAGGTACGCCGTGAACACGCGGATCACGTGCACGCGGAGAAGGATGCTCTTGCGCAGCGCGTGGCTGTCGCGTCGCACGCGCTCGTAGGCACGCGCGCCGTTGCCGACGTGGAGCTCGATCTCGCTCTCGTAGTGCATCGTCTGCCAGTGCTGGACGAGGTAGCCCTTCTGCGACCACTTCGAGATCGACTCCTGCAGGGCCTTGCGCGCACCGTCCGGGTCGTCGGCTGCGAGCGAGAGGGCTACCGCCGTCCTCGTCCGGAGATTGACGAGCGAGTACAGGTCTCCGCGCTCTTCGGCCTCGAGCAAGAGCCGATGGTAACGTGTCGACGCCTCGTGGAGCTTGCCCGTGAGGCTGAGCGCCTCGACGCCGAAGAGCTCCGCGTTTGTCTGCCAACCGCCGCGGCGCTGGCCGGACAGGTGCGTATACGCCTCGTCGAGCAGCTCGCGCGCCGGCCCGAACTTGCCGCGCAAGAACATGGCGATCCCGTGCGAGCCGGCCACGAACGCCTTGCCGTCCACGTCGCCCGAGCGTTCTGCGAGCGTCCGGGCCATCTCGAAGAGCGCGCGCTGTCGCTTCGTCTCGGTGCCCCCGGTGCTCGCGAGGTTGGTCGCTTCGAGGCTCACGGCCCGGACGATCTGCGAGATGTCGCCCGCCCGGAGCGCGAGCATCAGGTGGCGCGCCTGCATGCACGCCCCGAGCACGGTATCGACGAGCGCGAAGCCGAGGCTGACCGAGTAGAAGGCGTCGATCCGAACCCGATCCGCGTGACGGACCTCCCCCGGAGAACGCTCGACGAACCGGAGCCCCATGAAAAAGAGGCAGACGCGGTAGATGCCGAGCCACAGGAGCGCGCTCGCCGCCGACTTCGGCGCCTTCGTGCCGAGGGCCGCGAGGACGCGGTGCAGGACGACCGTCCCCTCGTCGATGCGGCCGGAAGTCAGCAGGTGCTCGGCCGCGGCGCGTTCGAGCTCGACCCGGTCGCTGTCCGTCGCGAACTCGCCGGCGGTGAGATACGCCCGGGCGGCCTCGGTGCCGCGACCGGCGAACCCGAGGACCTCGGCGAGCCGGATGCGCAGGCGCTGGGCCTCGGAGCTCGTCGGGCGGACGGTATCGAGCGTCAGGCGATAGAGGTGGATGGCGCGATCGAAGGCCAGCTTCGTCACGGCCTTCTCGGCGGCGAGCTGGGCGTAGTGCGCGGAACGCTGGCGCTCGCCGGCCGCGAGCAGGTGCGCCGCCACGGCCTCGGGATCGGAATCCGCGGTCGCCTCGAGGACGCCGGCGAGCTGCCGATGGTGGTCGCGGACGGCCTTCGCCGAAAGCTGGGCGACGATCATTTCGCGGATACGGTCGTGGATCGTCTCGACCACCTCGCGCCCGTCGCGGATCCCGGTGCGCACGAAGCGCCTCCCGCGCACCAGGCCGATGACCTCCTCCACGGCATCATGGACTCCGGCCGCGTCCGCCGCGACCGAGACCGGCAGCGGTCGGCCCGCCACCGCCACGACGTGCACCAGCCGCCGCGCACCCTCCGGCAGGCGGGCCAGACGGACTTTGACCATCTGCTCGAGCTTCACCTGCGCGATCCCGGGCGAGGTGTCCTCCGACCGGGCCACCCGGTGAGGACCGCTGACGCTGCGCGCGAGCTCCTCGATGAGGAACGGGCTTCCGCTCGACTCGGACGCGATCGCCTGCGCCGTCAGGAGGGTGTTCGGGTCGTCGCCGCCGAGGAGCGAGAGCGCGAGGCTCTGGGCGTCCGCCGGATCGAGCGGCCCGACGGAGAGCTCGCGCACCTCCGCGGCCGCCGGCCAGCGCGCCCGCGTCTCGTTGAGGAACGAACTCCCCTCGGCCCCCTCGTCGCGGTACGCGAGGACGAAGAGCAGCGGCGGCGCGCGCGGGGGTCGGATGAGTTCGAGCAGCAGCGCGGCGCTGTCGGCATCGCCCCATTGCACGCCGTCGACGAAGATGACGAGGGGGTGGCGCTTCGACAGCGACTCGAGCAGCTCGCGCAGAGCGCGGAAGGCGCGACGGCGCACGCGGCTCGGATCGGCGACGACCTCCTCCTCGACGCTCCCGATGCTGGGGACGCGCCGCAGGACGGGGAACAGGCGGGCCAGAGTCCACAGGTCGGGAGGGAGCGTGACGACGTCCTCCCGATCGGTCAGCCGCATCAGATGGCGGCTGAGCGCGTCGACCACGCTGTCGACCGCCTTGTAGGGCACCGACTCGCGCTCGTACGCGCGCCCGCGCAAGACGACCGCCTCGCCCTTGCCGACCAGATCGTCGAGGAAATGCTGGACGACGCTCGACTTGCCCATCCCAGCCTGACCGAACACGCGCACCGTGACCGACCGGCCCTTGCGCGTGTCGTCGAATGCCGCTCGCAGCGCCGCGAGGTGGCTCTCGCGGCCGACCAATGCCGGCGTCGTGTCGGCGGGGGGGACGGGCGTCGGCAGCGGGCGCACGCTTTGCGTCGCGCCGAGCCGGTGCAGGATCTCCGAGCCGCTGGGCCGCTGCTCCGGCTCGCGCTGCAGCAGGGCGGTGCAGAGGGCGTCGAGATCCTCAGGCACGCCCTCGACACACTCGGACGGCGGCGGCGGGTCGAGCATGCTCTTCATCTTGAGGACGTCGAACGCCGACCCCACGAAGGGCGGCGACCCGACGAGGGCCTCGTAGAGGATGACCCCGACGCTGTACCAGTCGCAGGCGGGCGTAGACCCCTCGTTGACGGCCTGTTCGGGCGCCATGTACCGGGCGGTGCCCACCATCTCGCCTTCCTCGAGGAGGTTCTCGTCGACGACGCGCGACAGCTCGGTGGCGACGCCGAAGTCGAGCAAGACCACCCGCCCGTCGGTGGCGACCCGGACGTTGGACGGCTTGATGTCTCGGTGCAGCTTGCCGGCCGCGTGCAGCGCCATCACACCCTGGACGAGCTGGCGCAGGGCGGCCCGCAGCCGGTCGACGTCGGCGGGCGTGGCCTTCGGGGCGGTGGGCCGAGGCGCCGGCGCCGACGTCGAACCCACTTGCACCCCGGAGCGCTGCTCGTGGCGCGTAGGCTCCTCGTCCACGATCTGCCCGGACACGTCGGGGCGCGTCCCCGGTCGCTGCACGTGGCGCAAGAAATCGGTGCCGGAGACCAGCTCCATCGTGAAAAACACGTGATCGTCGTCGGTGGCGACGAGCTCGTAGAGCGTGACCAGGTTGCGATGGTGGACGTCCGCAAGCGTCCGGAACTCTTGCTTGAAGAGGTATAGGGCTGCCGGGCTGGATTTCAGTAGGGTCTTGAGAGCGACGCGCTGCTGGCGCTCGCGGTCGAACGCCTCGTACACGACCCCCATGCCGCCCCTGCCGATGCAGCTGACGATCTGGTAGCGCGCCGTGCCCTTCCAGTCCTCGGGCGCGCCGGGCAACGGGCTCGGAGAGACTTTCCTGATGGCTTCCGTCGTCGGCATCGCGTCCGGACCCCCCGGGCCCTCCACGTTCCATGAGTCATCCGCCGTAGAGGCCGCCCCGCGGCTGCTACAGACGGACTTCTCCTAGAGTACCCCCGCCACCGGTGCAACGAGGACGGAAGCGTGGTCGCCCCCGCAAGGCTTGTGTGACGGATACCTACTCGGTTCCATATCAGTCACGGTCGAGGGGAGCGACCTCCGCTCCCCTTCCGCTCCCCTCGAGCTCCCCCACGGATTTCAGTTCCCGATTGCGCCCGAAGTGAGCGTTACGAAAAGGTGGACCTCAGAGCAGGTTGGCCGCCAGCTCGGCGAGGTCGCTGCGTTCGCCTTTGGCGAGCACGATGTGGGCGGCGAGCTTCTCGCCGCGGAATCGCTCGGCGGCGATCGTCAGGCCGTTCGAGGAGCTGTCGACGTACGGGTTGTCGATCTGGCCCGGGTCGCCCGTCAGCACGATCTTGGTCCCGTCGCCCGACCGGGTGATGATCGTCTTGACCTCGTGGGGCGTCAGGTTCTGCGCCTCGTCGACGACGATGAATTGCTGGGGGAGCGACCGTCCACGGATGTACGTGAGCGGCTCCACCTGGATCTGTCCGCTCTCGAGGAGCTCCGCGTAGGCTCGCGGGCCCTTGCGCGAGCCGCTCGACGAGAAGAGAAATTCGAGGTTGTCGAAGATCGGCTGCATCCAGGGGTTGAGCTTCTCGTCGACGTCGCCCGGCAGAAACCCGATGTCCCGGCCGAGCGGCATGACGGGGCGCGAGACGAGGATGCGGGTGTAGATGCCGTCCTCGACCGTCCGCTTGAGGCCGGCCGCAAGCGCGAGCAGCGTCTTGCCCGTGCCCGCCTTGCCGACCAAGGTCACGATGCGGATCGACTCGTCGAGGAGGATGTCGAGCGCGAACGACTGCTCCTTGTTGCGCGGCCGCACGTTCATCACGCCCTCGCGCGGCACCCTCAGGGCGCCGATCGTCCGCTTGGCGGCGTCGTAGCGTCCAAGGGCGGTGTGCGACACGTTCGACCTGTCGCGGAGGAGCACGCAGGTGTTGGGCGCCGGGAGCGGGTCGACCATGGGGACCTTGCCGTCGCGGAAGAACGCGTCGATGACGTCGCCCTCGACGTCGAGCTCTACGATCCCGCTCGTCAGGCTGTCGAACTCGACCCGCTGGTTCTCGTACGTCTGCGAGACCATCCCGAGCGCGTCGGCCCGGATGCGCAGGTTGGTGTCCATCGTGACGAACACGGTCGCGCGCCCGCCGTCGTTCTCCCGAACGTCCATCGCCGTCTGCAAGATGGCCTGGTCGAGCGCATTGTGATCGATGGCGCTCGGCAGCGCGGGCCGCTTGCTGGGCACGGCGACCCGCAACGTGCCGCCCGACTCGAGGGCGACGCCCTTCGACAGCGACCCGCCGCGCTCGCGCAGCTCATCGAGCAGGCGCGCGGTAGAGCGCGCGTTTCGCCCCCGTTCGGAGCCCTCCCGCTTGAACTGATCGACTTCCTCGATCGCGTAAATCGGGATGATGACGTTGTTGTCCTCGAACCGGAAGATGGCCTGGGGGTCGTGCAAGAGCACGTTGGTGTCGAGGACGTAGTTCTTCTTCATGCGGATGCGGGTGCGCCTCTTGGGGACGGGTAGCGCGTGCGATGGGCCGAGCGCAAGCCGCCCGCGCCGATCTATGCTGGGTGGTCCTGTGGCTCTTGCACACATCTCGATTCCGAAAGACTTCGAGGACGGGGTCCCCGAACCGGTCCAGCGCTTGGTGCTCGACGCATCGCGCCGGGTGAAGGTCCTCGCGGCGCTCACCCCCGTCGAGGCGCATCGCGAGCGGGCGCGGCTCGCGCGCGAGCTGCAGGCGGATCGATGTCCCGTACCGCGCTGGACATACGCTCGCGGGGAGCACGGCGAGTTGCGCCGGGCGCTCGACGCGGCGGAGCGGGCTCTCGGCCGGGGACGCGCCCCGACGGCGCTCGGTGCGCTCTTCTCGGCACGCCTGCGCGAGCTGTCGATTGACGCGGCGCTCTGCGACAGCGCGGGGACGAGCGAGGTCGCGATCCTCGCCCGAGAACGATACCGGCCCTCGCGCCCGTCCGTCGTCGCCGCGGCGTCCGCTCTCTGCGCCGAGTGGATGCGCGAGTCGCCGCCCGTCGCGCCGGGGCGGCTCATCGCCAGCGACGACGCGGATCCCGGATCGCTTCTCTCGCGCATGCGCGAGGCCGTGGGCCGCCTGCGGCTGCCCTTTCGCGTCATCGCGTCGCCCTCGCTCGCGCCGCTCGCCGCCATCGGAGACACGACGATCCTCATCGCGACCGGGCGACTGCTCCCGGAGGAGGACGCGGTCCGCACGGTGCTGCACGAGGTTCACGGACACGCCGAGCCTCGGGCGAAGTCGCGCCGGGCGGGCTCCGTCCTCTTCGAGGCCGGGACGGCGCGCGGCGTGGACGACCAGGAGGGCCGTGCGCTGCTGCTCGAAGAGCGCGCAGGGCTGCTCGGTGCTCGCCGCCGTGGCCAGATCGCGGCCCGCCACCGGGCCGTCGAGACGATGATCGCGGGGGCCACCTTCGGGGAGGTGGCGCGGGATCTCCGGCGCGCGCACGGCCTCGACGCCATCGCCGCGGTCGTCGTGGCCGAGCGCGCGTTCCGGGGAGGCGACGGATCGTCGCCCGGTCTGGGGCGCGAGCGCGTTTACCTCGAATCGTTCGTTCGCGTTCGTGCCCACCTCGCCGCCCACCCCGACGACGAGGCCGTCCTCGCCTCGGGACAGATCGCGCTCGAGGCGATCGAAACGCTGCGCCCCCTCACCCCGGCCAAAACCGTCACTGGACGTTGAGCGGGACGGTGACCCACGAGGCGCCGTTGTGGTCGTCGTGGACCACCATCCACATCAGCTGTGCTCCCGCGTCGGGCGGGGCCTCGAAGCCGTCGTCGGTGGCCGAGGGAGCCCCGACCGACCCGGTCGTCGCGCCATAGAGCAGGCGCGCGTCGGAGGTGAACTGCCCCGCCGTCGAGAAGAAATCCGCCCAGACCTCGCGGCCTGCGACCGGCGGCGCGATGATGGGACCGACCGCGATGTGCGGGCACTTGGACACCGTGGAGTCGGTGCAGATCGCGACGGTGACGGTGGACGTCGTGCCGGCGTCGACCGCGAACGGCCCGCCCGGCGCGTCGACCTGCGTGATGACCGGATTGACGTCGGTGATCGTCTCGGACGCATAGATGCGGGTGAATCCGAAGACGAAGTCGTCCGGCCCGAGCGCGTTCTCGGCGGCGTCGAAGCACCCGATGGGGATCTGCTGCGGATTGGCGTTCGACGGATCGGGCGGCGTGTACTCGAGGTGCCCCGCGCACGCGAAGTTGAACAGGATGATGAGCCCGTACGGCGCCGTCCCCTGGACGGGGGTGTGCGCCGTGATGATGTCGGCAGGAACCGTCACCGTCATGCTCGGCCCCGCAATGAGCAAGGGCGTCAGATCCCGCCCCGCCACCAATCCCGCGCCCGCGTCCGCGCCTGCGCCCGCGCCTGCGCCCGCGTCCGCGCCCGCGCCCGCGTCCGCGCCCGCGCCCGCGCCCGCGTCCGCGCCCGCGCCCGCGCCCGCGTCCGCGCCCGCGTCCGCGCCTGCGTCCGCGCCCGCCTCCCCCCTCGCGAACTGCTCAAAGCACGCGTAGTACGCGTCGTCCTCCGGGTTCACGCACTCGAACGGCAACCAGAACACCGCCATCGGCGCCGGCTTGCTCGGCCGCCCGTCGTACGCGAGCACCTGGACGGTCACGGTGTCGCCCGGCTTCGCGTAGGGCTCGCTCGCGCTCGACGCGAGGATCCGCACGGTGTCGATCGTCGACGGGTCGGCGAAGCCGGACGGGGCGCACGAGAGCGCGACCCAAGCCGCCGCTGCGACAAGCGCTGCCCCGCCGAGAGCGCCACGAGCCCTCATCACATCTCCACGCGGAAGCCGAGGCTCGGCAAGATCGGGAGGTCGTTCGCGTACGCCGTGTGCGTGTTGTTGAAGTCGTAGCTGATTCCGTCGACGTTCGCGGCGTTGTACACGTTGAGCACGTCGAGGTAGGCGCCGATCTGACCCCACGGGAACTTCCAGGTCTTGTCGACGCGGATGTCGAGCGACGTGAACATCGGGAGCCGCGAGCCGTACTGCGGATAGGCCTCGAGGGGCAGATAGGTGCCGACGTTCTCGTCGTAGAAGCCGTAGGTCTCCGGCGTGTACAGGTATCCGCTGACGAGGCGGAAGCGCGCGCCGATCTCCCAGCCGCGCCCGAGGCGATAGCTGCCGACCAGCGTGAGGATGTGCGTCTCGTCGTACTCGAAGAGCTCGAGCGGCATGCCGGGCGCAACGCGGCGCATGCTTCGCGAGAGCGTGTAGGCGATCCAACCGAAGAAACGCGAGTCCGGCTTGTATCGGATCATCGTCTCGCCGCCGTAGATGACGCCGGTGCCGGTGTTTCCGTACCCCTGCTCGACCAGGTTATCGAGCTGCTTGTAAAAGCCTTCGACCGAAGCCTCGATGTTGCGCGTGAACTCGCGCTCGACGCCGAGATCGTACTGGTAGCAGCGGTTGTCGGTGAGGTTCGGCATGCCGAACACGATGTTGGCCTCTTGCGCCTGGGGAGGCTGCGAGAAGAGACCCACGCCCCCCTTGATCGTCGTGCGGGGCGACGTCGTCACGTCCTGACGCACCGTCAGACGCGGGTCGAGGTCCCACGTGCCCGCGCCCGACGAATAGAGCTGCGTGTAGTCGAGGCGGATGCCCGGCACGATGCGCGCGCCGCGCCAAGGCGTCGCCTCCCACTCGATGTACGCCGCGGGCAGGTTGATCGTGCCGCTCGTCTGCGTCGCCTTCGTCATCTGCTCGGAGAACGGGCCGGCGGTCGGCTGCCCGGGCTTGGGCAGCGGCGGCAGCACGGCGGACACCGTGTACGGCGCGAAGAGCAGGTCGACGCCGACGTCCATCGTCAGCCTCGGGTTGAGCTTCTGCGAGATCTCCGCGCGCGACGAGATCTGCGTGTCGGTCAGCGAGAAGTTGATGCTGCCGGCGTTGAAGTCGACGTAGTCCTGCCCGACGGCGGCGACGACCCGCAGCTCGGTCGTGTCCGACACGCGGTTCTTGTACAGGCCCTGCCCGCGCCAGAACCCGGTGTGCGAGCTGATCGCGCCCGTGAGCGTCGGCTCGCCCGAATCGACGTTGGACGTCAGGACGTCGATCTTGTCGTCGGAGCCGAAGAAGGCGAAGCGGATGCTCGAATGCTTGTCGAGATCGCGCTCGAGGATGCCCTGGTAATCGTAGTAGACGGGGGTGATGTTGATCCCCGCGTTGGCCGCCTTCAGCACGGGGCCGAGCCAGGTATCGATGTACGATCGGCGGCCCGCGACGGCGAACCGCCAGCCCGTGTCTCCGATCGGCCCCTGGGCGAGCACCCGCGAGTCGATGAGGTCGACCTCCGCGAGGCCATGCAGCTTGTCGGCCGCCGGGTCGAGCAGCCCTACGTTGACGACGCCCCCCATCGCCCGCCCGTACTGCGTGCTGAAGTTGCCGGGGTAAAAGTCGATCTTGCCGATCATCTCCGTCGGCACGACCGAAGATAGACCGCCGAAGTGGTAGACGATGGGGACGGGCGTACCATCGACGAAGTACACCGAGTCCTCGGGTGCGGCGCCGCGCACGAGGAGGATGCCCGCGAGCGCGGGCGGCCGACCAACGCCGGGGAGGCTCTGCAGCGATCGCAGTGCATCGCCCCCGGTGCCGGGGATCCGGTTGATCTCGCGCTGCTCGAGGGTGCGCTTGGTCACTTCGCGCGGCGGAGCCTCGCCGCGCACCTCCACCTCTTCGACGTCGACGCCGGCGTCCGGGGGCGGCTCGGCGGGCTTCGCCGGGGCGAGGCGATCGATCGCGGTCACCTCCTCGCCAGGCTGCAGCGTCTGATCGGCCTCGTGCGGCGCGCGCCCCGGCGCCGTGACCGTGACGTGGTACGTCCCGGCCGGGATCCCATCGATGCGCCAGGCTCCGCTGGCATCGGCCGCGACCGTCTGTTCGTTGCCGGCGGCGTCGCGCACGACGACCACCGCACCGCCGAGCGGCCGCTCGCCCACGAACGACACCACCCGCCCCGAGAGGATCGATGGCGGAGGCTCGAATCGATAGAGGTAACGGAACTTCGCGGCGACCGGCCTACCGTCCCGGGTGGCCGGATCGAAGACCAGCTTGCGTGCCGCCTCCAGCGCGGCCTCGTCGAAGCCATGACCGACGGGGACATCGACCACCGCGTTGGTGACCGTGCCCGCGGCGTCGATCGTCAGGACGAGCCGCACCTCGATGGTGTCGTGAATCCCGTCGGCGAGCGCCTGCGCCGGGTAGGCCACCCCCTCGTCCTTCTTGAGGACCGGCATCGTCGTCCCGCTGGGGGCCGCGGGGCTCCGCGCAGCATCGTCCGCAGGTGGGGGCGCGGGAGCGGCGTCCGGCTGAGCGCGCGCAACGGTGGGCAGCGACGCGAGGAGGATCGCGACGACGTAGAGCGGGGTCCGCGATCGCATCCCGACGGATGCCTCGATTAGCCGACCGCGGTCGCAACCTCAACCCGCGCGGGACATCCGCAGCGCACGGCCGATATCCGCGTGATATACGCGGGCCCCCCGCGATGATCCCTCCGCCCGTGCCACCCGTGCCGGCCTGGATGTCCTGGGCGGGCGCGTGGGGTCGTCCGCCGGACCGGCCCGCGCAGGTAGCCCTCGGCATCGCGGCCCTCTTGCTCGTGGCGGCGGTCGCCCCCAACGGTCCCCATCGCGTCGCGTCGTTTCTGGAGGCGTGGGGGGTGGCGGACGTCACACGAAGGCGGCGCTTCATCTTCGTGACGGGCTTCGTGGCCGCGTTCTTGTCGCTTGGCTACATGGCGTTTTACCTGCGTGGCGGTCCGCGCGCGCCCGAAGCGGCGGCCTATTGGTTGGAGGGACGGGCCCTCTCGCACGGATGGTTCGCGTGGGTCGCCCCCGACCCGACGGCCGACTTCCGGACGCTGCTCATCCCGTTCGGGCCCCCCAGTCGACTGGCCGCGCCGTTCGCCCCCGCGTTCCCCCTCCTGCTGTCGCTGGGTTTTCTGCTGGGAGCGCCCATGATCGTGGGGCCGCTCGTGGCTGCCGCCCTCGTCGCGGGCACGTGGCTGCTCGGGCGCGAGCTTGCGGCGGCGGCAGGCGAGCCGCCGGACCGCGCAGAGGCGCTGGCGCGCACGGCGGCCGGGCTGTCCGTGCTCTCCGCCGCGATGCGCTTCCAGACGGGCGAGGCTCTGCCCCACGGGGCCGCGGCTCTTGCCGTGGCTGTGGCCCTCTCCTGCGCCCTCCGCGCGCGGCGCACGTGCGATGCCCGATGGTACGCGGCGGCGGGTGGCGCGGTCGGGGCCGCGTGTGCCGCCGCCCCTTGGTCGTCCGTGGCGATTGGCGCCGTGGTCCTGGGGATGGCCGGCCTGTCGACTCGTCCTGCGCGCGCCGCCTCGTACGCCGTCCTTGGCTCGCTCCCCGGGGTCCTGTTCCTCCTCGCGGCCCATCGCGCCGCGTCCGGACACGCGTTCGCTGCGGCGAGGATGGCCATGCATGGCGCGATGGCCATGACGGGGCCTGTCTCGGCGCACCCGGCGCGCGCAGCGCTGGCGGCGTTCGCACGTCAGTCGCTCCGCGGAGCCCGGCTTCACCTCGCCGACGTGGCCAACTTCGAACCTCTCGCGCTCGCGCCGCTGGCGCTCGCGCTCCGGAAGGCCCGGACTCGAGCCGCCCTCGTGCCGGCGATCGTCGTCTTGGGGGCGGCCGCCGTCCACGCGGCGCAGGTCTTGAGCCACGCCCCGCTCGCGGTGGAGGGCGTCGCGCGCTGGGCGCGCTCCGGGATCCTCGCGGAGGTCTTGCCCGTCGAGCACGTGCTGATCGCGCTGGCGCTCGCCCGAACGTTCCCCATCGATGTAGGCCGGTCCGCCCTCGTCGTGTTCGGGCTCGCGTTCGCGGGCTTCGCGCTGCACGTGTCGTACGACCACGAGCAGTTGGCCACGAGCGGCGTCGGGCGCCCCCGCTTCGAGCCGGACGTTCCGCGTGACGCAGGCGTCACGCACGGTCTGCTCTTCTTCGAGGACGACGACGGCTACGAGCTGGCGGCCGACCCCAACGCCTCCGCGAGCCACGGAATCGAGGCCGCCCGCATGCGCGGCGACGATCACGATCGGTTGCTCTACGACATCCTTGGACACCCTCCCGCGCACCGCTACCTGGCTTCGCGCACCGGCCTCCCCACGCTTCCGCCGTTCGCCCCCCCGGGCGGCGAGACCTGGCGGTTCGAGGCCGAAGTCGACGCGCTCCTCCCGACGACCTCGATCGTGGACGCGCCGGGTTGCGGGACGGACGTACACGCCGTGTCGGTCGACCCCGAGGGCACGACGACCCTCGAGCTGCCCGTCCCGCGCGGCGCGACCCCGGCGGCGCGGCGAACCTGGCTGATCTCCCCGCGCGTCTTCGATCGCGGCGCCGGAGGCAACGGGAGCCTCGACCTCGTGACGAGCCTCGGCGGGGCGCCGGTGGCGCACTGGGCGTGGACCGAATCCGCCAAATCTTCCCGGTGTTTCGACCTCGCAGCTCAGCCCGTCGAGCTCGGCGGAGAGCGTGACCACGCCTGGTGGGTTTTGACCGCGCACGGGGGGCCGGTTGCCCTCGACCGGACAGTCCTCCGCCCCCGCTGATCAGGGCCACCGCGGCACGGAAGTGACGCCCAAGTGAGAGGGGGAATGAGAGGGGGGAATGAGAGGGGGGAATGAGAGGGGGGAATTGGGTCGCGAGCGGGGGGGGCCGAGTCGCGAGTGGGAGCGCGTGGAAAAAGAGTGAGCGTTGACGATCCAGAAACCGCGGTGATACCGATGGTTTCTGCGTCTTATCGCCATGAACGTCGGAGCGGAGCGAGCGGGATGACCAAGAGCGAACTCATCGACGCATTGGCCGCGCGCCAATCGACCCTCACGAAGGCCCGGGCCGAGCTCGTCGTCAACTGCGTGTTCGACGCGATGACAGAAGCGTTGCAGCGCGGCGAAGGCATCGAGATCCGCGGCTTTGGCAGCTTCACCGTGCGGCCGTATAAGCCTTATTCCGGACGCAACCCGCGCACTGGACAGCCCGTCGACGTGCCCGCGAAGCGCTTGCCGTTTTTCAAGGTTGGCAAGGAGCTCAAGGAGATCGTGAACGACGGCCGGCACTTGCCCATCACCGGGGGCAACGACGACGACAAGGACGACGATCGCTGATGTCGTCTTTTGCGCCCGTGCCCGAGCAGATGGCGGTGCTCGAGCGCGCCGTCGTCGATTTTCACGTTCGGTCCGACCTCGAGGAGCGGCTCGAGGAGTCGCGCCAATCCGGAAAGCCCCTTCGCGTCAAGGCGGGCTTCGACCCGACGCGGCCCGACCTGCACCTCGGCCATTGCGTCCTTCTGCAGAAGCTCCGGGCGTTCCAGGACTTGGGGCACACCGCGATTTTCCTCATCGGCGACTTCACGGCGATGGTGGGCGACCCTACGGGGCAAAACGAGAGCCGCCCGCGCCTCACGCGGGCCGAGGTCGAACGGTCCGCAGAGTCGTACCTCGCGCAGGCGTTCAAGGTGCTCGACGAGCGCGGCGTCGAGCTGCGGCGCAACAGCGAGTGGCTGGACCGCCTGACCTTGACCGACGCCGTCGAGCTGATGGCCAAGTCGACCGTCTCTCGAATGCTCGAGCGCAAGGACTTCCGGCAGCGCTTCGAGACCGAGCGGGCGATCCACCAGCACGAGTTTCTCTACCCCCTCCTGCAGGCCTACGACTCCGTGGCGCTCGAGTGCGACGTCGAGCTGGGCGGCACCGATCAGCTCTTCAACCTCGTGCTCGGCCGGATGCTGATGCACAAGTACGGGAAGCGTCCCCAGATCGTGATGACGACGCCCATCCTCGAGGGCACCGACGCGCGCGTCGAGAACGGGGAAATCGTCGGCCCCAAGATGAGCAAAAGCGCGGACAACACCATCGGTCTGCAAGAAGAGCCGACGGCGATGTTTCGCAAGGCGATGCAGATCGACGACACGGTCGTCTTCCGGTACTTCGAGCTCCTGTCCCGACGCAGCGCAGCCGACGTGGCCGCGCTGCGGGCGGAAGTCCAGAGCCTCGGCCGTAACCCGATGGAGATCAAGGCGCTCTTCGCGCGCGAGATCGTGGAGCGGTTCCACGGGGGCGAGGCCGCGGCGCACGCCGTCGCCGAGTTCGAGCGGGTGTACGCCAAGGACGCCGTGCCCGACGACATGCCGCGCGTCGAGTTGAAGCCGGCGGGGGGCGTCGCCGAGCTCGCGTGGGTGCTCAAGCAGGCCAACCTGGTCGCGTCGACGAGCGATGCCCGCCGTCTCGTCGAGCAGGGCGGCGTCGAAGTGGACGGCGCGCGCGTGACCGATCCGCGGGTGCGGTTCCACCCTGGGAGCGAGCATGTGGTGCGCGTCGGCTCGAAGCAGCGACGCTTCGCGCGAATTTGCATTCTAGGATGAGCGGCGTCGCGTCCGGTATCGCGCGGCGCGACGCGATCGCGCTGCTCGGTGCCATGGCGGCCGCGGCCTGCTCGGCGAGTCCTCCTCCTTCGCCAACCCACCCCGGGGCAGCGCCGGAGACCTTCAGGGTCGACCCGCTCGTGGATCTCGTCCCCGCCGCAGGTTTGCGCTGGCTGGTCGACGTGCGTCCCGCCGCGATCCTGGCGGACGCGGGCTTCGGGGCCGCGATCGCGACGCTGGCGCCCGAAGAGACGTTCCTGACGTTCGCGCTGCGCCACGGCGGCGTCGATCTGCGGGCGGCGCACGAAGTCGTCGTGGCCGGGGTCGACGACGCGTGGCTCGGCCTCGCGCGGCTGACCGTCGACCCGGCGAACATCGAGGCCGCGTTTGCGCGCCGGGCCCTCGCGGTCGAAGGCCGGGCGGTCGAGCGCGGTATCACGCGCTTTTGGGGGACCGTGGGCAGCGAGCGAGAACAGGTCGCGGTCTTCGGACATGAGGCGGTGGGAATGGAGAAAGGTCGATTCGGGCCTCTCGGCGTGGCGACTTATTTCGCGCAGGGCCTCTTGCGGCGCGCTCGGCCTGCGCTGCGCGCGGATCCCCTCCAGGCCGCCGCCGACCGCGTCGGAGATGCGCCACTCCGCGCCTTCGCTCCCGGCCCGTTCGAGGGCGCATGGTCCTCGGGTCTCGGAGGGTTGCTGGGGGCGACCACGGCCGCCGCGGTCGCGTTGAGGCCGGCCGCCATTCGGGAGACGTCGCGTGGCGCCGATCGGGAGACGGTCGCGGTACGATTCGTCTTGATGGGCGACTGGACGACCGACGGCTCCGCCGCGGCGGGTAGGATGGGGTCGGCGTACCGTGTCGTCACCGAAGACCCCCTCGGCCGTCTTGCCGGGCTGGACCGCCCCGTCGAGCCCCCCAAGGTTACCTGGGACGCGTCTGCCCTTCAGCTCGACGTTGCTCTCGACGCCGCCGAACTCGCGCGAGGCGTCCGCGCGGCCACTAGCGGTTCTCTCGGTGAAATCATGGCACTTTAGCCCAGGGCGGCCCCGCGCTCATTGACGCACGAGCCCCGCTAATGGTAGCGGACCCCGCTCGCCTTCGAACCATCCCATGAACCCTCCCGCTCGTACTGGCTCCGCCGTTCGTTCCGTATCGCAAGCCGTCGTACCGACGAAGTCCCCAGTGAAATCCAGAACCAAGCCGCCCGCGAAGCCGTCCGAGCCCCCGGTCCGACCCTCCGTACCCCCGGCGCCCCCGGCGCCCCCCGTCTCGACAGCGCCTTCGGCGCCGCCAGGACGAGGATCGTTCCGCCCGGGCGCCCCCGGTGGGTTCCTGACCATCCCTCCCGTTCCGCGCGTCCCTGCCCCGCCGTTCAAGGTCGGCGACAAGGCGGTGCACCCGGCCCACGGTGTGGGAGAGGTGACCGCCATCGAGGAGCGCGAGATCGGGGGTACCCGCGCCAAGTTCTACATCCTGCGCATCCTCGACAACGGGATGAAGGTGATGGTGCCCATCACGGCGGCCACGCAGGTGGGCCTGCGCTACGTGATGAGCGAGAAGGACGCCAGCGGGATCCTCGGCACGATGCGGGCGCGCGAGGTCGCGGTCGACGTTCAGCCGTGGAGCCGCCGCTTTCGCGTCTACACGGAGATGATCAAGAGCGGGGCCCCGATCGAGATCGCCAAGGTCCTTCGCGACATGAACCGGCTGAAGTTCGACAAGGAGCTCTCCTTCGGCGAGCGGCGCTTGCTCGATCAGGCCAAGAGCCTGCTCCTCAAGGAGCTCGCCCTCGCGAAGAAAAAGACCGAGGCCGAGATGTCCGACGAGATCGCCCGCATCTTCAGCAGCTAGATCCGCCGATGACGCAAACGTGACGGGGGCGGCCCGCGCCGCCGCTTGCTCCATGCGATCGCGTGGACCAAGCTCCATATCGAAGTGGACTCGTCGATTTCCGAAAGCTTGATCATCCTGTCGGACGTTCATCTTGGGAACGATCTGAACGACTTCGCCGCCGACGCCATCCGGCGCTCGGCGCGCGTCGACGCCGACCTCGCCGCTCTCTTGGAGCACTATCGGGATCAGCCAAGCCCGGCGGGCCGCTGGCGCCTCGTGATTGCGGGCGATCTGATCGACTTCGTCGGCATGACGATCCGCGCGCGCGACGGCGAAGTCATGACGGCCCCCAACCTGGAAGAGCGCGCCCACGGCCTCGGCAACACGGCCGACCACGCGCGGCTCAAGCTGCGGGCGGTCGTCGCGAGGCATCGCATCGTCTTCGCCGCGCTGGCGGAGTTCGTGGCGGCCGGGCACTCGGTCACCATCGTCCACGGCAATCACGACGTCGATTTCCACTGGGACTCGGTAAAGGACGAGCTTCGCGCCATCCTCGGCGAGCTTGCACCCATCGGCGCAACGGCCCAGGCGGACGGGGCGGGCGGGGCGGCTACGATGGCCGCACGCGTCGACTTCGAGCCCTGGTTTTATTACGTCGGCGGCCTGGCCTACATCGAGCACGGGCACCAGTACGACACGCTCTGCTCGACCGAGCACGTCATGGCGCCCCTGTCGCCCATGGACCCGCAGCGGCTCGTGCGAAGCTTCTCGGACGTGCTCTTGCGGTGGGTGGTCCGGCCGACGCGCGGGGTGCCCGAGTATGGCCACGAGGGCATGGGCGTCTTCGACTACGTCGCGCTCGGGTTCGGCATGGGAGCCGGCGGGGTCGTGCGGCTGGCCGCGCGATTCGCTGCGGCCGTCGTCGAGCTGTTTCGCGTGCGGCGCGCGTCGCTCTCCCAGGCTGCTCGCGTGCTGCGCGAGGAGCAAGAGCGACGGATGGCGTCCCTGGCGCTGGCCACCCGCGTCGGCGTCGAGCGTCTGCGGGCGCTCGCGGCGCTGCAAGTCCCGCCCGTCACGCGATCCGCCCGAAAGATCCTGGCGAGCGTACTGCTCGATCGTATCGCCCTCGCGGTGGCGGCCTTCACGGCGGTGGCCTTGCTGATCCTCGCGGCGCCCCACCACGCATGGTCCTGGCCCATGCTCGCGGTGGTCCTCGCCTCGTGGGTCTTGGCGCACCGGTTCCTCAGCCGACAACGCAGCCAATGGTTTGGCGAAAAGCTCGACAACAACGAAGTGCTCGTCGAGCGCGCCGGCCACCTGGCCCGGCTCTTTCTGACGCCGTTCGTGGTGATGGGTCACACGCACACGCCCGCGCGAGTCGCGCTGGCGGGCGGCTCGGCGACGTATGTCAACGTCGGATCCTGGCACGAGCCCGAGCCGGAGCCGGACGCCGAGCGGCCGTATCGCGCGGCCCGGACCCACCTGGTCATCCACCCGCCGGCCCCCGGCGCAACGGCCCAGGCCGAGTTCCTCGCCTGGAGCCCGGCAGGCCCACGCCTCTTCCGTCACCCGGAGCGCGCATAGCGCTTGGTCGTGCGAGACCAGTTGGTCACCGATGCGCCAGCCTTCGCCGGTTGGCTGCTACTGCTCGACGTGCAGCGGTTTCGGGCTTCCAACATTCTTTGGCCGACGCGAGCATCCGGACCCAGCCGCACTTAACGGACAAGCCCTTCGGGTCAAAAGGACCGTGAACGTCGTCATTAGAATCACTCCTACGACCGACTCAAAGGTCTCTTGCTAGAATTCGTTCCGCTGAACGCAGACGGCGGCGTCTGTACGAGCACATGTCCGACGTCGCTCCCCGCGTGCGCCGCCGCGGCAGGGCATCGGGGGAATGCGGGTCGGACGTGCCTTCGGCCGGGGGGGCCCTCCTATCTGGCCGGCGCCAGGAGGCACCGTCGCAGGCCACCTCCCGCCAAGCCGAACGCACGTCCGACTCGCACTCCGGACAGGCTACTTCAAGATGTCGCGTCATCGGCTCCTCGAGCTCGATGACGGCTCCCTCCGGTGGTGGGGCCCCTACGTCCTGCACCGAGATGCGGCCCGTATCGCTTTGCGTGCCCGTGCCTCCACGCCAGGAGATCGATGTCCGAAGCTTCGGATGTCGGCTCCCTCGCGATGGATGTCGATGTCCGAAGCTTCGGATGTCGGCTCCCTACGCCATTGATGTCGATGTCCGAAGCTTCGGATGTCGGCTCCCTACGCCATTGATGTCGATGT